>Ga0137416_10001479_pt1 | contig 12028 bp, 5 predicted proteins | sample CZODoug3_1_1_16f_FD_108282 | JGI IMG/M metagenome (GOLD analysis project Ga0137416, IMG submission 108282) | Vadose zone soil fungal communities from Angelo Coast Range Reserve, California, USA - CZODoug3_1_1_16fungal (Illumina Assembly) | ecosystem: Environmental > Terrestrial > Soil > Vadose...
CAAGGTCGATCTCCTTTTTCATGTGATTGCACGTTGAGTGCGTTGATCACCGCTAGCTTAACGCCATCCGTGATCGGCGATCGACCTTCTCATGCCATCTGTTCTCAACAGCTACGCTATCACCGGGAATTCAGGCCTCCCACCACGTGGCCGGAGTAGATGCAGCTTGCGAAGTTCTTCACTCGCCCGCGTGAGCACTTCTACGGCACCTATCTCCAGGGTAAGCGGGGTCTCGCGTTATGGTATGAGTGGCTGAACCTTATCTATTCGTTTGGCGGAAGCATCCTCGATGCGCAGCACGGTTGGGAATATGGCGACATCGTGGTCAACTCGCCCCAGAACATTGCCGCCACCCAGCAATACGTCAAGCTGATCGCCTTCAGCCCGCCCGACACCCTGAACTATGGCTGGAGTGAAGCGCAGTCTGCGCTGCAGCAGGGGCACGTGTTCATGGGTCTTTTGTGGAATGATCAGGCGCCATTCCTCGAAGATCCGCAGTTTCGAAGGTCGCAGGCAAGATTGGTTACAGTCTCATTCCTTCGAACTCACCCGCATCGTTCAGCCAGTTGGAAGGCTTAACCTATCTGATCCCGACGGAATCGAAACATCCGCGGGAAGCTTACCGGTTCATCGGGTGGGCGATGTCCGCTCAGGTTCAGGTGCAACAGACGCTGCACGGAAGCTCATCCGTCAGTAAATCGACTTACAACAATCCCGCTATCATCGCCCTTCCCTACACCTCTACGTTCGTGGCCAGTGTTCCCGTCGCCAAGCCGAAACCGACCATACCGGAATCCGCGGAGATGACAGAATCGATGGAGCACTATCTCGCTGAAATTGTCAGTGGCCGGACTTCAGCGCAGGCGGGCCTGGACAGGCTGGCACTCGAGTTTCAAGGCATTCTAGGCAACAAGGCGCGGCTCCGTCACCCCGTCTCCCGCCATCCGGCATTGCAACGCCGATGCTGGGAGCTTGCATCGCGTTTGCGTTACCCGCTCGGCCGGCCGAGAATCAATGCTATTTCTGATCTTTCTGAGCCAGGGCCGCGTCGGCCTTCGGGAGCGGCAGCACTTCTTTGGCCGATAATTCCGCCGGAAATGCCAGGTTGAAGAAGCAGACCATCATTTCATCGAAGCTCTGCTGCCCCCAGATTACCGTCTTCGTCGGATCCGGATTCTCCGGATTGTTGGCCGAATTGTCGAAGTGTGCTGTGCATTCGATCTTGGTCCCCGTGGGCAGCGTGATCGGCTTTGCCAGGTTGTACCAAAGCTGCCAGTGCCAGTTGTAGTGCGGCACATTCAAGATGGTTCGGCTCTCTCCGTTGGGAAACACCAGCCGGTATTCCATGTCCTTGCCCCGGGTGTGCATATGCGGATGCATCCCCAGCAGAATTACATCGTGGCGCACCGTGAAGGAGGAATCTACGCGGTAATTTGGATCGCCCGGAGGAATCTTGAAAGTTTCATTTACCGCTGACAAAGTCATGACGCGTTCTTGGGGGGGCTCTTTGGCAAAGACCAGTCCCACGCTCGACTGGTCCGTGGTCGCTTTGCCTTCCGGCATGTAGTGCACTTCGAGAACAATATCTGAGCCGGCCGGGATAAGCTTTGCCTGCCCATGTTCGAAAATGTCAGCAGGTTGACCGGGCGCGTACCCGACCAGCCAATCACTCGGCACATCATCCGGATCCGCTTTCTTATCCGTTTTGGAGGGCGGAGCTTCGAAGAACACACCCTTGGGTTGGTCCTTGAAGTAGTTCGAACCCGGTCGGCGGACATAGGCAACAATGTGATGAACGACTGAGCGATCCGACGGCGCTGCTTCTACAAACTGAACCCACTTGTCTTTGGTGAAGCCCGTGGGCAGAATGACGTACTGATACTCGAGAATCCCACTATCGGGGATAGAAAACGGCTTGGGAAGCTGGAATATGACATCTGGCTTGGGAATGGACCATCCCTCAACGAACTGCCGAGGAGGCGGCAGGTCCTTCGGGTCGCCCTTCGGGGCGCCCGCGTTTACCCAGGCGACAATGGTATCGATCTGGGCTTGCGTCAGCGAGCGGTTGTTCTCGAACTTTTCGGTGTGCCCATCCTCGAACCACGGGGGCATCTGTCGCTGCTGCACCATTTGTTTCATGGCTTTTGCCCACGGCCTTGCATCTTCGTAGGTCAGCATTGAGAACGGTGTACCCTCGCCGGGACGGTGGCAGGTCTGGCAATGCTGCTGCACAATGGGCGCAACATCTTTCGTGAACGTCACGTTAGAAAGATGCGTGGCGGAGCTTGCCGCCTTCGAGTCGTCCGGTGGCGGACTTGGATGACTTGCCATGCCTGGCATCTGGCCTGACACAAATGCCGTCGTACACAATTGCAGAGCGAGGATCGAAACTATCGCCTTCATCATCGTCCCATTTCTTTTTCCCAGGTACTCGTCCCCATACTGCAGGACTAAAAAAAGTCCATTGCCTACGTTAGGAAGGTGGTTTGCAGGTGGAACGCGGACATACTAAATAAGCCCCAATGATCGGTTGTCCCATACAACCCATACCCGCCACCCGTGATATGCCCACCCCTAATAGGCAAACAGGGGATGCGATCACTCGCATCCCCTCCCCTCAAAGGTTGGCCACGGCAATCGCTCGCCGCAGGGTTGGATTAGAAGATGAACTTGGCACTGATCTGGCCGATACGGCCCGGTGCGGCCGTGGTGGCCTGACCGAACTGGCTGCTGGTAAACTTGCCACTTATACCTTGGAAGTTGGTATGGTTGAAGACGTTGAACATCTCGAAGCGCATGTTGAATGCCATGCTCTCGGTGATTTTCGTGTCTTTCTCGATACCCGCGTCCGTGCTGACCGCTCCCGGCCCGCTGAAGAGATACTGTTTTGCGCTGCCAGTTACGCCACAAACTTCGTAGCCGCAACTGAGGCCGCTGGCGAAAGCTGATGTATTGAAGTAGACACTGGTTGCCGAATCGCGCGGATTCAGCTTGTGGATTGGACCGACTTGGGTGGGATAGTCCAGCCCGATGTTGGTCAGAGCGTAATCGCCGCCGCCCTGCACGCTCACCGGAACCCCAGAGTTGAAGCGGCTGATGCCCGTAAGGTGCCACCCCGTGGTAATCCGGCGCGATCCAAGCAGGCGCGCAAACGGAAGATCCCAGTTGTAGCTCATCACCAGGTTATGTCGCATATCGAACGTCGACAGGCCGTAGTTTCGAGACGGATCGCGAGGATCGTACTTGGCGGAAACGCTATCGAACGATTTGGCGTAGGTATAGCTCAACAGGAAGGTTAAGTCGCGAGCGCGACGTTCCGCCGAAACCTGCAGCGAGTTGTAGTTAGAGTTTCCCGAATTCTTCAGCCAAGTCGCCGAGGCGAAGGCCACCACCGGACCTCCATTGGAGTTGTGGTAGTTCTGGCTGATGGTCTGGTTGTCGATAAGCCCGGTAAAGGTGCCATAGAACGTTTGGCCACCCACCGTGTAGACATTCCCTTCGCCACTCGGCCCGCAGGGGTTAGTTGGATCTGCAGCTGCGATCGACTGGCAGAGCGCCGCATCGCCATAGAGGATGTCTTCGCCACGCTGAATGTGGTGCCCCTGGGTTCCCACGTACGCCACAGTCAGGACAGTCGACTTGTCGAGTTGCCGCTGGATGGAGACGTTGTAGTGCTCGGCCATCTGGGTCTTATTCTTGTTGTAGTAGCCGGGCACGTAAAGAGGCATGAGCGATCCGAACTGGAAGTTTGGAAATGGTCCGGGGCCCGAGGGAAAGGTGAAGGGAAAGTGCTCTCCCTGTGACACTCCGTTTGCGCGAGTGATGTAGGGACTTGCGAACTCTGTCGGTGCCGGCGATGCCCAGTAAAGGCCCCAGGGAGCGTCACCAATAATACCGAAGTTACCGATATCAGCGGCGCCCAGGTAGTAGACACCGTAAGCCGCACGAATGCTGGTCTTGTTCTCACCCCAGAAACCGCCTGAAGGCGCGTAGGCGAGACCAATACGAGGTCCGAAGTTGTTGTACGGGGTGGGAGAGATCGTGCTCGGAACTCCCGGATCTCCCGGAACCAGGTTGCCGGGGGGGGAGTTGGGGAACTTGGTGGACTGCACGCCCGGAACCGGGGTAGTCAGACGACCATAGAGATCGCTCCATGGCCTAGCGACGTCCCAGCGGAGGCCGAGGTTAACAGTGAGTCTGGAAGTTGCCTTCCAAGTGTCCGCAGCGAAGAGGGCGCCGTATCGGGTGCGGTTGTCGAGCAGCTGGACGGAGCATTGGACGAAAGCGGTTGGAGCGCCGACATAGTAATCAGAAACATCCCCACCCGTCTCATTGCCCGTAAATTGAAAATATCCGTTGGGCCCGCATTCGTTTCGAGCATTCAGCTGGTAGTACTTCAGATCACCACCGAAGCTGAGCGAGTGGTTGCCCATCGTCTTGCTGAAGGTGTCGCTAATACCGTAGGTAGTGTCCGGCTGATAGAGATTCAACCAGTTGTTGCCGACCGCGAAGCTGTTGAACAACAGCATCGGCATTGACGATGCGTATCCCGGTGTTCCGGTGTTGATCAGACCACCGGTGGCGGGATCCGTATTGAAGCCGTAGACATCGTAGCCGGAAATCGTCGAACTGGCATCCGGCTGCGCGGTTCGAACTGCCGTGCGGAAAAACTGCAGGCGTGCAACGTTGACCGCAGTGGCGCCGAACGTCTTCGTGTTGCTCATTGAGAACAGCTGGTTGCGCGACGGCACCCCGACGGGAAAGCCGGGAACATTAGTTACGCCTTGATAGGCCTGCTGGTAGACGGGCTGTGTCGCGGTCGAATCGTCGTAGTGATAGTAGAACGACCAGTCCCCGGTCATGTGATTGATGAAGTCTATCCGCTGGGCCATGTTGGTATCGATGAGCTTTCCGCCGTGGCTTGAGTCGGAATATTGGCTTACCCCTAGATTTGCGGCTGGAATCAGTTTCATCGTCAAAGCAGTGACCGGATCGATATAAGCGGAGATGTCGTGGCCAGGCACGCTGGCGCCGCTGCTGTCGGTGGTCGTCACCGCAGTCCCAAGTTGGTTATACGTGGTGACCCCAGCGACAACTGGTGTGCCGCCGCGCTGCGAGAGGGTTGCAGCCCATGCGTCACCTTGGACGGTATTACTGAGTAGGCTATCGGGAAAGATGCCATTACGCTCGTCGGCACTTAGCACGTCCAATTTCCCCGTACTGGCTCCAGCGACGCGACGCGTTTGCTGATAGTCGGTGAAGAAGAAGAGCTTATCCTTCCAGATCGGACCCCCAAAAACACCACCAAACTGATGTTGTTTCAACTCGGCTTTGGTGGTGTCGAAGTAGCTGGTCGCGTCCATCCCCTGGTTCCGGTAGAACTCGAAGAGAGTTCCATGGAAGCGGTTGGTTCCGGATTTCGTCACAGTGTTCATGACGGCGCCGGTGAACTTGCCATACTCAGCACTGAAGCTGTTGGTGAGCACACGAAACTCGGCGACCGAGTCGGCGTTCGGAATCAGACCTGCGCCCATATTCTTGGTCTCGTTGACCTCGGCACCATTCACCAGGAAGGCATTGGCATACTCAGGCTGGCCGTCCGTGGAGACATTTCCTGTTGACGAGTAGAGACCGGAAGCCGGTCCGCGATCGGAGTAGCTGCTGTTCGTGTTTGCGGGAGAAACACCTGCCTGAAGTGAGAGCAGATCGAGATACGAACGGCCGTTGAGCGGCATGGCTAGAATCTGAGGAGATTCGATCGTGGTGCCCGTCGCCGTAGCCACGGTCTGGATCTGGAGAGCATTCGCCTCAACCGAAACATTTTGCTGCACGCTGCCGACCGGTAGGGTCAAGTCAAAGGTCAACTTGTCGTTTACGCTCAGGTCGACATTGTTGACTATGGACTGCTGAAATCCGGTCATGGTGGCAATGATCTTGTACCTGCCGGGGGGCAGCGCCAGAACCGTATAGGCCCCTTGATTGTCGGTCATCGTTTCCCGGCTGACATTGGTAGCGACCTCGGTAACAACCACATGTGCGCCGGTGATCACGGCTCCTGAACTGTCGCGAATGTACCCCTGAATCGACCCAGTTACATCAGCCCAGAGGCGGGCCGTGCCGAGCAGAACCAGCAAACCGAGGCAAAGACAACGCCAACCGCGATGTTGCATAACACTACCCCCCCGAATTTATAGATTTGTGCGACAATATCATTTTTTACCCAGCCAACAAGCGAAATAGTGCGAAACGGTGCACCGAACCGGCTCAGGTAAGGACCAGCTGATCTGTCGGATTTCCCTGGCTTTTCCTAACGATTCGCAGGAATCATGGTCCCAAACCGAGGCTTTTAACCTCCACCGGCCCAGCCTTCCCGGCTGCAGCCAAATAGCAAGTATTTGTCATATAATAGAATGTTAGATACGTTGTCAAGACAAGAATTTTATGGAATTGAGGCTGGGTGCACATCCGAAGAGAACGAAGGGACTTAACGCCCGGCGATCGAGCTTCGTGCCCGGTTTCGATCGCGCTCCGTCTGGCGCTTGAAAAGGAAGTAAACCGGCACGCCGATCAGAACGATTACGACCCCGGGAATCGTGGTGGCGGTTCGAAACACGAACAAAACCGCCAGAATAACCCCCGCACAGATCAGGTAAAGCAGCGGAATCAGAGGGTAGCCGAAAGCGCGGTAGGGCCGGTCGGCATTGGGATTGATCTTCCGCAATCGAAATACGCCTGCGATGGTCAGAATGTAGAAGATCAGCGCGGCGGAGATGATGTAGTCCAGCAAATTGCTGTAGAGGTTCCCGTAAGTTCCGGTCGTCGGCTGATAGGTCCGGATCATCAATAGCACTGCCGACCACAGCCCCTGCATAACCAACGCCGCGCTGGGAACGTTGGCCCGGTTCAGAACCGACGCACGTTTGAAGAACAGACCATCCAGTGACATCGCGTAGTAGGCGCGAGCCCCCGACAATATCAAAGCGTTCATGCAGCCAAACGCCGCGATCATAATGGCAACAGCGATCAGTGTGGGGCCGAGGGAGGGAAAGATGGCCTGCAACATGGTGGCCGCCACACGATCCGAAGGCGCATGCTGAATCTCGCTGAAGGGCAGCACAACGACGTAAGCGAAATTGGCCAATACGTAGAGTCCGATTACGATGATGGTTCCGAAGGCGAGAGACAGCGGAACGTTTCGAGTGGGATTCCGGACCTCGCCGGCGGTGAAGGTGATGTTGTTCCACGCATCCGCCGCATACAGCGCTCCAATTTGCGCGCCACATAACGCCACCAGCATTCCCAATGCCGTGGTGGGAGACAGCCCGTGTCCCGCCAATGTGAAGCCTTGCGGCGTCCACGCATGAACGAAGTTGGCCTTGACCACCGAAGTCTTCCATCCGATCAACCCGCCGATCCCGATCACTCCCAGCAGCGACCCGATTTTCACGGTTGTAAAAACGTTTTGGACTCCCTTTCCGTACTTGAGGCCCTTCATGTTGGTCCAGGTCAGAAAACTTATGACCGAGAGCGCGACCAGTTGAGCGGTAGAGAGCGAAAGGGCATACGTGGGCAGAATATGGATAGGCGGGATGATGTAATTCGTCTCCGAGATTTGCGGCCACAGCACGCCAAGATAGCGGGAGAACCCGACCGATGATGCCGCTATTGTCCCCGTCTGAATGACAAGAAACAGAGTCCAGCCGTACAAGAATCCCCAGAGTGGCGAGTAGGCTTCGCGCAGGTAAACATATTGACCTCCGGCCCGCGGCATCATCGCGGCTAACTCTCCGTAAGACAGCGCCGCCGCCAGGGTGAGGACGCCCGCGATAACCCAAGCCAGTAGCAGCCAGCCGGCACTGCCAACCTCTCGCGCCATTTCCCCGGCGACGATGAAGATCCCGGATCCGATCATTGATCCGGCCACAATCATGGTCGAGTCAAAGACTCCGAGACTTCGATTCAGCTCGCGATGCGGCACGGCGACCGGCGGTTCTTCCACTTTTTGGGTCACAATATCCCCTTCATTGGATCTCAAGAGATACCACAGTCCTCGTTGAAGTTTCGATTGGATTGTTCGAATTAAAATTTCAGGTAGCCTGGCGGTTGGTAGTAAGAAGGCGGCGGGGAGAAGCCTGGTGGTAAGAAATTGGTGGTAAGAACGCAAGACGAAATAGTTTTTGCCGAGCCGGTTTTCATCCTCACCGGGCGTTCATTGACGGCTTCGTCTGCGCGCTGAGGTGTATTGCTTCAGTCCCATCCGCTCGACAATTTCCCTGAATTCGGAACGATGGCGGAGGGGATCAAAACGCGGATCCTGGGTCAAAGTGAAGAGTTTCATATTGCGCTCGTCACACGCCCGGTTGAGCCATGTCACCATCTGATGGGACTCGCCGAGAGCGGCGTAGGTGGCGGCAATGTCGTAGGACGGCAGGCAGTGGTGGGAGGGTGCGAGCTGGAGTTCGTCTAGAATCTCGCGTGCCGAAGACTTGTCGCCTGCCACCGCATGAGCATGAGCCTTCATGGCCTGTACACAATTATTGCCCCCCGCCAGTTGAATGGTGGTTTCAAATTCTCGCAGTGCCTCCTTAAAGTTGCCTTTCTGCTCTAGCGCTTGAGCCATGTACATGTGTGCCCAGACGAAGTGCGGGTCCAGCTCCAGAGCGCTTTGATAGTGCCTGATGGCTTCATCAAACTGGTGCGCCAGATGAGATGTGACCCCGGCCCAGACCAGGGTGATGATCGAAACCGGGTCGATCTCGAGAGCGTGCATGATCGCGATGTGGGCCGCCTCGTGCTGTCCCCGGGCGGCAAGCAGATTCGCGTACCAGTGATAGCCGAGAGCGTAGTCCGGATTGCATTGAATGGAGCGCCGGTACTCGTGATCCGCGGCCTGCCAGTCCCGATCGAAGTGCAGAAAAACGTCTGCCAGCGAAGCGTGGGCCTCGGCCAGATTTGGATCAAGCTCGATCGCTTTCAGCGCGGCGCACCGCGCCCGGGGCATCACTTCGGAGGGAGAAACGATTTCATAGAAGGAGAGAAGAGTGAGCGAATCGGCAAGCCCTGAGTAGGGCAGCGCGAACTCCGGATCCTCACGTATGGCTGATTCGAAACAATGAATGGCTTTGCGTAGCCCTCCCTCGTTGCGCTGGTTCCAGAAGTATCTGCCTTTCAAGTACGCTTCACGCGACCCCGACCGTTCGCGCCGGCCCTCGACACAGACCGGGGATGAAGCAGAAAACACCTTCAGCCAAAGGCACTGAACAATCTGGTCTGCTACATAGGTGGGCAGATCGCCGAAATCGGTCGGACGACAGCGGTAGGTGTGAGACCACACCACCGCGTCAGTCCCGGCAAACAGAAGAGCGACGCTTACTCGCAGTCCGCTGCCGTCGTCTTGGATGCTCCATTGCAGCACGTAGTCAATCTTCTGGTCGTCTGCTGGCCTCACCGGAGACGCCCGCGGTTCCTGCTGCACGGGAACCTTCGGACTCACGATGCCCAGGCTACCGGGGTTTACTTGCTCCAGGGCAGCAATGGTCTGGGCCACGATGGCATCGCAAAGACGCCGGCGTTCGCTAGTGACGGTTACATTCTTGAGGGGCAGTACGTAAATCGTGATGTGACCACCCGCGCTCCGGGTGGACTTCGGTGTTATTGCAGCTTCAAGTTCCTGGTTGGCGCTTTCTCGTGAGACCTGCCGCTTCCAGCGATCAATTTCCGAGCGCAGAGCAAATACACTCCCCAGGCTTTGGTGAAAATGACGATGGACCGGAAGGCCTTCTCTCTTCTCCCAGAGCTGGACGGTACGAACTTCGCGGCGCAGGTAGCTGGCGATTTCTTTCCAGGAGTCCAGCCGGTCGGTGCTCGCACCCAGTCCGGTGGATTGCGAAGCGTTCAAAATTGCCGGCGCAAAGTTTTTGATCATAGCGGTTGGCGGAAGTCTAACCGGCAGGCGAACCTGAGGTTTACCCATCGGAAGCTAACGCCATATCAGCGCGTACGGGAGAGCAGGCGCGAGCAAGAAATCGAGCAGCACGGAAAATGAAAGAACCGGGACTAGCTTAGAGACTTCGTCGACCACGTGCTCTCTTCACCGGAGACTACACTGCGCTACCAGTTTCAAGCAAGTTCTCCATCGCGGCAACGCGCCATTTTTTGACTGCCGTGGTGCGGAATCTTTTCTACGGGAAAGGCCCGCCCTGGCGGAGGCAAATCGCCTTTTTTCTCTGCATGGCATAGTCGCATAACAGTTTCGCACTATTTCGCTTGTTGGCCGAGGACCGACTTGTTTACTTATAGAGACTTGGCGCGTGAATCGTGATCGCCCTTAACCGTTTACTCGGGCTCGACTTAAGTTGCGGTTCCTTTGCCATGAGGTGACTGGTCGGAGATAAGAAATAGTTACGCGATGCATTTTGTCCGACCGGAAAAAGGAGTCTTGTGTCCGAAAAAGAACGCCCGGATTCATCCCAGCAACCCGCCTGGTTCAGCTACACAGACGGCCACGATTTTATGGAAAGAATTCGCGCGGGAATGCCGCCGCTTATCATCTGCGTGGCCTGCAACGGAGGCATCCAGGGCAAGGAAGCCAACCAGTTCATCCCCGAGACCGCGGACGAGATAGCAGCGTCGGTCCAGGGCGCATACGAAGCTGGAGCGGCGATGGTTCATATCCATGCGCGCAATCCCCAACAATTGACCGAGGGAGCGCGCGAGACCGGGACCTGGCGCGAGGTGCTGAGCAAGGTCCGGCAACTCTGTCCGGAGATCATCATCAATGCAACCACTGGAGCCGGCCCGGGTATGAGCATGGAAGAGCGCGCCGCCTGTCTGGCGGCGGGACCAGAAGTTGCATCTCTGAACCTGGCCCCGGATATGAGCAAGTTCAAACTCAAGGAGCGGTGTCCGCCGCTGCCCTATCCGCGGCCGGCACTTGAAATCGACGAATGCATTCCGTTTACCTATGGTCAAATTCACCAATTCGCTGCGGAGATGAAGCAGCGAGGAATCAAACCTGAGTTGGAGCTCTACCATCCGGGCTGCGCCTGGGTTGTGGACTACCTGATCGAGCACGATCTGATAGAAAAGCCGTACTGGATGCAGACCGTGATGGGTTATCAGACAGGCAGCTTTCCCACGGTTGAGAATATTCTTCAACTCTTGAAAGAGTTTCCTGACGGAGCTTTGTGGTTATGTTCAGCGATTGGCCCATTTCAACTTCCGCTGACCACGCTCGCCATCTTGATGGGCGGCCATGTGCGCGTCGGCCTGGAAGATAATGTCTATTATTCCCGGGGACGAAAAGCCAAGAGCAACGCTGAGTTGGTAGAGCGAACCGTGCGCATTGCGCATGAGCTAAATCGTGCGGTCGCCACCCCGGCACAGGCTCGCGCTATGGTTGGCTTGCCCGGCCAACCGAGCCAGTACTAGATCAGGCCATCGGCGACGTTCGTCTAAAATGAAATTCTTGCTCGGCAGAATACGGATGGCGATATTCACCAGCAGGTTGCTGAAAAACTCCTGGTTTTGGGTGGAGCAGGGTCTTGGCCCTGCCCTAGGCGCTTTCCCAAGCAGTGAGGGCTTCAGACCCTGAGGTATTTACTTTTTGATTTTTTCCGCAGACTGCCAGGCTAAGGTGGGCCAATCACATGGTATTTACGACGCTTGTTTATCTCGCATTTGCCGCTAATGCACCGAGTCTCCCCCCAGGGAAGGGCAAGGCAATCGTCCAGCGGGATTGTGCCGGGTGCCATGCGCTAAAGGTGGTCACATCGAAGAGAGCGTCCAAGGAGCAGTGGTCCGCACTGGTCGACCAAATGGTCTCGCGCGGCGCCGACGTTCCTGATGAGGAAATCGAAACTGTGGTGGAGTATCTGGCCAAAAATTTTGGCGCAACCAAAGCGCAGCTTGCGGCTGACAAAAATCGCGACCGGCACCAGCCCCTCAATGTAAATAAGGCTACGGCAACCGAATTGACGGGGGCGCTCGGCTTCTCTCGAAAGGAATCCGCATCAATCGTGTCCTACCG
>Ga0137416_10001480_pt1 | contig 12023 bp, 10 predicted proteins | sample CZODoug3_1_1_16f_FD_108282 | JGI IMG/M metagenome (GOLD analysis project Ga0137416, IMG submission 108282) | Vadose zone soil fungal communities from Angelo Coast Range Reserve, California, USA - CZODoug3_1_1_16fungal (Illumina Assembly) | ecosystem: Environmental > Terrestrial > Soil > Vadose...
AATGCACGCCACCAAATCACCGCCCGCGCATTGATCCTTGGTGCACTTGGCAGGTGGTGGTGCCGTGCAAGCGCGCGAGACGTCCCACCCCTCGCCATCTTGCACCTCCGTGCACGTCAGTCCGAACTTGGTGCAGTCGACGGTCTCGGTAGTTCCCGAGGGACAACCCGTGGCAACGCCGTTCTTGCAAGTGACTTGGCTCGAGGGTGGGCACTGGGTGGGTGGGGAGATGATTCCGCCATCCGCCACGGGCGGAGCGGACACCTTGCACGCCGGACCAGCGTCCGTCTCGATGCACGATCCGGCGCCGAACTGTGCGCAATCGATACCGTGATCCACGGCAGCCGCGCTCGCGCCCGCGTCGACGCACGAGTGCAACTGCGTGTTTTCGCACCCCGTGCGCGTACAAGTGTGGCCCGAGGATCCGGTGCACAGTCCGCCGGTGTTCGCTTGGTCGCACGTTCGTCCGGTGGATACGCAGGGATCGGTGAGCCCTGTAGAGCCTGACGTCTGGCACTGGACGCGCACGTTCGTACCGGCATCTTGGCCGCAGGTCGTGTAATCGCTGTTCCCGCAGAGAAACGCGCCCGGATAAACGCAGTCCAAGGTGTTGAGTCCTTGCGGATCGGAGCTGCACGTTCGCGCCTTCCAGAGGCATTGCCAAAACGCCTGCGTTTGACGTTGAACGGGACGATTCGGCGCAATGGTGCAGTCATAGGCTTGGAGGGCATTCTTGACGCATTCACCGACGGCGCTCGGCGACCCGGTTCCGAAGCCACTCTCGCAGGCAATGAGCCGGGTGCACGATTCGACCGCGTGTCCGAGCGCAGTGGTTGAGTCCCACGAGCAGAAATCGACATCGGCTGGCGGCGGCGGCACAGGTGTCCCTGCATCGCCGAAGTCGGTGCTGTGAAAGAGATCGGTGCAGCCCCAAACGAGGCTGCCGACGAGCGTGGCCGCCACGGCAGCCGAAAGAGTCAGATAAGGAAGGCGCACGGTCAGAAACTCCCTTCGAGTCGAATGCCTTGTCCCCACGGAACGAGCCGCACGTTTTGCTCGCCGCGCTGGGCGGGATCGCGCGGGACGACCAGCGCCGTGCCGCTGTTGGCGTGCGACGGCTTCACCCACAAATAAATGGCGAACGCGCCGAGCGCCGCGCCGGTGATCCAGCCGGTGAGGGCCAGGGTGTCCCAAGTGCGCACGGCCCCTTGGCCGCTATCGCAGACGCGGGTTTGCTCGCAAGTATTTCGCCCGTCCGTTTGCTTGTTGCCCGCGAGCACGAACGCACCCACGCCGCCCCCCACCAACGCGAGGGCGCCCACCGTGGCGACGATGGGCAGCGTGCGATTGCGGCCGTGCGTTTCCGGGGGAGGCTCCGGCGGCGGTGCCACCGGTTTCACAGGTTGCTGCGCCACTTGATTCTCGGGAAGCAGCGGCGGCTCCACGGTCGTGATCTCGCGCTCGACGATCTTGAACGACTTGGAATAAGGCTGTCGCCCGGGCGCGTGCACATCCAAGGCATGCACCCCCGGCTCGAGCATGGTGGTGTATCCGCCTTCGCCCGGCGAAAGGGGTTTCTTGTCGACCAGGACCTCCGCGTCGGCGATGCCTTGCGGGACGACGACCTTCAACGTCGGAATGCGATAGCGCAATTGCGTGATCGCGTCGGTCGCGGCGTCGACGACGTCTTTGTTGCCGTCGGCGCGGGCTTGCTCCTGCGCGCCCAGGTAATCGTTTTGGGCATCGAGCAGGCGTCCCAGATTGTCCTCGCAGAGGCCAATGTGAAAGCGGATGCCCGCGGTCATTTTGATGGCACCCGCGCGCTGAAGGTTGTCGAGGGCCGAGGCCCACTGCTGCGCCGCCTCGTCCTTTGCTGCTTTCGCAAACAGATCGCGCGCAACGCGAATGTCCGCCGCTGAAGGCGGATTCGCCGGATTCGCCGGCTGCGCAGATTGCGCGAAGGCCGGTGTTGCCGTCGCGAGCGTAAACGCCAACGGGACTGTGGTGGTCACCGCGACGAGCCAAGAAGCTCGGGTCATGGGAAAAACGCCTCCTCGAGGTTTTCTTCTATCCGTAAAATTGAAACGTAAGGGGAACATTCGATTGCAAAGCGGCACACCCCAGCAACCGCCCGGCATGCCCACCTTGCGGTGGTCGTGGATCTCCTTATGAGGAGACTCCTGAGGCGGCGGCGAGCGAACCGTACTACGGTCTAGGGTCCAATGGCACGGGCCCTCTCTACTGTGACTGTGAAAAATCCTGCAGACTTTCGTGCAGCATGTGACGCTGCGCGCGCGTCGGGTGCGCGTGTGGGGTTCGTCCCCACGATGGGCGCCCTGCACGCGGGCCACCTTTCGCTCGTAGCGGAAGCGCGGCTGAGGACCGCCTTTGGCCGACCCGATTCCGAGAGGGCCGGTTTCGTCGTTGTCTCCATTTTCGTCAATCCAACACAATTCGGCCCGGGCGAAGATTTTGTTGCGTATCCGCGCGACTTTCTTGGCGACGCCCAAAAATTGGCTGCCTCGGGGGTCGATCTGGTGTTCGCGCCCGACGCCTCCGCGATGTATCCCGAGGGGGAGCAGACCCGCGTGAAGGTGCAGCGTTTGACGGACCCGTTGTGCGGGGCCTTTCGTCCGGGGCACTTCGAGGGGGTGACCACGGTGGTGGCGAAGCTCTTTGCGCTCGCGGGCCCCTGCGTCGCCGTCTTCGGCAAGAAGGACTATCAACAGCTCACCGTGCTTCGAAGGATGGTGCGCGACCTGTTCCTTCCGGTGGAAGTCGTCGGTCATCCCATCGTGCGCGAGACGGATGGTCTCGCCCTGAGCTCACGCAACGCCTACCTTTCGACCGCCGAGCGCGTGCGTGCGCTGGGTCTCTCGCGCGGCCTTCGCGCCGCGTGGACCGCCTTCGATCGCGGCGAGCGCGACCCAGGCGCGTTGCGCGCGCAGGTCTTTCGCGCGGTAGAGGCGGTGGCCGATCGCATCGACTACGTCGAGGTGCTCCACGCCGAGGAGCTCACGCCGCTGCCGGGTCCCATCGAGACGAGGGCGTTGGTCGCCATCGCATGTCACATCGGCAAGACGCGTCTCATCGACAATGTGGTCCTGGGTGAAGACCCGTTGCCCCGTGAATCGGGAGGCTCGCCTTTGGCGACGCCGGACCAGGGAGCCAAGTCATGAACAGCGGGCACTTTGTCGTTCTCGAGGGCATCGATGGTGCGGGAACCACCACGCAGACCGCGCGGCTCGCCGAATCCTTGCGGCGCCAAGGACTTCGCGTGCGCGCCACCCGGGAACCGAGCGACGGCCCCATCGGTGCCTTCATTCGTCAAGTGCTCTCGGGGCGCGTGGTCGTTCCTGGCGGCGGCGGTTTGACCTGGGAGACCATGGCCCTACTCTTTGCCGCGGACCGCATGGATCACGTGCAGACGGAAATCGCGCCCTTCGTCGCGCGCGGTGGCGTGGTGATCTCGGACCGCTACGACGCCTCGAGCCTTGCCTACCAAAGCGTCACCAGCGGGACGGCGTCCGACGGTCCTTTGACCTGGATTCGCACCTTGAACCGGTACGCCCAGCGGCCCGACCTGACCATCGTGTTGGACATCTCGCCCGAGGCCGCTGCCGCGCGGCGCGCGGCGCGAGGTGAGGCCGCGCAGCTCTACGATCAGAACGAAGTGCAGCGGGCGTTGGCTGTATTTTACAAGAATCTACCGGGTCATCTGCCGCAGGATCGCATCGCCATGGTCGATGGCGAAGCCAGCGTGGACGCGGTGGCTGCCGCGGTGATGGACGCCTGCCGCGCGGTGTTCGAATAGAGCCCCCAGGCTTCTCGAATCTCACGGAACGTGATGCTAAAAGGAGGATGGGCGAAAGCATGACCCACGATCCGCTCCAAATCGAAGGCCAGATCATCGCCGAAAAATACCGCATGGATCGGGTCGTGGGGGAGGGCGGCTTCGCGGTGGTGTATCGGGCCATCCACACCATTTGGAAGCAGCCGGTCGCCATCAAGTTCTTCTACGGCCTGTCGATCGCTCGTCTCGATCAGCGCGAGCAATTCATGCAGGCATTCATTCAAGAGGGGGCGCTGCTCACCGAATTGAGCAGCCAGACGGCGAGCATCGTGCAGGCGCGCGACATCGGCACGTACGTGTCGCCCGAAGGCCACTGGATCCCGTACATGGTGCTCGAGTGGCTCGAGGGCGGCTCGCTCGACGACTTCTTGATGCGCGAGCGCGAGGCCGGGCAAGCGCCCTGGAGCGTTCCGGAAATGATGGGGGTCATCGCGCCCGTGGCGACGGCCCTCGAGGTCGCGCACGCGCGGGGCATCGCCCACCGCGACATCAAACCCGCGAACCTCTTCGTCATCGGCGACAATCCGCGCAGCGGCCGACCGACCATCAAGGTGCTCGACTTCGGCGTCGCCAAGATGATGACCGACAACACGCAGGTGCAGGCCGCATTGGCGAAAACGGGGGCAAGTGTCAAGTCGTTCAGCCCGCAATACGGCGCGCCCGAACAATTCAGCCGCAGCTACGGCGCCACCGGCCCCTGGACCGATGTGTTCGCGCTCGCCCTGGTGGCGGTCGAAATGTTGCGCGGGCAACAAGTCCTGGAGGGCGAGGATCTGGTGCAGCTCGCATGGTCGGCTGCCGATATCCAGCGCCGGCCCACGCCGCGCGCGTTCGGCATCCCTGTTTCCGATGCCATCGAAGAAGTTTTCTCGCGCGCCCTCGCCGTGCAGCCCGCGGAGCGTTACGGGCGCGCGGCCGAATTTTTGACCGCGCTCGAGGCTGCTGCGAGGCCCGTCGCACGAACGGGCGATGCGAACATCGGATTTCGCGCCACGGTGGCATCGGGCGATAATTTTTCGGTGGCGCCTGTGCAGGTTCCGCAGGCTCCGTTGGCGTTGAATCCGAATTCATCGACCGGGTCCACCGGCGCCCCCGTGTCTTCGGTTCCGGACGCGGAGCCGCGGGCGCGCGGCAAGTCCGGGGGCATCGCGGTCCTCGGCGCGGCCGTCGCTGTCGTGGGGCTCGGGTTGGGGGCGTTCTTCACGCTCGGCCACGGTCGGGTGCGCGATGGTTTTTCGACCGGGGCGCCGGACGCGTCGGCCTCGCCCGTCTCGTCGGCGGTGGTGGCGGCGAAGCCCGAGCCGGTGTGTCCGAGCGACATGGCGAAGATCCCGGCCGGGCAATTCTTCATGGGCTCGGATAGGAAAGAGTCGCAAGCGAACGAAAGGCCCTCGCACAACGTGAAGCTCGACGTCTTTTGCATGGACCTCTACGAGGCCACGGCCAAGGACTACAAAGGCTGTTCCGATATCGGCAAATGCCGCCGGGCACCGACGGAAGTCGATTGGCCCGATATCACGCGCGCCGATCGAAAGCTGTATTCGCCCTTGTGCACCGTTTCGGATCCGACGAAGGGAGACCATCCCATCAACTGCGTGACCTGGGATATGGCCAGCACGTATTGCAAGGCCCAGGACAAGCGTCTTCCCACGGAGGCGGAATGGGAATACACGGCGCGCGGGCCCGACGGACGTATGTATCCGTGGGGCGATGAAGAGCCGACGGCTGCGCACCTCAATGCGTGCGGCACCGAATGCGTGGCATGGGGGAAAGCGCACGGCGTGCCGTTCGACGCGCTCTATCCCGCGAGCGATGGTTACCCAACGACCGCTCCGGTGGGGAAGTTCCCCTCGGGGCGATCGCGATTCGGCCCCTTCGACGTGGTCGGCAATGTATGGGAATGGACCGCCGATTGGTATGGCGACTACGGTCCGGGCGACGCGGACAACCCCACGGGTCCAGCGTCGGGCGAGAAGCGTGTGATCCGCGGTGGTGCGTTCAACGGCAGCTTTTCGAGCTGGCTTCAGCCTTCGTTTCGCTACGCGCAAGACCCCAAAGCCCAGAGCCACGGGATCGGATTTCGCTGTGCGAAGCCTTTGAAGTCCTGAGCGCTCCCGCGTCGCGCGGCCACATCGCCACGGTGGTCGCGACGCTCACGAGCATCCCCGTGGACGTCGCGCCCGGTTATCCGCTGGCCGGCAAGTGAGCGCGGACCGTTCGTGCGCCTACTTCTGCGCGGGCGCATCGGTCGGCGGATGACGGTCGGTGCCCTCCGCTTGGCGAACCGTTTGCGCTTCTTCTTTGGTGACCACGCCGTCGGCCGTCGCGGTTGCGACCGCCGCACGGATGCTTACGACGCGGGCATTGAACCGGTCGCGGAGCTCCTGGGCCTTGGTGGCGTCGAGCTTCTCATCGGTGATGCGTTGCTCGAGGCGCGCCTGGCGCTTGGCGATGTGGTCTTCGACGTGCTGCTGAAACACGGACGCCTGCATGGGGAAGACCGGCTGGGCCGTGTCGTCGGCGAAGGCGGGCGCGGCCATCATGGTGATGGCGGCAGCAGCCGCGAAGGTGACGGAGAGAGCCAGGGTTTTGATCGATTTGTTGTTCATGATTGCCATGCCCGATAGACGGTTGACTACAGCGATTTCGTCCACGGGAGGCAGTCTCTTTGCGTGTCTTTACGACGTAAGTGACACGTAAACGAATGCCGGTCGATCCGCCTGGGGACGACGGCTCGCGCTGGCAAACCTTTCGCGGTAGCATGCGCCGCCATGCTCCCTTCCGTCTGGGCTTCACCGCGTGTTCTCTCGGATAAACCTGCTGCGCTGGCCATCGGCACGATGAACTTCGGAAAGCGAACCTCGGCCGAGGAAGCGGAGCGCATCGTTTTGCGCGCCATCGAACGCGGGTGCACCCTCTTCGATACCGCCAACGTATACGAGTCGGGCGAGTCCGAGCGCATTTTGGGCAAGGCCCTAGGGCACCGGCGGCATTCGTGCTTGATCGCTTCCAAGGTTGGTCTCAATCGGCACGAAGGGCACGCCGAGGGCCTCGCGCGCGAGACGGTGCTGAAGGCGTGCGACGAGAGCCTGGATCGATTGGGCACCGACTACATCGACGTGTATTACCTGCATGCGCCCGACGCGAAGACGCCCATCGAGCAGACGCTCGAAGCCATTCAAGAGCTCCTGGAGGCGAACAAGATTCGGCACTTTGCGATATCCAATTTCGCTTCGTGGCAGATCCTCGAGATCAAGCAGGTGTGCGACCATCTCGGCATCGCGCACCCGATGATGTCCCAGCAGATCTACAACCTGCTGATTCGCCAGCTCGACATCGAATATTTCAAGTTCACGCGGCGTTATCCCATTCACACCACGGTCTACAATGCGCTGGCCGGCGGATTGCTCGCGCGCGACCACAAGAAGGACGAGATCCCCGCGGGCTCGCGTTTCGACAAGAATACGATGTATCAGCGGCGCTATTGGTCCGAGACCATGTTCGCCTACGTGAACGATCTGCGGAAGATCGCGGAGAGTGAAGGGCTCACCCTGGCGCAGCTCGCGTATGCGTGGCTCGGGCGGCGGCCCGGCGTCGACTCGATTCTTCTCGGGCCGGCGACGGTGGCCCAGCTCGACTTCGCCGTCGATGCCGTGGAGCGGAAGCTGTCTCCGGAGGCGTACGAAAAGATCGACGCGCTCCACCAGGCGTTCACAGGGACCGACGCGACGTATGCTCGCTGACGCGGCGCCAGTACTTGAACCGGCACTCGAGCTCACACTTGATGGGCTGCTCGCGCATTTCTGGGAGCACGGTTACGCGCGTCTCGGACGCGTTGCCCACGAGGACACGGTGCGCGCGCTCTCGGCGCGCGTCGATGCGTTGATGCTCGGCGAGATCCGCTACCCGGGGCTCTTCTATCAACTCGACGCAGAGACGGGCGCGTACGACGATCTCACCTTCGGCCTCGGCTACCAGGGGCCGAGCCTCGACTACCGCAAGCTGGAAAAGCTCGAATGCGATCCGCTCTTTCGCGGGTGGATCGAGCATCCCGCGTTCGCGCGCATCGCGCGTGCGGTGGTGGGGCCCGAGATCGTGCTCTATCGCGCAATCGTCATGAACAAGAGCGCCAAGGGCGGCACGCCGCTGCCGTGGCATCAAGATGGCGGGCGTTTTTGGGGCCTCGATCGCGAGCCCACGCTGCAGATCTGGACCGCGCTCGACGATGCGCCCATCGAATCGGGGTGCGTCGAGGTGCTGCCGGGAAGCCATCGCGAGGGGCTGGTGACGCCGCTCGGCGGCTTGGTGGCGAAAAACTTCGTCGATGCGCGCGGTGCAGACGCCGCCGCGGTCCCGCTCCCGGCGCGCGCGGGCGAGGTCATCTTGTTGCACAACCAGATTTGGCATCGTTCGGGGCGCAACACCACCGGCAAGCCGCGCCGCGCCTTCAGCGTTTGCTACATGGACGCCGCGACCCGCTGCATGCGAAAGAAGCGCGCCCCCCGCACCTTCACCCGCGTCTTCGAAAAATGAGAGAGTCTGCTCCCCCTCCTTCTTTGGTGGAGCTTTTGGTGGAGCGGCAGGGCTGGGCGGGGAGACCGAGTCCCGTTACGGAATCCGAATCCCGACGCCGAACCCCATGCCGATGGTGTTCGTCCAGCTCTGATCGCCCGGGTTGTGGTTGATGCTCGCGGCGTAAATCTGCGCCTTCAAGTCGATGAAGCCGCCCACGGTGTATCCACCGCCCACGCCGAGGCGAATGTCCGCGTGGTTGTCACCGTCCGCGGTGTTGGGGAGATGGTTGAAGCGGAAACCGAGGATGGGGCCAAAGAAGGCGTCGCCGAATGGAAACCAGAGATCCGCCGGGATATCGAAGGCGTAGATCGTGCTGTCGGCGAAGGTGAACGGCACGTAGACGCCGGTGTCGAGGCGCGCGATGTGCGGAATATGGACGCGCACCGGCACGCCTGGGGTCCAGCCGAACTTGGAGTTGTTCGCGGCGGGGATCGTGAATCGCGTCTCGATACCGATCTCGACGACCTCGAGCGAGAGCAGCGTGCCCCGCAGGTAAATCTCCGGGTTCGCGAAGGTGTCCCCCCCGTTGCTGGTGACGTTCGTCTCTGGGTCGAACAGCCGCCCGTACACGTCCGCTTGGGCGGCCTTGCCGCCATCGCCGAATCGCGGGCCCGTGCGCACGCCGACCTCGCCCAGAATCGGAAGCCCCACCGCGGCCTCCATGTTGGAGCCGGTGCCGAAACTATGGCTCGTCGATCGATCGCTATTGACGCCGTTGACGTACTGGCCGAAGCCCAAGCCGAAATCGGCCGAAACATGAAGCGTCGGGAGCGACACAGGCCGATCGATCCAAGGCTCCGCGGCGGCGTTCTTCGCGACGGACGTGAATGCAGCGAGGGTCAGAAATGAGCCAAACAACGACCCGAGGATGTGACGTCGGTTCATGCGCCCGACTTAAACAGGTTCGTCTCCCGCTCGGCAAGGTTTCGGCGATACCCTTTACGGATGGGTCTCCTGGCGCCCGTGGGGCCATTCTTCCCGCTCCCGTTCCCTCCGGACCCTCGGGCTCGTTTTCCCTTTGGTTTCGACCGGTTGGCTCATGTAGTCCATTGCCAATCCATGTAGTGAACGTTCCAATGAATTCGGTTTAGGTAAACGCGCTTTGCAAAATTCTTTTTCGCTTTTGTTTCACGCATTGTTTGACGCGAAGCGCCAACAGAGGTAACAATACACATTGTGACGTTTGCATTCGTCCCCACAGCCGGTCTGAAGACGCCTCTCGAGGCGCCTGGCGTGCGGTTGTCAGCTGAGTCTTCGTCCGCCGCGGTCGGTGCGGTTCACGGCATCGGAATCGGGAGTGGCGGCAGCGTTTTGAGCGGCGACAGCGGTCTCGTACTCCTTTCGAGCCTCCTTCTTGGTGCCCTTCGGCTCATTACCGTCGGGTGCGGGCCGCCGATCTGAGGAGAAGCAATCCTGATTCGGCCCCCGCACCCAGAGAAGGTCGCGGGGGTTTTTTTTTGGCTTTTGAGTTCGTGGTGACGGTTGGTTCTTGGCGTTGGTTCAGCGGTGGAGACTCGAAAGATGCGAAGCGACACACTGAAGAAGGGAAGCTCACGGGCACCCGCGCGCGCGATGTTGAAGGGCGCTGGCTATACCGACGAAGACCTGGAAAAGCCGCTGGTCGGCATCGCCAACACCTGGACCGAGGTCACGCCCTGCAACGTGCACCTGCGGCGGCTGGCCGAGAAGGTGAAAGAAGGCGTGCGCGCCGCCGGCGGTACGCCCGTGGAGTTCAATACGATCGCGGTCTCCGACGGCATCACCATGGGAACCGAAGGGATGCGCGGCTCGCTCATCTCGCGCGAGGTGGTCGCCGACTCGATCGAGCTCTTCGCCATGTCGCACATGCTCGATGGCGTCGTGGCCCTCTCGGGCTGTGACAAGACGATCCCTGCGACAGTGATGGCCCTGGCCCGCCTCGATGTGCCCTCGCTCATGCTCTACGGAGGTCCCATCGCGCCGGGTCGCTTCGAAGGACGCGATGTGACGATTCAAGATGTGTTCGAAGCCGTGGGCGCGCACGCCGCGGGGCGCATGAGCAGCGCGCAGCTCAAGGTGCTCGAGGACAACGCGTGTCCCGGCGCGGGAGCCTGCGGAGGGCAGTTCACCGCGAACACGATGTCCGTCGCGGTGACCATGCTGGGGCTCTCGCCCATGGGCGTGAACGAAGTACCGGCCACGGATCCGGAAAAAGACGTCGTCGCGCGCCAGTGCGGCGCGTTGGTGCTCGATCTGATCAAGAAAGATCTCCGCCCGAGTCAGCTCCTCACGCGGCAGGCGTTCGAAAACGCGATCGCCTCGGTCGCGGCGACGGCCGGGTCGACCAACGGCGTGCTCCATCTCTTGGCCATCGCCTACGAGGCAGGTGTGAAGCTCACCATCGACGACTTCGATCCCATCTCGGCGCGCACGCCGGTGCTCACCGACTTGAAGCCGGGCGGGCGGTTCACGGCCGTCGATATGTACCGCGCCGGGGGCGTGCGGCTGCTCACCAAGCACATGCTCGAGGCAGGGCTCATTCAGGATGGGCTCACGTGCACGGGCCGCACGCTGCGTGAAGAAGCCAACGACGTGAAGGCGCCGAGCGCCGATGCACCGAAGGTGATTCGCTCGGTGAGCGATCCGGTGAAGAAGCGCGGCGGATTCGCCATCCTGCGCGGGGATCTCTCGCCCGAAGGATGCGTGGTGAAGCTCGCGGGGCACGACCGCAATGAGCACACGGGGCCAGCGCGCGTGTTCGACGGAGAAGAAGCCGCGTTCGCGGCGGTGCAGGCGGGCGAGATTCGCTCGGGCGATGTGGTGGTCATTCGCTACGAGGGGCCGCGCGGTGGGCCGGGGATGCGCGAGATGCTCGCGGTGACCGCGGCGATCGTGGGGCAGGGACTCTCGGAGTCGGTGGCCCTGATCACCGACGGGCGCTTCAGCGGCGCGACCTACGGGCTCATGGCTGGGCACGTGGCGCCCGAGGCGGCGCTGGGCGGCCCCATCGCGTTCGTGCGCAACGGCGATCGCATCACCTTCGACGTGGCCGCGCGGCGGCTCGATGTCGATGCGAATCTTTCCGAGCGCGCGCAAAACGATACGCTCCCGGAGCGTCCCACGCGCTACCCGCGGGGTGTCATCGCGAAGTACGCGGCACTGGTTTCATCGGCGGCGGAGGGAGCGATCACGCGCCCTCACGCCGATGCGCAAAACAAGCAAAACGAGAGTGACAAGGGCAACGCGTCTGCGGCGGGACGCGGGGAAAAAGGAGCGGAGAGGTCATGACGGATCCAGATGGGCAGAAGGGCGCGGACAGCTCGGACAAGCGGGCGCGCATCGCGATTCTCGGTTATGGAGCAAAGGCGCGCGATCGCGCCGTTCGACTTCGGCAAGCGGGGCACGAAGTTTCGGTGAGCATGCGGCCCGGAGGACTGAGCTGGGTACGCGCCACCGCAGACAAATTCGCCCCTGCACCGCCCGATGAGGCGGTGGCCTCCGCGGAGGTCGTGGTCTTGCTCGTACCCGACGAGGAACAACCTTCGGTCTATTGGCGGGTCGTCGAGCCGAACATTTCGAGCGGTGCGCTGCTGGTGGTCGAGCGGGGGCACGCGCT
>Ga0137416_10001484_pt1 | contig 12009 bp, 15 predicted proteins | sample CZODoug3_1_1_16f_FD_108282 | JGI IMG/M metagenome (GOLD analysis project Ga0137416, IMG submission 108282) | Vadose zone soil fungal communities from Angelo Coast Range Reserve, California, USA - CZODoug3_1_1_16fungal (Illumina Assembly) | ecosystem: Environmental > Terrestrial > Soil > Vadose...
TCAATACCTTGCGCGGCAAGTTCGTAGCTATAGGCCTCGGCCAACGCCTCGAGTGCAAATTTGCTGGCGCAATAGAAACCCCCAGAAGGAAGAACCACACGGCCGGCGCCGCTGCTGATGTGCATGAGCACGCCGCTGCGTTGGCGCCGCATGTGCGGAAGCACGGCGCGATTTATGCGAACCGGGCCAAAAAAATTCGTGTCCATGAGACGCTGCGCTTGTTCGGTGGTGACAGCTTCCTCCAGCCCCGAGAGGTAGTAGCCGGCGTTGTTGATGGCGACATCGATGCGACCGGCTTTGGCGACGGCGGCATCCACAGCCCGCTCCACCGAGGCGTCGTTGGTCACATCCAGCTCAAGGACGTGAATGGGCAGTGAATCCTTTTCCGCAAGTGCACGGATTTCAGAGGCATTCTTGGCGTTGCGGCCTCGGGGGTCACGCATCGTCGCGAAAACGGTGTGCCCTTTACGAGCCAGGGTATCGGCGAACAGTCTGCCAAAGCCGGTGCTGGAACCGGTGATGAGAACCACTTGCTTGGAATTCATGATCATCCCTCCTTGTGGCGCTACCGTAAAACCAGTTTGATGCTGGAGGCAAAGCGGTTGGGTACAAGGATCGCGATCATCACGGAATTTGTGATGGTCTAGCTACGCTAGGTCGATCGGCAAGATCGGAGATCCACTCGCGCAATGTCCTCAACTACAGGCTGTCCCGCTCGCTGCAGCGACCAGTGCTCGGGAATACTTCTCCCATGAAGTATCGCCAGAGCTTCGTCGATGGCAAGCCGTACCAGCCAACTGCGGAAAGCGCCCTCGCAACCAAAGGCCGGTGCGTGGCGAGAAGCCGAGAACAGACAATTTTCTACAGCAATAGCGGCCCTGTCAGGATTGCCAAGCACGCGGTGTGCGACAGAATGGAGCAAGCGGCGATATCGCGACGCCCGAGCATAAGAAGACCTGTGGTTGTCCGCCAAAACTCTGGAGACCGGAATAGCTTCGTGCGAGTGCGGCTTCAGTTTCAATGTGGATCTCACTTTCACTCCTAGGTGCTAAGTTCGGTGCTCTACGCCATCTCGTCTTTTTGCTGCTCAGCTGCGGCTGGAAATAGGACACGCGATAAGAGGTTCTATTCCCTCGCACCGCGCCGGGGATGAAACAGCAAGCCAAAAAAAGTCAAAAGCCTGATCCTTAAAACCGAAGGGTGCGGCACCCCAGCCTCGCCGAGTCGCCAAGGGCCCGCTACCCGCCCTGTTAAGATACGTACTGTGAAAAGTTTGCGAAATCTGTGAACGTGTCGAGAAGGGTAGAGGAGAGGGTTGGTTTATTAGGCGTCGAGGCGGAGCTTGATATGGGCGCGGGGGCACGCCAGGAAGTGCAAGTTGGAGCTTGGTTGCTCTTTAGCGGGCGAGCCACAGTGCAAAGCGAATGGCTTGGAACATGTTCCACTCGTACTGCACTCGTAGAATGCGATACCAACCGAGAAGGGATGGAGACTTCATGATGGTGCTCCTTTTTTCGAGGCTTGAAGATATCCTTTCGATGGGATGGGTATTCATGTCGCCAGCTAATTTAGAAGAGGGAAGGGAAGAGCACATCACGAGATGGGATGATTTTTTGCCACATCGAAAGGCTGTGTACCGTGTACCTACATCGAGGTAGTCAAGAAGAGCTCTCCTTCAGGGGGATTTTGAAGACTTGCCGGCTTACCCTCCGAAAGCTGGCAAATGCAGCGCTGCGGATGTAGGATGCAATAGATGCCAAGAAATGTGCGCATAGCACGATTGTTAGCGGGCGGAAGATACCGCACCGCCGAGGATGAAGAAGTTGACGCGCTTCGCCCCCAGCCGCAAGCGAGTTTGTCGTCGTCGTTTCGACCGGTGGAACCTGAAGACACCCACGCTCGGAGGCTTAAGCGGTCTTGGTCGAGAAAGAGCTCTTCTTTTGTTCTTCTGTATTCTCTTAAGCGGTTGTGGTTCCCGACAGAGCGATCCCAAGCCTTCGATCGAATTCACCCAGCTTCCCCCGGTCGGCCAGGGCAGCCCGGACCTGCTCGATACCATTGAGGGCCGCGTTACTGGGGCTCGGCCGGGTCAACGGATCGTGTTGTTCGCCCGAAGTGGGGCGTGGTGGGTTCAGCCACTCGCGGAGCAGCCTTTCACAGCGATTCAAGCGGATTCTACGTGGAAGAATTCGACTCACCCCGGAAATGCGTATGCGGCACTGCTCGTCGATCCCGAATACAGTCCGCCCTTGACTGTCAACGTCCTGCCGCAGACTGGTGGAGCGGTACGGGCCGTGGCAACGGTCGAGGGACCGATGTTGGCCCAGCCAGCTCACAAGACGCTACATTTTAGCGGATACGAGTGGGAAATTCGCCAGACCGTGGGCAAGCCACCGGGCTCACGGAATTTGTACAATCCAGCGAACGCATGGGTTGACAAGGGGGGCCTCCTCCATCTTCGCATTGCAAAGAATGGGACAGAGTGGACAAGCGCAGAGGTAGACCTCCCTCGGAGTCTCGGCTATGGTTCATACCGCTTCGTCGTCTACGACATCTCTCATTTGGAGCCAGCGGTGGTGCTCAACCTCTCTACTTGGGACGACTTCGGACCGTACCGGGAGATGGACATAGAAATCAGCCGGTGGGGCGAACCTACTGGCAAGAATGCGCAGTATGTGGTCCAACCGTATTACATTCCGGCTAATGTTGTGCGCTTCATAGCGCCAACGGGGTCCCTCGCCTATTCGTTTGTTTGGGAACCTGGACGGGTGTCCTTCACGACTATTCGTGGTTCTGGGCCTCGCAGCAAATCCGATGTTGTTGCCGCTCACGTCTTTACATCCGGGATTCCATCGCCCGGCAGGGAGTCGGTCCGCATGAACCTGTATGTCTTCGACAACAAACGGAGTCCTTTGCATCATGAGGTCGAGGTGATCATTGAGAAGTTCGAATATCTCCCTTGATCGGTGGACTCGACGATGCCGGGCGCTTCTTTCGATTCTCGCTGTGCCTGGCCTTGTGGGGTGCTTCGGCGCGTTTGCCAGCACAGCATACGCGATCGATCCCAATCGGGCGATGTCGCAATACATCCACGAGCGCTGGGGAACGGAACAGGGATTCCCGCGAGGACCAGTCTACGCGATTGCCCAGTCCAGCGACGGTTATCTCTGGATCGGCACCCAGGCTGGTCTCGTTCGTTTCGACGGCTTGAACTTCCGTGTGGTCCGGGATGCACCGGCATTGCTGAACAACGCAAGCGTTCTCGGTTTGACCCCGGACCGCGACGGAAATCTATGGGTTCGATTGGAAGGTTCGACCTTGTTGCGATACCGCGACGGGGTCTTCGACAGTCCTACATCCGACCTCGCGTCGATGAACTCCCTGATCACCGCGATGGGCCAAGCGAACCAGGGCGAACTTTTGCTCTCTTTCATGGAACGCGGGGTGATCATACATCGCCAAGGCAGATTTGAAATGGTCGCGGACGCCAGTGCCTTACCCCGCTCTCCTGTGCTATCAGTGGCCCAAACGTCCGACGGCAGCGTCTGGGTAGGCACGCGGGGCACCGGCCTTTTCCGCCTGCGCCAGGGGCAGACTTCCTCCGTTACGGAGGGCTTGCCTGATCCGAAGGTCAACTGTCTCCTGGCTGATGTTAACGGCAACTTGTGGGTCGGCACGGACAACGGTATCGTGCGCTGGAACGGGAACAGACTCACAGCGGCCGGCATACCCGCGTCTTTCAAGCACCTCCAGGTTCTTGCGCTAGTCAAGGATCGCGACGCGAACATCTGGGTAGGTACAGATTCTGGCGGCCTACTGCGCCTCAATGATCGGGGCCTTTCCACATTGAACGAGGAGGAAGGTAGGTCCCGCGAGGCGGTAACGGCGGTGTTTGAAGACCGCGAGGGAAATCTGTGGATAGGAAGCGACAGCGGTATCGAGCGTCTCCGAGACAGCGCATTCGTAACGTATTCCCTTCCCGAAGGGCTGCCGTCGGACGGCAATAAGCCGGTCTTTGTCGATTCAGAAAACCGGTTGTGGGTCCCTCCCGTCGCGGGTGGGCTGTGGTGGATGAAGGATGGGCGACACGGGCGCGTTACCATCGCGGGTTTAGGCCAAGACGTGGTTTACTCAATCGCGGGGAGAAACAGTGAACTCTGGCTCGGGAGACAACACGGGGGTCTGACCGCACTGCGCGCTGAACGGGGTTCGTTCATCGCCAGGTCCTACACGCAGGCGGATGGACTCGCTCAGGACAGCGTCTACTCGGTTTATCTGGCCCGCGACGGGACCGTGTGGGCGGGAACTCTTAGCGCCGGTGTGAGCGCGCTCAGGAATCACCGATTCACGAACTTTACAACTGCAAATGGCTTAGCCTCCAACACCGTTGCCTCGATTCTCGAAAGCCACGATGGAACGATGTGGTTTGCGACGCCGAGCGGCCTGAGCGCACTGTCGAACGGCCACTGGCAAGGCTATACCACCAGGAATGGTTTGCCTTCGGAGAACGTGAACTGCCTTCTGGAGGACTCGACTGGTGTGCTCTGGGTGGGGACCGCATTGGGCCTCTCCTTCCTAGGTCCAGGAGGTTTTCGAGTCCCTGGTGAAGTACCCACATCCTTGCGTGCACAGGTACTGGGTCTCGCGGAAGACAGGTACGGGTGGCTCTGGATCGCAACGTCGAACCACGTTTTGCGTGTGAATCGCGACAAACTTTTGCGGAACGCCCTGGCTGAGGGAGATGTATGTGAGTATGGGCTTGCGGATGGCCTGCGAGGTCTGGAAGGTGTAAAACGGCATCAGTCCGTGGTCACGGACCCTGCGGGACGAATCTGGTTTTCCTTGAATCGCGGTATTTCAGTGGTGAACCCGGCGCGACTGACGGGAAGCTCGGCGCTGACGATCGTTCACGTTCAAGCAATTTTGGCGGATGGCGACCCGATCCGCCTTGGGGCTGCAGTGCACATTCCAGGTGGCCATCGGAGGATTACATTCAGCTTCGCCGGCCTGAGTCTTTCTGTTCCGGATCGGGTCCGCTTCCGATATCTGTTGGAGGGGTTCGATCACGGCTGGAGTGAACCAACCGCCACGCGCGAAGCCGTCTACACGAATCTTGCTCCGGGCCCGTATCGCTTTCGGGTTGTCGCGAGCAACCCGGAGAGGGTCTGGAGCAGCAATGAAGCTGTGATCGGATTCGACGTCGATCCGTTGTTCTGGCAGACATGGTGGTTCCGGCTTTCCAGCGTGTTGGTCATCGGACTCGCAGCGGTGATGTTCTTTCAGCTCCGCGTGTTGAGGCTGAAGAAACAGATGAACATGCGCTTTGAAGAACGACTCGTGGAACGCACACGCATTGCGCAAGATCTGCACGACACTCTATTGCAGGGTATTCTAAGCGCCTCCATGCAGTTGCATGTGGCAAATGACCATCTCGCCGTAGATTCGCTGGCGAAACCACTTGTAGCCCGCATTCTTGAACTGATGGGCCGTGTTATCGAGGAGGGCCGGAACGCCGTTCGAGGGCTGCGTGTGTCGAATGGGAAGTCTGAGGATCTGGAGCAGGCGTTTTCGGGGATTCGAGAAGAACTAGCTCTTGCACAGGGGCCTACTTTTCGCATCCTCGCTGAAGGACAGGTGCGAGTGTTGCACCCCGTGATCCGCGAGGAAGTATATCGGATCGGCCGCGAAGCGCTGGTAAACGCATTCCGTCACTCCCGCGCGAACAACATCGAACTAGAACTCGAATATGCACCTAGCCACTTGCGACTTCTCGTTCGCGACAATGGCAGCGGGATTGACCCTCTGGTAGTCCGGGCAGGACGCGACGGGCACTGGGGTTTGTCGGGAATGCGCGAGCGGGCCGAAAGAATCGGCGCGAGATTCAGAGTCCTGAGTGGTGCGTCGGCTGGCACAGAGATTGAACTCTCCGTTCCTGGCCGTATCGCTTTTAAGTTCCCGTCTTCGGATCGCCGGTGGCGGTGGCTCCCGAGGCTGCATCTTCGAAAGGCGCGAGAAGGGGAACCGAAGGCCGAAAGCGAGAGACAGAAGTGAGGGAACAGGCAGGTATTCGGGTTCTTTGCGCGGGTGGCCATCCTCCATTGCGCAGGCGGACTGCCGCTCGGCTACTATATGACAACGAGGTTGCGCAGATGCAAGGGTGCAGGCATTCTTGTTTGAAGAAAGCGCTCTTGCTAGGCCTTTGCGTCCTACTTGCCGGCTGCGGCGGACGAAACACAAGTGACGGACCGTCCATAGAATTCACTAAGGTTCCTCTCGCAGGTCATGGCGGCCCGGACCGAGTGGATACCATCGAAGGGCGAGCAGTTCGAACTCGCCCCGGACAGCAAATCGTTCTTTTTGCCCGGTGGGGACCCTGGTGGGTGCAGCCACTCGCCGACCAACCATACACGAGTATTCAACCGGATTCGAAGTGGAGAAACTCAACACATTTTGGAACGGAATATGCCGCCCTACTCGTTGACCCGGGATATCGCCCGCAGGCGACAATGGAGGTTCTGCCGAGCGAAGGCGGTGGCGTTGTAGTCGTGGCGATCACGAAGGGCAAGCCGGTCTTCTGGCAGACCTGGTGGTTTCTGGTCGGCATCGCGGTCGCTTTCGCACTCGCAGTATTGGCGTTATTTCGCTTAAGGATGCACAGAGTGACCCAGCAACTTAGCCTTCGTCTTGAAGAAAGGCTCGCGGAACGCACGCGCATTGCGCAGGAACTGCACGATACGCTCTTGCAAGATTTCCTCAGCGCCTCAATGCAACTTCACGTCGCAAACGATCAACTGGCCGTCGATTCACCAGCCAAGCCGCTCGTGACTCGTGTTCTTGATATGATGGGGCGCGTCATTGAAGAAGGCCGGAATACGTTGCAAGGCTTGCGGTCATCCAATTGGAGTTGCCAGGACCTAGAACAGGCATTTTCGCGGATTCAGGAAGAGCTGGGCATCGGGAAGCGAGCCCGTTTTCGAATGATCGTTGAAGGAGTAGCGCGACCATTACGGCCGGTGATTGGCGATGACGTCTATCTCATCGGCCGTGAAGCGCTGGCAAACGCATTCCGTCACTCTGGCGCGAGCGAAATTGAAGTAGAGCTGGAATACGGGGCCGATCAACTGAGGCTTCTGGTGCGCGACAACGGTTGCGGGATCGCTGACGAAGTGCTGCAGTCATCTCGCGATGGACACTGGGGCTTGCCAGGGATGCGCGAACGAACGGAAAGAATTGGTGCGAAACTGAGAGTTTTGAGTCGTGTGGCAGCGGGGATGGAGATTGAACTGTCCGTGCCGAGTCATATTGCGTATCTTCCCCGAGACTCTGACCGTCCCGCGAAATGGCTCTCGAAACGGCAGCCGCGAAAGGCGAGAGGAACTGATTCACCCATGGAAAGCGAGCGATTGGATGAGCGAACGCACTCGAATTCGCGTTTTCAGCGTGGATGACCATCCGCTGCTTCGGGAGGGCCTTGCCGCGATCATCGACAATCAGCCGGACATGGTGCTGGTAGCTCAGGCGTCTAACGCGCAGGAAGCCATTCAGCAATTCAGGAAGCACCAACCCGACGTAACTCTCATGGACCTCAGGCTCCCGGACAAGAGCGGTATCGACGCGCTGATAGCCGTGCGCGCAGAATTCCCCGAGGCGCGCGTCATTATGCTGACGACCTTCGAAGGCGACGTGGAAATCCAGCGGGCCCTGGAAGCGGGCGCCCGCGGCTACCTGCTCAAGAGCATGCCTCCCAAGGAGCTGGTTGAAGTGATTCGCCAGGTCCACGCGGGGAAGAAGCGCATCCCCCCGCAGTTGGCGGCACAGCTTGCAGAGCATTTGAGCGACGAAGACCTGACGGCGCGCGAAGTAGAGGTCCTCAGTCAAATTGCCGGGGGAAACCGGAATCGAGACATTGCTGAAAAACTCTTCATCACAGAAGAGACTGTGAAGGTTCACATCAAGCACATCATGGAGAAGCTGGGAGCAAGTGATCGCACGCAAGCTGTCGCGATCGGTGTGCGACGCGGGATCATCGAACTGTAGGAAACGGAGTCCGCGCACACAAACCCATACCTCCAAAGTGGTAATTAAAGATTCCGCAATGTGGTGTTTCAACGGGCTGCATTCTTGCGTACCTTGAGTTATCGTGCGTTTCTGAGGGCGCGCTAGGGAGATACGCCCTGCAAAGATTATTTTCGACGTTTCCGGGCGGCAGGCCCGGCGCAGGCCTGCTATTGTTGCGAGCCGCGGTTGGTTTCGCCGCGACCGCTGAGGGAATTTTCTATCTCTCGGGTCCGTCCAACCCCTCTCCTGGCACGTGGTTACTTGGTTTGGCATTGATCGCCAGCGGGGTGGCTCTGGGGGCTGGATTTCTCACCCCCTGCGCGGCGTTCTTCGTGGGGCTATGTTTCCTGGGGATCGCCGTTTCATGGTTTCCCGCGCCTTCTTGGGGCATGCACGACGCCAGGCTAATGGCTTATGGAATGATCATTACAGCCGCCGCGCTTGCGTTGCTCGGGCCGGGTGCTTTTTCCCTCGATGGCCGCTTGTTCGGACGCCGCGAAATTGTGATTCCGCCCTCATCGCGCCCACCAGAATCGTGACTTCCCACGATTCGAATGCCATTTCGTAGACTCTGCCCAGTCATCTGCTTGTTAGACGATGTCACCGCCGACCGAAAGTGGTATTCCGAGTCAACCCTAGAGTGGTACGCAAAAACCATTCCATTTCGGGATGTATTCCTGGATTCAGTCCCGCATAGTGCAGCGCGAGAACAAGCCGCAGTGGGTGAGGGGGCCACATGATCTTGGAAAACTTAGAGATTTCGAACGGGAAAAGGAAGGCTCACTGTGTGGTGTCTGAATCTCAGGAGCCTGCCGAAAAGAGCCTAGTGCAAGCGGCCAAAGCCGGCCAGTCAACAGCCTTCGCCGCACTTTGCGAGCGATACACGCAGCAGCTCCTTCGCGCCGCGCATCGCATAACCAGAAACCGTGAAGACTCGGAAGACGCGGTTCAAGAGGCACTACTGAGAGCATTTGTTCACGTCAGGGACTTTGACGGCAGATCAAGCTTCGCGACCTGGCTCACGCGTATCACAATCAATTCGGCGCTCATGATTCTCCGGAAGAAACGAAGTTCGCACGAGACTGCCACGGTGGGCACCGATGATTTTGGCGCGGACGGCCTGAACCACGAAATACCGGATCGTGCACCGAATCCGGAAAGGCGGTACGCGCAGAGCGAAGAGGAAAGAATTCTGAGGAAAGCCATCGGCAGGCTGCGACCGTCCCTCCGGGAGGTAGTTGAGGTTCAGCAACTGCAAGAGCGCTCCATGCGGGAAACCGCAGAAGCGATGTGCATCTCGGTGGCTGCGGCAAAGGGACGGCTGTTCCATGCCAAAGTGGCGCTGCGCAAGTCATCGATCCTGAAACTCATGTATCAACCTCGATCTGGCGGCGAGTTTCGTATTTTGTCTGCCGCGTGATGACCGATGGCAAATGCAGGAAAGCATGGCTTGCATTTCGAAAAGGGGCGCAAGAGATGACAAAGCATGATGCGGCTGGATCCGGTGTTTCGGTACGGGCCGGTTCAGAACCAACGGCCGACCTTGGCCGCGAAGGTGTGGCAGAGATTTCCAAGGAACTACGTCATCTCCAGGCCGACGTGTTCGCACTCTATGTCAAGACGAAGAATTTCCACTGGCATATGAGCGGGGTGCATTCCCGCGATTACCATCTGCTTCTTGACGAGCACGGCGAGCAGATCTTCGCGATGGCTGACGATGTTGCGGAACGAGCGCGCAAGATCGGCGGCAGCACACTCCGGTCGATCGGCGACATCGCGAGACACCAGCGCTTAGAAGATAACGACAGAGAGTCTTTGAGCCCAAAGATATGTTGGCTGAGCTGCGTGCCGACAACCGGGAACTGACCCGGTTTCTGAGAGTGGCGCACGAGGTTTGTGAAGAGCACAATGATGTCGCCACCGCCAGTCTGATTGAAAACTGGATTGACCAAACAGAGCGCCGCTCGTGGTTCTTGTCAGAGATCGTTGGCGGGCAGTAGGGGCGACTGGCTGCGCTTTCGGTGTGGTTGCTGCAAGAAGCAGCGGCAATGAAAAAGCAGTCGAACCGAAAGAATTCAGTAGAAAACAACCTGGTGACACGACGCGAGATACTCAGCGGTGGTGCTGCAATGGCCGCAGCCGTGGCCGCTCCCATCGCCATTGACTGGCGGCGTCGCCAAGGCGGAGAATTCGATATCCCCCATCAGTAACCAAGGAGAAAAACACATGACGACAATTACGACCAAAGACGGCACGCAGATCTACTACAAGGATTGGGGAAAAGGTCAGCCGATCGTGTTTTCGCACGGTTGGCCGCTGACCGCCGACGACTGGGACGGGCAAATGCTGTTCTTCGGGCAGCATGGCTATCGGGTCATCGCGCACGACCGGCGAGGCCATGGGCGCTCCAGCCAGACGTGGGACGGCAACGACATGGACACCTATGCGGACGATCTGGCGACGCTATTCGAAAAGCTCGATCTCAAGAACGCCATTATGGTTGGGCATTCAACGGGCGGCGGGGAGGTGGCCCGCTATCTCGGCCGCCACGGGAGCAAGCGCGTGGCCAAGGCCGTGCTAATCAGCGCCGTGCCACCCCTCATGCTCAAAACGGAAAAGAATCCTACTGGTCAACCCATCTCAGTCTTCGATGGCCTCCGGGCCGCACTCGCGACCAACCGGCCGCAGTTCTACAGAGACATCACGCTCCCCTTTTACGGATACAACCGCCCAGGCGCAAAGATTTCGGAGGGTATTCGCGAGCACTGGTGGTTACAGGGCATGTTGGGAGGCGTCAAAGCTCATTACGACTGCATTAAGGCCTTTTCGGAGACCGACTTCACCGAAGACCTGAAAAAGATCGACATCCCCGTGCTGGTGATGCATGGCGACGACGATCAGATTGTGCCCATCGTCGCCGCGGGGCCCATGTCCGCCAAATTGCTGAAGAAAGCCACGCTGAAGGTTTATCCGGGCTTTCCGCATGGCATGCCCGCGACCAACGCGGACCAGATCAACGCCGACTTGCTTGCGTTTCTACAACGTAGCCATCAGGCGTCAGCGTAAAGAGGAATATTCATATCGGCCGACAAAAAGGCAGGAGCAACGACTCAGATGGTGAACGCCAGCAGTGGCGACTGCTCGAGGGACGGAATGGCTCTCCTTTTTTTCGGCCCGTACAATGATTTCCTGTCCGTTGGCGGAAATAGAGCAAAATAAATCACAATTGAGGAGGCATCGCATGAGTACAGGTCCGGCGACATTTACCCTATTTCACGTGGTGTTGAGTTTAGCCGGAATCTTCACTGGCTTTGTCGTTCTCTTCGCGCTGCTCTCCGCGAAGCAGTCGAATGGCTGGACCGCATCATTTCTCGTGACTACCGCGGCGACGAGCGTGACCGGATTCCTGTTTCCGTTTCACAAATTTTTGCCTTCCCACGCCGTCGGCATCGTCTCGCTCCTCGTTTTGGCGGTGACAATTCCGGCCCTGTACGTCTTTCATCTGGCGGGTCCGTGGCGCCGAACGTATGCCATCGGCTCGGTCGTCGCTCTTTACCTCAACGTTTTCGTATTAATCGCCCAGCTGTTCATGAAGATTCCCGGGCTCAAGGCCCTGGCGCCCACGCAATCGGAACCGCCATTTCTGGGGACGCAGGCCGTGGTCATGTTGATTTTCATTGTCCTTGGGGTTCTCGCGGCCAAGCGCTTCCCCGCGGAAGCGGTGCACGCAGCCTGAGCGCTCTCATCAGTTTGGAGGGATTGTTGTATCCTCCTCGTCAGGCGTAGCATCAACTGATCCATCCCGAGAGAGTCGAAAACAGGGAACCTCGATTCCGGGGAAAGGTTTCACTGTCGGAGCGAACCATGAACACAATTGAGAAACGCAAAATCTGGATAGGTGGAGCGCTCTTCTTGGTTGTCGCCGGCCTGATTATTGGAGCGCTGCGCCCA
>Ga0137416_10001485_pt1 | contig 12009 bp, 24 predicted proteins | sample CZODoug3_1_1_16f_FD_108282 | JGI IMG/M metagenome (GOLD analysis project Ga0137416, IMG submission 108282) | Vadose zone soil fungal communities from Angelo Coast Range Reserve, California, USA - CZODoug3_1_1_16fungal (Illumina Assembly) | ecosystem: Environmental > Terrestrial > Soil > Vadose...
CGCTTATGCGGTTTGGGCGGCTGGCGACAATCCCAAGCGGGCAGAGTATATTCGGCGGATTGCCTTGCGGCTGAAGGCGGACGGGTCCTACGCCGTGCGGGAATTTCCGTCCTGCTGTTTCCAAATGGACTGGGCGCAGTTTATGCAGTGGACAAGGAAGGCGAATGGCTAACGAGACCGAGATCGCTCTGCGGCAGGATCTGACCACAATTACAGCTGGCATGGGGGGAATTGAGATCACCAGTCAGGAGACGTATGACCGAGTCGCGCTGTTCTTGGTCAAAACCGTCCAGCCATTCCGTAAAAGATGGGCTGATTATTGGGCTGAACCGAAGCGGCTGGCGTGGGAGGCTCATAAGGCAATCGTAGCGAAGTTCAACGAAGGGGACGAGAAAGCTGAGCAACTCGAGAAAGCCATCAAGCTCGAGATCCGTAAGTGGGACGACGAGCAGGAGCGGATCCGCCAGGAGCGCCAGCGTGCGGAACAGCGAGCGGTGGAAGAGCGGGAAGCCCGGGAGCGGGCAGCGCAAGCAGCCTTTGCTGAGGAAGAGGGGGCGCCTCCGGCGGAAATTGAGGCGATCGTGTCGGCTCCGTCCATCGCCGTGGCGGAGCCGGTTGCTGAGACGTATCAGAGGGTTAGCGGGATATCGAAGCGCGATAATTGGAAATGTCGCGTTTTAGATATTCGCAAATTGTGCGCTGCGATTGCGAAAGGTACGGTGCCAGTGAATTACGTCCTGCCCAACGAGAAAGTATTGAACGCGCGCGCTCGGGCCGACAAAGGGACACTAAATTTGCCAGGCTGCGTACCCTACAATGACGCAATGATTACCGGGAGATCCAGATGACGGCCGCACAAGAGCAAGCACTGACAACGACTCAACCCACACAGCTGACCGTGGTCGACAGTTGGCAATCCATCGAGGCGCTGAAGGCGCGCATTCAGCAGATTCAGCGCTTGATGAACGACGTTTTGAAGAAAGACGTCGACTACGGGATTATCCCGAACATGCCCAAGGGCACAAAGCCATGCCTGCTTAAGCCGGGAAGCGAGCAGATACTCGCCATGTTCCGCCTCGCGGTTGAGCCGATTGTCGAGGACCTTTCGACCGAAGATTGCTTCCGCTATCGAATTACCGTCCGACTGACCGATTCGAGAACAGAGGCGTTCCTCGGGGCTGGTGTAGGCGAGGCGTCGACGGACGAGACGAAGTACAAGTGGAAACGTACGTACTCGCAGAAGGAATACGAGGCGATGCCTCCGGATCGCCGGCGGTCGAAGTGGATTACGTACAGAGACGATCATGGGCAGCCACAGGAGACTGAGCAGTTCATGATTCGACAAGAGCCGGCAGACCTAGCGAACACCGTACTCAAGATCGCCAAGAAACGTGCGCAAATTGATGCCACGTTGACCGTCACTGGCGCTTCGAGCATGTTTGAACAAGATCTCGAACCAGACGAGTCCGGTGATGAATCAAGAGCGGAAGTGACTCCTGTGAAGCGCCGCGGCCGTCCCGCTCAGGCCAAGCAGGAAGATGTGAAGTGCGGCTCCTGTGGGGCCGTGAACGGTCACCTGCCATCGTGCAAATACCATCCTGGGCAGAAAGAGACGAAACCGGCAGTTGCTGAAACGAAAGCGGCAAAGACTGAGACGAAAGCGGTCGAGGGCGAAGTAGTTGCCGACAGGCTGGTGTGCCAAATTAAGGCGTTTCAGGATGCCAAGACTCAGACTGGTACTGCCTACGTGAAGTACGAAGTGGTCGATCCCACGAACCGGGAGACTGTGATTTATTGCTTCCACAAGACCGCGAACGAGGAATTGAAGGCCAAGGCAGTTGGGGCGGTATGCTTGCTGCGCTATTCGATTCAGCGGCGGGCGGAGAACGAGTACATCGTGGTGGAGGAGATTCTCGAGATTGCGGGAGTGGCGTATCACGATGGCAAGCCTGTTCAGACGGAAAAGAAGAAGCAGGAGGAACCGTGGTGAAAAAGAAGGCAAAGAAGAAACAGAACAAGACGGCGGTGCCAGCCAAGAAGGGTCCGCGCCAGGCTTCGCTGCCTGGACTTGAGGACCGCGCAATTCGAACGCTGAACGATGCTGCGCTCGCCTATGACGAAGTCAAGAAAGAGCGCATGGCCTTGACCGAACAGGAAGTAGAGGCCAAAGAGAATGTTCGGGAACTGATGCACAAATCCAAGCGAACGCACTACCGCTACAAGAACATTACGATTGATCTGGTTCCCGAAGGCGAGGCCGTTAAGGTTCGCGTCAAGTCTCAGGCCGTGAATGGGGAAGAAGAGGAAGAGGCGGAGACGCCCGAGGTAGAGCCGGAAGGCGAAGAGCCAGGCACGGAAGAGGAAGTAGAAGAGCCCGAGACCGAGAGCGGAGAAACTGAGGAAGTTCCCGAGGTAGCCGGTCCAGAGTTTTAAGGGAGAAAAGTTATGAGCGTAGAACTTTGCCCTGATTGTGGCCGGGAAGTGTGTGGGCACGGACGCTGCTTTGACTGTCAAGGTAAATGTCCACATTGCGACGGACCATCTGACCCATATCGGTATCAATCAGAATGGCGCGAAGAGCAATACGAGAAGGACAACGAGGGTTCGCGCTGAGGTCTCTGCCCTGTCCGGGAAACCTTTGATTCTCACCGGAGCCGCGGAATGTTTGGTTTCCTAAGCCTTATCACGAAGGCCTAGATGGCACCGGGCAGGTGTAGCGGCTCCAAATCAGTCCGTACCGTCGTCGTTGATGAACATTGCAGTCAGGACAACGAAGAATCCGAGCGAGAGCCAGCAGAACCAGGCGATGGTAGAGAGAACAGCCATGCGATCGGGATACCAATCGCAATGGCTGGGAGCAGGCCGGGGGAAGGGCATCCACTCGGGACAGTAGACGCGGAGCAGGAATCAAGCTAGTTACCAAAGGGAATTGGACTGTGAATCTCCGGGAGCAACTAATTGATCGCGCCTTGCATGATTGCCGTCATTTCAACGGTATTCAGCATGACTGTTGCGACGCTGGTGTGAATTATGACCAGTTACGGGAAGGGGAGAAATATGCTCTGCCTTGCCATGACTCTTGCCCATGCTGATGCTAAGCAGCGCGGCTTCAAAATGAGGAATGCTGGTAGCGGGGTGATTGATTGTCCTGTTTGCAAAACGGGCAAAATTGTTTACTCGGTCGCGAGCGTAAACGGTCATTTATGGGGTAGATGTTCAACTAAGGACTGCGTTTTTTGGATGGAATGATGATCACTCTCAAACAATTCGCCGTGCAGTTTATCGATTGGGTGGATCACTCTCAATCGCTCGAAAAAAAGAGCCGGCAATATTACCGCCACGGCTGGAACCTGCTTTCCACTACGAGGCTTTCGGATGAGAAGCTGGATCGAATCAAGAACCGCGATTGCGACACTCTGCTGTTTCCTGGCGGTGCGGCTAACGCTAATACGGCTCTGCGGACTTTGCGGCGGATGTTCACGCACGCCCAAGAACTCGAGCTCGTAAAGCAGGCACCCAAGATCAGACTGCGCAAAGAGTGGCCACGCTCAGTGGCCATGACCACGGAACAGGCTGCGCAGATCGCACAAAGAATGTCTGGCAATTCGAAAGATGCGCTGCTCATCCTCCGAGGAACTGGGGCTAGGCCGAAGGAAATATTTTCGCTTCGATGGGAATTCGTGGCTTTTGACACTTATCACATCCACAATCCATACGGGAAAACGCGAGCAGCAAGAAGAGCTATACCCCTACTCGGTTGCTCTCTTGAAATTCTAGGACGGCGACATGCTGAGCAGGGATATCCCAAAGAAGGATGGGTTTTCGCTGCTGCTAATTCTTCGTCTGGCCACATGATGACTATCCAGAAGGCCTTTAAAAAGGCTCGTAAGGCAGCAGGATTTCCTAGTGCACTCGTTCTCTATTGTGCTCGACATGGGATGGGCACAGACCTTAGCGCTGTGATTAGCCTCAAGGCTGTAATGGAAATCCTAGGGCACTCGGACGCTAAAACGGCACTCAGATATCAACATCCAGATACGAAGAAGATTGCCGCGATGCTCGCCAGTGCAGAGAGAGTGATGTAATTGTCAAAGAACACTCCAGAGTACTACCGTAAATACCACAGCGGCCAAAAGTACAAGAACTATAAGCGGCAATATCGGCAGCGACCTGAAGTGAAAAAACGTGAAAAAGAGTTGCGGGAGCGCCCTGAGACTAAGGAGCATGAGCGACAGCGGTCGCATGACTATTACCTGCGCGCAAAGGCTAGTCGTCAAGAATACGCTCAGCGGCCAGAGGTGAAACAGCGCGCGAGGGAGAATAGTAAGCGACGAAGGCAATCACCTGAAGGGCGAGAGTATCAGCGGAAGTATCTTAGAGAATGGAACCTGCGAAAGCGTTATGGTATTTCCGCGCAGGAGCACCGCGAAATGTTGTCCCGTCAAGCAGGCTTGTGCGCTATTTGTTTAGAACCTATGGCTGAGCCGTTTACTGATCACGATGAGATTGATGGGAGGCCTAGGGTGAGGGGGCTTCTGTGCCTCGGTTGCAATACTGGCCTAGGTGGATTTAGAGATAAGCCTGAACGACTCGCTTCTGCAATTGCATATTTAGTTGGACACGGTTATCGGCATGCGGAAACGCCAGGAGCTTCAATAAGGGGAATAAATGCATGACATGCGAGGTCAAGCGGAACAAGAATGGACAGACGATGGTTATCAGCTGCAGCCGAGGTCCAAAACGCTGTCGCTGGTGCGGAAAGTTATCGACAAAATTGTGCGACTTTCGCCTGGCGAACGGCCGGACCTGCGACCAGGCGATGTGCAACGACCATGCCCAGAGCCGGGGAGTTCAGATCGACTTCTGCCCGAACCATTCGATCTAGGGGAGTTCCCGTCAATGAGAGATATCAACGAAGTGATCCGCCGAAAGGAAATTGAACTCGACATCTTGCGCGAGCAGATCACCGCTCTTCGGGTATGCATACCTTTGCTCGAGGATGATCCCGACGAAGCGATTCTGGTCGAAACGGCACAGACTCGGAGTTGAGGGGGCAAATGGACGGGGCGCTCGGCAGGTTCTCCAGGGCGCCCCTGGGTATATCTAGACCGGATCAGCCTAGTGCATTCCATTTCCTCCTCCCAAGTTACGAAAGGCTCTAACAAATGGAATCTCCACAAGCGAAGTTTGAAGGTTGGGCGGTGATTGAATTGTTTGGCCATCAGCGTGAGGCCGGGTACGTCACGACGGAGTATTTCGGCAGCGGAGCGCTGTTCCGCGTCGAAGTGCCTGCCCTGCCCGAGCGGGAAATCGTAACGGATCGTCCGCAGTGGCTCAACGACGAACTAGTTCCTACAAACAGCCGAGTGGCACGTGAAGCGGTCGCTGGTCGGACCCGGTTTCTAGGGCCGGGTTCGATCTACGCCCTAAATCCTTGCTCGGAGGAGGCCTGCCGGAAAGCTATCGACGCCATGTCGCCGCGCGCGGTGAAAGTGATTGAGTTGGCCCAGGAGCGGCAGTTGGTAGGTGTAACCGAGGAGCCGGAAGACTATGAGTATGACGACAGCAACGACGACGAGCAGGAGTAGGCTGGATGGCTCTAAAATTGGCGCTGTTACTGCTGTTGCTATCCACCCTAGGCTGTCATCATCGCACCCATGCTGACCGCCTGTGCCCTAATCCAGCCCTGCCGCCGTTAGAGCAGCACCTGCCGCTGCCTCCGGGGTGCGTTTAAAGCGAGACAGAGGAGACGAAATGACCAAGCCTGAGAGATGTCCAACACATCTCGGATGTCCGACCTGTGGTTCCGACAACAGAGCGCATCAAAACTGCTTACGCCTAAGCCTCCGTACTGATAGCCACAAGCATCATAAGTGCGACCTGTGCTCCGACCCTTGGCACACTCCCCCGCCAGCGACCGCGCCAGAGCTACGAATAGCCCTCGTTTCGCAAATTGCAGAACTTGAAAAGCAGATTGCAGAAGTAGGAAGCGAACCGATAGAAGCGCTTCAGAAGCGGGACGAATTGTACGCCAAACTATCAGCCTTGTCCCCATCCCCTGCACCCATACAGAGTGCGGAGCAATTCTGGAAAGATTCCGGTGGAGCCATGCCCTTACCGTATTGGGCAGCACAGTTTGCCGAAACCTACGCCGCAACTAAGGGACAAACCATGAACTTCAATCCCGACCTAGAGAAGCAAACAGTGAATTGGCAACCAATCAGCGAGTACCGGACCGAGTTTGGGAGAGTTATCGTGTGGCTCCAGTGGCCAGAATATAGCGCTGCCAACAATCAGATGGAACACTCAGGGATGTGGGAGTCCGCTTATCGGCTTGTGTTGAACGAGGGAGCGGTCTGGGTGCAAGCTAAAGACTGTATCCCGATTGAAACGACGGGGCGAAAGGTTACTCATTTTATACGTCCCAAGCCGCCGAGTGAGGATAAGAAATGAACTCCAATCTCGACCTAGAGAAGCAGGTAGCCGTGGATGAAGAATGGCTAGCGAACCGTGTGTTGGAATTGCAGAAGCAGGTAGCCGAGCAGCAACGGGAGATTGCATCGTTAACGAATAACCGAGACGAATGCGCAGCAGTATTCAAGATGGATCGAGACCATGAGTTGACTGGTCCACACGCTGAGTGTGGGTGCCCTTCTTGCAACTTGAGAGGGGAGATTGAGCACCAAAAATCCAATTATCAGGAATTAGAGCGAGATGCCAAGAAGATGCTTGCCGAGCGCGACTCGACCATCCAGAGACTGCAGGAAGCGCTGGAGAAAATTGCAGATTGGAAACTGCCCGACGTAACAGACCGAGAGGGGAATCCTAGCTCATATGAAGTCGAATGGGGCTCGAACGGAGCGCGGCATTATTTCCGACAAATAGCAAGAGAGGCCTTGGCAGCTAAGGAAGGGGAGTGAGATGACGAAACCTTCCGACCTTCTACGCTCCATACGTGCTGGACGTGAGGTTGTGAATGCTCATGAAGTGTTGATGGGACTGGCGGATTGCATTTCGGGAGCAACATTTCTCAATGATAATGATCGGCAACAGCGCGTCCGGGATGTGAGTGACGTTAAGGCATGGTTGCGGCAATTAGCTATCGCTGCTAAGGAACGGGAGTGACATGGGCTGGAACTTTGGATTTCCTGTGAAAAAACATTCCTGAATCAACATTTGATTGGGTCAAATTGTGACCTTGCGCAGCAGCCGTGTCCGGGATTAGGATTCTTCCCGAAAAGAAAGAGACGCCGCGTTACAAGCGCGGCGCCCCCCAGGGTTCATAGAGGTGTGCTGTTCAAATTATAAGCACACTCTGGTCGCTGGGACAATCCCTTCCCGCCCAGGGTGTGCAATGAGTGTTCCGCCAAAACCGTTGCCCCGCCTGCTTTTTAGCCCATTTAACTTCCCAGAAACGCAACGGGCGACCCGAAGGCCGCCGCTGCGTGATCGATTGGATTTATTGACACTCACGCCCATACGCGATGGTGCTGGTATTAGGCCGATAAATATGTTGACACAAACATCCAATGAATACAAGATGTTTGGGACTAATTCCAACCTTGATCGATTGGAACTAATCGCTCAATTCTGTTCTCTGAGCAATCAGACGGATGATCGCGGTACCCATGCCGGGAAAAAAGGGCCGCTGCAATACGCTACTTGGAAAAGGCTCCAAGATGAGAAGCAAGGCTGGGAAAATCCGGGCAACGGGCTGGTACTTGATCCAGCAATCCGCAGACGTCCCGGTCGTTTCGACAGGCCTCTCGCTAACCGTACCTACTTCTTAAGAGCGCACCGAACAGAACTAAGCATGCCTCTCCTAAGTCGAAAGGGACTGCGGTGTGTCTACAGGTACGTCAATGATTGACGGAATGAGCATTTATAGTGCATATCCTCGCAAAATTGGCCGCCGCAAGGCCTTGCTTGAGATCGAGCGGGCAATCCGCAGATTGCAAAATGGCGAGTGCGGACAAAAGCTCACCTACGAAGAAGCGACTGCGGGCTTGCTGAAAGCGACTACCGCCTTTGCTTGTTCTCCTGCTGGCCAGCATTTCCCCTACGTACCGTATCCAGCAACTTTTTTTCACCAATCACGCTATCTGGATGACGAAACGGAGTGGACGAATGGAAAGGTTAATGGGGAATCAAAAGACGCTGCCCTTGCCCGCAAGAACGGAGACGTCCTCGATCGAATGCGAGAAAAAGAGGGCGCTGCTGGGGAAAGCGGCACTCTTATTTTCGAAAGAGCTGACCGAAGAATTGATTCTCCTGTGGGACAGCATCCTCGCAAACTGTTCGGTTGAGGAATGTGCGTACGCGATGGAACAGTGGATGCGGAACGGGAAATTCTTTCCGCGGCCAGCAAACATTTTAGAACTGGTTGAGGTTTATCGAGACGGGAACCGGTATCGTCCTGTTCCTCGGTATCCGAATCAGGGAAAAGGCTACGGGGAAGCGGATGTGCTGATTCTTTCAAAACTCCACCAAAAACGGCGCGAGCATCTGCAGGGGCCCTTAAGCGATAGTGATCTCGCTGCATTGGTGGATGAACTGGATGTCGTAACGGGGCGCGTATGGGACAACTTTCCCGGGTAGTGTGGTCGCTCTCGGAGGCGCAGTGGGAGTGGGAAAGTCGTACCGAGGCGGAACAGATTCGCCGAGAGTGCTACGAAGCCGCTAAACGGGAGCGGGATCCGAGTTGTCCAATTTTGGACAAGTCCAGAGAGGCGGGGAAATGAGTACAGCGAGTCTAGCGCAAGCAGAGTGGCCGGAAATTGAAATTTCCCGCAAAGAGCAATTTCACTTACTGGACGCCCGCGCGCGGGAGATTGAGGCAATCACCAAAGGCACCTGGCTCGAGTTGGCCGACCTCTGCACTACCATGCGGGACAACGAACTCTGGCGGGAAGGCAAATACCATTCTTTCCACGCTTGGTTAAAATCGGCGTGCCCGACCGCGCGCAGTACCGCCTATGCGGCGATTGGGAACCGGGAAGAGCTGAAAGACATTTCCGATGAGGACCTTAAGCAAATCCCTCCCGGGAACGCCGGCATCCTGGCGGGGGTCCCAAAGAAGCACCGAAACGGCAAGATCCTGAAAGCGGCCAAGAGCCAAACGCCGCGGGAATTTACGGCAACTGTGATCCGGGAGGCGCCGGAGGCGCATATCGAGCAGAAGATTTGTCACAAGTTCCGCATGACATCCAGCCAGAGTAAAATCCTCCAAGCAGCTTTAGACATTTGGTGCATTTTGAACGATGACCCGGAGGCACCCCCTGAGACCTCCCTAGAAGGCATCCTGGCCGATTATGTGCTCCGATACCAGGACGAGTACGCAGCTATGCAGCCAGGGGCACGAAAACAGGGCTAGCGTCGACTTTACGAGACGGTCAGATGATCCGAGAACGCGGGAAATGGGAAGGATGCTTCGGGCACTGGATTGGAGACCGTTGGGTAGCGACCAAGGCAGGCTGGGAGAAGGTTCGCCGGCGGTTAGCGGAGAAGGCGAACTTTCGCTGTGAGCATTGTGGGCGTATCTTGCTCTACAGCGGAGACGCGCATCACCGTCGAGGGCGCGGAGCTGGGAGCGCCAAAAGGGACGACCGAATCGAATTGCCAGATGGCACCCGAAATCTGATCTACCTCTGCCGCGAGTGTCACTCGGAGCAGGCGATTGAGAGAAAGTAGCGCACAAGGAAAAAGGCGCCAGCCAGTTGACGCCTTCTCCTGCCTCGCAGTCGATGCGGCGACTCTAGCACGTAGCCCATCGGTATGCTAGATCACCAAAGAAGTAAAGCCTTGACAACTTTTGGCTGACCATCGTAGCGTTTGAGCCTGTGCGGAAAGAAGCGGAGAAAGCGCAACTGCTGGTTGTAACAGTCAAAGCCTGGAAGTGTTCTGCCTGCGGCGCGGTCATGATCGCAGCCAAACACGGTAATCGGGAAGCGGATCGGCCGGTGCGTTGCTGGAAGCGGAGAACCTGCGGAAAGGGTTTCCTCGACGATGAGCGACCTCCAGCGTAGATCGATGGACCATTGGCGCGATCAAGGGTATCTGGTGGCTTCGGTTGAGCACCGGAAACGGTTTCCCGCGAGGGGTAAGCCCAAGTGTCGCGCCTGTGGCCACATGCCCATGATCGAGATCTCCGTCGACCTCTGGAACTGTTTTGATCTCCTCGGAATTCGCACTACACCTCCCGACATCGTTCTGCTTCAAGTCACCAGCCATTCGAATCACTCGACGCGCCGCGAAAAAATCCTAGTCTCGGGGGAAGCGTATCTGTGCAAACTAGCCGGCATCCGAATCCTGGTTGAGAGCTGGAAGAAAGTCGGGAATCGCTGGCAGCTGCGAGACGAGGAATTGACGATCGACCATTTTCCCGTCGATCTGCCGGTCAATGCTGCGGATCTCTATGAAATGCAACGCAGAGCGAAACTCCCAGATCTGCCGGCGGAGAGCACCTTGTTCCAAAAACCGGAATTTATCGCAAAAGAAGAAAGTCCATTCTAGCTGGGAGTAAACTCTTTACGGTTAGTCATGCCAAACGGTAAAGAGTTGGGGATCATACTCGGGGAGTTCGAGCTGGTTGGGAAGCATTATTCCGGGGAGTTCGTGGAACTGATTTTCCGCCCATCGTTTCAAATGGGGCCGCTTGAGGCCATGTTTTTTCACAAGCAAGGGCATAGTACGATCATGATCCGCGACCGCAAAGTCGCCAAGAAAATTCAGGACGAAGAAAAATTCCGCATCGTGCTCGAGAGAATCGCACCCACGGAGAAATGAAACCATGCATACGTTCCTGAATGATTTGAAGTACCTGCTGATCGGCGCCGCGGCGACCACTACTGCCGAATACTTCCTGAAGTACAACCTTTTAGATTTTTTGAAGGACAAGGTCCTCGCCCTTTTCGGCCATAAAGCCTAGCCATTCATTCCTCGGTCGACCTCTTCTTCTCCCGGGAAGGGCTGGATTAGGGGCGGAGTCAGGGAAACGATTTTGGCCGACAGTTGCCGGATCGCCGCCATCGCTAAGGCTTTCCGTTTTTCGCTGGTGTTCGCGCCCAGGTCTCCCAAGTCAAACAGATCAATGTAGTAAACCATTAGCTGCAAGAGGTTTTGGAGGTCAGTTGCTTCCTTCGTGGTCAGCATCGTTCTTTGTTCATTCTCCCGGTATGGCTCATCAGTAATCTAGCTTCCTGCCCAAGCCATATTTTAGAGTGTGGCTCGTGGATTCCAAAGAGGCCCTTTTTCGATTGCTGGTGTGGTTCCTTTATTTTAACGGGGTTGGGATCCACATTCTTCTCTGCGCCATCGGCTCGATTGCAGCGAAATCGAATTCGGTTGTCACTTTTCGTGCCTGGTGGGATTACAACTGGCCTACCTTGCGCATTCGCATGTTGTGCAACTCGGGTGCGCTGATCTTTTGGGAGCTCTCCCCTCGCCTGTTGGGAGAGCTTATCGGGCGCGAGATCCCAATCACCTACATCACGGCAGTAGTGATGGGAATCACGATCGACCGTATTGTCGGCTCGTTAGGGTTCAAATTCGGCTGGGGTGCGGATATGGGCAAGGTGGCTCCGCTCCAGCAAAAAGAAGGGACCTCGTAAGGGAGAGAACGAGGCCCCCATGTGCGCCCTGCGGGGAAGCGCAATTGATTTATGGATTGGCGATCAAGGCCAGGGTCGCAGAAACAGCCGGATCGGCAATGACAATCACGGTATCAGACGCGCTTAAGCCGTTGCCAGCATCGGTTGCGGTAATCGTTGCAGTGCCAACCGCCACTCCTCCGCCAGCGCCGGTGGCAGGATCCACGGTGGCAACCGCTGGATTTGAACTGGCAAAGTTTACGGGGCCAATCGGTTTGACGTTTGCACCGGTACCGCTCGCGCCCGTCCATTCCTGGAAGTTCGACGAGAAACCGGTAGACGTGACATGAATCGTAACGGGCATGGGGGCGAATCTCCTTTAGCGGTTAGGGATTAACTCGAGCGTAGCGGAAACGGCGGC
>Ga0137416_10001487_pt1 | contig 11992 bp, 9 predicted proteins | sample CZODoug3_1_1_16f_FD_108282 | JGI IMG/M metagenome (GOLD analysis project Ga0137416, IMG submission 108282) | Vadose zone soil fungal communities from Angelo Coast Range Reserve, California, USA - CZODoug3_1_1_16fungal (Illumina Assembly) | ecosystem: Environmental > Terrestrial > Soil > Vadose...
CTTGTGCTGACCCATAAGATTGACGTAGTTGTTATTCAGCTTGATGGCCCGCGGAATGGAAGGGCATCTTCGCGCATGCGATGCTATCTGCGTGCCAGATCTTACTGTGTGCAAGTTGGGCTCCCATGAAAGGTCAAGGGGTTTAACGGCCATCCCAAAAATCGTAAGAACAAGGAGCGTTACTTATGCTGGCCAGATCATCACGCGGAGCCGAAGAACACGGTCCGATGCTTTCCAGAAGAACGTCTTGTCTATGGATCCGTTTTGTTGCCGGATGTGGGCGCATCACGAGCGGCTCGAAGAGCATATTACGGAGGAGACATGTCGCGCGGAGATCGCAAGCTATTCTAGGCATGGACAGCTAATTCCCGTTCTCGGTCGCCCCCTGAAAGGCGATCCTCGGCATGAGGTAGAGTTGATCTACGGAGCACGGCGGCTGTTTGTTGCCCGGTACCTCAAGCGCCCTCTGCTAGTTGAGTTACGGGAAATGACGGACAAAGAAGCCGTCGTTGCGATGGAAATCGAGAATCACCACCGACTACAAGCGAGCCCCTATGAGAGAGGGCTGTGTTTTTCAAGATGGTTGCAGAATAAACTGTTCGATTCTCAGGACGATATCGCTCGGGCACTCAATGTATCGAAATCGCAGGTCTCGCGGTATCTGAGGCTGATTAGGCTCCCGACTGTCGTTCTCAATGCATTCGCAGCACCCACGGAAATTTGCGAATCCTGGGGGCTGCAGCTCATCGATGCGTGGGAGGATCCGCTGCGGCAGCGTGCGCTCGCGCGGCGGGCGCGAGCCGTCAAGGCGGACTCGCATCGGCCTTCGGCACGTGAGGTTTATCGATTTCTCATGGACAGTTCGGTTCGTTCGAGGAGAAGAGCCTCGGCGACTATTCATGACGAAGTCGTCAGGGGACAAAACGGAGATCTTCTTTTCCGAATTCGGCATCAAAACCGGTCTATTGCAGTGTTGTTGCCAAACGAACGCGTCTCGAAAAAGTCCCTACAGGAGATTCGCCAATTTCTCGCCGGCCTGTTGCAACATACAACTGAACAACCTTCGGAAATCGGAGAAGAAAACAGGCGCATGTGGGAGTCGGAAGATATCGCGGCATCGATGCAGGGGGTTGTCGGATCAGAATAGGCGTCTAGATCCTAGCAGACAAGGCGCCGTGAGGCGGGTGTGGCGCTTCTACGGGCGTGGTTTCTGTCCGCTCGAGAGAATTTAGATTGGCGGGTGAGGAGTTCGCAATCACCTGAGTTGCATCCGCCGCAATCGAGAGCGTTTCCGCTGTTCAGCTAGAGACGCGCGGCTGCGCGCACCTCGATTTCGGCAGCGGAGGGCACGGCCTTCGCGCGTGCAGGCTTGAATCCAGGTGTTAGAGTCACGGAGCGCACGTTGACGAATCGTCACCGAGCAGAGTAGTTAATCCCTACAGCACCGATCGGCGAATGCCCGTCACGTTGGGGCGGAATTGTCGGTTGATAAGGCCGGGATGCGCACAGACTTCACCGAGACATTCTGCTGAGGGACTGCGGATATGAAAGTCTTGATCACTGGCGGATCTGGTTTTATTGGATCGCATTGCGTGGATGCGTTTGCCGCCGTGGGACACGATGTCATCGTGTTTGATTGTATCTCACCGAGACATACGTCGGTGGGTGATCATGTCGTCGGCGAACTCCGTGATCCCGTCGCCGTTGAGAAGGCAGTCACGCGCAGCGACCTCGTCGTTCACGCGGGCGGCTTGCTCGGCACACATGAAACCGTCGTGATGGCCGATGATGCCGTGAGGACCAATATCCTCGGGACCCTCAACGTGTTGCAGGCAACGACTCGTCACGGTCGCAAGCTGATCAACATATCAAAACCCAACATATGGCTAAACCCATACTCCATCACCAAAGACACTTCCGAGAAATTCTGCTTCATGTACGTCGACGAATTCGACGCTCAGGTGTCGACGGTCAAGCTCTATAACGTCTACGGCCCGAGACAGGAATATAGCCGGGTGCGCAAGGCCATCCCAACATGGATCGTCGAGGCGCTGAACGGAAGGACAGTTGAGATCTTTGGGTCCGGCGCAGCGACAGTGGACCTCATTCACGTGCGCGAGGTTGCCCGGGGTATTCCCCTCAATTGACTCGCGTGCGGTCTTCCCGCCCATGAGTGCACGCGCACCCGCCGCACCTGAGGTCCTGCGATGCAGATCCAGAACTTCGCGAAAGAGCTGCTCCTTGGAGCCTAAGGCTGCATAGAAGCTCGGCGCGGTAATCCCTCCCATCGCCTCCTGCAGTTCCTGAAGCGTCGCACCCTCGTAGCCGCGCGCCCAGAACACTCGCTCTGCCTGACAGAGTGCCTCATCCCGATCGAAGGTGCGTGGTCTTCCCCGCTTTGCCATGTCGTCCTCGTTGTATGGGAAGCACTATGAAACTCTTGACAAGCCGGAGCAAGCTGGTGGGCGGTACCGGTCCAACCGTGTCTCCTGCGCAGCGTTTGAAGCAAAGCACTCGCGGCTCGTCACAACGTTTTCTACCGCGGCCGCAAAGGATTACTTGTTTTTTTTTATCGCAGGGGCGCGTTTTAGGATTCATCGCAACCGAGTGGCCCGCAAACCCACGCGCGAATGGCGTTTACGACGCTGACCGCCAGGGCCAGACCGAGGTGCCATCAAGATTGCGCGCGGGCGTGGGCCACTCGATCGATGCAGCATCCGTCATCCTCCATACGCGAGATCACCCAGGATGCGAATCGGCGGCCTTGGGTGCAGCGGCCTCCGTAGTTAGATCGAGCCGCAGCACTAACTTCGCAACGTGGCAAGTAACCACGCCCGGGTCGATTTGGCGTCGCGTAACTGGCGAACACTGCGCCATCTTGTCCACCGTACGCACTGACGCCAATAACCATTGTGCACAGGCGTGTGGCTCGAGTCGTCACAACTTTTCCGCGGGTATCACACAAGAGATTACTTGTTTTTGCTGGCGGGGAGTCGCTCTTAGCATGCTTCCGGTTCTATCCACAACCGGGCTCGCCGCCCACTAACGGGACATCTGTAGAGCAGGTTCACCGCGGGGTCCCGTGCTGCGACCGACAGCCGGTATCGTGGCGGCAGCCTGTTGCCTGAGAGAACACAGAGAATTTTTACTTCAAACAGCGGGAGAAAACGATCATGTTGAGTTTCAATTGGCCGCGACGTCACCGCGTTTTAAAATTGACGAGCTGTCTTAAATCAACATTTGGCGGAGTTTTGCTGGTATCTGTGGCTCTTGCCGCGCCGGTCATGGCGGACGCGCCGCAAGCGACGAGTACGAATCTTTCCTCACTGGCTCCGCAATCCCAGGCGGAATGGCAGAGGTTGCTTTCGGGTCAAGAAAGCAAGGTCGCCGTCAAGTTCGACGATAGGACCATACCCAATGAGCCACTGAGCACCTTCGGGCGCCTGTTCGCGTGGAATGAAATCGCGCTCGATACGACCGCGATCGATCACACGCCACCTGCCACGGGTCAAAAATACGTGTTCGGTCAGCAATTCGGCCCACCACGTGCGGCCCGTGCAATGGCAATCGTCCACATCGCCATGTTCGAAGCGGTAAACGCTATCTACCACGACTGGCATAGCTATACGGGGCTCGCGCGAGTTTCACGCAACGTACCGGCTGACCTGGCTATCGCGCAAGCCGCGCATGATGCGCTGGTGTACCTCTACCCTTCACAGAAGGCGCGCCTGGATGCTCTGTTAGCCTTCGATTCGAAGTTCATCAAAACCGCTGATGTCCGTGACTTCGATGACGGTTGGCACGACGGCCCTGGTGTCTCGCCGGACGTCGCCAGCCAGGCGCTCGGGAAAAATGCGGCGGCTTCGATCATTGCATTACGCAGCAATGACGGGTCTCAAACCCAGGAACCGGTAGTGGGCGTCAATTTTACGCCGCGCAGCGGGCCTGGCTTCTGGTCGCCCGATCCGATCAGTCAGTCCAACGTCGCACTCGGCGCCAATTGGGGACAGGTAAAACCCTTCGTCATGCAACGTGCCGCGCAATTCCGCCCGCCGCCGCCGCCCTCTCTCAACAGCAAGGAATGGATTGACGCCTTCAACCAGACCGAGGAGCTCGGTGGCGACCCCTCGCAGGGCACGCCTACAAAGCGCACACCGGATCAGACAATTCAGGGAATCTTCTGGACGTATGACGGAGTGCCCAACATCTGTGCACCGCCGCGTCTCTATAACCAGATCGCGCGTACCCTGATATTCGAGCGAGGCATACGGCGGGTATCTGCCGCGGCGCGGTTCCTTGCCCTGCTCAACACGGCGATGGCCGATTCGGCGCTCACCGCCTGGGAAGCGAAATGGCATTACCAGTTCTGGCGGCCGATTACCGCCATCCGCTTTACTGGAGGCCCCGCGAACCACGCATTGAAGCCCGATCCAAACTTCGTGCCACTCGGCGCACCGGCCACCAACACCCACGGGCCCAGCTTCACCCCGCCATTTCCGGCATATCCGTCGGGACATGCCACTATCGGCGGGGCGGTCTTCGAGACGCTGCGCGCGTTCTTCGAGGACAACCAACCGTTCACCTTCGTATCGGACGAGTTCAACGGCAAGAACTTCACCGATAACGGTGAACTGATGCCGCTGATACCGATAACTTTCAACTCGCTGACCGAAGCGGAACATGACAACGCCGAAAGCCGTATCTGGATTGGAGTTCATTGGCAGTTCGACGCCGACCAGGGCGTCGCCGCCGGCCGCCGCGTCGCGGACTACGTCCTACAGCACGCCTTCCAGCCGATCGATAATTTTGAACGGTAACCGGAATATAACGCCAGACGAACACAGGGATGCCGCCACGGCATCCCTGCTCCGATGTCCAGTCCCTGCCAACCCGGGATCATCAGCGCCGAACACCTGCACGAGCCAGACGAGCTCATCCGCCGCTCGCATCGCACGCGACCGAGCTTGCCGCTCTGCTGGAATCACGCGCTCGCCCCACGAACGCGCGGGATCGCGTCTACTACTGGAAGCTGATCACAGTCGATTCGAGCGGCATTGATCACACACCGGTGGCTGAGGGGGAATCCAGAATCTTCGGCGAGCAATTCGGGCCGGTCCGGACGTCTCGCGCGATGGCCATCATGCACATCGCCATGTTGGATGCAGCCAACTCCATTCGTGGCCGTAGCGAAGATCATTCTGGAAACCGGCACGATTCCCGTGAGGCGTCACTGGACGCAGCCATTGCTCAATCGGCGCACGACACGCTGGTTGGGCTGTACCCATCCCAAGCCTTCCGGTTCAACACGCTTCTGCAGGACGATCTCGCGGCGATTCGCGCGGACGACCGGGAGAAGGAGGCTGGCATCTACTATCAGGTCAGCCAACTGCCTGGAAGATTGGGCCGGGTCCGATCAGCGGGGTCCCGATTGCGCTGGGCGGACAGTTCTACGCCGTGCACGGGGGAGAGGATCAGGCTGCTTCGCCGTCCTATTCCAATAGGTGAGGCCGCATCGTCCGATGTCATGGCGAGCTGCGCACCTGAGCCAGCGACGCGGTGCGGCCCAGTGACTCGAGCCTTATTCGAGATGAAGCGGCTGGAGATTGTCTACAGTGACAGGCGGGGGCAGGCGCACGGTGTGCGAGGCAGAGCCGCAGTCCACGACGCAAGAGGCAGGCGCGAGCGTGCTCACCTCGGAATTTGGTGTTAGAGCGAGGTTATGTGCGCAATAGGAGCAGGCAGCGGTCGTCCGTCCGCTGCCTGCTCCGCCGCCCCCCTGTGTCGGGGTATTTCCTTATGCGCCTATATCAGGGTGCGACCGTCACAAAATTGGTAAAGTCGGGAATCGTTCCCGGTACCTTGGGATCGCTGTTTATCGTGTTAAAGACAGTGTGAACGTCCACACCCGGTCCAAAGCGGCTGAAGCAAGCTCCCCAGTTCTGGTAATCGGAATGGAAATGGATTGCAATCCCCAATATTCTCAGACGCCTGGTGTCCGTGGCCGGGTCCGGAAACGGGTTAGCGACCTCAAACTCCCTGCTGACATGTCCATTCCTGTCCGTGATCAAAACGTTGGGTATCGCGAGGGGGTTGACGTGTCGACGTGTCCATACCCCCGGCTGTGGAACTAGACGCGGACGCGCGGCCCAAACCGCATACACCGCGTTTGGTATCAGATCGTGCAGGTCGACGCTGAACTTGGCGTGAGTGAATTGTCCTTTGGGATTTGGCTGGGTCAGCTCGATCTTCAACTCGCCCTTGGCCTTCAACCATTCGCCGAGCGTAATGGGCTTGGTCCTGCGAGAGTCGATAGCATCCTCACCGGGGCAACCCGTGGCAGCACAGGACGGAATGTTGGATGCGTCCTTTGGATCAAAGGGTTGACCAGTGTCCGGATCATATTGAACGCCATCTCCCTGGAAGCCCGCTATGGGAACTTGCTGCAGCGGATAACTCGGGCGGAAGTAGTTCGTGCGCTGGGTTACCGTCGGAAAAGTGTCAGGGCAGGGTATTGCTTCCCCATTCAAGTTGTATCTGGACTCACCGATCCGCGGAATCCGTGGAGTTCCCCCACTACCTGCAACAGGACCAAAGGACGCTGAATACAACACCATGTCGAGGTCGGGGCTGCCTGGACGCAAATTCAGGTTTCGAATGACTTTGGGGGCGGCACCGAACCAGTTGTTCGGATCTTCAACACCATTTGCGTCAAGAGGGGGCACGCTGTTCTTGCTAACGAGTGCGGCCTGATGGGGGACCTGTTGAAATACGCCAGGTCTGACTTCCTTTATGAGATCGCCGATCACAATGAAATTGCCGTTCTCGTCATACAATTCACTCGGCGGCCAGAAGGATTGCGTAGACAGAGGCAGATCAATGACCATGGAGGTGGGCACATGAGACCCATGCTCCGGTTGGACCCGTTCGTCATTGTCCGCGAGCGCAACAGTGCTACAGATAGCCAGCGAAAGGAGCGCTGTGTTAATCCCTATCGATCTATTCGGTATCATCTTAGTCTCCGTAATTGTCTACTGGCCGCAGGCCAGCTTTTCCTATGAACCGGAAGCGATACTAAGAGCGACTCCCCGCCAGCAAAAACAAGTAATCCTTTGTGTGATACCCCGGAAAAGTTGTGACGAAGTGCGCCACGCGCGTGTGCACGACTTGCGCGCTGCACTCCGGGAGTGAGCGCTTCCGGCATCCGTAGATCTACCGAGGGTAACCATCCGCGTTCACACGGATGGCCGCGCTCGAGTGCCACGCCCGATACTTCCTGAAGACCGGACAGTAACAGCAAGTTGTGCGTGAAGAGCGTTGCCGGTCGTCTTTCCTTCGCCCGACCGGTTCTGACTACGACATGCCAATGACGCGACATGCACATGCTGTGAGCACATCTACGTCCGGGATAAGGTCATTCTCTCAGATCGCAGACACGCGAAAATGAGGCACTTATGCAGGCGCAATCTTCTCCAAGGGCAGGGGTCCGATGGCTGACCCGGGTGGCGGCGATGGTCGCTTGTTGTGTCGCGCCATTGGCGATGGCCATCCCTCCGTCATTCATAACGTTCGACACGGGTCAGGTTCGGCCGTTGGCACTGTCGGCGGACGGATCAAAGTTGTTCGCAGTCAACACCCCTAACGATACGCTCGTCATCTACGACGTCAGCGACAGGGGCCTCGTCAAGACGGCCGAAGTATCAGTAGGCATGGAGCCGGTCGCCGTCGCCGCGCGCGATGACGACGAAGTCTGGGTCGTCAATAATCTCTCCGACAACGTAAGTATCGTGTCGTTGCATGGAACACCGCACGTTACGCAGACGCTGCTCGTCGGCGATGAGCCGCGCGACATCGTCTTTGCGGGCGAACCTTCCCGGGCTTTCATCACGACTGCCCACCGCGGCCAGCATCGCACCGATCCCTCGCTGGCGAATGTGCCTGGCGCAGGCGATCCGCAGCTCACTACCCCGAGCATCGGCCGTGCGGACGTGTGGGTATTCGACCCTGTCAAACTGGGTGATTCGCTGGGCGGCACGCCGCTCAAGATCATGACGTTCTTCAGCGATACACCGCGCGCCTTGGCCGTCAGTCCCGATCGCCGTACGATATACGTCGCGGCATTCAAATCGGGCAACCAGACCGCTACCGTGCCGGCGTACCTGCCGTGCCAGGGGTTCAAGCTCGACACCCCGTGCACTTCCTTCGGTGTTCCAGTTCCCGGCGGCAGCCTGGGTCCTGCCACCAACGTGGAGGGCAAACCAGCGCCCGCCAACGGATTCATCGCGAAATTCAACAACACGAGCGGCCACTGGGAGGACACCCTGGGGCGCAACTGGGACAGTGCCTTCCGCTTCACGCTGCCCGACAGGGACGTGTTCTCCATCGACACCCGCACACTCGAGCAAAAGGCGGCATTTGCACACGTGGGCACGACGCTCTTCAACATGGTGACCAATCCGAAGACCGGCGTACTCTATGTCTCGAACACCGAGTCGATGAATCAAGGGCGCTTTTCCGGACCGGGCATCACCGGCGGCAGTACGGTGCAGGGTCATTTGGCTGAATCGCGTATCACCGTCATCTCCGGGTCGACCGTCAGTCCACGTCATTTGAATAAGCACATCAACTACAAGATCCTCGCAGACAATCCGAGCTTCGATCCGACGGTGAAGAACTACAGTCTGGCAACACCACTCGACATGGTCGTCAACAGGAACGGCGAGACAGTGTATGTGGCGGCGTTCGGCTCGGCCGAGATCGGCGTGTTCAATACCGCTCAGCTGGAAGCGGACACCTTTGATCCTCGCCTCGCGAGCTCCAGGTACATTCACGTGAGCGGCGGCGGCCCCAGCGGCCTGGCTCTCGATGAAAGTCGCAACCGGCTGTATGTGCTGACACGCTTCGACAATTCCGTCAAGGTCATCGACCTCGCCATGAAGCGGGAGACCGCGGCGTCGGCGATGTTCAACCCGGAGCCGCCGGAGGTGGTCGTCGGCCGCCCGCTCCTCTACGATGCGCGCGCCACCTCGGCCAACGGCGAAGCCTCCTGCTCCAGCTGTCACATCTTCGGAGACAATGACGATCTGGCCTGGGACATCGGCAATCCGGACGACAGCGTCACGACCAATCCGATTCCGCTCACCGGGCTATTTCTGATTGCCGGCGAGACACCCATCAATGGCTCCGGCGTCGCCACGGACTTTCATCCGATGAAGGGTGTCATGGGCACGCAGACGCTACGAGGTTTGAGCACCCACGGCGCGATGCACTGGCGCGGCGACCGCTCAGTCGGGTCGTTCGGCACCGACCCGTTCAACGAGGCGCTCTCTTTCAACAACTTCATCGTGGCGTTCCAGGATCTCTTGGGCCGGGCTACGTCGGTCACGGTTGCGCAGATGAAGCGACTGACGGCCTTCCAGCTACAGGTGCAACTGCCACCGAATCCGGTCCGCAATCTGGACAATTCACTGACGCCTGTCCAGCAGATCGGTCATGATTTCTTCGTCGGCCCGCGCCCGTCGATCAGCTTTGCGCCTGTGTCCGGTACCGGCGCCGACAGCGGCGTGAGCTGCGAGGCCTGTCACCGGTTGAATCCTGCGAACGGTTGGTTCGGCACAGACGGCCATGCTTCCTCGGTCTTCGAGCCGCTGATGTTCAAGATTCCGCACCTGCGCAATCTCTACACCAAGGTGGGTATGTTTGGCTTGGTGAGCATACCTTTGTTTCTCACCCCTGATACGGGACAGCTCGGCGACCAGGTCCGTGGCTTCGGTTTTGTTCACGACGCTACTGTCGACACTATGTTCCACTTCCAGACATCACTTCCTTTCGCGCCGACACCTGACGCTGGCTTGCCGATCCAGAATACGGACGATACTCGCCACGGTCTCGAACAGTACATGCTGGCCTTCGATACCGACCTTGCGCCGATCGTCGGCCAACAGATCACGCTGACCCGAACGAACGTTGCGGCCGTCAGCCCGCGCATCGATCTGTTGCAACAGCGGGCTGCGGCGCCATTCACATCCAAAATTCTGGGCGGTACGGTCACCGAATGCGATCTCATCGCGAAAGTCGCTATCGCAGGCCAACCGAGGGGCTTCCTCTACGATGCCAGCGCGGATGCATTCGTGGGCGAGACCGAGGGCCGGGGGCGAGTTGCGATCCCGAGCCTGCCGTTCCGGGCGCTCGCCCGAATTCCCGGACAGGAGATCACATTCACCTGTGTACCACCAGGGTCGGGTCCCCGCATGGCGGCCACGCTCTAGGGTCCCGATGGTTCAATCAGGCCCGTCCGGCGCGGGGACGGGCCTGACACCTGCCAGGTTATCAGCCTCGTGAAACAAGGAGCGCTCAGATTATGAAAGGGAAAGTGGAGATCGGTAGGAGGGATTTTTTACAGGCCGCGTCGCTCGGTGCGGTGGGAGCAGGTTTGTTGAGCACGCTACCGTCGAGCGGTATTGCCGGGGCGCCGTCGTCGCGGGGGCCGGATCACGATGACCTGGCCCGTCAACAGGCGGATCGGGAAGCGGCCTACAACTTCGCACAAGACCTCTTCCTGACAATGGACGACCTCGATGCGCAGAAATGGATCAGCTTTTTCAGCCCCGATGTCCTCGGGCAGGACCCGATATTGGGTGAGATCCCGCAATTGTTCGGCGTCACCGGCACGCTCGGCGCGGCAATCGAGTGCAGCTTGACTCCGGCCGCGACCTATGAGGCGTTTGCCGCTTTCATCATGGGGAGGGTAGGCAGGCCAGGCCGCTTCATCAAATGTCCCTATGTGACGGGCAACGTCAATTTCGGCATCGTGGCGGATATTCACCCCTTGGCGGGTAGCTTCTTCTCGGTCGGTGTCGATTGCATCTCCATGATGACCATTCGCAACGGCAAAATCGTCCGTCGGGCCGACTACTACGACACCGCGGAGTTGGCCGGAGTCGATGTCAACATTGTACATGCCAACAACACGCCCAGGTTTTCGTGTCTGGCCGGGCCGCCTCCGGGTGATACCGCGAACGCCTCGCACGAGATGTTGGAGTTTACTCACTCTCTGCACGACGCGCTGTCCTCCGGGCAAGCGCATCGGGTGTTACCATTCTTCGCCGACGATGCGCTGCTCATACATCCTTTGCTCTATTCCGATACGTCACCCGTTCTTTCTGTCGGGACGGGCGGCTACGGTCCGTTCAACCGAGGCATCCAGATTCGCGGGCGGCAGGCCATAGCGCGCTTCTTCGGCGCCGTATTGCCGTTGCTTCCCGACGGCAAGAGCTCCAGCCTCGTACATATCATCGGCGGAGCGACGGGCGGCGGCTACGAGTGGCTGGCGGGCGGTCTTTACTCACAACAGGGAATCGCGCGCACCGGAATCTCAGGTGGAACTTCCGTCGATCTGTTCGGCGGGACTATCCGCAGAATGCACGTCAAGTTCGATACTTTGCAAATGACACCGCAGCAGCGTGTCGCCGTGCAGCAGGAGTTGACCAGGCTCGACCTGGTTGCATAGCGGCCCCTCGACCCGGCCAGATCCATCCGTCGTTGCCAGATGGATCTCGCTTCCGGCTGCAGTCTGATCGCCCGTGTCCCATCCGGCCGCGGCTTTTTGCAACTTCTCGACCGGGAAAAAAACACGGAGGCTCCCCATCCTGGGTTTTCCCCAGTCACTTGCACTTCCAAAGTGACTAGAGTAGATTGCCGCCCCGTGGTCGAGGTGTTGCTGCGCGAAGGCTGATCTGAGTGGTTCGGCCAGGGGCAACTTGCATTCGTGCTTCGGGGTTGCTTGCGGCTGGGAGCTGTCATGGAAACAAACTCGTCTGTGTTCCGACCTTATGCGCGGTGGATCGTCACGCACCGCATCTGGGTGATCGTCATCATCCTGGCGGTCACCGTCGGGCTGATGAGCCGTTTCGGGAGTCTGCAGCTCGACACCGATCCAAAGACGTGGGCGCCGCAGAAGCACCCTTATGTCGAGACCACCAATCTCCTCGAGCAA
>Ga0137416_10001490_pt1 | contig 11970 bp, 9 predicted proteins | sample CZODoug3_1_1_16f_FD_108282 | JGI IMG/M metagenome (GOLD analysis project Ga0137416, IMG submission 108282) | Vadose zone soil fungal communities from Angelo Coast Range Reserve, California, USA - CZODoug3_1_1_16fungal (Illumina Assembly) | ecosystem: Environmental > Terrestrial > Soil > Vadose...
CCCGGCCTGCGATGAGATGCACAGCGTCGACCGGTCGGCATAACGCATGACCACCGACTCCACCGAGTGCCCGCCGTCCAGCTCATAGAGCGTTTTGGTCGTTAGGCCGCGATCCGCCTGCGACACGGCCACCTCGCGCAGCGATATGATGCGGAACTCTCGGGCGAGGTCCGTCCGCAGCGGCTTCGGGATGTCGCGCATCTCGTCGAACGACGCCGCGCCGCGCGCCATCCAGCCCCACAGCTGCTTGCGGCGATAGGCGGGCGCGCCATGTTCCTCCAGCCACGTTTCGAGCGCTCGGGCGGACAACGACAGGATCGCAGGGCGGTCGGTCACGAGCCCGTTCTCTGGTTGCTGGGACACGCAATGGAGACTACGTCAGATAAAGCGTGGCCTGTAGGCCGGGTTTATCCCGGCCGCCACCTAGCGTCCACCTTCCAGACGCCTGCCTATCGTGGCCAGGAGTACACGGCGGAAATCGCAGATTTCCGCCGTATTCATAGCGAGCGCTCGTAGACCTCTTCGCCCTTCCTCGTACGCACTTTCACCTTGCGGTCGTCGATGAGCTTCTTGAGATGAGCGCGCAGCGTCATCTCGGCCGCACGGAACAGCTCGCCTCCGAGCTCGCTGCCATACACCCGGAGCGTCAGCTCAGGCGCGGTGCCACGGCCGCGCTTCTTCAACTCCGCCAGCACCTGGGCCTCACGAGCGAGCCTGTGGGTCCGGTACTCCTCGAGCTTTCCCATCGCGTTCGTGACCGGGTCCCAGTGGCCGGGAAACAGCATCCGCGGCTGCAAAGCTTCGAGCCGCTCGAGGGAACGCAGGTACTCGGCGACATCGCCTTCGGGAAAGGTGACCATCGAGCTGCCCCGCCCCAGGACGAGGTCACCCGTGAAAAGAACTCGATCGTCGTCGAGCCAGAAGCTCAAGTGGTCCGCGCTGTGACCTGGCGTATGCAGCGCGGTCACGTTGAGGTTGCCCACCCTGACCACGTCGCCGTCGGCAAGCTCCGGGTACCGCTTCACCGAAGCTCGGTGCCGCGAGGCCAGGCGCTCGGCGAGAGGCAGGTGATCGGGATGGGAATGGGTCACGAGCACCACGCCGACCGCCGTCGACCCCAGCCGCTTTTCGATCGCGGCGAGATGATCTTCGTCATCTGGACCTGGGTCGATGACGACCGCGACCGTGCCGGCATCGACGATCCACGTGTTCGTGCCGGGGCCCGTGTATGGACCTGGATTAGGGGCGACGACGCGACTGACTAGAGGCACGGACGGAGACCTCGGCGAGGGATTCGGTGACCAGGTGGTCCAGATGCTAGGCGCGGCCGAGCACCGGAGCGCGCGCATTCGTTGATGCGCAAGCGAGGAGCGAAGGCCGCAACGACGCAGATGGGCCGCATGGGCGCCGAAGATCCGTCGAGGGGCTCCGGCCGGGCCTCTTTAGTCACCGGGAAGGCTGGGCGGGCAGGTAGATGTCGGCGCCGTCGGGTCGGCTCGCATCGAGCCAGCCTTCGAGCCGCGTATCGACGATGAGCCTTATCAGCGGCTCGCCCATCTCGGGCACGGCCAGCGGCCGGCGCTCAGAGCCCGGCGCGACGCTGATCTTCCACCACGACCCCACCTGCTCAGCGGCGATTGTCATTCCAGGACCGCCCATCCATTCCTGTATACGCGTGAAGGCCTCCACGAGGGCGGTCTCCGACCCGAGCACGACCGCCCCGGCGGGGAGGTCGCGGGCAGCGATGGGGAGCGCCAGGTTCAGGACCGCACCCAGCACGACACCCCGCGCGGCGTCTTTGGGCTGGATGGCCGCCGCCTCGACCGCGGCGGCGCGTCGAGCCACGTCCTGGGCCTGCTCGAATACGGCTTCGAGCAGCTCGGGACGGCCGAACGCGGCCTGGCGAGCGGATTCCTGCAGCGCCAGGACCGCGGACCGGAGCTTGTGGCCCAGCCGCCCGAGCAGGTAGGCGCGCTGGTCTTCGGCGAGCTGCTCGCCGATCTCAGCGCTGCGCCGCGCCTGGGCAAGACCTCCGGACTCCGCCCAGCCCACGAGCCGCCCGTTCAGCGTCAGGGGTTCCCACGGGCCGCCGGGCGGGGGAAACTCGCGATCAGCGGGTCCGTGACGCGCGTGATCGGGGATGGATTCCATCCCCCCGCCAACCCTTACCCACCGGGGCGCGGTTGATGGCGGGCGCCGTCCGCCGGCCCCGTTGCGTCGAACCACTACCTACTGGTAGTGACGGATTCGCCTGTGCGAGTCTTGCCCGCCGACACCGACACGGCGGGAACGGTGAACCTGAACGTAGTGCCGCCGCGATCGCTCGAAGCCACCCAGATCCTGCCGCCGAAGCTGCGCTCGACGACGAGCCGGCAGAGATACAGACCGAGTCCCAGGCCACCCTGGGATCGGTTGCGCCCGGCTGGCCCGGTCTTCTCGAACAGCCCCTCGAGGCTGCCGGCGGGCAGGCCGGGCCCGCGGTCCGCTACCGTCACCTCCAGCCAGCCGCGCGACGCTGCGCGCGCCTGCACCGACACCGCACCCGACGTGTATTCGAGCGCGTTGCTGATGAGATTGGTCAGGACTTGAGCCACGTGCGCGGGCTCGCAGTACGCAAGGGGTAGACCATCGCGCAGGTCGATCTCGACCGCCAGCGCACGTTCGGCGTAGCGATGGCGGATGACACCCATCACGCCCTCGAGCACGGAGGGCAGGTCCACCGGCTCAGGGGTCGGCTCGAAGTGGCGCGTCTCCAGCTTGGCGATGATCAGCTGGCTTTCCACGAGGCTCAAAAGCCGGTCCGAGGATTCGTACGCCTCCTGCAAAAGCTCGCGCCGCCCCTTGGCGTCGATCGTTGTGTCCCACTGCATGATGCCGGCGAGCGTGTTCTTCATCGCCGCGGCCGGGCTGCGGACCTCGTGACCGATCGCACGCAGCATCAGGTCCTTGGCCTCCAAGGCCAGCCTCTGGGCGGTCACGTCTTCGTGCAGCGTGAGGATGCCGGCAGGCTCTCCCTCGAGCCCGGGAATCACCACGCGGCGGACGTGGACGATGCGCACGGGATCGCCCATGCGCAGCTCGAGCGTGCCGTCGGCCTGGTCCTCGTCGCTGCGCACCGCCCCCGCGGCGGAATAGACATCGGAGAGCTTCTTGCCCGGCATGTCGGAAGCCTGGAGGTGGTAGATGGCCTCGACCTCGGGGTTGGCATAGACGATGCTGCCCATCGAGTCCTCGAGCATGACGCCCACCGGCGAGTGCCGGAGGATGGCGTTCATCATCTGCCGCTCTCGCTCGAGCGCGTCGACGAGCTCGAGCTGGCCGATGAGCACCGAGGCCTGGCCCGCGAGGACGGTGGCGAGGCGCCTCGTCTCGGATGCGCCCGCGGTCATCCTCGCCACGAGCAGTCCGACCAGCCGGCCCTCGACCTGGATCGGAAGGCCGAATGCATCGGGCGACGCGCCGAGCAGATCGAGCAGCGCTCGCATCCTTCTGGCGCCGGTTGGAGATGTGAGCGCGCGCAGCAGCTGCACTGGCTCGTCCACCGGAACCCTCGGCGTCACCTCGCCGTCGGGAGCCCGGCGGACGAGATGATTGTCTTCTAGGAGCCACAGCTCGCCGTGCGTGCTCGCGAGTGCGCGGCTGACCAGCCGGCCCATCTCGGAGCGCGCGCGATCCGGCTCGGTGGGCGTGAGCTCCGTGAACGCGGCGACGGCTTCGAGCGTGTGGATGCGACCGCGGGTCTCGGCCACCAGCCGGGAGTTCTCGATCGCGACGGCAGCATGCCGCGCGAAGTCCAGCGCCGGCGGCGGCTCGGCCATGTGCGTCGCGGCGTGGACGGAGCCGATCGCGCCGACGAGGCGATCGCCATACCAGAGCGGGATGAGGCTCCAGGCTTGTCCGCCCGCGCTGCCTGAGAGCACCCCCGTGGGCGCTTCGCGCCAGCTGTCCTCGGAGTTGAGGCCGGCCCACGAAAGGACTGACTCAGCGGCGGGTTCGCCGCTGGCCCGTGTGGCGCTGATGCGTCCCTCAGTGTCGAATGCCCAGCACGCGACACCGGCGGATTCGAGCATCGTCCGGGCTTGATCCGCGATGTTCGACACGACGCTCATGAGCTCGTGGCCGGCGAGGGCGGCCAGCTCCTGGATACGCACTGATTGCGCCAGCGCGAGCTCGTTGGCGTGGTGGAGGCGCATCGTCCGCAGGGCGATACCAACCACAGGCGCGGCCGCTTCGAGGAGCTTCAGGTGGGCGGGCAGGAACCGACCGCCGTCGTCGCGCATCGCCGAGATGCCGGCCACGACTCGCTCGGCCTGCATGATCGGCACCCACACGACGGCGCTCGGCTTGCGCGAAAAGATGAAGTTGCCGATCGGCCCCCCCAGGTCATCGTCGACCGGTTCCACCGAGTCGAGGACGTGGTCGCCCGCGGCCATCAAGCGCCGGAAGAGCGGCGCCTCGGAGATCGGCACCGGACCGAGCATGCTGGTCGCGCCGCCCCGCGCGCCGGTGAAGCCGACAACATTGCCGGCGGCATCGAGGTATACGAGCACGACGTGCGTCGCGTCGGTGTAGTCGCTCACGGCGCCAAACACCGCATCGGCGATCTGGCTTTCGTCGGATGCGCCGGCCACGCCCATCTCCAGTACGTGAAGCGCCTCGAGCCGCGCGCGCTCGGCCTGCGCTTCCGCGAAGTGGTCGGCGTTGGCGAGGGCCAAGCTGACGTGCGCGGCCACGTCCTGCAGCAGCTTCACGTGCCAGTCGTCGAACGCGGCCTCGTGGTACGACTGCAGCGAAAGCATGGCCGTGATCCGGTCACCACTCAGGACGGGCACCCAGACGAACGAGCGTGAGATGAGGCGGGGATCGCCGGGTGGTCCCGATGGAAAGATGGCCGCGCCTTTGGCGACATTCCAGCGTTCCCTCTCGAGGCCTTTGCGCGCGAACGCCTGGGCCCAGGGGTTCTTTCGGACCAGAACCGGCTGCCCCGTTTCGTAGGCCTCTCGAGAAGGGCCGGTCACTGCAAGGGCAACAGGCGGCACCACCTCTTCGACGCCGGCGACGTACTGGTAGCCCTCGGCCACCGGACCCTCTTTCGACTGGGTGATGGTGGCGAGGATGAAGCCGTCGAAATCGAGGAAGTTCGCAAGCTCCTCGCGCAGGGTGCGCATGATCGACCAGCGGTCGAGGCTGGAAGCAAGCCGGCGGCCGATGGAGTTGACGACCTCGAGCCGGCGCCGTTGGCCCTCGATCGCCTCGTAGCTTCGGGCGTTGCGTAGTGCGAGGGTGACCTCGTCTGCAACCAGCTCGAGGAAGGCTGCGGTCGACGATTCATACGCGTAGGCCCTCTTGGTCTGGATTCCAAGCGCGCCTCGCACGGAGCCTCCCTCCTTGATCGGCACCCATAAGGCGGAGGTCGGCTCGTGTGTCAGCAGCGGCTTCGGGTCGCGAACGATCGCACGCACAGGGCCGAGCTGCGAAGACCTGATCGCCAGCCAGCGCGAGGTTGGCGCCGAGTCCGCCTGGACGTTGAGCAGGCGAACCCTGTCGGGCTGGTCCGATTCCATCGCCGCCATGTGCAGCACGTCCACCGGCAGGAGCTGGCTGAGGGTGGTCTGGAGGGCGGTGAGCACGCTCGCCTCGTCGAGTGTGGACGCCATCGCCCTGGCGATGCTGTTGAGCGCTTCTAGGCGGCGCGCCTGGTTGCGGGTCAGCTCGTTGAGGTAGGCGTTGGCCAGCAGCACCCCGAGCCGGCGATGGACCTCGTCCAGGAAAGTGATTTCGGTGGGCGGCACGCGCCGGCTGTGGCGCGACTGGTAGATGACGCTGCCGATCACCTCGCCCTGGTGCTCGATCGGGACCCAGATGGCGAACTTCGTCTGGCGCCCGGCGCCTGGTCCTTTGGCAGCCTCCTGGCGCTTGGGGTCGAGGGGGATGACGACCGACCGCGGGTTGGCGTACTGCTTGGAGAACACCGACTCGCGCAGAGGGCGGCGCCGGACGTCCTGGAGCACGCCCGAGTCCATCGGAAGCGAGTGGAACCAGCCCTCCCGCTCGAGTACGTGCAGGTTGATCACGTCGTAGCCAAAAAGGGGATGGAGGCCTCGGTATAGGACCTGGACGAGGTCCGCCTCGGTTACGCAGCTGCCGAGCTCGTGGACCAGGGCCGCTGAGCTCGGCAGCGGCGCTTCGTGCTGCACGCGAGGGGTGGCGGCGGGTCGAGCATGCCGGTTCCCGTTCAGTTCCGGGCCATCGGGAGGGCTGGGCGGCCGGCGGCCCCTGAACTTGCTACGGGCAGGACTCGCCATTGCCACCGATATACTGCGCCAGAATCACGGTGCCGTTCACTCCGCCCAAGCCGATCGCTCCAACTCCCGAAGACCTTCGCGGCTCAACGATCCTGGTGGTCGACGACGAGCGGGCCTGGCGGGTCATCCTCGAAACGGACCTGCGCATGCTGGGATATCACGTCTCGATGGCCGAGGATGCGGACCAGGCCCTGGAGAAAGCGCAGTCGGACCAACCCGAGGTCGCGATCATCGATCTGATGCTGCCTGAGCCGATGGACGGCTGGGGACTGCTGAGCGAGCTGCGGGCGCGCGGGCAGAAGCTGCCCGTGATCTTTTACACCGCGTATCCCGTATTCCCGTCGGGAACCGACGATCCCGACGTTGTCGGATACATGAGCAAGGCGGTCGACCGCGCCGACCTCTATGCCCTGCTGCCGCCTGCGATCCGGCGCTCCCGAGAGCGCCGGGGAGAAGAGTCCTAGTTGGTTTCGGTTAAAACCAGTAGGCGAGCAGGTCGTCGGCGTAGTCTGCGGCCAACGCCAGGGCGAGCGTGCCCACCAAGGCGAGCCCGAATGCGACTCGTACTAACTTGAGCTTCCAGGTCATCCCCATTACACCCCTTGGTTTTTCCAACTATTGTCCGGCTCGGGCTAGAGTATGCACTGGCCCAGTCGAATTTGAATGTTCAGATCGCGCGAATAATCGTTAAGAATCATGTAGGTTGACGCTTGGAAAATCAAACCTTTAGACGCGACCGCAACAAAAGTCGGGACGTGAGGCTCCCGCCGCTTCCGCCTGGCCTGGAGGTCTTCAGGCCTGCGGAGGTCCTTGGTTCGGCGGTTCTGGTCGTCGAGGACGAGGCGGCGATGCAGCAGCAGCTGCGGATCGACCTCCACGACCTGGGGTACCGGCCGTCGGGCTCGTCTTCGGCGCCTGAGGCGATGGAGCTCCTGTCCCGGGAGCGCGTCGCGGCGGTGCTGCTGGACCTGGTTCTTGACGAAGGCGAGGATTCCGGCTTCGAGCTGCTGACATGGATCCGTGAGCACCACCCCGGCCTCCCCGTCATCGTGCTCTCGGCGGCGCAGGTCAACTCGGCCGCGATACGCCGGGCTTACGAGCTCGGGGCCAGCTCCTACTTCGTCAAGGGCAACGTCCCCATGGCCCACATCTACTCCGACCTCGCGGCCCGGCTGGTCGAGCGGGGTACAGGGCGGCCGGGGAGCTACAAGTTCGGGCGCCTGGAGTTCGACCCGACGCGGCGCACGGTCAAGCTCGGCGAGCGCGAGATCCGCCTCACCCCACAGCAGACCGCGCTCGTTCTGCACCTCGCGCAAGGTTCGAAACCCGCGACCGCTCGCGACCTGATCCAGGCGGGCTTGTTCCGAACCGACGCCGCGCATTCCACCGTGCACTCGGCTTTGCTCACATTGAGGCGCCGCCTGGACGAGCTCGAAGAAGGATTGGGACCGAACTTCGTCAGGGCGACGGCTCGCGGTTACAACCTCGTAGCCGTCCAATGAGCGAAGAAACGCGCACGGCGCCACTGCCCAGTCGCTCCGTGCTCGACGAGGTGATCGAGCTGCGCCGGCACTTCCACCGTCACCCCGAGGTCAGCTTCAGCGAGCACGAGACCAGCACGCGCCTGGGCGATCGCCTGCGGGAGCTCGGCCTCGAGCTCAAGCCATGCCCGACGGAAACGGGAGTGGTGGCGATGCTCGATACCGGCAAGCCGGGAAAGACCGTGATGCTTCGAGCGGACATCGACGCTCTGCCGATCGAAGAAGAGTCCGGTGTCGACTTTGCCTCTGGTGAGGACGGCCGCATGCACGCCTGCGGGCACGACGCGCACATGGGAATCATGGTCGGCGTCGCGCGCACGCTCGTGGATCGCATCTGGGATGTGGGCGGGCGCTACCTGTTCGTCTTTCAGCCCGCTGAGGAGATCGTGAGCGGCGCCAAAGCCATGATCGCGCGCGGCTTGCTCGACGATCATCACCCGGATTCGGTCATCGGCCTGCATGTCACTAGCTTCACCGAGTCCGGGACCGTGATCACGAGGCCCGGGCTCATGTGGGCAGGATCGGACGCGTACGAGATCACATTTGCCGGACCTGGCGGGCACGGCGGCATGATGGGCCGGCGCGGCAACGTGCTGTCCGCCCAGGCCTATCTAATCGAACGGCTCCACACGGTGGTGGAAGGACTCGAGCACGAAGGGGTGCAGTGCCACACGACCGTGGGCAACATCTACAGCGACGGAGCCTGGAACATCGTGCCTCGGGGAGTCTCGGTGAAGGGCAGCCTGCGCACGTTCTCGGCTGAGCTGCGTGAAGAGGCGCTGCTGCGCCTGCGCGATCTGCTGGCCGCGGTAGACGCGGAGTTCGAGGTGCGCTCGAATCTGGAGCTCGTGCACGGAACAGTTCCGCTCATGAACGAGCCCAATGTCACGCGCACGGTTCTCGACGTTGCCCACGAGCTGATCGGCGACAAAGCCAGCGTCCTCGGGCGGCCGCTCACGGTCAGCGACGATTTCGCCGAGTTCCTGACGCGAATACCAGGTTGCTATTTCATGCTTGGCGCGATGCCGCCAGGAGAAACCCCGCCCGCACATCACTCGCCTGGCTTCCGCATCGACGAGGGTGCGCTCGAAATCGGTGTGAAGGTTCTCGCCGGTACCGCGTCGCGACTCGCTGCTGAATAACTAACCTCAGCACGTGCTGGTCCTCGTTCCTCTAGCGACGGGGCTGTTGATCGGCCTCGCCACCGGCGGCCACATCGGCAATCTCGCGCACCTGCAGTTCCGGTGGCCATGGTTCGTGGTCGCTGTGCTCGTGATCAGAGAAGCGGTTTTGCTGACGCCGCTCAACAGAATCGAAGGTGTGCAGTACGTATACGTCGCCGCTCTGGCGGCCCTGCTTGCGTGGACCGCATTGCATGTCAAGCGCGTGACCGGCGTGTGGGTGGTCAGTGCCGGTGCAGCTTTGAACGTGGTCGTGATCCTTGCCAATGGCGGGCGAATGCCAGTAGCGCCGGCGCTCGCGGGCATCCTGGTCCAGCGGGGTCACGTCGGCCAGTACGTGCTCATGGGTCCAGGTACGAATTTGAACTGGCTGGCCGACTGGATCGGTTTTCCCTGGCCGGTGAAAGGGGCCTACAGCCCAGGCGATCTCCTGATCGGCGTGGGGATCGGCATCGTCGTGCTTCTCGCCTTGGTCCGCCCGCCCGCTCGAGACACTAAGCTGGAGTGAAACCCAAACCCGTATAGGGAGATACCCGCCGTGATCATCTTCTGGATCTTCACGCTTTTCGTCGGCGCTTCCGCATTCGCGTTCGCCTCCATCTTCCTGCAGCTCGGAACCTGGTACTCGCTCGGCTACGCGCTGCTCGTGATGCTCCTGTGCCGCGGAATTCTGAGCATGATCCGGCGCTCGCTGATCTTGCGGGAACGCATATCCCCGGAGAGCGACTCGCTCACACGAACCGTGGAGACCAATCGGGCCATCTTCTGGCGCCGCGCTCTCTTTTTGGCTGCGATACCGATCCTCTATTTCGCCGGGTCCTATTACCTGGCGGGCCTCGCGCCACAGGACGCGCTCGACGCTCTTCCGCAAGCCATCGTGGCGGGGCTCACGAACCTGCTCTACATCCTCTTCTTGCTAGCGGCTAACTTCGCGCTCTTCCTCGGACCCTTCTACATCTACACGCGCATCGGCAAGACGATGATCAACCCCGACGACGCGAACTTCGGGGTGAACATGGATGACGTCAGAGGTCAGAGGGGGGCCGTCATCGAGATGCGCAGGATCCTCCGGCTGATCGAGCACGGACGGCTCTACGTCAAGGCCGGCGGCAAGCGCGAGCGGGGTGTGCTGATGGTGGGACCTCCCGGCACGGGCAAAACGATGCTGGCCAAGGCCATCGCGTCGACCCTCCACGTCCCCATTTACATCGCCGCCGGCGGTTCGTTCGCCGGCATGTTCCTCGGCATCGACGCCCTCAGCGTCTATTTGATGGTGCGGGCCGCGCGCAAGAAGGCGAAGGTGTGGGGCGGCTGCATTGTGTTCATCGACGAAATCGATGCCCTGGGCCAAAAGCGCTCGGGTACCGGAGGGGCCGGTCCGACGATGGGCGGCATGGGTGGGATGTTCGGAGGCGGGCAGCTCGGGCTGAACATGCTGCTGGTCTTGATGGACGGCATCGACAACCCGGGCATGATCATCAGGCAGCTGCGCGGGCTCGTGAACCTCACCCTCGATGGGCTCTTCCTGCCCCGGGTGATCGCTTTCAACGGCACTCGAATCCAGTTGCGAATCCCCGCCCTCAAGGCACCCAACTACAACATGCTGTTCATCGGCGCCACCAACAGACCATCTGTCCTCGACGAGGCCCTCACCAGGCCGGCCCGGTTCGGACGCCAGCTCGTTTTCCGTCTCCCGAACCGCGAGGACCGCAAGGACATCGCGGCGCTCTACTTCGACAAGAAGCAGCACGACCCCGCCCTCGATACTCCGGACCGGCGCGAGGAATTCGCTCGCATCACCGACGGCTACTCGCCGGCCGATATCGAGCAAGTCCTGTCCCTCGCGCTCCTCTACGCATTCGAAGACGGCCGCGACGCTCTCTACTGGAAGGACATCCGCGAGGCGATGGGCAACGTGGAGGCCGGGCTCGCGATTCCAGTCGAATACACCGAGCGCGACAAGATTGCGGTTGCGCGTCACGAGCTTGGGCACGCGGTGGCATCGCATTTCTTCCAGAAGGACCACTCGCATGTCCGGCTGTCGATTCGCCGGCGAGCCAATCCCCAGATCGGAGAGATCGGCGGCTATCACAAATCCCTGCCCATGGAGGAGGAATGGCTGGAGTTCCGCTCGCAGCTGGCCGCGGACATCCGCGCGTCACTTGGATCTCTCGCGTGCGAGCACGTCTTCTATGGCGAAAACACGACCGGAGTGACGATGGACCTGATCCAGGCCACCGCCACCGCGAGCCGGATGGTCGGCATCGTGGGCATGGGACCGGACAAGCTCGACCCCGAGATGTCGCGCAAAGCGATGAACATCGGTGAGCAGCTGATCTCGGTGGTTCAGGTGACGCAGGGCGTCCACGAACAAGGGACCCCGTCGGGTGCCGTGCTCAACAACCCGATGGCCCGGCGCACGGTCGCGCAGCTGCTTGGCGCGGCCTACATCGACGACTGGCGTCTCATGTACGTCAACAAGGAGGCCATCGACCTGGCCGCCGAAGCGCTCATCGCGCAAGGCGAGCTGGTGGGCGATGAGATCAGCGGGCTGCTCGACTCGGTCGGCATGCGAGAGCCGACTGCGAGCGACCCCTATCCGGAAGACTTGCCTGTGCTTCCGGACCTGCAGCGCCCCTCGGTCGTGACCGCGACGGGGTCGGCCTGATCCGGATTCCGGCGGCGGCTCTCGTCGCGCTGATGCTGGCGCTGCCTGCGCGCGGCGTTTCCGCGCAGGATCCGCTGGTGCCGCCGAGCGCCCATCACGAAGCGGCGCGGATCATGAGCGCCGAGGTCGCGATGGCGCAGGGCGACCTGATGGGTGACGAGATCTCGGGGCTGCTCGACTCGGTCGGAATGCGGGAGCCGACGGAGAGCGATCCTTACCCCGAGGATTTGCCAGTGCTTCCGGAGAGGGAGCGTCCATCGGTCGTCGCCGTCACG
>Ga0137416_10001493_pt1 | contig 11964 bp, 25 predicted proteins | sample CZODoug3_1_1_16f_FD_108282 | JGI IMG/M metagenome (GOLD analysis project Ga0137416, IMG submission 108282) | Vadose zone soil fungal communities from Angelo Coast Range Reserve, California, USA - CZODoug3_1_1_16fungal (Illumina Assembly) | ecosystem: Environmental > Terrestrial > Soil > Vadose...
CGTCACCAAGCTGGAGGTTACCGAGCGGGCGACCAAGAGCGGCGGCGTACTGTTCTATGTGGCGCTCGACGTCGAGTTTGATCTCGTGGCTGCGGAGGATGGCAGCAAGCACACGGTCGCGGTTTCGGGGGAGGCTATGGATTCAGGCGATAAGGCCACCAACAAAGCGATGTCGGCGGCTTTCAAGTACGCCTGCATGCAGGTCTTCTGCATTCCGACCGAGGGCAACCCGGATGCGGATGCCGAAACGCACGAGGTAGCCGCTAAAGAAATTCCGGAAGACTGCTGGGTGGCGTTGAGCGATGCGGCCAAGCTCGGCGAAAAGGAGCTGCGGCGCGTGTGGAAAGCGGATATCAGCGAAGAGACCCGTACGCTCATTACCACTGCCCATGTGGTGCGCTGGGATGCGCTCAAAGCCGCCGCCATGAAGGTGCTGACATGAAATTTCACATCGTCGAGTATGAGCAGCGCTCCACCGCCTGGTTCCTCGCCCGCGCGGGCCGTCTCACAGGATCGCGCGCGGCTGACATGCTCGCCAAGATCAAGACTGGAGAGGCGGCGGCGAGACGCGATTACCGTCTACAGCTTGCCGTCGAACGGCTTACCGGCGCTCCGCAAGAGAATGGCTTCGTGAATGCTGATATGCAACGTGGAATAGATCTGGAGGCTACCGCGTTCTCCGCCTACGAGGCAGCGACGGGCGAAATGGTGCGCCGTACCGGATTCATCTGCGCGGATGAGCACATGATCGGCTGCTCGCTCGATGGTGATGTATCGAGCTTCGCCGGCATCATTGAATTGAAAGTACCGAAATCCACCACCCACATTGGTTATTTCAAGAGCGGTGGCATCCCCGCTAATCATCTGCCGCAAGTGCAACATAATCTATGGGTCACCGGGGCCGAATGGTGTGACTTTGCAAGTTTCGATGATCGACTGCCGAAGCCGCTGCAATTATTCAAAGTGCGCGTCTACGCTAAAGACTTGGATATGGCCGGCTACGCAACCGAAGCCATGAAGTTCTTAGCCGAAGTCGAGGCCGAAGTCGCCGCACTCACCATCCTCAAAGATCAGGTGGCTGCCTAATCATGGACCTGTACCTTACCCGCACGCTCACCGGCTTGGTCGCGCACGATGATGCGGCCAAAGCGGCCTTGCGCAAGATCAAGCTGGGGCGCGTGGTCAAGGCTGAGATCGTGCAGCCGCGAAACTTAGCGCATCACAAAAAGTTCTTCGCATTGCTCGGTATCGTCTGGGCGGCGGCCGGGGACTGGGCGACGGTGGAGGATTTGCTCACGCAATTGAAGATAAAATTAGGGCTTACCACCGATGTGGTGGTGCGAGAGTCCGGCGAAGTGGTCAAGGTATTGGGCTCGATTAGCTTTGCGAGCCTCGATCAAGCTGGCTTTGATGCTTTCTACGAGCGCGCGCTCAAGGCGCTGTGTGAGCTCGCGGGTGGGATTGATAGCGAGATGTTGCGCCAGGAAGTGCTGCAGCAATTGAGTAAGGCGTGAGCGGCTTCTTTGGGAAAATCAGGTGAGCATGATGCAATCGCAAATGACTGAGCCGCCAACCAGGACCAAAAGGCCGACGTATTGCTACCTTTGTCGATGCACCGTGCCCACTGACAATTACTGCTTCGGGTGCCGCAAACATATTTGCGACGAGTGCGATGAGGCGGTTGGCCTTGTCGGAAAACACGAACCGGAAGCACATCGCTCACAATCTGCAAAGCCAGGTGTCACATGAACGCTCGCGTAGATGAAGCAGTGCGTCTCGTCGTGGAGATGTACGGACACGAGACTGCGCACATGGAACCTGCGGAGCAAGCCGCGGCAGCCGCACAAATCATTATTGAACTCGCCAATACGGTCGAGGAGATTTCAATGGAAAACTTTACTGTCATCAAGGGAGCCGACCATGGGGCGTAAGGTGCTGCACAAATCGCACGTTATCTACCGGACGCACGTGACAATTACCACGACCCAGTGTCGCCGGCACGTCAACACGAGCGACGGCATGAACATCGCCGACCGAGACGAGGATGTGACGTGCAAGTTATGCCTGGGCCTGATGGATCACACGAAGCACATACGCTCCACTGCGCAAAGAGAAACAGCCAAATGAACGCCACTACTACCAGGATTTTTCTCACGGCAATATGCATATTCAACGTCTGGATTTTTCAGCGCGCTTGGCATTTTTCGCTAGAGGAAGCAATGACGGTTTGCATCATCTTGCTGCTCATAGATATGGCTGGCCAGCGTGCATCATCTCGGCAAAGAGCAGTGAAGCCGTGACGCGCGAACAGCAATTCCGTGCGTGGGTTGAGCGACAGCCGATCAATGTCGGAAACCTGGATTACGCGCTGAAAGACGAAGAAAGCACCGCGTGGCTGATGTTCCAGGCATTTAAAGCCGGCTTGCGAACAAAGCAGAAGAAAAATACAAATGATTCCTGAAACCGATGAAGGCAACGCTTTTAGGGTCGCATTCTACCGGCTCGAAAATAACTGTACCTGCAACGACTGCTTGGAGCGCATGTGGCCTCTATGGCAGGCGGCTACAACATTCGCGCTGGGAATGGGCAACGTATTCGGCCCATATCCGGTTGGAACGCTATTCCAAAAGAAAGCAGATGGCCGCGTTCTAGCCATGGCTCCCGATGGGAAGATCACAATTGCTTCTCCGGCAACGAAGGTTTACGCGGATGGGCTGGATGTGCGCGGCTGCAAGCCATCAGCTCGCCTCGAGAACTACTCGGTAGATGCCATCGATAAAGCAATTATGGATGGCCACCTGAAAGTGACACCTCCGCAAAAAAACGGTGACGCCACATGAACATCTTCGTCTCCCCGCCCGTGTGCCAGTGCTGCGGGGTGCCGGTGAGGAATCATGGCATTGCGTACTGTTGGCGGTGTGCAATCTGCGGCGGCATGAGGAGGGTATGAGCATGATTAAGCGGTACAAGGTCTCGAATCGATGGCTAATCGTCGGTAAAGACGCTCCTGACGATCTGGACCTGCGCAACGTCGAGATTGTGTTGGCTTCCGACTACGATGCCAAAGTCGTGGCTCTCACACAGGCCGTAGCAGACCAGGCTGTTCGCGCTGAGGAGGCTGAGGCAACCGCTGCCGAGCTGGCAGGCGTTCGCTCTGACCTAGCCATGTGCGAAGCGAAAGGGTCGAGTCTGGAGATGCGGGCCGACAAAGCCGACCTACTGCGCGTGCTGGGCGTGGCGGATGAGCGCGTGAAGGCACTGGAGGCCGAACTGACTGCCGACAACGAACTATTCCAGCAACGCTGGCGGGAGTGGCAGGCCGAGCGTGATGCTCTCAAGGCGGCACTGCGGGAGGCCCGGCGTTGGATCGGGGACGGTGACATGTCAGACGGTATGAGCCGCGAAATTTGGACGCGAGCCTACGCGGCCGTGGTCGATCTGGTGGACACCGCGCTAACAACCCCGGAAACGCCAACTACTAAATTGACATCAGTTAGTAGCAAATCTGCATCAGCGCTGGAAACGAGTTTAAGTCCTGCTGATCCGTCCTCCACGCCGATTGCGCGCTCAGGCGGGCAGGTGGAGAGGATCGGCAGGCGTTCTTCTTTGGAAAACAAAATGACAACTAATCGGCTTATGTATCTCCGCGACATCGCTAATGCCGCGAACGCCAATGTACATAGCCTCTGGCTTACCGAAGCAATTGAGCACATCCGCAAATTAGAGGCGGCGCTGCGGGATGTAATGCCGCGAGCTAGCTTTGTCGGCTACGAGCAAGAGCAGCCGCATCTGCGGTATCTAGCGCTGCTCGACCACGCGTTCTCTGCGGAAACGTCAGGTGTCAAAAGTGAGTGAACTGTCACCGCCTCGCATCGTCTGCGCCGCCATCCAACTGGTTGACGGTCTGATCATCCCCAGTGCGCGCCATTTCGACATGACCATGCGCCTGGTGCTCGTGAGCATGCAAGGGGAAAAGAGACTCGCTGGTGCCAGGCAAGGCTTCATCGATCAGCACGGCACGTTTTACGACCGTGAGCAGGCATGGGATATCGCGAAATCGCAGGACCAAATTCGCCGCGAGTTATCGTGCGGCGTGGGGACGCTTTACAGTGAAAACCTGTACTAACTTACAGTCTGACCAGGGAGCCAAGCCTTGAGCTATACGCCGAAGTACGCTGATCAGATCCGGTGCCCGAACTGCCGATCCCATTGCATCGCTTGCGGCACCGGCTTGGCGCAGATGTACGACTTTTGCACGAAATGCCTCAAGCTCTGGGAACGTATTCCAGTCGGCGAGCATTTCACGATTGACGGCGAGATGATGTCTTTTCACCTTCCGTGCGATAACTGCGCGTTCCGCGGCAAGTCGGCCGAACGCATGGACCCGGAACGTTGGAACGAACTGCAACTCTCGCTTGCATATGGAGCCGGTGCGTTCTATTGCCACAAAGGCGTACCGCTCGATGTGCGAAATGCGGAACCCGGAGGCGCGCTAGAGTTTGAATTTCCAAAGAAGCGCAAGACCGTCGATATCGCCGGCGCGTGCCATCCGTACCAAACCTACGACAGGGAGCGCATGCGCATGTGCCGCGGCTATCTGAACAAGCACATCAAGCCGATGATGGCTTCTTCGAGTGAGTGCCATGCCGCTCGCGCGCACGATTGAAGAATGGCTAAAGGCTCATGAATGAGCTGGCACTATTCGCAGGCGCTGGTGGCGGATTACTCGCAAGCAATTTGCTTGGATGGCGAACTGTCTGTGCCGTCGAGTTCAACGAGTACCGACGATCGGTCCTCTGCGCCCGTCAGAACGATCGCTCACTTCCGGCCTTCCCAATTTGGGATGACGTTAGAACCTTCGACGGCACAGCGTGGCGAGGACGTATTGACGTGGTATCTGGCGGGTTTCCCTGCCAAGCCTATTCAACCGCGACTCGAGGCCGCTCTACGGCGGACGATCTATGGCCGGAAATGCGGCGCATCGTGGCAGAGGCAGCTCCCAGGTACGTATTTGCCGAGAACCCTTCGTCCCTTGCGATCGAGTGCGCAGCGGAGGACCTCCACGTCATGGGTTACAAAACCAAAATCATTCCCCTTAGCGCGAAAGACTTGGGCGGTGACCATCTGCGGCAAAGATATTGGCTTCGTGCATACGCCGACGACGAAAGCGAATTATCTGGCGCCATCAATGCAGAAATGGCCGGCATGCCAGAATTTCACCGTGGTGTTTGGTTATATCTCCCCGACGATTCACGAGCACCTGATGGGGTGGCCGATCGGATGGAGCGACTTGAAGCCACTGGCGACGGACAGATTCCAGTCGTGGCGGCAGCAGCATGGCGCCTCATGACACAACCTAATCCAGAAGGTGGTAAGTGATTGAGGTCCGCATACCGTTTCGAGACGCCTACCTCTGCCCGATGGGGTATGTTGAGGAACAACTCATGAAGGCTGGCATGCCGCCTTACCACTTACGCTGCGTATCAAAAGGGATGATGAAACATTGGTGGGTCGATCCACCTGGACAATTTGTCTATCAATGGATTCCAGCCGAGGAATTTACTGCTGAAACAGAGGTGAAGTGATGGGCAAGAACATATTTGGCGAGACGATTCATTTCAACAATCTGTCCGATGCCGAAGCGGAGCGCTTGGCGCTGTTCATTGAGGAATGTGGCGAGGCCATTCAGGCCGCATGTAAAGTGCTGCGGCATGGGTACCAGTCGTTTGATCCAACTGTGTCGCGTAAGCACAGGATCACGAACCGTGGCGCACTGGCAAAGGAAATGGGCGACGTGCGGGCCGCCATGATCATGCTTTGCCAGCACGACATCCATAAACCGGTGGTGCACAAGTACGCCGAAGAGAAACTGGAATCGGTGAAGAAATGGCTGCACCACTACGAAGCGCCACAGTCCGACACAGGAGCCGAGCATGAGCGTTAAACGATACTGGAAAGACACCGGACAAGTGCCATCGGAAGTTGGCGAGAATCCGCAGGGGGACTATGTCCGGTATAAAGAATTTGCCGAAGTGGTCACACGCTCAGAGGCATTGGAAGCCGCGCGGAAATGGGAGCAAGACCATCTATGGGCGTTCCTGCGCTCCGTGCTGTTGCAGGGCCAGGACATTGCGCTGGACTACCGGGAGAAGGGCTACGAATTGATGTCGGCGCGAGTCGATGAGGCTGCACGGGAACGCGAGGACGAATTGAACAAACATCGCTTCCCGGAAGTAACACCTGTCGATGGAGGATGTGAGCATGGTGGATAAATCGCAGCCCGGTCAGCACGTTTTTCCGCATGAGCGTGAGATAGACAACCTCAAGACGCAACTCTGGAAATACGGCAAGCACATAGCGGCGTGTCCTCTTTGGAGCCGTCCTAATGTGCGCTGTACGTGTGGCTGGGCCGAAGTGCGGGCGACATTAGCACCTATCCAGCAGCGGCCGGAAGACGCGGCTAACGCTGCGATTGCGCCGATACTTGCTGGCTCAGCGCGCAGCGGAGGTGCGGAATGATCCGGCGCGCCCTGGACTTTTTGTTGAGGCATTGGGTCGCGATCGAGATGGGGCCCGTGCCGCCACGCCTGTTGGTGGAGATAAAGCCGCTGAAGCCTGGGCAGGCGTGGCGGGTGACGGTTCCGAGAACAAAGGTTTCTTATGTGATCATGGAAGCAGACGATTTCGACCATATTGCCGCGCTTGGGGGAATGGGGGCAAAAGAACTGACACCTGTTGATGCCGCATCGGAGCAAAAAACATGAGTTTTCAAGAGCTTCAGTATTTCTTGGTGAACGTCAAAACTGGCGAACTGTACGGCGCTTTTCATGCTGGCGAAGCGTGGCACTGGTTACTTCATGGCACCGGTACACCAAGAATCCAAGCCGAGCAAGAGGGCTGGACACTCTTTGCCAGAGACATCAGTCACGGAACACTGCAGATAGCCAGCGGCGATCCAGATCCTTATGTGCATCCGTATGTGCATCCGTATGTGACGACCGATGCCCCGGTGAAGCCTTGAGCGTAACGTACGTTACCGTTCCGGCCGCGAAGACCGATGAGAACGGCCGATGCCTGCACAACTTTACGATGTCCGGTCAATGTACCGATGGCGTCACGGATAATCTGTACGACTTCACAAGCTGTATCGACTGTGGGGATATCTTGTGGCAAAGAGTGATAACGAGAAGTGGTAGTTCATGTGCCTCAGAAAAGCATGGTTAAGCGATTCACATGGCAGTATGCGAAATGGCCAGATACCGGGACGTTCGGTATTGATGCGCCTGAATTTGGCGAAGAACTTATCCTCGCCTCTGACTACGATGCCATCGTACAAAAATGGCAACCAATCACCGCCTATAGAGCCGGACCAGAAGAATACGACAAGAAGAGCATTCTATGGAATGGCGAACGTGTTTTTGTCGGCTGGCTCTTTAAGGGAAAATGGCACGACGTCGCAAACGCCGAGCATCGAGATAGACCAGAAATTCCGCAGCCTACTCATTGGATGCCTTTGCCAGAATCGCCAGTCGATAATGCTATAGGAGACGATAAATGAAATACCTTCAACGTGCCAGCGCATGGTTCATCGGCAAGCCGCTCACCGAGGAGGAATGGTGGGACTCGCAGTGGTGAGACCTTTAAGCCTCATTCTGCATCGAGACATTAAACCCCGTGCAGGTAAAGCCGTTCGAGGCGGGATTATTGAGCCATGCAATTTCAGGTCCCGCATTGACCGCTGTCAAATACCACGAGGGATCAATACAGGCGTAGTTGACCGTCTGCCCCAGCGCATTCTTGATGATGGCCCCCGCATCATCGGTGGGATTGGGCTTGGAGAGCCATGCAATGAGGAGCGCTAACGGTACGGTCGCGCTGCCCTGCCCCCAGAGCTGCGAGCCGCCGGTCGGGGTGCCAAAAGGCGGCACAAACACTTGCACGATGTGACCCGATGGCTGATGGAAGCCCGCCCCGCCCGGATCATCGACCGTAATCATGTAGCGCACGCCGTTGAAGGTCTTGTAGGACGGATGCTTCATGGCCACCGAGACCGCAAAATACGCATCCGTGTTATCCATCAACGCCAAGAACACCTGTAAATCTACCTGCGGCGGCCACGCAGAGGTGCCCGCAGGGGTTGCGCTCGTATGGAAGTACACATCTTCCAATAAATCCCAGCGGCTGCCACCGAGCGTTGTGGGCGTTTTAAAGGCGGTCGTGACATCGCACTTGGTCAAGGCGGACACTTGTACGCCCATGCCGACATCGGTCACATGCGTGCCCTGTAAGGAGGCATCGACCGCATTGTAACCACGGCTCACCGACGGGTAGGAGCCGATGTTGTTGCCGACATCATTGGAGCCTTGACCGGATAAGGCCACCGACCAAGCATCTTTGCCCGCACTGGTGAGCGTCAAGGTGCCGGGCTGCGGGCCCCAGTCATCAAACGTCACGGCATAATTGCCATAGCGAGTGAAGGCGTAGGGGTTACCGATCGGCCAGTAAGTGCCCATGACATAGCGATTCTTAGCCGCGACCGGGCCGGGCAGTGCGCTCACCAGGGTAATCGTGGTGGCGGTATTGGAGGCGACGATGGACGAGGCCCAGGCATTTCCAGCCCCCGCGCCCAAGTACACGCCTAAGGTGGCGTCCTTCCACTGATTGAATTTCCAGTTCTGCGTGGCATCGACGACGGTTAAGGCGCTGCCGCCGGTCACAATGCCGGGGAAGTTGGTGAAGGTATTGACCGTGGTGCCAGCGGGTGGTGTGGGGGGCACGACCACCGGGGGCGGCGTCACGGGTACGCTTGAGCCGGCGGGGCCCGGCGGACCCATCGGCCCCGGCGGCCCGGCAGGTCCAGCGATGCCAGCTGGCGGCGTGGGAATGCTTCCCGTGAACGGCACCGAGACGCCATTGATGAGTAAGGTGCCAGTGACTGTCGTCATAAAGATCCCCATTGGCCGCGATGGCCGTAGCGCTTGACCTTATAAGGTATGCCGCTCGCGCGCAATCGTACATACACCCAACTCTTGCGTACGTGGGCGATGAGCGCTACACACCGCACGCGGCCATCACATACCTTGAGCAACCGCGTCCAATAGCCCCGTTCCCACTCGAGGCGTGCCTCTTTGAGACTTAACGGCTCCATCCAGAGGCCGGCGGATAGGTGAGGTAACACCAGACTAAGCCAGCGGCCGGCAGCGTGATCCCCTCCGAGGCGAGCACCGTCGAGCCGGGTAACCACTGGTGCTGATCCGAATAGCGGCCGGCGGCCGTATAGAGCACTTGCGTGGCGCCGATCACACCTGTGCGAAGGCCCGGTCCGACGCAGGTGTTCTCAGGTTTCTCATTGCCGCTCACCGTCTGGGCCACCCCACCAATCAAAAGCGGCGAGACGACACCGGTAGCGGAGATTTGCACGACGGGCTGCTGGCCGCGGGTGATGAGGAAGCGTGGCACGAAGCGGCTCGTCAAGAGCGTGGTCTCGATCCCGGCCGCGGGCGGTGGAGCCAAGCAGCGCCACAGCGCCTGATGCGTGGCTAAGGGCGTGGGTGAGGCGGCAGCCGTGACACAGGTCTCATTCAAGGGCGACCAAGCCGCCGTCCAAGTATCAATCGTGTTATTTGGACCGGGACACCATTGCAAGATCACCGCAGGTCCATCCATCCACGTCATCACATGGGTGTTCTGCGCGGTGGGCAGACAGGTCGGCACGGGACCTGCCGTGTAGGCTTGCGAGTAGGAAAGGCCCGTGAAGAGCAGCAGCATGAGGAAGGTAATTAGCACGAGCACTGAAGCATGGAGGAATTTCATTGGGCTAGTCTCCCTTGCTGGTCAGCGTAGAGGACCGCCAATCGCTCAGCGCTTGACAGGATGGCGTCAAACTCTGCGCTGAGGTCAAGGCCAGGGCTTCCGCTAGGCACTTCTGGAAGAGCAGTGGATCGGGTGCCGGGATCTTGAGCGCTGCCCGCAGGGGCGGTGGCTTGGGGCATTCCGGAAGGGCGATTGTGCGTGCTGCACAGCCGGATAGGGCCATCAGGATGAGTAGCCCGGTATTGATCGACAGCCGCTTGTACACGATCCGCTCCTAGATCCGCTTGGGACGCTTTGAATGCCTCAAGGGCTGATTGGGCCACCATCTTCTCATGCGCCGCGCTCAAGGCCCGTGCGTCGGCTTGAGTGATCTTCTCAGCCCCTAAATGCCTTTCATGGACTGACCAGGCCGCAAACAGCGCGAGCAGCAGCAAAGTCGCCCCGATCTCGGCATACAGTCTAACGGGCATTTCGGCTCACGGCGCCTGCCGGCCCGTCGCGGGGATGTAGCCCGCGAGGACCGTAATCACTCCGCCAATCGCCGCCTCAACGCCAGCCGGGAAGTCGATGCCTTTCAAGTGAAAGCAGTACACCACCAAGGTGGCAAGCGATGCCCCAATGAGCGAACCGGTCGACGAGCCGGACGGGGTCAAGTTCACGGCAGCTTCGCCTTGATGACAACCAAATCAGCTTTGGCTTTAGCGACGTCCGCCGCAAGCTCTGAGCTGATCGCCAAGGCAGAGACCGAATGTTTGTGCAAATAGATCAGGACCCCGCCCGCGCCCAGTAGAAAAGCCAGGGTATGCGTGATGATGAGGAGTGTCATGTCAGGCCACCGTCACGGTGATAGTCGGGCTGCCGGGGGCGGCCAGCGGCGGCACTACCAGGACAGGCGCGGTCACCGGCTCCGAGAGCGCCGAGGTCACGGGCGGCGTCTGGGTGTCGAAGATCGAGACCGTATAGACCGTGGTGCCCGGAACTACCGCCGCATCCGTCGCCACCAGCTCAGGTGCGGACAACGTGGTGAGAAAGGAGCCGTCTGCGAAGATCGTAGCGCCACCGTAATCTGCGGCGGCGAAGGCCGAGCCATCGGCCCGGGTGGTGGGCAGGGTAAGCGTAATCGTTGCAGTAGCCATGTCATTGTCCTCATGTGATTAACCCGATAGTAGCAGGGCACGCAAAGGCGCGTACCGTGAAGCATCCAGTTTGGGGTCCCTCTCTCTGCACTCGGCCGCGGCCGCCGCCCAATCGCCTTTGTCGGCCGCGGCGAGCATATGTGGGTAGCCCAATAGCCCATGCAATCCCCCATTGAAAGAGATATCCAGGAACACGCTCGCGCGCACGTCCCCGGCATTGCGGTACCAGGCATAGGCTTGCAGTTGGTTGTCGAGTTCGCCCAAGAAATACGTCAACATCACCGCAAAAAGGCCGGCCGACCCGCACTTCATTAAATTGAAACCTATCCCCCAACTTAAGTTTCCCAGGGGTGCGCGCACGTCTTTGCCCGTCGCATCATCGTAGGGCAACAATCGCAAGCCCTCCTCATGAGGCAGCCTCGCGACTAGGACGCTAATTGCGCTCACCGCTCCTCCTCCCCCTCATCGTATTCACGAAACCCCGCGTAACGCTCCAAGGCAATCAGCCTGAATTGATGGCGCGTCAAGATGTTGCGCATCTTGTGGATATCAGCCCGCATGCGACGGCTCTCATAGAGGAAGCTCTCATAGAGGAAGCTCGCATAGAAGGCGCCCACCATCGCCATTAAGATCACGATGAGCACCTTGATGAGGTCAGCATCGGTCACCGGCTATCCTCGCGCCGTCGATAATGCGAGCGGCTCTCGATCACAGTCAAGCGCGTTTCGATTGCGGTCAAGCGCCCTTCCATGCTGGAGAGGCGTCTCTCTAACCGATCCGTCGCACGTGAGTGGCGGCCGATGACAAAGCGCAAGAAAATGCTCCAGGTCCCCGTCAAGAACGCGATGCCCCAGCCACTGTGAGTGACCGTGTTAATGATCGAAGTGGCTTGGTCGGTATTCACAGATTGTCATTCATCTGAAATTTCATACGATACCCACCCATGCGCCAGCGGACTTGACATAGAGGCGCTGATTGGCGGTGCCTGGCGTATCTTCACGAAATGCATAGTCTC
>Ga0137416_10001496_pt1 | contig 11954 bp, 8 predicted proteins | sample CZODoug3_1_1_16f_FD_108282 | JGI IMG/M metagenome (GOLD analysis project Ga0137416, IMG submission 108282) | Vadose zone soil fungal communities from Angelo Coast Range Reserve, California, USA - CZODoug3_1_1_16fungal (Illumina Assembly) | ecosystem: Environmental > Terrestrial > Soil > Vadose...
ATCCCCGGCATGATGCTGTCGGGCGGCGCCGCCCCCTGGATCATGGTGACGATGAAGACGAACGCCGCCTGGGTGCCGACATAGCCCACGCCGTGCGCACCGACTTGGACGTGCATGCCGATCCACACGCTGGCGCCGATCATGGCCAGCCACCACGGGAACGCTGTCACGTCGAGCGCCAGGCATCCCAGCGCCATTACGCCGCCCAGCAGGCAGCCTATGACACGGTGAATCGAGCGCAGGTAAACGCCGTGGCGCGTGCCGAGCCCGCCGACGGTGACGATCGGAGCCGCCATCACGACGGCGATCGTCACCGCCATCTCGGTGACCTGCGGCAAGTCGATCAGGATCCAGATCTGCATGACGGCAACGACAGCGATGGCGGCGCGCGCGCCGTGCAGAACAACAGGCCACTGCGCGCCAAGCAGGTGGCGCCATCCCGGCGTGGTCGGCGGCGGATCGGCGTGCCAGTCCTGCAGCAGGTTGGCGACAATGATGGCCGACGCGACGCCGACGGCCACCTCGAGCACCCGGTTGCACGCCACCTCGAACACCTGCTCCGGATTGTTCAGGCTCATCAGCAGCACCAGGCTGGAGGTGATGGTGAGGAAGAGCCAGGCCAGGCCATGCGGGCTCACCTGCATGGCGACGACGCCCAGCAAGGTCGTGGCCGCGAGGAAGAGACAGAGCGCGAACTGATCATAGAGCAGCCACCGCGCCATGATGAACGCCAGCACCGCGCCAGCCACCGTTCCCGTCATCCGCATCATGCCGCGGCGCAGCGAGCCGGCGCCGGTCGACATCAACGACATGAAGCCGCTGATCGCGGCCCACCAGGGCGAGTCGAGCTGCAGCGCCAGCGCGAGCGTGGTGGCGAGCATTACCGAGCAGGCTGCCACGATGCCCTGGCGTGTCCGTGCCGGATCCTGGCCGAGCTCGGCCAGCTCACGCCAGCACCCGTCGATCGTCTGCGCAATCATGTCGCCGATCTCGGCGAAATCCTCGCGCACCTCCCTGGTGAAGCGCCGCGTCATCGGAAGATGACGGTACGCGCGTCCGCTCCCATGTAGAGCGTGCCGCCCGGCGGCGGATCGATCAGCACGATCGTCACTGGAATACGCCGCTGCAGGCGGATCCAGTCGGTCGTCGGGGCGACGTAGGGCAGCAGCATCGGCGCCTGCGGGTCACGGCTGAAGCCGCGCGCAATGCCGGTGATCTTGGCGCGATGGAAATGCCACGGCGCGCTGTCGAGCCACACCCAGGCCGTCTCACCGATCTCGAAGGAGCGGACATAGTATTGCTTGTAGTTGGCCATGATGCGCCAGGCATTGGCATCGACGATGCCGATCATCGGGATGTTGATGGTCCCGGTGTCGCCCACGCGCAGCGTGAGGTTGGTGATCGCCCCGTCGGTCGGCGACACCACGTCCGTGCGATCGAGGTTCCACTGCGCCGAGGCCAACTCGGCTTCGGCGACCTTGATCGAGGCCTGATGGGCGCCGATGTCGGTCAGCGCTTTCTTGATCGCGACTTCGGAAATGGTCATCTCGGCCGTGGTGCGGCGGAGTTCATTGTTTGCTCGGTCCAACTCCGCAACGGGCGCGTATTGGCGCGCCGCAAGATCGGAGTAACGCGCCTGCTCTTGGACGGCATAGGTATGGGCGGAGGTCGACGCCGCGAGGGCGGCCTTTGCGGTATCGAGTTCCTCTTGCGCTACCTTCAGCAAAGCGGTTTCTCTTTCGATTTGAGCCTTGTACTGGTTGACCACGAGCTGAAACGGCACCGGATCGATCGACACCAGCTTGTCGCCTTTCTTGACGGTCTGGTTGTCGACCACATGCACGGCGATGATGCGTCCCGTGATCTCCGGCGCCACCGCCACGAGATCGGAGCGCACGTAGGCGTCGTCGGTGTAGGCGATGAAATAGGTGAAGGTTTCCCAGAGGATGAACAGCACCAGCAAGGTACCGCCGACGGTGACGACGCGGCGCAAGCGGCTGCGGGCCAACGGCGACATCGGTGGCTTCGCGGCCGGCTCCGGCACCGGAGAGACAGCAGCGACATCGACGTCTTCAGTCGGTTCGGGGCTCCGGTCAACCGCAGGTGCGGGATCGGCGGCACGCGAAGCCGGGGGCTGGGCCGTGTCGGGACTCATGCGCACAGGATACCGCCAGCCCATCGGACGGGCAAAGGTCGGGATTAATCTTCTGTTTTGGGTGCCACCGATCCGGCGACCCGGTCAGCACGATGGTCCGCTACCACCTCAACTGGGCGCACACCGCCATCTGAGGATTGCTCAGACATCGCTGCTTCATCTGGATCTGCAGCCGGAGGCCTTCCACGATCGCGTTGGTCAAGCCGCGGCAGAGCGTGTTGAAGTACTCATTCCGGTACGTTACCGGTCCGACAGTTTCCGTCTGGTCCGGAGTGACGCAGCCGGCTACGCGCGCCGGGTCGTCCAGCATCGACTGGGCCACCTTCAAGAGGACCTCCTTGGCCTCTTTCGCGTCATATCCTCCAGCGTTTTGAGCAAACGCAGGATTGGTCGCAGCTTGGCCCGTGGCCTTGGCGCTGGCATCGCCCGTCGCCGACTGGCCACCGCTCCCGTCCGACCCGGCGGGCAGAGGCTTTATGTCGAGCGTGCTTTTGGCGGACGTGTCGAGCGCCACCTGACCGGCATTGATCGCAACGTTCGGCGGCAGCTTGAAACCGGCCGCTGCCTCCACGATCAGCAGGGCCGTCATGATCCGGTCGTAGTTGAACAGAATCGCATGGTAGTCCTGTTGCGTGATCGCATGATTGAGATATGCCTCGCAGGCCCTGAATAAGCCGTCACGCAACAACTGGATGGTCGGTGTACGCAAACCGATGCTTGCTGCCGATTCGGACATCGATCCGCTGATCGCGGCTGCCACCTGGGGGCTGGTCGCTGAGGCGGCAACGGCCGCCGCTTTTGCGACGATTGCGTCCGGACTGGGCTCGGTGCAGACGATCTGCTGCTGCACAATCATTCCATCCGATCTCTTCACGTCACGATAGCCGACCAGGACCAAGCGCTGCCGGGCGTCGATGCTGAGGCTCCGGCCCTGCTTGAGATCGAACGTCTTGAATATGGTTCCATCACAGCTGCCACACACGATGGCGGCCGCCACCGATAGGCACGCTCTCGTTGCCCACCTCATGTCCCCTCCCCCGTCTCGACTTCGGTCCCCCGACCAACCCACAAGACTATTGCCATCATCATGCACTATTATAGCGTGTGTCACCAGTCGCAATACACGCAAGCGACGGCTGTATCGGCGAGGAAGGGAGCGGTCGCCGACGGCGGCTTTAGCCGGATATCGACGGTCCGGCTTCGTGCCCAAGCCATTCTTCGATCAGTCGGCGGGCGATGGAATCGCGGCGCGGCATGAAGAACGAGCCATCCTTGGGCATGTTCTCGGGGCGAAGCTCGTCGCGGCTCTTCCAGCATGCGCTGTCGAGCTCGTCCTTGTTGACCTCGAAGTCGAGCGATTCGGCCTCGGCATGGAAGCCGATCATCACCGAGGCCGGAAACGGCCAGGGCTGCGAGGAGCGATAGGTGACGTTCCTGACGCGGATCCGCACCTCCTCGAATACCTCGCGCACCACGGCATCCTCGAAGCTTTCGCCCGGCTCGACGAAACCCGCCAAGGTCGAGTGCATGCCTTTGGGAAAATGGTTGCCGCGGCCCAGCAGGCACTTGTCTCCGTGATGAACCAGCATGATGACGGCAGGATCGGTGCGCGGGAAATGCTCGGTCTTGCACTTTTCATTGGTGCATACGCGCACATGGCCGCCGCGGGTCACCTTGGTCGGCGAACCGCACACGCCGCAGAACTTGTGCCGGCGGTGCCAGTAAGTCATGCCGCGGGCATAGGCCAGGATCGAGCCCTCGCGCGCGAACAGCAGCGCGCCGACCTGGCGCAGATCGACGAACTCGCCGAGCTCCGCCAGCGGCGTTTCTTTGCCGGTGACGTCGATGGCGAAATACGGCGTGCCCTCGACATAGCCCAGGAAGATGTGATGGTCGGCGGCAGTGGCGACGGCGCGCGCCATCATGCCCTGCAGGAAGACGGCTTCGGGATTGCCGCTGGCCTTGCTGACCAGGTTCTTCTCGGTGTCGATCGGCACGAACCGCGCCGCGCCCGACGAGGCCAGCTCGATCATGCGCTCTTCGTTCTCGCGCTCGTGGCTGGAGCGATCGATCTCGGCGCTGGAATAGGGATTTCTAGGACGCTGCTGCATGCCGCAATGTGACCTCAAGCGAGCGCGCGTTCCAGCACTTGTGCGACGTGTATCGCCTGTCGGCTGACGCCGTCGGCGATCTGGTGGCGGCAGGAGGTGCCGTCGGCCACGACCAGCGCATCGACAGTCGCCTTGCGCAGCGCCGGCAGCAGGGAGAGCTCTGCCATGGCGATCGAGGTCTCGTAGTGCTCGGCCTCGTAGCCGAAGCTGCCGGCCATGCCGCAGCAGCTCGATTCAATGAGCGTGACCGCGAGGTCCGGTACCAGCGAGAGCACTTCCTGAACGGCGCCCATGGCACCGAACGCCTTCTGGTGACAATGGCCGTGCAGCAGCACGGTCCTCTGGGCGAGCGGCTTGAGGTCGAGCGCGAGCCGCCCCGCTTTCTTCTCGCGCGCCAAGAACTCCTCGAACAGGAAGGCATTGTCGGCGGTCTTGGCGGCCGCCTCACCCAGGCCCAGGGCCAAAAACTCATCGCGCAGGGTGAAGAGGCACGACGGCTCGAGCCCGATCACCGGCACGCTGCGCGCCACGAAGGGCGACAGCGCCTCGATGAGCCGCGCAGCCTCGGCGCGCGCCTTGTCGACCTGCCCAGTGGCGAGATAGGTGCGCCCGCAGCAAAGCGCACGCGCGCCAAGGGTCGGCCAGGCAACGGCAACGCGATGGCCGGCCGCCGCCAGCACCCGGCGGGCGGCATGCAGGATCTCGGGCTCGAAGTTGTTCGAGAAAGTGTCGGCGAAGATCACCACAGTGGCGTCCTTGGCATCCACCTCGGTCGTCGCGAGGAAGGTGTCGCTGCGCCACTTCGGCAAGGTCCGCTGTTTCGCGAAGCCCAGCCAGGGCTGCACGAGGGCAACAAGATTGAACAGCCACGGCAAGCGCCGCGCCCAGGGCGCCATCGCCGGCAAGTCGCCGATCAGCCGATCGCGCAGGCTCAGGCCCTTGCTCATGCGCCGTGCCGACTTCACCTCGATCTTCATGCGCGCCATGTCGACGCCGGTCGGGCAGTCGCGCTTGCAGCCCTTGCAGCTCACGCAGAGATCGAGAGCTTTGGCGACGGTATCGGAGGTGAGCGCCGCCTCGCCCAGCTGGCCGGACAAAGCAAGGCGCAGCGTGTTGGCGCGGCCGCGCGTCAGATGGACCTCGTCGCGGGTCACGCGGAACGACGGGCACATCGTGCCCGCATCGAACTTCCGGCAGTGGCCGTTGTTGTTGCACATCTCGACGGCTTTCGCGAAGCCGTCGCTGGGATCGCCGCCGCTGCCTGATTCGGTGAGCGTCTCGGTGGTGGGAGCGTTCTGTACGTTCCACGCCGACCAATCGAGCGCGGGCTTGTAGGCGATCGCCTCGTAGCCCGGCCTGAAGCGGAACAACGAGCGGTCGTCCATCTTGCTCGGGCGCACGATCTTGCCGGGGTTGAGCCGATCGTCGGGATCGAACAGCGCCTTGATCGTCTCGAACGCCTTGCTGAGCCGCGGCCCGAACTGCCAGGCCACCCACTCCGAACGCACCAGCCCGTCGCCATGCTCGCCCGAGTAGGCGCCCTTGTATTCGCGCACGATGGCCGAGGCTTCCTCGGCGATGGCCCGCATCTTGGCGGCACCCTCGCGGCGCATGTCGAGGATCGGCCGCACATGCAGCGTGCCGACGCTCGCATGCGCATACCAGGTGCCGCGCGTGCCGTGCTTGGTGAAGACGTCGGTGAGGCGCTGCGTGTAGTCCGCCAGGTGTTCCAGCGGCACCGCGCAATCCTCGATGAAGGAGACCGGCTTTCCGTCGCCCTTCATCGACATCATGATGTTGAGGCCGGCCTTGCGCACTTCCCACAGCGCCGCCTGCGGCCCGGGCTCGGGCATCTCGATCACGCTGCCCGGCATGCCGAGGTCGGCCATCAGCTCGACCAGGCGCGCGAGGTCGCGCAACTGCGCCTCGCGCGCCTCGCCTGCGAATTCGACCAGCAGGATCGCCTCGGGCTTGCCAATCAAAGCGCGCTCGACCACCGGCCGGAACGCCGGATTGGCGCGCGCCAGTTCGATCATGGTGCGATCGACCAGCTCGACGGCCGTGGGGTTCAGCTTCACGATGTGCTGGGCGCAATCCATCGCCTTGTAGAAGCTCGGGAAGTTCACCACGCCCAAAGTCTTGTGCTTGGGCAGGCGCGAGAGCTTCAAGGTCAGTCGCTCGGTCACCGCCAGCGTGCCTTCGCTGCCGACCAGCAGGTGCGCCAGGTTCACCGAATTGTCGGTGGTGTAGGGCCGCTCCGACTGCGGGAAGAAGATGTCGAGGTTGTAGCCGCCGACCCGCCGCAGCACCTTGGGGTACATGCGGGCGATCTCGTCCTGCTCGGCGACGGCCAGCGCGGCCACCTTGTCGGCGATGGCGCGCACCGCGGGCTGCATATCCTCCGGCCGCTTGGCATCGAAGCGCGCGCGCCTGCCGTCGGCCAGGATGGTGTCGATGGCGGCGACGTTGTGCACCATGTTGCCGTAGCGGATCGAGCGGCTGCCGCAGGAATTGTTGCCCGCCATGCCGCCCAAGGTGCATTGCGCCGAGGTCGAGACGTCGACCGGGTACCAGAGGCCGTGCGGTTTCAGCCAGGCATTGAGTTGATCGAGCACGACGCCAGGCTGAACCGTGACTTCAGCGCGTTGCTTGTCGAAGCCCACGACCTCACGCATGTACTTGGAGAAATCGACGATCAGCGCTGCGCCCACGGTCTGGCCGCACTGCGAGGTGCCGGCGCCGCGTGGCAGGATGGCGGCCTTGGCGTCGCGCACCACGTCGAGCGCGAGCGCCAGGTCGGTTTCGTCGCGCGGCACCACGATGCCGACCGGCTCGATCTGGTAGATCGAGGCGTCGGTCGAATAGCGGCCGCGCGAGGCCTTGTCGAAAAGGACATCGCCCTTGATGGTGCGGCGAAGGGTTTGTTCCAATGGGGTCACAGTGGCTAGAATAGCGAAATGCGCCTGAACTCACATCCCAGCGGCCGCCATTTCCTGCAGATCCCCGGCCCGACCAACGTGCCTGACCGCATCCTGCGGGCGATGGACCATCCGACCATCGATCACCGCGGGCCGGAATTCAATGCGCTGGCCAAGAAGGTGCTTAGAAGCGTCCGGCAGGTGTTCCAGACCAAGCAGCCGGTCATCGTCTATCCCGCGTCCGGCACTGGCGCCTGGGAAGCTGCTCTCGTGAACACGCTCAATTCGGGCGACACGGTGCTGATGTGGGAGACCGGTCACTTCGCCTCGCTGTGGAAGAAGATGGCCGACCGGCTCGGCATCATGTCCGAGTTCATGGGCGGCGACTGGCGCAAGCCCGCCGATCCCGCCGCCATCGAGAAGCGGCTGAAGGATGACAAGGACCACACGATCAAGGCGGTGTGCATCGTCCATAACGAGACCTCGACCGGCGTGGTGAGTGACGTCGGCGCGGTGCGGCGCGCCATCGATGCCGCCCGGCATCCGGCGTTGCTGCTGGTCGACACCATCTCCTCGCTGGGCTCGATCGACTATCGCCACGACGCCTGGGGCGTCGACGTCACGGTGGCGGGCTCGCAGAAGGGGCTGATGCTGCCGCCCGGACTCTCCTTCAATGCGGTGAGCGAGAAAGCGGTGGCCGCATCAAAGACGTCGAAGATGCCGAAGTCGTTCTGGAGCTGGGAGGAGATGCTGGCGTCCAACGCCAACGGCTGGTTCCCCTATACGCCGGCGACCAACCTGATCTACGGCCTGAACGAAGCCTGCGACATGCTGCTCGAGGAAGGCCTCGACGCGGTGTTCGCCCGCCACGCCCGTCACGCCGAGGCGACGCGCACCGCGGTGAAAGCGTGGGGGCTGGAAATCCTGTGCAGCGATCCCACAGCCTACTCGGGATCGTTGACCGCGATCATCATGCCCGAGGGCCACGATGCCGATGCCTTCCGCAGGGTGGCGCTGGAGAACTTCAACCTGTCGCTCGGCCAGGGCCTGACCAAGGTCGCCGGCAAGGTCTTCCGCATCGGCCATCTCGGCGACTTCAACGATCTGATGCTGATGGGCGCGCTTTCAGGCGTGGAGATGGCGCTGGGGTTGGCCAAGGTGCCGCACAAGCCGGGCGGTGCGCAGGCCGCCCTCACCTACCTCAAGGACACCGCGCCCGGCGCGCGACACGCTTAGGCGTTCGCCGATGCGCCTCTATGTAACACCCGCCTCGCCCTGGGCCCGGCGGGTCAGGGTGGCGATCCTGGAATTGGGCATCGAAGACCGCTTCGAGTTCGTGCAGACCAAGTGGCCGCACAGCTGGGGTACGCAGACCGTCGCCGTCGCGCCCGACTTTGCCGCAGCAACCCCCGTCATGCGCATTCCGGCGCTGGTCGCTGACGACGTGACGCTGACCGATTCCCATGCCATCTGCGATTACCTCAATGCCGAGTTCGGCGGCTATCGGCTGCTGGAGCGCGAAGGCAAGGCGCGCTGGCGTGCGCTTGCGGCCATGGCCATCGCGGGCGCCATCATCGAGGCGCAGATTGCGCGGCGTGCCGAACTGTTGCGGGCTGACAAGGAGCGGTCGACCGACTTCATCGCCAAGATGCGCGACCGCCAGTTCCGCTGCTATGGCGCGCTCGAGAAACAGCACCTGCCGGATTTCGGCACCACCTTCGACCTCGCCCAGATCACGACCGCCATTGCGTGCGGTTATGACGACTGGCGCTACGGCGCCGACTGGCGCAGTGCCGCGCCTAAACTTGCGGCATGGTACGACACCGTGGCGCAGCGCCCGTCACTCAAAGCCACTCAGCCCGCCGAGACGCCGCAGCACTAGGAGCTCGTCAGGGTATCGGCAGATCGGCGCAGTGGCGGGCGATGGCGCCGGGTGTGGTGAGCCAGATCGCGTCGCGATGGGCGGCGATGTGGCGAAGCGCGCGCTTGAGATGGCGCAGCCGGTAAGGCTGACCGACGATATAGGCGTGCAGCGCCACGCCCATGACCAGCGGCCGCGCCTGGGAGAGCTCGATCATCTCATCGAATTGATCGACGATCATGTCGGCGAAGGTGGCGGCGCTGGCACGGCGGGCGGCGATGGCAGGGATGTCGTTCAGTTCCTGCGGATAGGGCACGGCCATGATCCGCTTGCCGCCGCGGCAGCGGAACCAGATCGGCTGGTCGTCCATGCACCAGTCGAGCAGATAGCGATAGCCCGCTTCCGCCAGGAGATCGGGCGTGAGACGGCTCTGCGAAATCCACGGGCCGAGCCAACCTTCAGGCGCCCGCCCCTCGCCCTTGGTCAGTCGCGCCGTTGTGCCGCGGATCAGCTCGCGCTCGGCTGACTCGTCCAGCGTCCCCTGGCGCTCGGAGTTGGTGCGGCCGTGTCCTACGATCTCATCGCCGCGCGCCCGATGCGCCGCGACCAGCTCGGGCGCGTAGTCGTACATCGAACTATTGACCAGCGCTGCCATCGGGAACTTCAAGGCATCGAAGGCGTCGTGCAGATACCAGGCGCCGACGCGGTTGCCGTAGTCGCGCCAGGCGAAGTTCAACACGTCGGGTTGTGGACCGCCGGGCGAAAGCTCGGCGCCGAGCCCTTCACCGAAGGAAAAGTGCTCGAGATTGAGGGCGAAATAGACGGCGAGTCGTTTTCCCTGCGGCCATGTGTAGTTGGGACGACCGCGCAAGGGGGAGTAATCGTAGCGGTCGTGGTTGGCGAGCTTCATTAGCTAAGCGTAGCGCGCCAAATCGCGATGGGCTACGGTGCACACCAACTGAAGAAGCCGCTGGCACCTCGAATAGAAAGGGGCTGCGGACGCGTCGGGAGGACTAGCGTTGACGGCGACGAGTGCAGCCGCCTTTCCTGAATCGAGAGAAGCCACCGCGGCACACCGCCGGCTGGCCGCGCCGCTATGGGTCGCGGGCCTGCTGATCCTGCTCGCCTTCCTCGTGCTCTATCCGCTGCTGATGCTGGTGTTTGGGGCGCTGAGCGATTCCAATCCGGTGGTCGACGGCTTTGGCAAGTTCCGCCCCTCGCTCGACCACTTCCTGGCCGTGCTGGGCAACGAGAACGTCCACCTCGCCTTCTTCAATGCGCTGGCCGCCTGCGGCGGCGGCACGGTGCTCGCGGTGGTGATCGGGCTCGCCTTCTCGTGGATCGTCGTGCGCACCAACACGCCCTTCAAGGGCTTCATCGCCGGCGCCTCGATGATCCCGCTGTTCGTGCCGCCGCTGGTCGCCGGCGTCGCCTGGGGCATTTTAGGCTCGCCCAAGACCGGCCTGCTCAACACGGCGCTGAAATGGATCGGCATCGACTTTCGCTTCAATTTCTACTCGATGGCGGGTTTGATCATCGTCTTCGGCATCTACTACGCGCCCTACGTCTACATGTTCACAGCCTCGGCGCTGCGCAACATGGATCCGAGCCTGGAAGAGGCATCCGAAGTCTCCGGCGCGTCGGCCTTCACCACGCTCTTCACCGTCACCTTCCCGCTGATTGCGCCGGCGATCCTGGCGGGCACGCTGCTCTCCTTCGTGGTGATGCTCGGCATCTACGGCGTGCCGGCGGCACTGGGCGCGCCAGCCAATATCAACGTGCTCACCACCTATATCTTCAAGCTCACCGCCTGGAGCCCGCCGCTCTACAACACCGCCGCCGCAGTCGCGATCCTGCTGATGATTGTGACGGCGATCCTGGTATGGGCGCAGCAGCGCGTGCTGAGCGGCAAGAGCTTCGCCACCGTCGCCGGCAAGGCGTTCCGGCCGCGCAACCTCGATCTCGGGCCCTGGCGCTGGTTCACCTTCGGCCTCGCCGTCGTCTACCTGTTTGTCGTGGTCGTGCTGCCGACGCTCGCGCTCACCATCGCGGCGTTCCGCAAGTTCCTGTTCTTCAAGGACTTCGACGCGCTGTTCGTCACCAGCCAATACAGCTTCGTGCATTTCAACGCCGTGTTCGACAATCCGCTCACCATGCTGTCGATCTGGAACAGCCTGAAGGTCGGCGTGATCACCGCCGTCGTGGGCGGCGTGCTTGCCTTCGCCATCGGCTACACGGTGAACCGCACGCACGTCGCCGGCCGGCGCACGATCGACCTCCTGTCGACGATTCCGGTCGCCATTCCCGGCCTGGTGATCGGCGTTGCCTATCTCTGGGCGTGGATCGGCCTGCCGGGCGGGCTCTACGGCACGATCTGGATCCTGGCGCTGGCTTTCGTCGCCCGCTTCATGCCGGACACGGTGAAGGCGCTGTCGACTTCGTTCCTGCAGATCCACAAGGAGCTCGAGGAAGCCGCCTGGATTTCCGGGCGCGGCACGCTCAGCACCATCGGAACCATCGTGCTGCCGCTCGCCCGGCCGGGCGTCGTCGCCTCGATGACGCTGCTGTTCGTGCTCTCGGTACGCGAGCTCGGCTCGTCGCTCTTTCTCTATACCAGCGACACGACCGTGATGGCCGTGCTGCTGCTCGACTATTACGAAGGCGGCAACACCGGCAAGACCGCCGCCTTCAGCCTGGTGCAGACGGCGATCCTCGCCGTGCTGCTGGGCGCCACCACCTGGCTCTCGCGCGGTGCCGCGCAGAGCAGTACGCGAACGGGGTAAATCGGAGGAACCATGTACAAGAAGACGATATTGCTCGTGGCCACACTGGCGGCCTTCGCCGCCGTGCCGGCTTGGGCGCAAAGCGAATTCGGCTCCAAGGAGCTGGTCGAGGCGGCCGAGAAAGAA
>Ga0137416_10001504_pt1 | contig 11932 bp, 7 predicted proteins | sample CZODoug3_1_1_16f_FD_108282 | JGI IMG/M metagenome (GOLD analysis project Ga0137416, IMG submission 108282) | Vadose zone soil fungal communities from Angelo Coast Range Reserve, California, USA - CZODoug3_1_1_16fungal (Illumina Assembly) | ecosystem: Environmental > Terrestrial > Soil > Vadose...
GCTGGCGCTCGCGCTCTTCGTCGCGCCCGTGCTGCTCGATGCCGCGTTCGACTCCTCGCCGCGCGATCTGCGCGCCGACTGGCGGACCATCGCCGGTCTCGCCCTCGGCGCCGTGGCGCTCACCATCGCCGTCGTCGCCGTCGTCGCGCGAGCGCTCGTACCGCAGATGCCGTGGTCCGCGGCGATCGCGCTCGGCGCCATCGTCGCGCCACCCGACGCCGCCGCCGCCACCGCGGTCCTCAAGCAGCTGCGTCCGCCGCACCGTCTCCTCGTCATCCTGGAAGGAGAGAGTCTTTTCAACGATGCGAGCGCGCTGCTCGTCTACCGCCTGGCCGTCGGCGCGACGGCGACCGGATTTCTGGCTGGGTGGACCGTGGTGCCGATGCTGCTCTTCGTGACCGTGGGGAGCGTCGTCCTCGGCCTGTTGCTCGCCCGCGCCATGGCGTTCACGACGGCCCGGGTGCACGACGTCGCCACCGCCGTCGTCTTCCAGTTCTGCGGCGCGTTCGCCGTCTGGCTGCTCGCCGAGCGCCTGCACCTCTCCGGCATCCTCACCATGGTCGTGTTCGCGATGTCGGCTGCGCGGCGCTCGGGCGAAACCATTCCGGCGCGCATCCGGATCCCCTCGTACGCGGTGTGGGAAGTAGCCGTCTTCGTGCTGAACGTCCTCGCGTTCATCCTGGTTGGCTTCCAGCTGAGATCGCTCGCGGGCCGCCTCAGCCGCGCGATGTGGCTGGACTACGCAGCGGTCGCCGCCGCGGTTTGCGCAGCGACGATCCTCGCGCGCGCGGCCTGGGTGGGAGGAGCGGCGGCGATCAGCCGATGGCGATGCCGGGCGAATCGCGACGGAACGCAGACTCGCCTCGACACCATCGCGCTCTCGCGGAATGCCGCCTTGGTGGTGTCGTGGTGCGGCATGCGCGGCACGGTGACCCTGGCGGCGGCGCTTGCGCTTCCGACGAGGTTCCCGTTCCGCGATCTCATCCTTTTCACCGCATTCGCGGTCGTGCTCGGAACGCTCGTCCTGCAGGGCATGACGCTGCGTCCGATGATGACGTGGCTGCAGCTTGGCGACGACGATACGGTCGAGCGCGAAGTGCGTCTTGCCCGCGTCGAGACCTTGCGCGCCGGACTCGCCGTGACCGACGGGAAGGAAGGGACGGACACGACCGCGTTCATGCGGTATCGGTACGAGATGCTTCTACGCCGTGCCGAGGCCGAGCTCGAAGGCGAAGCCGCCGATCGCGGGCCTGGGCCCGCGGGCGCGTCTGGAGTTTCGCCCGAGGACGCCGAGACGGTGCGCGCGGCGACCGCCGCGCAACGGCGGCGGCTGACGGCGCTCCGCGCCGACGGCACGATCGGCGACGACGCGTTCCAGCGGCTGGAGCAGGAGCTGGACCTCGCGGAGCTCGACCTGCAGCAGGTCCTCCGGACGGAATGACGCATCCCATGACCGCCGCGGCGTGAAAAGCGCAGGGCCGCCCTATCGGCGGCCACTAGCCTGCCGGCTGGCTACGAAGCCACCCTTCCGCGCTGACCAGGGCGGCTACTCTCCGTTCGACCTCGTCCCGAATCTGCCGCACGTGCGCGAGCGGCCGTCCCTTCGGGTCCGGAAGCGGCCAGTCGTCGCGTCGCGCGCCCGGCACCACCGGGCACTCGTCGCCGCAGCCCATCGTCACCAGCAGCGTCGTCCCCTGTGCGAGCTCCGGCGTGAGTTTCCTCGGCCTCGCGCCCGAGAGGTCGATCCCGGCCTCGCCCATGACGGCGAGGACCTCGGGGTGGACGCGCTCCCCCGGCTGGGTCCCAGCCGAGATCGCGACCGCCTTCGCAGGGTCGGCGATCGAATTGAAGAACGCCGCTGCCATCTGCGATCGCCCCGCGCTGTGGACGCAGGCGAAGATCACCCTCTTCATCGCGCCACCGGCCTTCGGGTCGGCTCGTCCTGCGCCGCTCGGGGCACGACGACTTCGGCGGCGACCTCGGGAAGCGCAGGAGCCAGCCAGCGGAAGAGCAGCGTAGCCGCTGCCGCGCCGAGAAGCTGCGCCGCGACGAAGGCCGGAACGTCCACGGGGCGGATGCCGGAGAAGGTGTCCGTCACCCCGCGCGCCATCGTCGCGGCCGGATTCGCGAAGCTGGTCGACGCCGTGAACCAGTAGGCGGCGGTGACGTAGGCGGCAACTGCGAAGGGCACTGCCGTCGAGCGCCGGCGGGCGACGCCCCAGATGACCCCGAGGAGACCGAAGGTCGCGGTGAGCTCGCTCAAGAACTGTGCGCCTCCCGCCCGGACGTGGCGCGAGGCCGAGAACACCGGCTCGCCGAACATGCCGTGCGCGAGGGCGACGCCGGCAAACGCGCCAGCCACCTGGACCGCCACGTAAAGAGCCGCCTCGCGCGGCGGCAGCCCGCCGAGCGTCGCATCGGCGAGCGTCACGGCCGGGTTGAAATGCGCGCCGGAGATGGGTCCGAGCATCAGGATGAGGGCCACGAGTCCGGCGCCCGTCGCGAGCGCGTTCGCGAGCAGGGCGACGGCGGCATTCCCTCCCGCGAGTCGCTCGCCCATGATGCCCGAACCCACCACGGTCGCGAGCAAGAGCCCCGTCCCGAGGGCCTCGGCCGCCAGCCTGCGCGCGAGGCTCGGCCGCTCCGCCGGGCCGCTCATCGGCACGCCGCCGGGCCGCGCAGGTCGCGCAGGCGCTCCACGTCTTTCTTGAGGACTGCCTGCGCCGCGAAGGTCCGAACCAGGGTCTCGAGCTGACGGCTGCGATGCCCGTCCGCCTGTCGCGTGAGCGAATAGTAGGTCCAGGTTCCGTCCCGGCGGGAATCGACGATGCCCGCGTTCTTGAGGATGCCGAGCTGGCGGGAGGCGTTCGGCTGCGTGAGACCGAGCGCCTCCTGGACATGGCACACGCACAGCTCCCCGTGAGCCAGCAGGGCGACGATTCGCAGGCGCGTCTCGTCCCCCAACGCTTTGAAGAGACGGGACACCGGACGTACGTGGAGAGCGGCGACGGTGCGGGCTGGCATCAGGACATGCAGGTATCCGCATATCCTGGAGCAGTCAAGACGGTCAGGGTTGCTTGTCCTCCAGTGCGAACGGCGCCGGGCCTATGACAGGACCGGCGCCGCCTGCGGCCGGGTTGGGATCAGGCTTCGGGCGGAACGATGACTGGCTCCTCGCGTCGGACCGGCGCCGGAGGCGCCCCACGCATCTCGTCGCGCTTGCGCTTCTGCACCCCGTCCAAGCTGCTCGAGGTGATCCTGCGGCGGGCCGCTGCGAACGCTCCGATGATCGAGCCAATCAGTCCGAGGATCGCGCCGCCCGCTGCGGCTCCGGTGGTCTTTGCCGCCGTGTCGCTGGCGTCCGCGGCGCGGTCGCGATCGGCCTGGGTGGGTCCGTGTTACGCCGCGCATTGGTCTCGCGTTCCGCCCTCGCTTGCGCCCGCGGGCCGGAAGCGACCGTCGCGGCGCTCTGCGCGGCGGTGCGGGCTGCGCCCAGCGCGAGCATGGCACCGATGAGCAGCGAGAACGCCCAGCACAGGGCGCCGTGCAGCAGCGCTTCGCTCCGACGGCGGTCGCCGGCAATGCGGACCGCCAGATATGCGCCAAGGAAGGAGCTGACGAGGAGGGCGACGACTCCAAAGACTCCGGAACCGGCACCGAGGCCGCTCGCGGGGTTGGCGGAGTACGGGTCGAATTTCGCCAAGCCGATCGCCGCCCCGACCAGACCGATCAACGAGAACACCGCCCACCCTAGCGCGGTGCCTGCCACCACGGCGCTCCAGCTGATGCGGAGACCACGATCGTAGCGGACATCCGAGTGTCCCTGGAATTGGGGCGAACCTGCCAGAACCGGATCGTACATCGCCATCCTGTGCTCCTGTCTCGAAGTTGGACGGGCAGACTATGGACGGAGCGGCAAGAATCCTACCGACGGCCGCTTCGGTCGCTGCTCAGACGGCGGCTAGACGCTCGCTTGCGCCTCGCGCGACCTGTCCGGGCGGCCACCACGCGTGCGCCCTTTTGCAAGTTCGTCACAGGCAACCGGAGCCGCCGGGTAGGAGCGCCGGCACCGAGGGTGGGAGCACGGCGCCTTTACACCTGACACGCGGAAAGACTTGATTACGAATACGTCTTTTCACTTTAGGGGGGAAACCAATGTCGAGATGGAACGGAAGGTTGATGTGGCTGGCCTTATGCGCAGCGACCGGCGCCTCCGCCGAAGGTCGGCGTACCGAAATCGTCATCGGGGCCTCGCTGCCGCTGACCGGCGGCGAGGCGAAGGCGGGGGCGCGCGTCCGCGACGGCTACGAGCTGGCAGTCGCGGAGGCGATGAGCAAGGGCGGTCTGATGGTCGGAAACCAGCGGATGCCGGTGCGCCTGAAGGTCGTCGACGATGGCACCGACCGGCAGCGCGCGGCTACGCTGGCCGCCGAACTGGTGGAGAAACAGGGCGCGGACTTCCTGCTCGGTAGCTTCTCCACTCCGATCATCGAGTCGCAAAGCGCGGCGGCCGAAAAGCTCAAGGTGCCCTACGTCACCTCTTCGGGTTCCGCCACCTCGCTCTACCAGCGTGGGTTCCGGTACTTGTTCAGCCTCTCCGCGCCGACGCAGCAGCTCGCCGCTGCGTTGATGCGCTGGATGGACGAGGAGCAGCGCACCGGCAACCTGCCCAAGCCCCTGCGCGTCGCGGTCGCCTGGGAGAACACGTCGCACGGCAAGGACGTTCGTACGGGCGTCTCCAGCTACGTGACCGGTACGCCGGCGCGGCGCGCCGCGTTCGAGTTGGTCTTCGACGAGTCCTTCGAGCTGAACGCGAAGGACTTCAAGCCGGTGCTCTCCCGCCTCCAGGCGGCCAAGGCCGACGTGCTGATCGTCGACGCGCACCTGCAGGAGTACATCGCCATGCAGAAGCAATACCTGGCGATGGGTCTGTGCCACAAAGTGATCTCTTACGGCGCGCGTGGACCGGAGAAGGAGGCCCGCGAGGCGCTGCCGAGCGGCGGGACCGACTACGTGGTCTCGGCGGTGTGGTGGGACTCGCAGGTTGGCAGGAACGGCCTGGCCAAGTCCTTCGTGAATGCCTTCGAGGCCAAGTACCGGCGCGTTCCCGAGTGGTACGAGGCGCTGTCGTACGAGGCGGCGCGGGCGCTCTTCACGGCGATCGAGAAGGCGGGATCGCTGGACCGCGAGCGCGTCCGCGACTCGCTCGCGAATCTCAAGATCGAATCGATCCTGCCCGGCGGGTACCTGTCTTTCCCGGAGGAGTACGGGTACCAGGCGCACTACCTGTTCGTCGTGCAGCAGAACATGCCCGACGGCAGCTCGCCCATCATCTACCCGAAGATCGCGCAGGTGCAGGAAGGCGTGCCCGCGAACCCGCGGTGCTCGGCGACGGCCGCGCGCCAGCATTGATCCGGATCGTCCGCCGTGCTCGCTCCTGGCCAGGGCGGCGCGGCGGACGATCTTTCCTGGGGCGCGACTCGGGAAGGTGCCGCCCGAGCGCTACCGCATCTTCGAGGTCATCGGGCGACTTGTCCCGCCAGAGCACGCCGTGAAATGACTCCGGGCTGCGCCGTCCCGCAGGGATTCGGATGCGTCTCTCAGTCTGGAAGCTTGATGCCGTAGTCGGCGATCTTCTTGGCGACCGTCGGATATGACACCTCGAGGAACCGCGCCACCTGTGAGCGATTGCCGCCGGCGTGCTCGAGAAGCCGTTCAATGTAGAGCTTTTCGAGATCGGCCAGCGTGGGCGGCTGCCCGTCGGCGAGGCCTACGGAGAAGAAAGCGTCCGCGGGCGGCTGTTCCAGCCTTGCGCTGCCGAGAAGCAGCGAGTCCGGCCCGATGGTGCCGCTCGTCTCGAGGATCAGCGCGCGCTCGAGGATGTTGCGCAGCTCGCGAACGTTGCCCGGATAGTCGTAATCGCCGAGGATCCGCAGCGCTTCGGCCGAGAACGCCGGCACCGGCTTGAGGAGCCGTTGCGCGATCCGGTCCAGCAGCCACCGTGCCAGCGCCGGGATGTCTTCGCGTCTCTCCCGCAGCGGCGGCAGCGTGAGGTGGAAGACGTCGAGCCGGTGAAACAGGTCCAGGCGGAACCGGCCGGCTCGGACCTCCTCGTCGAGGTTCCGGTTCGTCGCCGCGATGATTCGCACGTCGGCGCTCAGATCGCGAGTCCCGCCCACGCGACGGAAAGTGGTGGTCTCCAATGCGCGGAGGACCTTCGCCTGCAGCTGGGGTCCGAGCTCGCCGACTTCGTCGAGGAACAACGTCCCGCCGGCAGCCAGCTCGAAAAGACCGCGCTTGCTCGCCTTGGCGTCGGTGAACGCGCCGCGTTCGTGCCCGAAGAGCTCCGATTCGAGCAGCCCTTCGGAGAGCGCAGCGCAATTCAGCTCGACGAACGCCTCCTCGCGGCGGCCGGGCGTCTGGTCGTGAATGAGGCGCGCGACGATTTCCTTCCCGGTGCCGCTCTCGCCCTGCAGCAAGACCGATGTGGAGGGACTCTGCGCGACGCGCCGCGCGCGCTCGAGCACCTCGCGCATGGCCGGGCTCCGGCTGTCGAGAAGCGCGCGCGAAGGAGCGTCGTGGCGCAGCGCGCGCACCCGGTTGCGCAGCCGCCGCGCCTCGAGCGCCTTGCGGATCTTGACCAGCAGGTCGGCGAGCTGGAGCGGCTTGGTCAGGTAATCCTCGGCCCCCTGCCGCAGCGCCTGCACGGCGTTCTCGACGTCGGCGTAAGCGGTGGCGACGAGGAAGAGCGTGTCGACCCCACGTTCCTGCGCCTCGCGCGCCAGCCTCCCGAGGAGATCGACTCCGTCCACGTCGGGCAGGTTGCGATCGAGCACCACGACGTCCGCCGGCTCGTCGCCGTAGGCGCGAGCCCCGGCAGCGCCGCTGTCGGCGGTGCGTACGGCATAGCCTTCGCGGGTCAGGGCTTCCTCGGCGATGATCCGGAACGACTTCTCGTCGTCGATCACCAATACCGAGGAGCTCATGCGGCCGCCTCCGCCGAGCGCACCGCGCGGAGCGGCAGCTCGATGACGAAACGGGCCCCGCCCAGGTCGGACCGCGCGGCGGAGATCTGGCCGCCGTGCGCGGTCACGAAGCGCTGCGCGGTGGCGAGACCGAGACCCGTGCCGTTGCGCTTGGTCGTGAAGAACGGCTCGAACAGGTGGGCGCGCGCCTCTTCGTTGAGACCGGGGCCGCTGTCCTCGATCACGATGACGGCGGCGCTGCCGGACCGCGTCGTGGCAATGCGCACCTCGTGTACCGGGCGCGGCTCGGGGCTCCAGGTGATGGCCTCGATCGCGTTCTGGACCAGATTGACGAGCACGCTCTGGATGCGGGGCTCGTCGCAGGGGACCACCAGCGGCACCCCTCCTTCCGCGACGTCCACGGTGAGGCCGACCTGCGCGTTTGCCGCTTGTTCCGCGCAGAGCGCGACCGCCCGCCGTACGGTCTGTTGCAGGTCGACCGGGTGCGCGTCGAGCCGCGGGCTGCGGGCAAAGACGAGCAGCTGGTCGGTCATCCCACGCAGGCGCGCGATTTCTTCGCGAATCTGCGCGTGGGCGCGCTGCAATCCGGAAGCGGAGGCCTGCGATGCGATGAGATCGACCCCCATGCCCAAGGCGCCCAGGGAGTTCTTCAGCTCGTGCGAGATGGCCGCTGCGGCCCGCCCCATGGCTGCGAGCCGCTCCTGCGCCAGCAGCGAGCGCTGGGCGGACTCGAGCTCTGCGGTCCGCGCGCGAACGCGTTCTTCCAGCGACGAGGCCAGATCGCGAATGTGCACTAGATCGCTGCGGTGGAGCTGGTCACCCTCGGCGAGCTTTCCGCGCAGCTCGTCGAAGGCCCGGGCGAGCTCTCCCAGCTCGTCCAACCGACCCGCCCCGGGAACGGCTTCCGCCGGCACTGGCCCGCCGCGGGCGCGCGATGCTCCCAACTCGCGCACCGCGCGCACCAGCGCCTCCAGCGGTCTGGTCAAGAACCGCGAAGAGACGAACCCCAGAAGGACCGCGAGCGCGCCGCCCGCCGCGAGGATCTCGAGCAGCAGACGCAGCTGCTGCTCGAGACGTTTGTCGAGCGACGAATAGCGCCAGCGGAACGCAAGCCCCAACGGCGCATGTGCGACCGGCGCGTAGGCGTAGAGCCAGCGCTCTCCCTGTTCGCGCGTGATGAACGTGCCTGCCTTGCGCGCCCCTGCTGCGGCGCTGGCCCGCTGCCAGCCTTCGGTCTGGTCGAGGTGCGCGGGGAACACGACCGAACCATCCGCCGTCACCAGCGCCTCGGTGCCGGCGGGCAGGTCCTCGGTGATGGTGGGCGAGATGATCCTGTCGGTGCGCAGATCGATGATGCCGCGCAGAACGCCGTCGGCAGCGCCCCGTTTCCCACCGATCGGTACGACGAGATTGACACGCGTCAACCCGCGCCCGGGACGCTCGCCCATGACCACCGGCTCCGTGGCGCGCCGGCCGGCGACGAGCCACGGCTCGCTGCCGTATTCCTGCCCCGCGCACTCGGTGGATTCGGGCTCCGACCAGAGGCAGCGGCCGCTCGCGTCGAGGATCTGCAGGCCGATGTTGAAGAGGCTCGAGTTCCGGTGGGCGTGCGCGAGCAGCGTCGCCTCCGGACGCAGATCGTTGTCGGTCAGGTCCACCTCGGCCATGTGCGACAGGCGGACGAGCTCGCGCGTCGCCAGCTCGACGCTGTCGTCGAGCGCGAAGGCGCGGTTCTGCACCAGGAGCAGTTGCCTCTGCGAGAGCTCCTCGGCCGAGTAGGCGCGCGACTGCTGGATGAGCAGGACGCCGGTCGCGGCGACGGAGAACAAGGCCACCAGGCAGGAGACGAGCGCGATGCGGGGCCGGAGCTTCATGGTCGTCGAATCATACAGCCGGAAGCGGCGCTTCAGTTCGCGCCTTGCGGGCAGAGCGCTCCTCCAGCCAGCGGTAGGCCATGACCAGGAGAGGGGGCTGCATCAGGCGGGTGAGCGCCGCCAGCATCAGCGCTCCGCCGATCACCACGATGGCCAGCGGCCGCTGCGTCTGCGCCCCGATACCGTGCGAGAGCGCCGCGGGCAACAAGCCGATCATGGCGACCAGCGTCGTCATCATGCCCGCCCGGAGGCGCTTCTGCGCGGCCGAGCGCGCCGCTGCCTCGATGGGCTCGCCCCCGCTGCGCAGCTGCAGGAAATACGTGACGATCAGCAGCGCATCCTGTACCGCGATGCCGAAGATGGAGATGAAGCCCATCGCGGCCGAGACTGACAGCTCCTCGCGGGTGACGAGCAGGGCCAGGATGCCGCCGGTGCAGGCGACCGGGATCGAGATCAGCACGATCAGGGTCGCGGCCCAATTTCGCACCGCGCTGTAAACGAGAAAGGCGATGAGCAGCAGCGTGAGCGGCACGATGAGGAGCAGCCGGTCTTGCGCCTCCCTGAGCTCGTTGATCTCCCCCGACCAGATCAGGCTCGTTTCGGGCGGGAGCCTCACCGACTCCTCGATCCTTCGCTGCGATTCCTCGATGGTCGAGGCGAGGTCGCGTCCGCGCACCGAGAACTTCACCGGCGTGTAGCGCCTGCCGTCCTCGCGACGGATCACGTTCGGACTGTCCTCGGTGGTGATGGTCGCCAGCTGGCTGAGCGGGATGCTGCTGCCGTCCGGCGAAGACACGGTGATGCGCCGGAGCGCGGCCAGGTCGCTGCGGTACTGTGGCAACCAGCGCACGGTGAGCGCGAAGCTCTTCTCGCCGTCGAAGACCTGCGTCACCGCTTGCCCGCCGATGGCGGCCTGCACCACCGCCTCGACGTCGCCCGTATTGAGCCCGTAGCGTTCGCACTGCGTCCGGTCGGGGACGATCTTGATGCTCGGTTGCCCCATCGAGCGGATGAGGCCGAGGTCGTCGACGCCCCGCACCTTGCTCATCACCTCGACCATCTGCTCGGCGAGGCCGTCGTTCGCCTTCACGTCGGGCCCTGTGACCTTCACGCTGTTCTCGCCCTTTACGCCCGAGAGCGCTTCCTCGACGTTGTCGGCGATGTACTGCGAGAAATTGAAGACCACGCCGGGGAACTCGTCCTGCAGCTCCTTCTGGAGGATCTTCGTCAGCTTGTCCTTGTCGAGGCCGTGCTTCCACTCGCCTTCGGGCCTGAGCGGGGCGAAGAACTCCATGTTGTGGAATCCGGTGACGTCGGTGCCGTCGTCGGGGCGGCCGAGCTGCGAGGTGACCGTGACCACCTCGGGATGGTTGCGGATGATCTCGCGCATACGGCCGACGTGCTTCGCCGATTCCTCCAGCGAGACCGACTGCGGCAAGGTGGCGCGGATCCAGAAGTTGCCCTCTTCGAGGTGGGGCATGAACTCGCGCCCGAGCAGCGGGAAGAGCGCGATGCAGGCCACGACCGGCAGGAGCAGGAGCGGAATCGCCCGCCGCGGATTTCGCAGGCCCGCCTCGAACAGGGGATCGTAGATGCGGTGGAGCGCACGCATGAGGCGGCTCTCCTTTTCCTCGAGCTGCGCGGGCAGGAAGCGCGAGGAGAGCACCGGGGTCAAGGTGAGGGCAAGGACGATCGCGCCGCCGATGGCCAACGCGTACGTGTGGGACATCGGCGCGAAGATCACTCCCGATACGCCGGTCATCGTGAACAGCGGCAGGAAGGAGACGCCGATGATGACCGTCGAGAACGCCATCGGCTTGCCCACCTCGGACACCGCCTTGCGGATCCGTTCGCCGACGGTGGCGGCGCTGTTCTCGCCCAGGTGCCTGAAGATGTTCTCCATCACGATCACGGTCGAGTCGACGACGATGCCGAAGTCGACCGCGCCGAGCGAGATCAGGTTGGCGGAGGTGCCCGTGAACACCAGCCCGATGATGGCGATGAGCAACGCGAGCGGGATGTTGATCGCGGTGATCAGCGCGGCGCGCCAGCCGCCCAGGAACAGGATGAGCACCACCGTGACCAGCCCCATGCCGACGAGGAGGTTCTCGATCACCGTTCGCGTCGTGACGTGGACGAGATCGCCCCGGTCGTAGAAAGGCGCGATCTCCATGCCCGGCGGCAGGAGGTGGTTGTCGCGGATGTATTTCAGCCGATCGCCGATCGCCTTGAGCGTGGCGTCGGTCTCCGCGCCGTACCTCATCAGCACGGTCCCCTGGACCACGTCGGGTTCGTCGTCCTTGCCCACCATGCCCAGCCGGGGGGCGTGTCCGATGGAGACCTTCGACACGTCGCGGACGCGGACGGGGATACCCTTCTGCTCGGCAATGACCACGTCCTCGATGTCCTTGAGGGAGCCGATCAGCCCGATGCCGCGGACGGTATATGCCTGGGCGCCGAGCGTGACCCTTTGACCACCGACGTTCTGGTTGGCGTTGGCGAGCGCCAGCGAAAGCTGCGTCAGCGTCACTCCGCGCGCGCGCAACAGATAGGGGTCGACCTCGACGTGGTACTCCTTCTTGAGGCCACCGAAGCTGATCACGTCGATGACGCCCGGGACCTGCTTCCACTGGCGCTCGAGGATCCAGTCCTCGGCAGTCTTCAGATCGAGAAGCGAGTAGCCCTTGCCGCGCAGCGTGTAGCGGAAGATTTCGCCGGTCGAGTTCCACGGTGAGAGCTGCGCGGTGACGCCGGGCGGGAGCTGGATGAACTGCAGCCGGTTGATCACCTCCTGCCGCGCTGCCCAGTAGTCGGTGCCCCACTTGAAGTAGCATTTCACGTCGCTCAACCCGAACAGGGATTGCGAGCGCACGTGATCGAGGCCAGGCGCTCCTGCAAGTCCAACCTCGAGCGGAATGGTGACGTAGCGCTCCGTCTCCTCCGCGCTCCAGCCCGGAGGCTGCGAGATCACCTCGACGAGCGGCGGGACCGGGTTCGGGTAGGCCTCGATCGCGAGACGCCGATACGCGGCCAGCCCCCCGACGAAGAGGATCGCCACCAGGGCCGCGACCA
>Ga0137416_10001514_pt1 | contig 11906 bp, 9 predicted proteins | sample CZODoug3_1_1_16f_FD_108282 | JGI IMG/M metagenome (GOLD analysis project Ga0137416, IMG submission 108282) | Vadose zone soil fungal communities from Angelo Coast Range Reserve, California, USA - CZODoug3_1_1_16fungal (Illumina Assembly) | ecosystem: Environmental > Terrestrial > Soil > Vadose...
CGGGCTGACGCAGAGCGGGCTGACGCAGAACGGGCTGACGCAGAACGGGCTGACGCAGAACGGGCCGACGCAGAACGGGCCGGCGCTCCCGCCGGGAAAGACGACCATGGAAGGGGCCCCGGTGCCTGACAAGACGCTGCGGATCAACCGAGCGGGCGACCACCCGGCGCGGCGGCGGCCGGTGCTGCTGGCGATCGCCGGGGACAGTGCCGCCGGCAAGACGACGCTCACCGCCGGCCTGGTCGAGGTGCTGGGCCCGGAGCGCTGCGTGTCGCTGTGCACCGACGACTACCACCGCTACGACCGGACCGAGCGCAAAGCGCTGCCGTTCACCGCGCTGCACCCGGAGTGCAACTACATCGAGATCATGGAGCAGCACCTGCAGCTGTTGGCCAGCGGCCAGCCGATCCTCAAACCGGTCTACGACCACGCCACCGGCCAGCTCACCCGCCCGGAGCTCGTCGAGCCGAACGACTTCGTCATCGTGGAGGGGCTGTTCCCGCTGTACACGAAGCTGGCCAGGGCATGCTTCGACGTGACGGTGTTCCTCGACCCGCCGGAGCCGACCCGCCGGGAATGGAAGGTCCGCCGGGACATCGCCAAGCGGGGCTACACCCGGGAGCAGGTGCTGGCCGAGCTGGCGGTGCGGGAGCCGGAGTCCGAGGCGTTCATCCGGCCGCAGCGCCAGCACGCCGACGTGGTGGTGCGGTTCGGCCCGATCGCCAGCCGGCAGGACCCGGAGGGCACGCCGCTGTCCGCCGAGCTGATGCTGCGCCCGACGATCCGCCACCCCGACCTGTCCGGCGTGCTGCGCCCCGGCCTGAACCGGACCATGCACCTCAAGCTGACCCGCGACACCGACGGCCGCCCGGTGGACACCCTGCACATCCACGGCTACGTGCCCCAGGAGGCGAGCGCGGTGGTGGCCCGGGCGATCTGGGCGTCGATCGGCAACCCGGACAGCGCCGTACCGCAAGCCCTAGGTCGCCTGGGCCCCGACGCCCGCAGCGAACCCCTCGCCATCACCCAACTCCTACTCCTGCACCACCTAGCCGAAGCCGCCCGCTAACCCCAACCGCCCGCCCGGGGCGCGCGCCGCTCTGGGCCCGCGGGCTCCCGTCGCCCGGGGCCGACCGCCCGGGCCGCACGCCGCCCGGGCCGCACGCAGCACGGGGCGATTGCCGGGGCCGCACGCCGCGCGCAAGGTCGCCCCCGTCCCACTTGTCGTGGCTATTGGGCACGACAAGTGGGACTTGTCGTGCCTATTTCCGGTGACAAGTCGAGGGTTGGCTCGAGCTGCGCGGCGGTCGGCGTGTGGGGGCGGCCGCCGCGTTGAGTGTGAGCCGGTCTGGCCGCGCACGCCCCGACGGCCGCGCAGATCCGCCGCCCGCACACCCTCTCTGGTTGCCGCACCCACTGCGGCGGGTGCGCGGCAACCAGAGAGGGTGTGCCGTCACGCGCAGCGAGCCGCCGGGACCTGCGCGCCGTAGCCGCGCACGCTGCGCCCGCACGCCGTCCGCGAGCCGGCCTCCGCCCCACTTGTCGTGGCTAATAGGCACGACAAGTGCCACTTGTCGTGCCTTTTTCCCGCGACATGTCGACCGACGCGGGCCGGTCGACCGACGCGAGCCACCCGCGACAAGTCGACCGAGGCGAGCCAGCCGAGCCAGTCGACCGACCGAGGCGAGCCAGCCGAGCCAGTCGACCGAGGCGAGCCGGCCGAGCGGCGCGAGCCAGTCGCGCTGGTCAGCCTGCGGAGTGGGGCTCGGGGGCGGCCGGGCGGGTGGGTTCGGCGATGATTCGGGTGCCCATCCGGCCGTCCAGCCCGGGCACGTCGCGTAGTGCGGACGCGGCGTAGTCCGGCGTGGTGATCACTACGCGGCTGCCGCCCCGGCGCAGGAAGCGGATCCCGGCGCGCACCTTGGGGCCCATGCTGCCCTCGGGGAACTGGCCGTCGGCGAGGTGCCGGTCCGCCTCGTCGACGTCGATCTCCCGGATCAGCCGCTGCCGGGGGGTCCCGAAGTCCAGGGCCACGTGGGCCACCCCGGTGACCAGCACCAGTGCCTCGGCGCCGAGCTGGTTGGCCAGCTGCTGCGCGGCGTAGTCCTTGTCGATCACCGCGTCCACTCCGGTGAAGCCGTGCCCGTCGTCGACCACGGGCACGCCGCCACCGCCGGCTGCAACCACGATCACGCCGTCGGCCACCAGCCGGCGGATGGTGGCGGCCTCCACGATCGACTTCGGCTCGGGGGAGGGGACCACCCGGCGGAATCCCCGGCCGGCGTCCTGCGCCATCGTCCAGCCCCGGGTCTCGGTCATCGTGGTGGCCTCGGCGGCGGCGAAGAACGGGCCGATCGGCTTGGCCGGCGCGCTGAACGCCGGGTCGTCGAGGCTGACCTCCACGTGCGTGACGACGGTGGCCACCTCGAGTCGCTCCCGGTGCGCGGTCTGGTGCAGCGACATCGTGATCAGGCTGCCGAGCTGCCCCTGGGTCATCGCGCCGAGCGCGGACAGCGGCAGCGCGGGGACCAGGTCCGCGCCCTCCTCCTGCTGGATGGCCAGGTTGCCGACCTGCGGGCCGTTGCCGTGCACCAGCACCACCTGCCAGCCGGTGCGGCGCAGCGCGTGCACGGCCTGGGCCATCGCGCGGGCGTTGTGGGCCTGTTCGGCGTAGCTGCCCCGCTGGTCCTCGCGGGTGAAGGCGTTACCCCCGAGTGCGACGACGGCGGTCCTGGACATGGGCACTCCTCTGGTCGATGCGGGTGGGCGGGGTCCCGGCGTCGGCCGGCCAACCCAGGTAGAAGGTCACCGGCCATGGCCGGCCGTCGCCGATTCGGAGCGAGCCCGGCGGGCCGGCCCCGTCGGTGACCGAGTCGAGAACCGAGTCGGCGACTCGGTTCTCGACTCGGTCGCGCGGTGAGCGCGCGGTCGTCACGAGGGCGACTCCGCCGAGCCGGCTGGGCAGCATGGCCAACGGGTCGGCCACCGCCAGCGCCGCCCTCGGGCCCGGCGCCGGCTCGGTGACCAGCACGGTCGCGGCCAGGTCGACGTCCAGGTCCTCGAAGTGCACGCACAGGCTGACCAGCGCGGCGGCCTGCGCACAGGCCCGCTCAGCCGCGCCGCGAGCCCCCGAGACGCGAGCCCCCGAGACAGGAGGCCCCAGGACGCGAGGCCCCAGGACGTGAGGCCCGGAGACGCGAGCCCCCGAGATGCCACCGACGCGGATCAGCGGGACCAGGCCGGCCCGCTGCGCCGCGTAGCCGAACCGGGCGGCGGCCTGGGCGTTCGCGGTCAGGGCGTGCGGGGCGGTCGGGTCCGCCTCGGCGGTGGTCCACACGGCGAACGAAGCGCCGCGCTCGCGCATCTCGTCCAGCCGGTCGACCAGGCCGTCCAGGCCCGAGGTGACCCGGCCCTCGCCGGCGCCGAGCGGTTCGCTGCCCAGGTCGGCGCGCGTGCCGACCAGGACGCCCGCCGCCCGCGCCGCCGCGACCAGTCCGGCCGGCGGGTCGAACGCGGCCGACCCGGCGGCCGGCGGGGCGAACGCGGGCGGGGCGAGCACAACCGCGCTGATGCTGGCCGCAAGCTCGTCGGGGTCGGGCAGCACGGCGAACCGGTTCGGGCCGGCGTCCAGCCCGAGAATGCACTTGCCGAACGCGAACATCCGGCGGGTGCGCCGTCGCAGCGTCTCCATGGTCCGACCTCCGAGCCCGCCACCATGAGTGGTCACCGGGCGAAATGCCCTGTTCACGAAGCGTGTCTCGGCCCCGGTGGCGGCACACCCCCTGCCCGGGGGAAGCCTCGGGGCAGCGACGGGTCAGTGCGGCAGACCGGTCACCGGGAACTCGTCGAGGCGCAGCACTAGGGCCCGTTCGCCACCCTGGCGCAGGGCCAGCTCGGCGCTGTCGTCCAGGGTGCCGACGACGGCGGCGGCGAGGTCCCGCTCCGCGAACGCGGCCAGGCACTCCGCCTCCCGCCCTGGCGGCACGCACAGCAGGAACCCGTAGCTGGGGAAGCAGTTCAGCCAGCTCGACAGGGCCACCCCGGCCGGCCTCGGCAGCGCGTCGAGGTCGACGGTCACCCCGAGCCCGGTCGGCTCCAGCAGCATCGCCACCGAGCCGACCAGCCCGGCCATGCTGATGTCCTTGGCGGCGACCACCGTGCCCGCCCTGGCCAGCGCGGGCAGCAGCCGCACGTCGCCGGCGCACCGGTCGCCCCGGGCGCGGAAGGCCGGGAAGAACGGGAAGTCGGGGCGCAGCTCGCCGTCCAGCGCGGCGGCCACGACCAGCGACTGGCCGGCGCCGGCTCGGGTCACCGACAGCGGCGAGGGCGCCCTGCCGATGCCGAACGCGGAGATTGCCGGCTCGCCGTCGTGGATGGTCAGGTGACCGCCGACGATCGGCACCTCGAACAGCTCGCTGGCCTCGCGCATGCCGGCCAGCGCCGCCCTGGCCAGCGCCTCGGTGCCGACCACGGTGTCCACGATGCCGAGCGGTTCGGCGCCCATCGCGGCCAGGTCGTTGACGTTGGTCAGTACCGCGGCGAAGCCGGCGCCGTGCGGGTCGGCCCGGACGAACGGCGGGAACAGGGCCTCGCCGCAGGCCACCGTGCCGCCGGCCAGCACCGCACCGTCGTCGCCGGGGCCGCCGACCCAGTCGGTGCCGCCGAGCACGTCGCCGACCAGCGCGATCTGCGCCTTGGCCCGCAGCCCGGGGTTGGCCAACACCGCCGCCACGAGCTCGTGCAGGGGCGCGTCGAGCAGCGTGTCGGCCGGGTGCTCAGCCATGCAGCAGCCACCAGACGGCCCGCACCGGGTCGGGCTCCGCGTTGTGCCAGCTGTGCGGGCGGTCTGTCGGATAGTGCAGGGTGTCGCCCGGTTCTACCTGGTAGTGCTCGCCGGCGACCTCGACGGTGAGCGTGCCGGCCAGCACGAGCAGCAGCTCCTCGCCGGGCCTGGTGGGTCGGGTGCTGCCGCTGGAGCCGCCGGGCTCGATCACCGCGTGCACCGAGGCGCCGCGCAGCCGGTCGTCGGGCAGGGCCAGCGCGGCCGCCAGGACGCCCTCGGCGGCGGGTGCCCAGTCCGGCGGTGGCGCCGGGCGCTGGCCCGCCGGTATGTGTACGGCGACCGGTGCGACCTGGTCGGCATCGCCGACGAAGTGTGCGATCGGGCGGCCCAGCGCGGCGGCGAGCTTGAGCAGGGTGGTGATCGTCGGCACCATGTCGCCGCGCTCCACCTTGTGGATGGCGGCGGCCGAGACGTCCCCGCGCGCGGCGAGCTGCTGCAGCGACAGACCGAGCTGCTGGCGGGCCTCGCGCACCTTCGGGCCGATCGCGCGCACGATCGGTTCCCAGCCGGGCGTGGGGTTCGGCTGGTCGCTCCGGGGGTCCGGCAGGGTCATCGTTGGCTCCTCCGGCGTTGACAGGTGTCCATCATCATAGACGAATTTTGCCTATGGTAAACGCTCGAACGCCGTGAACCGGCTCTCGGAGCCGAACGCCACCGTGCCGAAGCGCTCGCCGATGCGGCGGTGGGTGGCGGCGTCCGGGTGCAGCCGGTCGGGCAGCGGCAGCTCGACACCGTCCGCCTCGCCGTAGAGCTCGAGGCCGTCGAGGTAGTGCAGGTGTGGGTCCTCGGTCGCTCGCTGCGCGACGATGCGGGCCAGTTCGTCCCGGATCACGGTGAGCGTCAGCTTGCCGGCGGCCCGCTCCGCCGGATCGCCGGTGGCCCGGAACAGCACCCGCCCGTCGAGCAGCTCCACGGCGCATGGACCGGGGGTGTCCTCGTGGATGGGGCAGTGGAGCGGCGAGATGACCAGCAGCGGGGTGTGCGGGTGGCCGTCGCGCACGGTGTCCAGGAAGCCGTGCACCGCCGGGCCGAAGGCGCGCACCCGCATCAGGTCGGCGTTGACCAGGTTGATGCCGATCTTGATGCTGATCAGGTCGGCGGGAGTGTCCCGCAGGGTCCTGGCGGTGAACGGGTCGAGCATTGCGCTGCCACCGAGGCCCAGGTTGACCAGCTCCACACCGCCGAGGGCGGCGGCCACGGCCGGCCAGGTCGTGCTCGGGCTGGCGGCGTCGGAGCCGTGGCTGATCGAGCTGCCGTGGTGCAGCCAGACCGGGCGGCCCCGGTCCGGCACCGGCTCGACGGGGGCGTCGGTGCGCAGCTCGACCAGCTCGGTCATCTCGTTGTGCGGCAGCCAGACCTCGACAACCTTGGCGCCGGCCGGCAGCTCGGTGAACCGCAGGGTGTCGGCCGGTCCCGACCGGGTGATCCCTGCGCCGGTGGCCATGTCCACGGTCATCACGTTGCCGCCGGTCGCGCTGGCCCGGCCGGTCAGCTGGCCGTCGACGAGCAGGTCGTACACGCCGTCCGGTCGGGGTGGCACGCCGGCGTACTCGATCTTGGTGGGCAGTACGTCCAGCTCGACGGCGGTGGCCAGGGTCCGGAAGGCCAGCCGAACGCCGGAGGGCTGCGCCTCGGCCATGGCCAGTCGCGCGTCCGGGCACTGCGTGCGGGCCCGGGCGGGCAGTCGGTGCGGCAGTACGCCGTGCTCGGTGTGCTCCAGGTCGAGGGCGCCGCGCAGCAGAGCCGAGGTGATGGGCGTGCTGATCCAGTCAGGCACGGCGGCCTCCTTGCTCGGGTAGCGGCAGGCCGCGCCGCTCGGGCACAGCTTTCCTAGTCAACATCACGAGGTCGGCGTCGCGAATACGACCGTCCCGGCGGCCGCGCGGTCGGCCTGTTCCTGAGAGGTTGTCAACAACGGCCCGGCCGCGATCGGGCGAGCCCGGGAACCCACGCCGCCCGGCGAGCGACTGTCCAGACGATGACTGCAGTGGGAGCTACCTTCGAAGCAAGAGGCCCGGCCTGGAACTGGCTGTCCACTCTCGGGCGGCTCGTGCTCGGCGGCATCTGGATCGCCGCCGGGGTCAGCAAGATCACCGACCTGGACGCTTCGGTCCGGGCCGTGCGGGCCTACCGGATCCTGCCCGAGCTCGCCGCCCAGCTGGTCGGCGCCGGGCTGCCGGCCGTGGAACTGCTGCTCGGCGTGCTGCTGCTCGTCGGCGCCGGGGTGCGGGCCTGCGCCGCGGTGTCCGCGGTGCTGATGGCGGTGTACATGGTCGGGATCGCCTCGGCCTGGGTGCGCGGGCTGCAGATCGACTGTGGCTGCTTCGGCGGCGGGGGCGGGCTGGCCGCCGGGGTGCGGCCGAGCTACGGCTGGGAGCTGACCCGCGACGCCGGCCTGCTGGTGCTCGCGGTGTTGTTGGCGAGGTGGCCGGTCGGGCCCTTCGCGGTGGATGGCATTCTCGCCGCACGGCGAGAGGAGAGCGGGCGATGATGTCCAAGAAGACCGGCCGGAGCAATCGGTCGGTGGTGACCGCCCGGCGTGGGCCGTCACTGACGATGATCGTGGGCATCGTGGTGGTGCTGCTGTTCGCCGGGGTGGTCGGCTTCGGCGTGTACCGCACCCAGCACCAGTCCGGCTCGGGCGCGATCCCGACCAACGCCACCGCGAGCGGGGTGACCGTGGGGCAGGCCAGCGCGCCGGCCACCGTGGACATCTACCTGGACTTCCAGTGCCCGGTGTGCAACGAGTACGAGAAGCAGTCCGGCCCGACGCTGGACGGCCTGATCGCCAGCGGCGCGGCGAAGGTGGTCTACCACCCGCTGGCGTTCCTGGACCGGTTCTCCTCGACGAAGTACTCCACGAGAGCGTCGGAGGCGGCCGGCTGTATCGCGCAGGACGGTCCGGCGGTGTTCGCGAGGTACCTCAAGGTGCTGTATGCGAACCAACCGCCCGAAAACGGTGACGGCCTACCCGAGAGTCAACTGATCTCGCTGGGTCAACAGGCCGGGGCAGGGCCGAACTTCGCCGGCTGCGTTTCGGCGAACACGTTCGCCGGGTGGACCGCCGCGCTCACCGACGCGGCGTCCAAGGCCGGCATCGACGCCACGCCGACCGTCGAGGTCAACGGCAAGCAGATCGACAACACCGACGCGGCGCTGCGACAGGCCGTGCAGGCCGCCAAGTAGTTGCGCCCCCGGGTCGGCCGCCACCGGTGGCCGACCCGGTCGGCCGTCGGCCAGCGCGCCGGCCTCGCCGGTCAGCGGGCCAGCCGTCGGCAGCGGGACAGCCCGTCGGTCAGCGGGCCAGCCCGTCGGTCAGCGCGCGGCCCGTCGGGCCGGCCCGTCGGTCAGTGCGTGGTCACGGGCCGGTGCGGGCACAGCGGCCGCGTCGGCGAGCACCGCCGGGCGCCAGCCGCGCAGCGAGTTCAGCACCGCCAGGCCGTCGGCCCTGGCCAAGTCGGCCGGGTACAGCGTCCGTTCGGCCAGCTCACCCAGCTCGATCAGCCGGCCCCGCTCGACGCCGGGCAGGCAGCCGGCGGCCAGCGGCGGGGTCCACCACCGGCCGTCCAGCCGGACCGCCAGGTTGGCGATCGTGGTCTCGGTGAGCTCACCGCGCTCGTTGCGCAGCACCACGTCGTCGGCCTCCGGGTGGCGCCGCGCGCGGGTCGTGTACGGCTCGCGGCGGCTGGTCTTGTGGTACGGCCAGAACGCGCCGGAGTCCACCGGCTCGTTGTCCAGCGCGAGCCGGACCGGGCGGTCGAGCGGGGCCGGCGCCGGCGCGGTCTCCACCCGCAGCGCGCCGGAGGGCCACAGCCGCAGCCGAACCAGCCCGACCTCGGGACCGGGGGAGGCGTCGGAAAGCCTGGCGCGCACCGCGGCCAGGTCCAGCGGCCAGCCGAGGTAGGCGGCGGAGTCGGCCAGCCGCCGCAGGTGTCGCTCCAGGTTCCGGATGCCGGCGCCGGGGGTGTGGCCCATGGTCTCCAGCAGGTGGAACTCCTCGGGCCGCCGGTTCAGCACGGCCGTCTTGACCAGCAGCTCGGCGTGCTCGGCGGCCGCGTCGGAGGACCAGGTGATGCCGCCGCCGGTGCCGTACACCGCCGTGCCGTCCGCCCGGTCGACCACCGCCGTCCGGATCGCCACGCTGAACCGGGCGCGGCTCGGCGCACCGTGCGGGGCGACCCAGCCGATCGCGCCGCAGTACACCCCGCGCGGTCCGTCCTCCAGCTCGCGGATCAGCTCCATGGTGCGCGCCTTCGGGGCGCCGGTGATCGAGCCGCACGGGAACAGCGCGCGGAACACCCCCACCAGGTCGACCTCGGGGCGCAGCCGGCCGATGACCTCGGAGGTCAGCTGCAGCACGGTCGGGTAGCACTCCAGCCGGCACAGCGCGCGGACCGTGACGCCGCCGGTGCTGGCGATCCGGGCCAGGTCGTTGCGCATCAGGTCGACGATCATGATGTTCTCCGCGCGCTCCTTGGCGCTGCCGCGCAGGTGCTCCGCCTGGGCGCGATCCTCGGCGAGGTGCCGGCCGCGCCGCGCGGTGCCCTTCATCGGGCGGGTGGTCAGCTCGTCGCCGCGCCACTCGAAGAACAGCTCGGGGCTGGCGCTGGCCACCGCGTAGCGGCCCAGGTCCAGGTACGCGGAGTAGGCGCCCTGCTGGCGCGGCGCGAGGTCGGCGTAGAGCCGCGCCGGGTCGCCGGTCAGCTGTCCGCGCATCCGGACCGTGAGGTTGCACTGGTACGTCTCGCCGGCCGCGATGTGGGCCCGGACCCGCTGCACCCCGGCCCGGTGCGCCGAGGGCAGCCAGCCGGGTGACCACCGGGCCGAGCCGGTCCCGTCGGGATCCGGGGTCGCGTCGGCCGGGTCGGGGCCCGTGCGGGGCTCGGCGGCCAGTACCGGCACCGGCTCGGGCTCGCCGCAGAGCCCGAACCAGACCAGCGGCGGGCCGGCGGCCGAGGGCGGGTGCGTGACCAGCCGGTCGTCCAGCCCCGCCGCGGCCTCGTAGCCGACGTAGCCGTAGGCCCAGCAGCCCGCCCGGGTGGCCCGGTCGACCTCGGCGAGCACCGCGACCACCTCGTCGGGCCGGGTCGCGGCGAGCACCCGGTGCGGCGCCGGGAAGCGCAGGGCCCGGCCGGCCGGGAAGTCGTCGAAGCGGGCCCACGGCTCGGCCGGCCCCTCGGGCGTGCTGTTCAGGTTCGCTGCCATGGCTTTCCGGGGTGGGCTGGTGCCCGGAGCATAACCGCGGCTTGACGACCCCGCCGCCGACAGAGTAAGAATTCTGTACCAGTAAGAAATTTGAACCGGGGGCAGAGTATGCAGTCAGTCGACACGACCGAGGAGTTCGCCGAGCTCGACCGGGCGGCGGAGCGGGCCTCGGCGCTGGCCCGCTCGCTGGCCGAGCAGACCGAGCAGCGACGCTCGCTGCCTCCGGAGCTGGTCGACGAGCTGCGCGAGGCCGGCCTGCTGCGCGCGGGCGTGTCGGAGGCGCTGGGCGGTCGGCAGCTGCCGCCGGGGGTGATCCTGCGCTGCGCCGAGACGGTGGCCAGGGGGGACGCCTCGGCCGGCTGGTGTGTGTCGATCAACGCGACCAGCAGCCTGCTGTCCGCCTACCTGCCGGAGAAGGGGGCCGCCGAGGTGTTCGGCGACCCGCGCTCGGTCGCCGCCGGGGTGTGGGCGCCGCGCGGTGCCGCCCGCCCGGTGGACGGCGGGGTGGTCGTGTCCGGGCAGTGGCCGTTCTGCAGCGCGGTCTCGCACTCCGACTGGCTGTTCGCCGGCTGCGTGCTTGCTGCGCCAGACCCAGGGCCGAACGGAGGGTCGAACCGGGCCCCGGACGCCGCGCCGACCCTGCGCGTGCTCGCCATCCCCACCTCGGAGCTGAACGTCCTGGACACCTGGCACACCTCGGGGCTGCGCGGCACCGGCAGCCACGACAGCGTCGCGGCCGAGCTCTTCGTGCCCGAGCACCGCATCCTGTCGGTGCTGGACGGGCCGCCCGCCGGGGCCGACCCGCTGTACCGGTTCCCGGTGTTCGGCTTCTTCGCCCTGTCCATCGCGGTCGCCGCGCTGGGCAACGCACGGGGCGCGGTCGACGAGCTGGTCGAGCTGGCCGGTGGCAAGCGCACCCTGGGCTCCAGCCGGTCGCTCGCCGAGCGGTCCCAGGTGCAGGCGGGGGTGGCGGCCGCCGAGGCGTCGCTGCGGGCCGCCCGGCTGCTGGTGTACTCGGCGGTGGACGACGCGTGGCGCGAGGCGTCCGGGCCCGAGCCGGTGTCGCAGGACGCGCGGGTGGCCCTGCGGCTGGCCGCCACCCACGCCACCCGGACCTCCGCCGAGGTGGTCGCCTCGATGTACGACCTCGGCGGCGGCTCGGCGATCTACGAGAGCTCGCCGCTGCAGCGCCGGTTCCGCGACGCCCACACCGCGACCGCGCACTTCCAGGTCAACCCGGCGACCTACGAGCTGCTCGGCCGGCTGCTGCTCGGCCTGCCGGCGCGGACCGAGCAGCTGTGAGCGGGTTGCCGCCGGCCGGCGCCGCGGACCGGGGCGGGCCGGCGCCGTGGCGCGCCGGCGCGGAGGATCGGGCAGTGGTCGCCCGCCTGGCGTCCGCCGGCGCCGAGGTGGGGGTGGTGACGCCGTTCTGGCTGGACCGTCCGGACACCGAGGCCGTCGACATCGCGGTCGAGGCCGACCGGCACGGGTTCGCCGCGCTGTGGATCGGCGAGATGGCCACCTTCGACGCGTTCGCCCTGGCCACCGCAGTCGGCGCGGCCACCCGGCGGATCCCGCTGCGGATCGGCCCGCTGGCCGTCGGCGTGCGCGGGCCGGTGGCAGTGGCGCTCGGGCTGTCCTCGGTGGCCACCCTGACCGGCCGACCGGTGAGCCTCGCGCTCGGCGCGTCCAGCCCGGCCATCGTGACCGGCTGGCACGACCGGCCGTGGGGTGCGCCGGCCACGCGGATGCGGGAGTTCGTCCGCGCACTGCGCCCGATCCTGGCCGGCCGGCGCGCCGACTTCGACGGCACCCAGGTCCGCGCGCACCTGTTCCGGCTGCGTCGGGCGGTACCGGA
>Ga0137416_10001518_pt1 | contig 11888 bp, 11 predicted proteins | sample CZODoug3_1_1_16f_FD_108282 | JGI IMG/M metagenome (GOLD analysis project Ga0137416, IMG submission 108282) | Vadose zone soil fungal communities from Angelo Coast Range Reserve, California, USA - CZODoug3_1_1_16fungal (Illumina Assembly) | ecosystem: Environmental > Terrestrial > Soil > Vadose...
ACTGGCAAAACGCTCAGTGGAAGAACCAACCGCACGTCGTGAAGCGGCGGGCTATCCATGGTGATCTTCGAATGATGTTTTTGGCGGATCATTGCTGACATAACTGACAGTTAAAACGACGGCTTCGCGCAAGCTACAGTTAACGCGCTGTACGCATGCTGTCTGAGGACTTGGGCGCGGACAGCAGCTATTCGACTGTAGGAATTGAAATGGAACAGCGTCACAGAGCCCGACTGCTGATTGCCGATGACCACACACTCCTAGCCGAGGCCTGCAAAAACCTTCTCGAGCCCGAATTCGAGGTCGTAGGTATCGTCGATAACGGACGGGCCCTGCTTCGGATGGCAGGCGAGATGAAACCCGAGGTTGTGATCCTTGATATTGCAATGCCACAGCTGAATGGGCTGGATGCAGGCGATCAGATTAAACAGCTGCTGCCAAGGACGAAATTGGTTTACTTGACCGTCAACATGTCGCCGGAGGTGGCGGCGGAAGCGTTTCGTCGCGGCGCATCGGGATACGTAGTAAAGACTTCGGCAGCGGCGGAATTGATTACAGCCATTCGACGCGCTCTGAAGTCGGAGTCGTACCTCTCTCCACTCATTACTAAAGAAACGGTGGACTTCCTCTTAAGAAGCCGTCATCCCTATGTTGCGGAGAAGAGAATCACTCGGCGGCAAAGCGAGATCCTGCAGTTGCTTGCGGAAGGCAAGTCGATGAAGGAAATTGCAGATGTCTTGGACGTGAAACCGGGTACTGTCGCCTTTCACAAATATAGAATCATGGAGACCCTCGGTCTGAAAACCAATGCGGAATTGATTCAGTACGCAATCAAGCATCATCTGATTGGCTGACCTTCGTTGCTCCAAACCTTCATCATAAGCGGCAAGACAGGCTCGGCGTTCCGAGGTCCAATGAAACGCGGGCATTCGGTCTTCGAGTGTCGCTCTCAAACTAGCAGAACTAACAGTGCCTGCGGACCAAGAGTTCGCTATAAGCTGCACGTGATACACGCGGTGCGCCATGACGACTTCCACAACTGGACTGTTGCCAGCTCATCAGTACTTGTCAGTACAAACCGTCGGGGGACCGGCCGACCGATGGTTATCAGCCTTGCAGCGAATCGTCGCGACATGCAGCCTGATAGTCATTGTTGGTTCGCTGACACTCGCACAGGCGGACCGCGAAAATGCGGGTGATCCCATGGAGGGAACTGACTCGGTCGCCATCGAGAACGCTGGGGTACCGGTTGAAATAGATGGCAGGCCGGTCCTGGTCATCTATGCGCCAATTGGTGGATTTACTCCCCAAGAACGTGCCGAAGGGATACAGCACCGCATCATCGCACTAGCCAAAAGAAGGGACACTCCGCCCGAAGCGATTCATGCGGAAGACCGTGGCACGTGGACAGAAGTCCTGGCCGGCACCGATCGCATCATGGGCATAACGGCAGGCGATGCCAAAGCTGCAGAACGAACCCGACCAGAGCTCGCCGCCGAGTACACAGAAATCATCCGCCAAGTTGTAAAGCAATACCGGGAGGACCATACCTGGCGCCAGGTTCTCTGGGGCGCACTCTATGCGCTTCTCGTCACGGCCGGGTTCGTAGGTTTGCTAGCCCTCTTGTTCTTGATCCGGCATCGCGCACGCTCGATGGTGGAAGAGTGGCTGGGTCTGTTCGAGACTGAAGCTCCAGCCCAATCGCTTGGCATACGAATCAGGCGCTACCTCGGCCGGCCAGCGGGTGCCCTTATTCGCGTGGCTTTCTGGATTGTCGTTCTAGCTCTGGTGCAAACGTACGGCACCATGGTACTGCGTTTCTTCCCATCCACTAAGTACACTTCATATCAGATTACGAATTGGCTGTTTTCCGAACTGACAGGCTTCGGAAAAGTGGTGATCGACTACATCCCGCATCTGATCCTGCTTGTGTTCATCTGCCTGGCCACCTCCTATCTCATCAAGCTAAATGAACACATCTTTGGAGAAATCCGCGACCAGAGGCTCGCGATCCGCAGCTTTTACCCCGATTGGGCAGAACCAACGGCCAAGTTGGTGCGAGTGTTGATAATAGCCGCTGCTGCTGTCGTCGCCTTTCCCTACCTCCCGGGTTCGGAGAGCCCTGCGTTTAAGGGCATTTCCGTATTCCTCGGCGTGTTGCTGTCGCTCGGTTCTACTTCAGCGATCGCGCACGGGGTGGCGGGAACCATCCTCACTTATATGCGGGCCTTTCAAGTCGGAGATTTCGTGAGGATTGGGAATGACGTAGGAGAGGTCGTTGAGAAGACCCTGCTCGTCACACGCATCCGCACTCAGAAGAATGAGATAGTCACGATTCCAAACGGTACGGTTCTGGGCGGGGTTGTAGTGAACTACAGTTCGGAGGCGAAAAACGAGGGAGTCATCTTCCATACTACTGTGACCATTGGCTACGCGGCTTCCTGGCGGCAAGTTCATGAACTGCTGATCTCGGCGGCACTTGCGACCGATGATGTCCTGCACGATCCCCCACCGTTCGTGCTGCAAACGGCGCTTAACGACTTTTATGTCGCTTACGAGTTGAACGCCTATACGGACAAGCCGCGCAATATGCTGGACGTGTATTCGGTGCTGCACCAGAACATCCAGGATAAGTTCAATGAGGCGGGCGTAGAGATAAACTCACCACACTACACGTCCTTGCGAGACGGCAATCAGACCACGATTCCGGAGAGCTACCTGCCCGACGACTACAAGAGCCCTGTATTTGAGATTCAAGAAGTCAATGACTCTGAGACAGTGCGGAGGAAGTTAAAACATACTTGAAATGAAACGCAGCGTGATGTTTGTGCATTCGCGTCTCTCTTAACATATTGCTGAGCGTTACTGGTTGGAACTGGTGGAGTAACAGGTGGTCTAGCAGGTTCACAGAAAATGGCTTGGGTACTTCGCCATTCAAGACGAAACGCTTCTTCTAGTGTCCAATGGCCGGTCCGGAGATGTCGTCAGCGATGGCGTCGCTTGACGTTCAATTGCGCTAGTGAGCGAGCCAGAGAGGCGCTTACAGACGCGACTTCTTCGGAGGAGATCTTTTCGCGGAGGCGGGCAGCGGCGCGTTGACGAGCTTCTTCGGCCGCTGCTTCATCAATTCTATCGACAGCAATTGCCAGGTTTGTCACGATGGACACACGTTCGTTATTTACCTCGACAAGCCCTTCGCCAACGGCCATAAAATCATCGTGTCCGTCCTTGCGCACAATCAGTTCCCCCGGCACCAACTGCGTCATTAGCCGGACATGCTGAGGCAGGACCCCCATCTGGCCCTCCACTCCCGGCAGTGTAACCATATCCACATCTTCGGAGTAAACCGTGGCCTCCGGCGTCACAATTTCTAGTTTGATGGTGTTGGCCATAGCTGATTTCGTGTGGCGCAAAATATTCCTCTCAACGCCGCACCCTCAATTCTGTCTGATCTCCTCAATCGGACCCTTCATGTAGAAGTTGCCTTCTGGCACGTCGTCGTGCTTGCCTTCCAGGATCTCCTTAAACCCGCGCACCGTCTCCGCCACGGGAACCTGTTTGCCCTCGCGGCCGGTAAACACTTGCGCCACACTGAACGGTTGGCTAAGGAAGCGTTGGATCTTGCGCGCACGAAATACAGTCAGCTTGTCTTCGGGCGAAAGTTCGTCCATGCCAAGAATCGCAATGATGTCCTGCAGGTCTTTGTAGCGCTGAAGTACCTTCTGCACGCCACGCGCTGCGTCGTAGTGCTCCTGGCCAACGATTTCGGGCGCCAGGGCGCGGGAGGTCGAGGCCAGGGCATCGACCGCCGGATAGATCCCCAATTCGGCAATCGAACGCTCCAGTACGATGGTCGCGTCTAAGTGCGCGAAGGTTGTGGCTGGCGCCGGGTCGGTCAGGTCGTCAGCCGGAACATACACGGCTTGGAAGGAAGTGATGGAGCCATTCTTGGTGGACGTAATCCGTTCCTGAAGGGCTCCCATCTCAGCGGCGAGGGTTGGCTGGTAGCCGACGGCGCTAGCGGTGCGGCCGAGCAAGGCCGATACCTCAGAGCCAGCCTGAGAAAAACGGAAAATGTTATCAATGAAAAGAAGTACGTCCTGATTCTTTTCGTCGCGGAAGTATTCTGTGATGGCGAGGCCGGACAAGGCCACGCGCAGCCGGGCGCCCGGTGGCTCGTTCATCTGGCCGTACACCAGGGCGATCTTGGATTCACGCAAGTTGTCCTGCCTGATGACCCCGGCTTCGGACATTTCGTGGTAGAGATCATTCCCCTCCCGAGTACGCTCACCGACACCCGCGAACACCGATACGCCGCCATGCAGCTTGGCGATATTATTGATCAGTTCCATGATGACGACCGTCTTGCCCACGCCGGCGCCACCGAACGCACCCACCTTGCCGCCTTTCAGGAATGGGCAGATCAAATCAATCACCTTGATGCCGGTGAAGAGCACCTGCGGAGAGGTCGATTGGTCCACGAGTGGCGGGGGCTGGCGGTGGATCGGATAGTACTTCTCCGCTTCCACCGGTCCGCGCTCATCCACCGGGTTGCCGGTCACATCGAATACCCGGCCCATGACCCCATCGCCCACAGGCATGGATATAGGCCCGCCGCTGTCCGTGACCGCGAAGCCTCGCTTGAGGCCTTCGGTGCCCGACATGGAGATTGCCCGGACCCACTTGTCGCCCAGATGCTGCTGCACTTCGAGCGTCACTTTAGCAGGCTGTTTCTGAACTTCGTATTCCACCGTCAGCGCGTTGTATATCCCAGGTAGCGCTCCCGAAAATTCAACGTCCACAACCGGCCCCAGGACTCTAACAATTCTGCCTGTGTTCATATTTACACCCGCTTGCAAAGATCCATTGCCATCATGGTCCAGTCTCAATCCGACTGCCCACCGGCAATCTCCAGCAATTCCTTCGTGATGTTGCCCTGACGCAGCTTGTTATACTCGAGTGTCAAATCCTTGATCAGGCCCTCGGCACTTTCTGTAGCGTTCTTCATTGACACCATACGAGCGCTCTGCTCGCTCGCTTTAGCATTCAGTAAGACCTGGTAGATGTAGATGTCGAGATAGTGCGACAGGAGATAACTCAGCACGAACTCCGGACTCGGCTCAAAGAGGGACTCGGCGACATCGCCCGCAATTTCCTCTTCAACTGCCTTAATACCCGGGATATTCATCGCCTTGATTTGCCCTACCGGAAGGAATTCCAGGCAGAGTGGATGCTGGGTGAGGGTATTGACAAAACGGGTGGCGATAACCCGAACCTCGTCCACTTCCTTTTTCAAAAAGAGATCGCGGGCAAAGGTAGCGATCGCCCTAGCTTCGGCAAATTTCGGTGTGTCTGCGTATGCAAACTCAGCCAAAAGCTGCCGATGAGTGCGGGCAATGAACTGAGCGGCCTTACGTCCGGCGGTGACGAAGACTGTGGATTGGGGATCGAACTCGGCGACCAGGCGGAACACGTTGCTGTTGAGCGCCCCGCATAAGCCCTTGTCCGCAGCGATCAGGATTACGGCTCGTTTCCGGACTTCGCGCACTGCGAGTAAAGGATGACTGAACTCACCCATCCGAGTCGTCGCTTCTCGCTGAATACGGTACAGCACCTGTACGAAAGGGCGTCCGGCAAGCGCGGCTTGTTGCGCTTTGCGCATGTTCGATGCCGCCACCATCTGCATCGCTTTGGTGATCTGCGCGGTACTGCTAATCGAGCGGATCCGGCGGCGCAAATCGCGAGGGCTGTGCATAATAATCGTCCTAGGTGCCGAACTTAGCGGCGCCGAAATCGGAGACACTCAAAGCCGACTTCCAGCCCAGCGTTAGCACATACAATGCGGTCTTCATCTCCAGGTCTCTTTGAACTGGTCAGCCGCAGCTTTCAACTCGGCCGTCAATGGGGCGCTCATCGCCTTTTCTTGCGCGATCTTCCGAAGCAGTTCGGTCTTACGCGTGCTCAGAAATTCCGTCAGCTTGGTCTGGAATTCCTTGATCCGATCCACTGGCACATCATCCACACACCCGTTTTGGACCGCCCAGATCACAGCTACTTGGGCCTCGACCGGAATCGGACTGTACTGAGGCTGCTTGAAGATCTCGATGATGCGTTTGCCGCGATCGATCTGCGCCTGCGTCTTGGCATCCAGCTCTGAGCCGAATTGCGCGAAGGCCGCCAGTTCCCGAAATTGGGCGAGGTCTCCCTTGAGCTGTCCTGCGACTTGTTTCATGGCCTTGAGCTGCGCCGCGGAACCAACCCGAGACACTGAGAGACCCACCGAAATCGCCGGCCGCACGCCTTGGTAGAACAAATCCGTTTCCAGATAAATTTGCCCATCTGTGATCGAGATTACGTTAGTCGGAATATATGCGGAAACGTCGCCGGCCTGCGTTTCAATAATCGGCAGGGCGGTGAGTGAACCGTTGCCATACTTTTCCCCAACCCGCGCCGCCCTTTCGAGCAATCGGCTATGGAGGTAAAACACATCGCCGGGATAGGCTTCACGGCCCGAGGGCCGCTTCAGTATCAGGGAAACCTGCCGGTAGGCCACGGCGTGCTTCGACAAATCGTCAAAGATGATTAACGCGTCCATGTCGTGATCCATGAACCACTCGCCCATCGCCGCCCCCGCGAAAGGCGCTAGATACTGGTTCGTGGCTGAGTCGGAAGCAGGCGATGCGACGATGATCGTGTAAGGCAGGGCTCCGGCTTCTTCGAGAATAGTGATGATGCGGGCGATATTCGATTGCTTCTGACCGATCGCAACGTAAATGGAATAAAGCGGGCGATAGCCTTTATCTCCCGCCTCCTCCGCGGCTCTGTTGAGGCGAGCTTGGCTGATGATGGTGTCGATGCATATCGTGGTCTTGCCTGTTGACCGATCCCCGATGATCAATTCGCGCTGGCCGCGACCGATCGGAATCATCGCGTCAATCGCCATGATGCCGGTTTGGACCGGTTGCCTGACCGGACTGCGCCGGATGATGCCGGGAGCGAGTTTCTCAACCGGATAGAAAACGTCACTCTCGACGGGCCCTTTTCCGTCCACGGGCTCTCCCAGAGTGTTCACCACACGTCCCAAGAGCCTCTTGCCCACCGGTACCTGCAGTAGTTTACCTGTGGTGCGGACCTCGTCCCCTTCCTGGAGCTGGGTGTAGTCGCCCAAAACGATGACCCCGACCTCGGTCTCTTCAAGGTTCAATGCCAGGCCGATAATGCCGTGGCCGAGGTCGAGCATCTCGTTGAGCATCGCATCGGTAAGGCCCTCCACTCTAGCCACGCCGTCACCGACTTCGCGAATGACCCCCACGTTCTGCCTGGCAGTCGCTGTCTTCACTCCTGCGATTTGGGCCTCAAGTTCCTTTAGTAGATCAGCCATATAGCTTTCACCCTAGTTCTGCTAAACGCGAAGGTTGCGGAAATGGTGATCAGGTCTCTGCGTTCCTTCCGCTCACACTTGTAATTCCAAAGCCTTTCTCTAACGCAGCTAGGCCAGACCGCACGCTGCCGTCATAAACATCGCTGCCTACCTGAATGCGCATCCCTCCGATCAGCGCTGGGTTACGAGCGAATAGGGTAGTCATCCCTGGACCGTATACGCCTGTTAATTCAGCTCGGACAGTAGCCTGCAATTCGGGCGGCAATGGTAGTGCGCTCTCGACTCTGGCCGTGAACCGGTCATATTCAAGCTCCAACAACCGCTTGAAGTGTCCCAGCAAAGTCAAGTAACCGCGATGTTTTGATTGAACGACCCTCTGCACGACCAAGCGGGCACGGCTCTCATCCAACCTGCCATCGACAAGACATACGCGAAAAAGTTGTTTCGCCTCCCGCATGACTTGTTTAGTCGTTTTCATCTTCGGTTAGTTTCTTTCTGGGCTAGGCTGCCAATTGCCTGGTGGTCTCCTCGGCCATGCGCCGCTGGTCATCTGGCGTCAGAATCTTGCCAGTGATCGTGGCGGTCGCCCGCACAACCAATCCGCCGACCTCACGCTTAAGTTCCGCGAGCATGACGGCGTGCTGGTAGGCAGCGGCCTCGCGCGCCTTTTCTATAATCTGGTCAGCAGCGGCGATGGCCTTTATCGCTTCCTGCTGATGCACCCGGTCCGCCGCAACGCGTGCTTCCTCGATCAGTTTGGTCGCCTGCGCATTGGCGAGGATCATGATTTCGTGCCGCTGAGCCTCGGTCTGGGCTAGTTCCGCTTTGATCTTCTCCGTGTCAGCAAGACCCTGCGCGATTTGCCGCTGCCGCTCTTCCAGCATCTTGAGAATGGGCTTGTAGGCGAACCGATGGAGAAGAAAGCAAACGATGCAAAAGCTGATGATCTGTGCGATCAGATGAGGCCAGTCCACGCCGAAGGTGTTGGCAATCTGTTGGACCTGGCCTCCGGTCTCTGCTTGCGGCAGCAAAACTAGAGCATTCATGGTTGCCTCTTAATGTTGTGCTAGAGCCGGCCCGTTTTTCCGTTTGGGACTCGGTTTCTTCCTACTTGACGAGAAACAGCGCGTAGAACACGATCGCTTCTGCGAACGCAATCGCCAGGATCGACTGAACCAGTATCTTTGTGGAGGCTACCGGATTGCGTCCTACCGCGTCCGAAGCTTTCATACCAATTAAACCCACCGCAATGGACGCACCCAGCGCCGCCAGACCAACATGCAGGCTTCCGTTCATATGATTTTGTCCTTTTCCTTCCCGTCGGCTGCCGCGGTTGAACACGGCTACGCCGTCGAAATTGGATGATTCAACCGTGCGCAGCCACGGGTCCCTCTGTTTCATGCTGGCAAATCAACATCGTGAACACCGCCGTTAACAACATGAAGACCAGCGCTTGAACCAGACCCATCACGAGCTCCAGGAAATAAAATGGAATCGGTATGAGCCAGCCAAAGCCTGGGACCAGCTTGGACATGGCCTCCAAGAGGTTCTCGCCCGCAAAAATGTTGCCGTAGAGACGAAAACTGAGGGAAACGGGGCGAAACAAAATCGAGACGACCTCTAAGCAGCCCGCTGCGAAGAACACCACCACCATCAGCAGTCTTAAGACACCCGTGCTCTCACCTTTGGGCGCAAACAACTCCTTCAGGAATCCCATCACCCCGACTTCCCGAACGGCCCATACGATCCAGGAGGCAAAGAAGACTAGAGCCATGGCAAGCGTCATGTTGACATCCGCGTTGGCGCCGCGGAACAAGGGCTGGTCGATGACGAAGCCATGGTCAGTCCGATGTCCCCACCCCACAGCACCTACGCCGGGAACAAGCCCAATCCAATTGGCGGAAAGAATGAAGATGAAAATAGTGGCAAAGAACCAGAAGGTCCGCTTGGCCAGGTGTGGGCCAATGATTCCGACCATGAAATTGTACAGGGCCTCTACGAGCCATTCCAGAAAGTTTTGGGCGCCCGTGGGAACTTGCTTCATGCTCACTGTGGCGAACTGAGCAAATAGAATCAGGCCCACAGCCACGATCCAGCTGACAACCATCGAATTGGTAATCGGAAAATTGAAGGGGCGGGCGATCTCTACTGCCTTTGTAGAAAGGCCGTGTTCCTTCGTCTCAGGGGAGGCTGTAACTGCTGCCTGTGCCGATATCGCCGGGGTCATCCGGGATTCTGCCGTCACTGCCCAAGTCAAACCGGCACTTACGCTGATGAACACAGCGACAAGGAAGAACGGCACCGCGATGGTTTTCAGTTTGAATACGTCCCGTCCACGGTGCGAGGTCAGAACCTGCGCAAGACCCAACTTGGGGATGTCGGTCATGGACGTACCGGTGTCACTCACGGTTGCTGAAATCAAGTGTTCTGCTAGATTCACTTCGTTTCGTTGGTGAACAGACATTCTCATGCCCACAACCCTAGGGTTCATGTGGCGTGCGAACCAGGAGTTCGTCTGTCGCCCGCTTTCCGGTCGAGTGCTCTCGGGCAACAAATCCAGCCTAATCCGACGTACTCGACGAGCACAGCCTAGTGACTGTGTCGGTATCTGCATACTGGCAAAATCTACAGTGCGTCTCTTTGCCAGTGTGATAAACAATTGCGGAATCTCGAATGCGCCTGCACGCAACGCCAGCAACCTGAGTAAGTACTGGGAAACATTTTGGACTGGTATAAGTGGCAGTGGCCGCTGAAAGCGAGCAGCTGTAGCGTGATGAGACGGTCGGGAACGTAGGCCCGCTGAATTGTAATGCGATGAATTTGACGCAACAGGCCGACTCGCAGCGCTCAACTTGTAGAACCGGGTTCGGCCTGGCGCGGAGAACAGCCGAGATTGGGAACACATAGGCCTGATCGCAGTTCAAATTGGCTGAACTATCGCGAAGTGACAGATGGAAGCAAAGATGGGGTCTCGCCGAACGCCCGTCACCATCCCTAGGCTGAATCTCTCGGGTCTGTGGGTTGTTCGGGCCACGCTGGCAGCTTGCCTTTTGTTCGCTATTTTGGCCGCCGCGCAAGAGCAACATCAACGCGCGGGTACCGGGAGGGCCGACGATCCCGTGCCGGATTCGCAGGGCAGCTTATCGGCGCAGCTGCCGGCAGGCTCCGAAACCAAAGCGATACCTGAACAGAAGAAACCGCCTGGCCGACGGGGTTCCTTCATCGTAGCTCCTATCCCGATTTCCAGCCCCGCCTTGGGCACGGGTATCGTGCCCGTGCTGGGCTACATTTTCCCGCTTCAGAAGGGTGACAACGTATCTCCGCCCTCCCTGGTCGGTGTGGCCGGCCTGGTCACAAACAACGGAAGTCGCGCTTTCGGAACCTACGCAGATTTGTTCATCAAACAAGACACCTACCGAATCACTGCTCTGTATGTTCAGGGTAATCTCAATTACGATTTGTTCGGGATCGGAGTTGTCGCTGGCGATGCCGGGCACAAGTTGCCGCTCGAACAGTCGGGCCGCGCCTTGCGCGTTGAAGCGTTGCGGCGATTGGGATGGGATTTCTTTCTCGGAGTGAGGTTCTCGAGCGGAAGCTCTAAAATTGTACTGAGATCCGGAAGTGACGTACCTCCTGAGCCCGAACCCCCACCCGACATCGGGTTTCACACAACTCTGAGGGCTCTCGGCCTCCGGCTGAACCGCGACACTAGGCCTAATCGCTTCTACCCAACCACGGGAACCCTGCTCGAATTTACATCCGACTTTTTCTCTGAAGGACTGGGCAGCAGGTATTCCTTCCAAGCATACAGATTCACATTTAACAAATACGGAAGCCTGAGCAAGAACCAAGTCCTTGCTTACAATTTGTTTGTCTGCGGAACCGGCGGGGATCCGCCATTTTACGGCAATTGCATTTATGGAACGAACAATGAGTTGCGGGGATACACGGCCGGTCGATACCTCGATCGTTATATGATCGCAACGCAATTGGAATATCGGCTTGCGTTGCCGAAAAGATTCGGAGTTGTTGGGTTTGGAGGTGTTGGTGAAGTGGTACCGGGTGGCTCGCAACTGGTCAGGCTCAACAATTTCCTGCCCGGCGGCGGAGGAGGAGTGAGATTCCAGCTGAGCAAGAAGTACCACGTCAATCTTCGTGCCGACATCGCTCGGGGCAAGGACACATGGACATGGACCATGGGCGTGGGGGAAGCGTTTTAGAATCTGTGGAATCGTCGTTAACCCGCGCATTATCCACAGCCGCTTTGTCGAGATCGATTCGGGCATCGATGTGCTGCCGCAGAAGCTGTTGTGAATGGTCGCGGTAATGCTGAGCTAGCGTGCCTGCGCGGAGAAATGTCGTGCCCATAGACACGGCTTCGTCGACGAGCAAGACATTCCGCACTGGAGACACACGTCTCCAGTCGTTTCGATTCGGGCCCTATTTGCTCGGTGGGGGATAATTCTTCAAGAGCTTCCTCACTGCCTTTGCCAGGTTCTTCTCTTGC
>Ga0137416_10001519_pt1 | contig 11886 bp, 10 predicted proteins | sample CZODoug3_1_1_16f_FD_108282 | JGI IMG/M metagenome (GOLD analysis project Ga0137416, IMG submission 108282) | Vadose zone soil fungal communities from Angelo Coast Range Reserve, California, USA - CZODoug3_1_1_16fungal (Illumina Assembly) | ecosystem: Environmental > Terrestrial > Soil > Vadose...
ATCTCGGAGAAGCGATCCGGCATGTGGTCGTCGATCTCGATTTCACAGAGCTGCTTCTCGACGTTGTCTAACCGCAACGGCGTGTCGGCTACGCCCATCACCGCGACGCGTGCATCCTCGATCCCGAATTCACCGCGCCGGATCGATACCGCGATGCTGGCCAGCGCAAAATCGCCGAAGCGGCGCGCGACTTCCTCGAACGCCCAGCCGTCGTGCTGCAGGATTGGAAATTCGATCTCCGCGACGATATCGTCCGGCTCGAGACAATTCGTCAGAGCGTCAACGAAGAAATCGTTGGCCGCGATCTCGCGGCGGCCAGCCGGTCCCTGCACCGTGAGGCTGGCGTCGTAGAACATCGCCATCATCGGCAACTCGGCCGCCGGATCCGCGTGCGAAAGGCTGCCGCCGATCGTCCCGCGGTTGCGGATCGCCAGATGTGCCACGTGACGCATGGCCGCTGACATCACCGGTAGCCTGGACGCAATCAGCGGCGAGTGTTCGAGGTCGCGATGCACGGTCAGCGCGCCGATCGCCACGCTGTCACCGCGCAATTCGATGAAAGACAGGTCCTTGATGCCGTTCAGGTCGACCAGCACCGCGGGTCGCGCCATCCGAAAGTTCAGCAGTGGCAACAGGCTTTGGCCTCCGGCGAGAACCTTGCCCTCACCGTTGGCCGCCGCGAGCGCTGCCACGGCGGCATCGAGCGTCGTCGGCGCGACGTATTCAAACCTGGCAGGCTTCATCACGTACGCCCTTCACGGCCGGTTCCTTCCCCGCTTGGCATTATTATTCGCCGCGAAATCGCGGAGGCCTTTTTTCTGCGAAGGCCCGTCGGCCTTCCCTGAAATCCTCGCTGTCCGAAGCGGCATCGATCAACCGCTGAGCAGCCATCAGATCGAGTGCGCCCGCCCCCATGGAGAGGCCGTTCAGCATGTACTTTGCGCCCGCTATCGAAAGCGGCGCATTGGCGGCCAGGTGCTGGACGAACTGTTCGGCCGCAAGTTGGACATCGTCGTGAATCTCGTCAATCAATCCCATCGACATCGCCAGTTCGGCGGGGTAGCGGTCGCCGGAGTAAAGAATGCGCTTGGCGTTCGCGATGCCGATAAGCGCCGACAGCCGCTGCACGCTTCGAACGCCATAGACGATGGAAAGTTTCGCCGCCGGAATTCCGACGGTCGCGGTACGATCGGCGAAACGGAAGTCGCATGCCAGGGCGAGATGGCAGCCTCCGCCCAGGCAATACCCGGAGATCGCGGCGATTACCGGCTTTCCCAGTTTGGCGATTACGCCCGAGCACGCGTCGACGGCAACTTCGTATTCGGCGCTCTGTTGCTTGTCGTTCCGGATCTTGTCGAACTCGGAGATATCGGCGCCGACGCTGAAATTCTTTCCTTTGCCCGTCAGCACGACCGCACGCAGATCCCTTTCGGCGGCGAAGCGCGAAAAGGTTTCCGCCAGTTCGCGCCACATCGCCAGCGTGACGGCGTTCCTTACGGAGGGTCGGTTTAAGGCGACATGCGCGATGCCGTCTTGCCGCTTGATGTCGATCTCTTCCAACATGGCTCCTCTCGCGCCGAACCGCGCGAACGCTCGACCGTCCTTCGAGACCAGTTTGCGGGCGTTGCTCGAACGCCTCAAAGTCACTTGCATAAATAGACTAACTGATCCCGCCCCGTCAAGTTGTCTCCGAGATCGCGCAGGAGGCAGGTCCCTAAGTCATGCTCTTCGGCCGCAGTGCGTCTCGCGCGGAACACGTCGCCAGCCGGCATTTTTTTGAATCCCTGGCGTGCGTTTTCGTTCGGAACCGAGGCGCGCTTAACAGATCCAGCGCAGGAGCGAAAATGTCTAAGGCAGTTCGTGGGAGTGGCTTGCGACGCGACCAACTCGTGTTCGAAAAGTGGCACCCAGCCATCGGTCGACCGCACCCGCTCCGAGGCAGGCACCGAGTTTCTCGCACGGATGGAGCCCTCCTCGCTGCGTGGACGAGGCGGAACATAGCGTTCGCGAGGGTGGGGACCTTTCGCGGTCTGCTCCGGATGAGCATGCCGACAAGCTTCGGGATCCGCGATGCCATTCCGCGTCTCGCTCCGCGACCTCGACGAACACGCGTAGAAACCTGAGCCCGTCCTTCGCACTGCTCAAGTGCGTCGGTCGGTTATCATTATGACGGACCTGAGGTCCTGCTGGGCAGGAGGAGAAGCAGCCCGACCACTGCGAGCAGCATCAGCACGTTCCAAAAGGCGACCGGACCAAACGCCTGGACGTAGGATGCCGTCTGGCTGAGGCCTCTTGATCCGGCGCCAGAAAGGGTCGGAAAGAAAGGAACCTCCAGTGCCGCCACCCCCAATGCATTGCCGCCCCGCTGCATCGTAGTCAGGACCCCAGATGCGGATCCTACGTGGCGGTCGTGGATGCCGCTCATCACCGCGTTCAGTATTCGCGTCATGAAGAGGCCCATACCGACGCCAAAGCAGCGGAGAGAGACCGCGCCGCGACTTCCAGCGTTGGTGGAGGTAGAGCCCCACGAAAGCGACCGGGGACGCGATCAGCATCACGACGGGCCACCCGGCCCAGCCGCGCTCCGGTCCCTCGACCAACGGCAGCATCAGCAGCAACATGGCGAGTGTGCTCAGCGCGACACCCGCAAGGTCAAGCCGCTTATCCCTCCGCCGACCGCAAGGAAGAGCGCCGGAATGCGCGTGTCGCGCGGGCCAACACTTTTGAAGCCATAGCCAAAGAGCTCATCGACAAATTCGAAGCGGAGGGCGATGCCTCGACCACGCTGAAGAAGAGGCGTTGGCTCTTGGATTTCGCCAACAAGGAGAGAATTCCGGCTGCAAATCCTGTTTAGTCGCGTCGGAATCGACCCCCGCGCGCGCCCGGAATCGAATTGAATTCTTAGAGAGACGCGATCGAGGTGGCGCGACCCATTTAGCGGCGGACGACGACGCCCCGTGGATCGTCGACTCCGGCGATAGGTTGCCATTTCTTGCGCCCTTAAACGCCAGCCCGACCGCGAAACATATCTGTCTTCATCTGGTTGGCATAGCTGCGGAAATCAACCTCAAGCACATAGCGGGCTGCGTCGAGGTAGGTCTCTCGTTGGTAGTTGTGGTGCTGCGCAATCTCGCGCGCCTGCACATCGGGCTCCGGTAGCGCGATGTCACCGGAAAGCACGGCGGCTAGCCAGCGGCCCTGGATCTCTACCAGTGGGATTGTCGGGCCGACGGGTTGCACCAGCCCGGCGAAGATCAGGCCAGGTTGCTTGAGCGAGACCATCCGGCGGTAAAGTTCGCCCGCCTCCGTCTCCGGATCGAACAGGCTTTTGTCGAGAAAGGGGAAGCTGATGCGGTAACCGGTGGCATAGATGATGGCATCGAAGCTCTTGCGGCTTCCATCCTCGAATTCGACTTCGTGGCCGTCGAGTTGGCGGATATTGGGCTTCACCGCAATCCAGCCGTGCCCAAGATAGGGCAGCAACTCCTGGCTCAGCGTCGCATGCTCGCGCCACATCGGATGCTGGGGCTTTCTGAGGCCGTACCGACTTTGGTCGCCGACGCCGATCCGAACCAGTCGCGCCATGATCCTGCGAGTCCAGGGCGTCGGCAGGCGCAACTTTCTGGAGATCAAGCTGGACCATCGGTCAGTGGGCCGACCAAACAAATACTTTGGCATGACCCACGCGCTGCGCCGTGTGGAGATGGTGACGTCGCTGGCGCGGCGGCATAGATCAACTGCGATGTCCACCGCCGAGTTGCCGAAACCGACGACGAGCACCGACTTGCCCTCGAAGGGGCCGGCTGTGCGGTAATCATGCGCATGAATGGTCTCGCCGGCAAATTCTCCCGGAAATGCCGGCGTACGGGGATCCCAGAGGTGGCCGTTAGCAACAATGACCTTACCGTAGCTGCGGACCTCTCCAGTCGACAGATGAACATTCCACCGTCCGTTCGGCGCCCGTTTCACCGCCTCGACGGCAGCCTTGTACGTCACGAGCTTGCGGATTCCAAAGTAGTCGGCGTAGCTTTCGAGATATTTCAGAAACTGGGCATGTGACAGAAAGTCGGGCAGCTCCCTGGAAATCGGAAAATCCGAATATCCTAGATTGTCGCGGCTGGTGTCGATGTGAAGGCTCGCATACGCAGAAGACAGGCCGTTATCGTTCTGGTAACGCCACATGCCCCCGATATCCGAACCTTTCTCGAAACAATCGAAGGCGACTCCGCGTTGGTGCAGCGCCTTGGCCACGGTCACTCCGGAAGAGCCCGCTCCGATGATGCAGAGATCGGGGCGCGGGTGAACGTGTTGCGCCGCTTGTTGCGCAAGTTCGTGGGCGTCCAGACGAAGCACGTTACTCTCCAGTGCCGTGTGTAAGATAGTCGTCGATGATACTGTCGAGGCCGCAGACGCGCTGCATGCGAACGTTCGCGACCGTAGGGAAGGTGAGCAATGGGGTAAAGGTCGCATTGGCCACCTTTTGCGCCATGGCCAGAGGTGGCTCGAAACATCGTTCTTGCATCGGGTCGACGGCCCTCGGGCCGGCAGCATCCGAATTCCCAAGAACACAAACCTGCGGGCCTGGTGAGGTCCTTTGTTTCAGACGCTTGGCATGGCTCTCTCGCCGCCATTCCTCCACGACTGCGTACGAAGTTGCATCCAATCGTCATCGTTGAGATTGCTGTACCGGGCAAATGTTCCTGGATTGTTGAGCCACTGTCCTCCGTCAAGGGCGATCACCTCGCCGTTGATATAGGCGCATTGGTCAGAGAGCAGGAATACGGCCAAGTTGGCGAGTTCGGAACGATCGCCGTTCCGGCGCATCGGAATTTTGTCCGTCGCCAACGTGCCGCCCGCCATGCTCCACGAGCCCCTGGCCACGCTGTTCTCGACCCGAAAGGGGCCCGGGGCTATGGCATTGAGCCGGATTCCTTTCGGTCCCCATTCCACCGCAAGCCCCTTCGTCATGGCCGCAACTCCTGCTTTGGACATCGAAGAGGGCGTCACAAAAGGAGAGCCTGTCCAGACCCATGTGGCCACGATGGAGAGAACTGTCCCTTTGTGGCCGCCCGCGATCCAGCGCTTGCCGACGGCGTTGGTTACATAGAACGTACCGTGCAGTACGATGTTGGCGACGGCGTCGAAGCCTCGCGGACTGAGATCTTCGGTTCGCGAGATGATGTTGCCGGCGGCGTTGTTGACAAGTCCATCCAGCGGACCCGCGGTCCAAATCTGATCGATCACCTTCTCAATCTGATCCGCCATCCGGATGTCGAGTTCGTAAGCCTTCACCTTGCCACCGGTTGCCTTGGTCAATTCTTCGGCGGTCTCGTCCAGTACCGATTTTCGGCGGCCGACGATCGCAACTTCAGCGCCTAGTTCGAGGAAGCGCCGGGTCATTGACTTACCGAGCCCGGTGCCGCCACCGGTCACCAAAAAGCGCTTACCCTCTAAGAGATGGGTTTCGAACATCGCTAGGTCTCCCGTCACTGATTTCGGCGCAGACGGGGCGCAATCACTAACGCTATGCCAGGCTCGCCGCTGCGTGGGTCAAAGCAAACTGCGGTTCTGCGCGTCAGGTGCTGCGCTACGGCGGCTTCTCTACCGAGCCCCTTGTTGCCTGCTTGCGCAGCGCCTTCCAGTCTTCGTCGGCCATATTGGCGTGCCGAGTAAAAGTGCCCGCCCCGTTCAGCCACTGGCCGCCATCGATGGCGATGACTTCTCCGGTGAGATAGGCACATTGGTCAGAAAGCAGAAACACGGCCATGTTCGCCAGTTCGCCAGGCTCGCTGTTGCGGCGCATCGGGATTGCGTCGGTCTCGATCGAACCGCCCCCAGTACCGAGCGCCATTGCGTTGACACGGATGCCCTTCGGTCCCCATTCGACCGCCAATCCCTGGGTCATGGCGGCGACCCCCGCCCTGGACATCGAGGATGGCGTGACAAACGCTGATCCGGTCCACACGTAGGTGGCAACGATCGATACCACCGAGCCTTTGCGCCCGTTGGCGATCCACCGCCTGCCGACAGCACTGGTTACATAGAAGGTACCGTGCATCACGGTATTGGCTATGGTGTCGAACTCGTCGGGGCTTACATCCTCCGTGCGAGATATGAAATTGTCGTCAGCATTGTTCACAAGTCCGTCGAGCGGACCGCGAGCCCATATATCGCCGACAACACTATCGACCGACGAACCTGCGCTAATATCGAGTGCGTGGCTCGTTACCTTCCCACCGGTCACTTTGGACAATTCCTGCACCGTCTCGTCCAAGATCGACCTTTGACGTCCCACAATCACCACCTCGGCACCAAGCTCCAGAAGACGTCGGCTTATCGTTTTGGGGAGCCCCGTCCCGCCGCCAGTCACCAGGATCCGCCGCCCTGCCAAAAGATTGCTTTGGAACATCGCCGGATCTCCCGTCAGTTCTGCACGCGAACAACGCGCCGGCCGGCTCACGCCAGAGAGATGATAGGGGCGCGAGACCATCCATTTCTCGCCGAACACTTGCACGAATGGAAACAGTTCTGTTTCCATTGCTTACTCTTGGGTCTGGTGCAGGTCAAGCAAAACAACCCATGCTTACAGGTCGCCCCGACACTCCTCCGGCCCAATGGGCCGCGGCTTGAGAGTGTCGAACTGGTTGTTTGGGGGGAGGCGTACCGCAGTTTCCCTCGGTGCCTTAATGTCCGAAAGAGAGGCTTATACGACGTTTGGCGTGATCTTGTACGGCGATACGTTGATCCGAACCGGCTCAGCTTGGGATCCGTTCGAAGGACAAGCCGAAAAATTCGGCGATCAGAACTCGGACCTAGTCGGTCCCCGCCCAACCAGAGAGGTCTCTCGTGTCACGCACCATCAAGTTTGCCAAAGCCGGTGGACCCGAGGTCCTGGAATTCATCGAAACGCGAGTTCCGGATCCCGGCCCGCACGAAGTTCGGATCAACGTCAAGGCAATCGGCCTCAACCGCGCCGAGTCAATGTGGCGGAAAGACAAGTACGTCGAGCCCGTGACGTTCCCTGCAGGTCTCGGGTACGAAGCCGCCGGCTTCGTCGATGCCGTGGGCGAAGAGGTCACCGGCATCGCGGTAGGTGACGTCGTCAGCACGATCCCGTTCTTCTCGATGAAGAAACATCCGATCTATGGCGAAGTTGTCATCGTACCGGACTACGTCGTCGTAAAGCATCCGAAATCACTTTCGTTTACGGAGGCTGCTTCGATCTGGATGATGTTCATAACGGCATACGGCGCGCTCGTCGTGGATGCCAGGGTGACCAAGGGCGACTTCGTCATCATTCCCGCGGCTTCCAGCAGCGTTGGGTTGGCCGCAGTTCAAATTGCGAATTACGCCGGTGCGACCAGCATCGCGCTGACCCGAACCTCCAAAAAGACGAAGCGGTTGCTCGAGGCCGGAGCAGCGCATGTCATAGCAACCGAGGAACAGGATGTGGTCGCCGAAGTGATGCGCATTACAGATGGGAAAGGCGCGCGCGTTGCCTTCGACCCGGTGGGCGGCCCGAACTTCCCAAAATTGATCTCGGCACTGGCCTTCGAGGGTGTCGTATACATCTATGGTGCACTCGAAGAGGAGGCCGCCACTCCGATACCTGTATTGGAGATGATCGCCAAGATGCCGACCGTCAAGGGATACAGTATTCGGAGCATCAGCGGCACCGAAGCAAGCCGCAAAGCCTCGGTGGACTATATCGTCAAGGGGCTGGAGACCGGCGCGCTCAAGCCGGTCATCGATCGGACGTTCAAATTCGACGACATGGTGGAAGCGCACCGCTATCTGGAGAGCAGCGGCCAGTTCGGCAAAATCGTCGTCGCTGTTTGAGAAGCGGCGACGATCCGACCCGGATCTCACAGGAATTTCGTTGACCTCACTCTTCGATGGCGGCCGGCCCTCTGACTAAGCTGTGCTCTTGTCCCGATAGCCAATCTTGAACAGCACGCTCGGAAGCCCAAGGCATCCGAACGCGACCATCCCGAGGGCTGCGGCCAAGAAGATCCCATCGAGGCCGCTGTTCATGCGGTTGACGAGGTATCCGCCGGCGATAGCGATGCAGGCGCGAGCGAGCGCGCCGCCCACCGGCCAGCCCATGCGGCCTGCGCCCTGACCGCCGCAGTACAGGACATATCCGATTCCGAAGAATCCGAAGAACGGTCCGACCGTACGAAGATAAGCTGATCCTGCTGCGATGACCGCCGGGTCCCGACTGAACGCTTCGAGCCAGAGCTCGGGCCAGCAGGCGGCTGCCAAGCCAATCGCCTCGGTCGAGAGTCCGGCTACCAGTATGCCAACCCGGATCACACGAAGCGCGCGCGTGATGTTGCCAGCCCCGAGGTTGGTGCCCACGAGAATCCCCACCGGGCCACCGATCCCGTACGACAGCGGCACCAGCAGGAACTCGAGTCGGGAGCCGGCGCCATAACCGGCGACGGCCGCGACCCCATGCATCGCGACAAAACCGGTGAGAATGGCAAGTGTGAGGTTCGTGCTTCCCGCCACCAACGCGGACATCGATCCGACGCGCAGGATATCCCAGATCGGCTTCAACTGCAGAGCCGGAGGCTTTGCCGAAGGCCGCAGCGGGCCCTGGTGGGTCCATAGATAGGCAGCGAAGGCCAAGCTACCCGCCGCGTAATAGACCAGCAACGCCATCGCGCCACCTCTGACGCCGAAGCTGGGAATGGGTCCAAGGCCAAAAATGAGAACCGGCGAAAGCGGAATCACAAGCAGCGCTCCGCCACAGACGACCATCAGAGGTACGACGAGATTGCCGGTTCCTCGGACTACGCTCATGAGCAAGTTGAATATCCAAATCAATACGGCGCCGCCGAAGACCAGATTGGAATAGGCAAGTGCCGCAGCAAGCGCCGCCGGGCTCACGCTTTCTGCCGAGTAAACGGACGGTCCTAAATATAGAAGGATGACGGTCGAGACGAGCCCAAGCGGAATGGCGATCTCAACCGCGGACCAGGCAAGCCGATTTGCTTCCTCCGCCCTGCCGCTGCCGAGAGCGCGCGCGACGGCGCTCATAACGCTACCTCCGACCGACCCCTGAGCCAATGATCCCACCAGCGTCAGCAAGGGAAACACCTGCGACACACCCGCGAGCGCGTCGACCCCGAGTTTTGCGATGAAGAAGACCTCCATGAGAGAGATCACCACATGGGTGACGACGAAGAGGGTATTGGGTGCTGCCAGCTTCAAGAACGTCCGGAGAAGCGGCGCTTCGAGCAGAGATCTCGTGCGGAGATCGAGACCGTCGGCCACGCCGACTTCACGAGATCGATGGACGGGGGCACTCACCGGCAGCAGAGTTCTATCCGACATCGCTCGCCGCCCTGCAGAACCGTGACCATGGAAACCGATATGTTTCCTATTTCGCTAGCATCTGTCTGTCAATCGGGAGCTCCGGTTCCTCGCAACGATCGCAACTCAGATGTCTCAAAAGGTGGCAAAAATGGCGTTTCCGGCGGCCGGGTAGCGATCTATTTGGTGACCGGTCAAGGGAGTGCGTATGCGATCTTCCCGAGCGATGAAGACGGACGCCAGCGCCGTCCGCAGTTTATGATCCCGTTCGTAACGTATCTGCGATACCTCGATTAGAGACGAGTTTCGCCGACACGATTGCGGACATGAGATTCGGCATGAGGGAGGTTTGGTCACTGGCGATCGTGTCATCGCATGAGGGCACAGACCCCCTGACGAGTCGCCGGCGTGCCGGATTCCGGTAAGACCTTCAGGATCATGGCCATTGAAGCCAAACATCATGCCAACGACACGACTAGAATCTCACGATGCTCGTGGAGAGACAAATGGCCCATACGCTCAAGATTAACGGCGGCAGCTATGTCATCGATGCAGATAGCGATACTCCGCTGCTCTGGGTCCTGCGCGATTTGCTCGGCATGACCGGCACCAAGTTCGGATGCGGCATGGCGTTGTGTGGCGCATGCACCGTACATCAGGACGGCCAGCCGATTCGCTCCTGCATCACGACGATCGACAGCATCGGCGACGCCGAAATCACGACCATCGAGGCGATCGGCAGCATTCCTGCCGGTGCTCAGGTTCAAAAGGCTTGGCTCGATGTTGAAGTCGTGCAGTGTGGCTATTGCCAGTCCGGCCAGATCGTGTCCGCAACGGCGCTCCTGACAACCAACCCGAAGCCAAATGACAACGACATCGACGAAGCCATGTCCGGCAACATCTGTCGCTGCGGCACCTATGTACGGATCCGCGAGGCTATCAAGCGTGCGTCAGTCGCGCTCGCAACCAACGCAAAGGGTTGATTGAGATGTTCGATCCGCTGGTTAGCCACGAAGTCGACACTAGAATCAAAATATCGCGCGGCGTTTCTCGTAGAACCATGCTGACCGTCATTACTGTTGCGAGCGGCGGGCTTCTGCTCGGCGTCAGCCTACCGTACTGGGCCGGCACCGCTGCTGCGAGCGGCGAGGATAATTTTGCTCCGAATGCTTTCATCCGCATTGCGCGCGACGGCCAGGTTACGCTTGTGATGAATCAGGTCGAGATGGGACAGGGCACCTATACGTCGATGCCGATGCTCGTCGCGGAAGAGCTCGAAGTCGATTTGGCGCAGATCAAGCTCGAACATGCGCCGCCGGATGACAAGCTTTACCGAAATCCGCGCCTCGGCTTCCAAGTTACCGGCGGCTCGACCTCGGTGCGCGCCTTTTGGAAGCCGCTGCGAACTGCAGGCGCCGCGGCGCGGACCATGCTGATCTCGGCGGCCGCCGCGACGTGGAACGTGGAGACCGCGTCGTGTCAAGCGGCAGAGGGCGAGGTGATCCACGCCCCATCCGGTCGCAAGCTGTCCTATGGCAGCCTGGTCGATCAGGCGGCGAAGCTACCGGTACCCGATGATGTCGTTCTGAAGGATCCCAGGGATTTTACCCTGATCGGCTCTTCGGCAAAGCGTACCGATGCGACGGCAAAGGTGAATGGTACCGCCGAGTTCGGCATCGACACAAAGGTCCCAGGCATGAAGATTGCGACCGTCGCAGCGTGCCCGATCATCGGCGGCAAGCTCAGAAGCGTCGATGAGAGCAAGGCCGCGACTGTCAAGGGAGTGATCAAGGTCGTGCGGCTCGATGACGCCGTCGCCGTGATTGCCGACCATATGGGCGCGGCGAAAAAGGGCCTCGAAGCACTCGTGATCGCATGGGATCAGGGACCCAACGCCGCATTCTCCACCGCCGACATGGTGCAGCAGCTCAAGGATGCTTCGACCCGGCAAGCTATAGTAGCCATCAATCAGGGCGATGCCGGCAAGGCAATGTCCACTTCGCCGCGCAGGATTGACGCCGTCTACCAGATGCCGCTGCTGGCGCATGCCGCCATGGAGCCGATGAACTGCACCGTCCATGTCCGCAAGGATGGTTGCGACGTGTGGGTAGGTACTCAGGTGATTACCCGCGCCCAAGCGACCGCGGCTGCGGTCACGGGATTTCCGCTCGAGAAGGTCAGAGTGCATAATCATTTGCTCGGCGGGGGCTTCGGTCGTCGCCTTGATGTGGATGGCATCACTCAAGCGGTCCAGATCGCCAAACAGGTCGATTACCCGGTCAAGGTGATCTGGACGCGCGAGGAAGACATCAGGCACGATGTCTACCGACCATATTACTACGACACGCTTAGCGCCGGCCTCGATGACAAGGGCTATCCCATTGCATTCAGCCATCGCGTCACCGGTTCGTCGATTCTCGCACGGTGGCTGCCGCCGGCCTTCAAGAATGGCCTCGATCGGGATGCGGTCGAAGCCGGCGCCGGTGCCTACAGCTTCGACAACGTGCTCGTCGATTACGTCAGGCAGGAGCCACCGGCGGGTTTGACCACCGGCTGGTGGCGTGG
>Ga0137416_10001521_pt1 | contig 11878 bp, 9 predicted proteins | sample CZODoug3_1_1_16f_FD_108282 | JGI IMG/M metagenome (GOLD analysis project Ga0137416, IMG submission 108282) | Vadose zone soil fungal communities from Angelo Coast Range Reserve, California, USA - CZODoug3_1_1_16fungal (Illumina Assembly) | ecosystem: Environmental > Terrestrial > Soil > Vadose...
CGACGACTTCACCGCCACTCCGCTCGATCCTTTCAGCTCCGACATCCTCACTTTGCGCGAGCAGGTGGTCAGCCTTGAAGAAACTCACGTGTTTTCCCCGGCCATACTCAACACCGCACGCATTGGTTTCTCCCGCGCCGGCTATTTCTTCACCGGAGAGCCGACGCCCGGCACTCCCGCCGCCAGCGTCCCCGGTTTTCTGGTCGGTCGTCCCGTCGGCGCCGTGGTGGTCGGGGGCAGCGCCGCGTCGAACCCGCAAGCCTCCCTGGGACTCGCCGGCAGCAACAATGGCAGCAACTTGCGCATCGCGCGAAATCTTTACACCTGCGAAGATCGCGTAACGCTGACGCAAGGGCGGAATCAACTCAGCATCGGCGCATGGGCGCAGCAATTCCAATCCAATGAGACCATCGCGCTGAGCCAGTTCGGACAAGCAACTTTCGCCAGCTTGCAGACCTTTATTCAGGGAACTGCGGGGACGTTCCTATTCGATCCGGCGCCCACGGAGATGAACTGGCGCGCGTGGTTTGGCGCCCTCTATGCCGAAGATGTCATTCGCTGGAGTCCAAAATTAACCATCTCCCTCGGGTTTCGCGACGAAACTTCCAACGGCTGGAACGAGCCGCACGGGCGCGCCGCCAACTACACGTTCACCAACGGCGTGATCTCCAGTCAGCCTCACATCGGAACTGCGCTGTTCACGAGAAACAACGCAAAATTTCTCCCACAGCCGCGCGTCGGCGTCGCCTGGAGTCCGTTCGGCCCAAGAACCGTCTTCCGCGCCGGCTTCGGCATCTACAAGGACCTCCAAGACGCGCTCGGCTACCGCACCGACCAAAACGCGCCGTTCAATCCCGTCTACAGCCTCTCGACGCTGTCCGTCTCCAAGCTGCCCATTGATCCCGCCGCCCCCGTTCCCGCAGGTGCCAAGCTCGTCCCTGGCGGAGTACAACCGGACATGCAAACGCCCACCTTGATCTCCTGGTCGCTCCGCGTCGAACACCAACTCTCTCCCAACACCGCGCTCACGGTCGGGTACGTCGGCTCCCACGGCTATCACGAAATCGTCGGCGTCGACGCCAACGAACCGTTCCCCGTGATTTGTCCCGCGTCTCCGTGCCCGACCGTTTATCCCACCGTGACGGCGAACACGAATCCTCCGCCTCCAGTGGTCACAATTGCCACGGGATTCCCGGCAGGCTCACCTTTGGCGGGCGCACCTGTCCCGGCCGGCAGCTATTACATCCCTCCCGGCACGGCGCGAGCCAATCCTGCGATCGCAAATACCTGGACGTGGTTTTCGCGCGGCGACAGCTCCTATCACGCGCTGCAACTCGACCTCCGCCGACGCTTCAGCCACGGCCTCGCCCTTCGCGGCGTTTATACTTTTTCAAAAGTTCTCGACGACGGCGACTCCGTGAACCAGACCACTGCCGGCAATGCCCCCGGCCTCGTGTCCAATCCCTTCAATTTGCGAGCCGACAAAGGACTCGCCACATTTGACGTGCGGAACGCCGCGGTAATCGATGCAATCTACGCCTTGCCGTTTGGGCAGGGACACGCGCTGGCGAATGGTTTGCAAGGGTGGACCGGCAAATTAGTAGGCGGCTGGTCCGTCGCCAGTATTTTCACCATACAATCCGGCTTTCCCTTTACCCCCCAGCTCAGCTACAACCCCTCCAACAACGGCGACACGCGAAATCCCGTTCGCCCCTTCCTAAATCCCAATTTCACCGGCCCGGTCGTCACCGGCAATCCCAATCAATGGTTCAATCCCGCCGCCTTCATTGCCCCGCCCTCCACGAGCGGTTTTTACGGCAACGTTGGCCGCGACACCTACATCGGACCCGGTCTCGCCACGTGGGATTTTTCCGTGCTGAAAGACACCGCAATTCGCGAGCGTCTGAACCTGCAATTCCGCGCCGAAATCTTCAATCTGCTCAATCGCGCCAATTTCAACACGCCCAACCTGATCGTCTTCACGCCACCCACCACCACAAATCCCACCGGGCTCTCCGGCACCGCCGGCGCCATCACCAGCACCTCTACTACTTCGCGTCAGATTCAATTCGGGCTCAAACTGCTCTGGTAGGGTCAGACCTTGGACGTGACGTTTCCGGAGGGCTCTCTTCGCATCAGCGTTTCATTTGCAGGCCGGTCAATTCCCAATCGCCGCATCTTGTACAGCAGTGTCGTGCGCTTCACGCCCAGCCGCACCGCCGCTCCGTGCGGACCCCCCAGCACCCAATCGGCGTTCCGCAACGCCTGCATGATATGCTCGCGTTCCGCTTCGGCGAGTGTTCGCGTTCCGCGGAAGGCGTCGGGCCGGCTAGCCTCGGCCGGGCGCGAAAGGGAGAGCACCTCGCCCGAGGAAACAACCACGGAACGTTCCACTACATTCTGCAACTCTCGCACGTTGCCTGGCCATCCGTGATGCACCAGCGCGTCCATGTCTTCCGGCAGAATCGTTTCGATTCGCTTGTTCATGTGCTCTGAATACTTCTTCACGAAGTGCCACACCAGAGTAGGGATGTCTTCGGCGCGCTCGCGCAGGGGAGGGATTTCAATGGGGAACACACTGAGGCGGTAGTAGAGATCCCTGCGGAACTGCCCGCTTTCCACCATCTCCACCAGACTTCGGTTGGTCGCCGCCACGAGCCGAAAGTCCACTTGGATCGTCTTCGAACTCCCCAGCCTCTCGAATTCGCGCTCCTGCAAGACGCGCAAGAGTTTCGACTGCAATTCCAGCGGAATATCCCCCACTTCGTCGAGAAACAGGGTTCCCTTGTTGGCCAGCTCGACGCGCCCAATCGTACGCCCTACAGCGCCGGTGAATGCTCCTCGCTCGTGGCCAAACAATTCGCTCTCGAGCAGCCCCGCCGGAATTAACGCGCATTCCGCTCGAACCAAGGGCTGCGCCCGCCGCGAACTGAAGCGGTGAACGGCCCTGGCGAAGAGTTCTTTCCCGGTGCCCGTTTCTCCCAGCAGCAGCACCGCGGCGTCCGTGGCGGCGACTGTCTCTATCTGCTGAATCACCTGCTTCAGGGCACGGCTTTGACCGACAATCTCGCCGTTGCCCTGCTCTAACCGCATCGTGTTCGCCACTGGGTTCCCGCCGAGGAAAAAGTGCCCAAATCCTAGTGCACTACAGTGCACTTGCCTCTGATGCCGCGAGTATTCCACAAGGTGCAGGCCAAGTAAAGACCCAACACCTTCTAGGGGCGACTTTTGAGCCAAAAAATGTTCCGGCCAGGCTTCTGGCGCTAACGGCGTGTGGCTGCTTTGCGGTAGTGTTTCCGTCCGCTATTTTGTAGGAACTTGTCCACCGCGTGTCGCACCAGGGCGGAGATTGGCGCCAGCGACTCCTTCGACATTCTCCCTAATGCTCGCAGCTGTCTATCAGTGAGCCAAACGACAGTTCTCTTCATGGTCCTATAGTGGCCGACAGTTCCCTTGGGGTTGATAGTCCATTCGTCCTATCAGCCTGACCTGCAGTACCTCTCGGAAGTTCCATATTTTCCTGCCGGCCCCGTGTCAGGCTGTGGTCAAAGCATTGACGCGTCTGGCTTACTTTCTAACCTACGTCTGCTGTATGTGCCGCACACTAACTCCCTTCACTACATCAATCTACCGATTTTCGGAACGCCAAACCATTAGTGGAAGGACAAGTGCACGTTACCGCACCAACGATTTTAGATGCGGGATCTCGCGCACTCTTTGCTTGCAGCCTAGGGCGATGTGTCCTTCGCTGCTGGGAGTCGGAGGACCGCGCCGCCTCGGGGGAAGCGCACGGATCGGGCGCTCCTTGGCCCGCTGTCGCGGCTTTGTCTTGCCAGTTGGGTTGAGGCCGGATGGTGTTTGCGGGTTAGCGCTCATCATCGTAAAAATTTGCCGGGTCGTACCTTCACAGGAAGCCTCCCGAAGCAGTGTCGGTTTCCAACTGAGTGGCTGTGGCCCCGGTGCCTAAAGGGAGTGGACTTTGAAACAGCAAAAAGTGTATCGGTGCAAACCTGAAGAACCACAAACCAACGAACCCATATATGCCCGGCTACTGCGCACGGCAGAAGTCGCTGCCCGGGAATCCGCCAGTGTTTTAGACGTCCTCAAGCTGGCCCTTCGTAGAGTGTGCGAGTGCACGCAGTGGCCATTCGCACATGCCCGCATCCTGTCGGAAGACCTTGCCTTGGACCTGCGCGGCACCAACGAGGTTTGGCATGTGCCCTTCCTGGATCCTCGCGGATTTCGGAACAAAGCCATCCGAATGAACCGCTTGCGGTCAGGGGTCGATTGGCAGCTGCGCATGCTCAGCAGCGCCAGGCCGATCGTACTGCGCGACCTCGAGCGCGACTTGGATCTCAACGGGCAACAGGCCGCGCATGAACTAGGCCTTCGCTCTGCTCTTGGTATGCCCGTCCTGGCCGGCGAAGATATCAAGGCCGTCTGTGTGTTCTTCTCCGGCGCCCCCATTCCACAAGATGCCCTCTTCGAGGAGGTCTTTGCCACCATAGCGGCCGCCCTGGGCCAGGTCATTGAGCTGCAGCGAACGCGGGAGCTCCTCCGCGAACTGACTGGAAGGTTGCTGACTCTTCAGGACAACGAACGGCGCAGGCTGGCCCGCGAACTACATGACACGACCGGCCAGAATCTATCCATGATCGTTATCAACGTGGAACTTCTCGGTCGCGAACCATCCCTCAGTCCGGCGGTGCGTGAGAAGCTCACCGAATGTGCCGACCTCGCGCGCTCGAGTCTCCAAGAGGTGCGAACCTTTTCGTACGTGCTTCACCCGCCGATGCTCGAAGAACTGGGGGTTTTTCCGGCTTTGCGCCTATTTATTGAGGGCTTCTGCGAGCGCAGCGGAATCCTGGTGGAGTTGGAGCTACCCGAGCGTCCCATTCGCATACCCCGGGAACTCGAGACCACTATCTTTCGCGTCGTCCAGGAGAGCCTTTCCAACGTCCGCAAGCATTCGCACAGCTCTACCGCCAAGGTTCGCATCGGCCTAGATCCCGGCGAAATCGCCATCACCGTCGAGGACCAGGGATCGGGCCTTCCCCAACCCACGGACGATGCATCGTCGCCTGCCAAAATCGGAGTGGGAATCGGCAGCATGCAGGAACGCGTGAAACTGTGCGGCGGCCGGTTCCAACTCCACTCGCTCCCCACCGGCACGCAGCTGGAAGTCAGCTTGCCCTTGCCACAAGCGGCACGCGCGGCGACGGCCTAAACGGCCCCATGTAAACTGACACACCGACTGGGGACACCGTCAACGCAATGCCTCTAAGGCGACATCAACCAGTTTCGTATCCCATCGCGGCTGCTGGTACTCTTAACGAACCCTGGGTTCAGGAGAACATCCAGCAACTTGCCACCAATCATCAGCGCACAAGGACTGTCAAAACGATACGGAGTCGCTCCACTTTTTCAAGATATCTCCTTCACGGTATCGGAAGGTGACCGCATCGGCATCATCGGGCCGAACGGTTCCGGCAAATCGACTCTTCTCGAGATTCTGAACGGCCGGGTAAGTCCAGACAGCGGAGAAGTCGCGATCCGCAAAGGCACGCGGGTCAGTTGCGTGCTGCAGATATCGGAATTCGCGCCCGGTGAGACGATTCGCTCGGTGATCGATAGAGCGCTCGATCAAGCGAAAATCCCCGACGCCGAACGCCTCTCGCGCATTGCCGAAATCCTCGGCCGCGCTGGTTTCACTGATCTCGATGCCGGCGCGGCAACGCTGTCAGGCGGCTGGCGCAAGCGACTGGCCATCACCGAGGCGCTGGTCCAGAAGCCGGACATTCTGCTTCTCGACGAACCGACCAACCACCTGGATCTCGCCGGTATCAAGTGGCTGGAAACCGTCTTGCAGAATGCGCCGTTCGCCAGCGTGGTAGTCAGCCACGACCGCTATTTCCTCGAAAACGTCGCCAACGAAATTGTCGAACTCAATCCAGCTTATGAAGATGGCGCGCTGCGCGTTTCCGGAAACTACAGCACATTCCTGGAGGCCAAGGAGCTATACCTCCACGCGCAACGAAACCGGCAAGAGGCGCTCGAGAATCGCGTGCATACAGAAATCGATTGGCTGCGCCGCGGCCCCAAAGCGCGGACCACGAAATCGAAGGCGCGCATCGATAAAGCGCGCGAGATGATCGGTGAACTCTCGGAAATGAATGCGCGCACGCGGAGCACGAGCGCGAAAATCGATTTCTCCGCCTCCGACCGGCAAACCAAGCAGTTAATCACACTCGATGACGTAAGTTATGCCTTGGGCGATCGCACGCTCTTTCGCGATATTCATTTCATCATCACCTCCGGCATGCGCGTGGGGCTCGTCGGTCCAAATGGCAGCGGGAAGACGACGCTGCTGCGGCTCCTGAAAGGTGAACTCAAGCCCACGCGCGGCAGCATGCGTCAGGCGGAATCCTTGCGCATCGTCTACTTCGACCAGAATCGGGAGCTCGACCCGGACATTACCCTGCGTCGGGCCCTCGCGCCAGACAGTGATTCGGTCATTTATCAGGACCGGGTGATTCACGTGGCCGCTTGGGCCGCACGTTTTCTATTCACCGGAGAAAACTTGAATCAACGCATCGGCCGGCTCTCTGGCGGCGAGCGCGCTCGCGTGTTGATCGCGCAGCTCATGCTGCAACCGGCCGACGTCCTGCTGCTGGACGAGCCCACCAACGATCTCGATATCCCCACGCTGGAGGTGCTGGAGGAGAGCCTTCTGGAATACCGCGGCGCCTTGGTGCTTGTCACTCACGACCGCTATATGCTCGATCGCGTCTCGACGGTTGTGCTCGGGCTCGATGGCCTCGGTGGCGCGGAACGTTTTGCCGACTACACGCAATGGGAGTCTTGGCAGCGCTCCCAACTGGCGTCTGGCAAGAGCAACCTGTCCGTCGAAACGCAGAGCCCCAGCGGAATAACAAACGCGCCCAAGTCGTCCCTTACAAGAAAGAAGCTCTCCTATAAAGAGGCGCGGGAATTAGAAACCATCGAGCAGCGCATCGCGGATGCGGAGAAGGAACTACAAGCCAAGCATGACGTCTTGCAGGACGTGGCGATCATGAGCGATGGCGCACGATTGCACGCGGCGTCGATGGAAATGGACGCGGCGCAGAGGACGATTGATGAGCTTTACGCGCGGTGGGTCGAGCTGGAACAAAAAAAGAACTGAGTCCGGGCAAGCCCGAAAGCACTTCTGCCTTAGAGTGTTCTATAGAGCCGCCATCCCGGCGGCGGGATCAAGCCGTGGCAGCCCTACTTTTACCGCGTGCGTCCGAGCCGTCCCTGAAATTCCAACGCTTGTGATTCACGCTTATCGATGCCACGTCATCAGAACCAAAGGGAATTTCCGTATACCCGCGGACCTCGATAATGCAGCCCTCGCTCACGACGACCTGCTCGAAAGCTCTGCCGTCTTTGAGTTCCACCGAGACAACCTGGTAGCCGATACCTGTCTCTTTAGCTTGCTTCAGGTGATCGACGCATCCACTCGGAACCGGAACTAAGCATTTCATCGCACACCTCTGGAATAGAATCACCGCGAAGACCTACATAGTATGCCGAAGCGGGCATGCTGTCCAAACGTCGCAGGGACGAAGCAGAAGCGAACTGGCGTGGTGCAGTACCATTACTGACTCGCGCGCTGTATCGGCTCCGGTGGTTCATTCAGACCAACTGTTCCGTGCCTTCTCACACTCCAGCTACCACTTCTTGCCCCACTTTTTCTGCTACCTGCGCGAAAGGTCCGGCATCGCACTACAAAGGGCACTCAAAGGAGGACCAAATGGGTCACGAAATTCACCAAGGACACTCGCATCAGCATGGGAATAAGTGCGGCCACACGGCTCTCATGCACGATGGGCATCAGTGTTTCCTTCACGATGGCCACATGCACTATGTGCATGGCGATCATGTGGACGAGCACAAGCTGGAAGTGACTTCCAACAACCCGGCGAAATGCAGTTCCGGACACTCCTGCAGTGGTCACGAAGCCACCCACAAGCACGGCCCAGGCTGCGGGCATGAAGCCGTTCCCCACGGCGATCATACGGACTACCTCGTCGCTGGTCATCTCCACCATATGCATGAGGGCCATTGCGACAACCACGGTGCGGTTCAGCTTGCCGCTGCCGCAGGGCGGTGACGGTAGTTTCGCTGTGTTTACTTGTCGTCCCCGTCTTTATCGCCATCTGGCGCGACGAACAGCAGTCCTCGAGCACTCCCGAACCCGGTCACGATCGGTGTGACAACTCCGTTATCGAGGTTAAGGGTGCCAACGAGGCCCAACGTGTCCGAAGCTGAGTAGGCCACGCCGGGCTCAAATCCGAACATCAATCCGGTAAATTACTCCCTTCGGCGTCCCTCTCTTTCTCGGCAAGTTTTCATACCCGTACGGGGGCGCCAATTTCTTCGTGCAACGAACTTCTGACCTCTGCTACGCTCACGCCCTATGCGACTTTACCAAAGCCTTGTTTTCCTGCTCACCCTTGGCGGTTCGGCATTCGCCCAGGATGTCAAGCCGGTTGCTGATCGCCTCGCTGCGCAGAACGCCCTTTTCGACGAGCAGTACGAGTCCGACCTCCGCAACTTCCCCACTCGCGCGACTGCGTACGGCGACTACCGCTACAACGATAAGCTCGGCGACTATTCACTCGCCGCCATTGCTCAGCGCAACGAAACCGACCATGCTTTCTTGAGCCGCCTTAATGCCATCGCCATCACCGGCTTTTCCGACCAGGATCAGCTCTCCCACGACCTCCTCGTTCGTGTCCTCCAGCAGCGCATCGCCGACTTCGACCTGAGAGAATTTGAGATGCCGATCAGCCAGTTCAACGGCATCCATACCGCTCTCGCGGATCTGCCTCTGTCCGTTCCTCTCGACTCAGTGAAGCACTATGAAGACTACATAGCCCGACTTCAGCAGATCCCCCGTGCCCTTAGTCAGACCACCGAGGTCCTCCGCGCCGGCATGAAGGACAACCTCATGCCCGTACGCTTTCTCCTCGAGAAAGTCCCGATTCAATGCCTGGGCATAGTAGATGCCGATCCCTTCCTGATTCCGACAAAGAAATACCCCGCCAACATCTCTCCAGAGGAGCAGAAGCGTCTAACGCAACAGATCAGCGCCGCTGTTGACACCGATGTCATCCCCGCCTACAAGACTTTCGCTGCCTTCCTTCGCACGGAATATGCTCCCCACGGCCGCACCACCCTTACGGTTACTTCTCTGCCAGACGGCGAGAAGCGATATCAGAACGACATCTACGGCCGCACGACCACCCACATGAGACCGGACGAGATCCACCAACTCGGCCTTCGCGAAATCGACCGCATCCAGGGCGAAATGACGGTGATCGCGAAAAAAGAGGGCTTCTCGGATCTCGCCTCTTTCCGCGCATCTCTCAAGACTAATCCTAAATACAAACCCGCCTCCGCTGAGCAGATTCTCGACGACTTTCGCCGCTACATTGCCCAGATGGAGCCCAAACTGCCCGAGCTCTTCACTCTTCTCCCTAAGTCGCCCGTAACTGTCGAGCCGATCCCTGCCTTCCAGGCTGCTACGGCAAGTCATTATGTGATTGGCACGCCGGACGGGAAGCGGCCCGGCCGCGTCGTCGTCGCCACATCCAACTTCGCGGAGCGCTCACTGATCGACGACGAAGCCATCGCCTACCATGAAGGGGTCCCGGGGCACCACATGCAACTATCCGTGCAGCAGCAGCTCACCGGCTTGCCCAAGTTCCGGCTCCACGGGCTCGGGTTCAACGCCTACACCGAAGGCTGGGCGCTATACGCGGAGCAGCTTGGAAAAGAGGTCGGCTTCTATCAGGATCCCGTTTCAGACTACGGCCGGCTTTCCTCCGAACTTTTCCGCGCCGTCCGGCTGGTTGTCGACACAGGAATCCACTCCAAGGGTTGGACACGCGACCAAGTCGTGGATTTCTTCCGCAAGTCGGGCGCGGTCGACGAGCCCACCATCCAATCCGAAACCGATCGCTACATCGCGTGGCCCGCGCAGGCTCTTAGCTACAAGCTTGGCCAACTCAAGTTTCGCGAACTCCGCGACCGTGCCCAGAAAGAATTGGGAACCAAGTTCGACCTCCGCACCTTCCACGATGCGATGCTCGATGGTGGAACCCTGCCCCTCGACCTGCTCGACGCCCGCACCGACAAATGGATCGCCCAACAGAAATTAAAATGATCCTGTAAAATTCCAGTGGCTTGACGCCTATGCGTGCGGCCAGTAGGCTGGCAGGCTCATGCGTGCTTCGTCGCGGAACCTTTTAGTTGGGGGAATTGGCCTCGCTGTCCTGGCGTTTGTTGCTTACCACACACGCGGCCTCTTTCATTTCGGCGATTTTAGCGGCGCAAAACTTCTCCACGCGGTGCGTGACGCCAATCTTTTCCTGCTGGCTCTCTGCGTGGTCGTCATTTACGCTTGCTACGCCTTGCGTGCTTTGCGCTGGCAAGTCTTTCAGCGAAATCTGGGGCCTTCGCACTTCTGGAACATCTACAAGCTGACCCTGGCGGGCTTTTCCGCCGTGTTCTTGCTCGGGCGGGCCGGAGAACCCGTTCGCCCGCTGCTGCTCGCCCGTAAGGAAAAGCTGCCCATCGCGGACATGTTCGGAATTTACGTGCTCGAACGGCTATTCGACACCGCAAGCGCCGCGGTCATTGCTGCCATCGGTCTTTTCCTATATGAGTCGCATGCGCGAGAAGGCCAAAGCGCCGGCGTGTTGGAGACCGCGGCAAAGACAACGGGATCGGTTCTGTTTGCGGGCGTCATCGTGGCCGTCGCCATACTCGTGTATCTGAGGGTCCACGGCACGGCCATGCTGGAGCGACGCTTGCAAGCGGTTATCGCGGTCCACTCTTGGAAAGCAAAATTTGCCCGCATTGTCCTGGGGTTTGCGCGCGGCGTGCAAACCATCCGCACCTGGGGCCAACTGGCCTTGGCAGTTCTATACTCAACGGCCCATTGGTTTCTGGTCCTATTGGTGTACTTCTGGGGATCGCACAGTTTTGGCGGAAAGCTCGCGAGCATCACTCTGAGCGACGCCATGCTGGTGATGGCCTTTACGCTGGTCGGCTCCGCCGTGCAAGTCCCCGGAGTCGGCGGGGGCTCGCAAGCGGGCTCCATCATTGCATATACCGCGATTTTTGGAGTAGAAAGGGAGCCGGCCGTAGCGGCCGCGATTGTGTTGTGGGTGATTTCGTTCGCCATCTGCGCTGTAGCTGGTGTTCCCCTGCTGATTCACGAGGGTTGGTCGCTGGGACAATTGCGAGAAATCGCCAAGCACGAGGACGAAATCGTGGACAAAGAAATGGCCGGGAGCAGTGGCGGCACGAGAACCCGGCCGGGAGAGTCCGCCGAGTGAAGTGCCCGTTCTGCGCGCACGTAGACGACAAGGTGATTGATTCGCGCGAAGGCCGTACCGGCGACACCATTCGCCGCCGCCGCGAATGCCTCAAATGTGGACGCCGCTTCACCACCTACGAACGCATCGACGAAATTCCTTACATGGTCATCAAGAAGGACGGGCGGCGCGAAAGATTTGAACGCCAGAAAATTTTGCAAGGCTTGCTGAAGGCTTGTGAGAAAAGGCCCGTGCCCACTCCCAAGCTCGAAGCCATCGTCGACGAAATCGAAGGCGTCGTGCATGAAGCTACCGAGCGCGAACTGACCACCACCGAAATCGGTGAAATGATCATGCACCGCCTGAAAAAGTTGGACAAAGTCGCCTACGTACGATTCGCGAGCGTATACATGGATTTCAAGGATGTCCAGGAGTTCATGAGCGAACTGAAAAATCTGCTAAAGGATCGGGTCAAAAAATGAGTCACGTTGTAAGGGGGCGCTTCAGCC
>Ga0137416_10001523_pt1 | contig 11866 bp, 12 predicted proteins | sample CZODoug3_1_1_16f_FD_108282 | JGI IMG/M metagenome (GOLD analysis project Ga0137416, IMG submission 108282) | Vadose zone soil fungal communities from Angelo Coast Range Reserve, California, USA - CZODoug3_1_1_16fungal (Illumina Assembly) | ecosystem: Environmental > Terrestrial > Soil > Vadose...
CCGTCCGGTTTGAGCACGCTGCGCAGAGCGCTGAGTCCCGCATCAGGGTCGGCGAGATGATGCAGAACCCCAGTGCACACGATCTGATCGAAGCTCATCCCCAAGTCGTTTACCCGCTCGATGGCAAGCGCATGGACATGAAGATTGTTCAAGTTGTATTTTTCCTTGAGTTCCTGTGTATGGCGCACACTCGTTGCACTACAGTCGATGCCGGTAACCTGAGCCGCCGGCCAGCGCAGCGCATGTTTGGCCGCCTGAGACGTCCCGCAGCCGGCGATGAGGATGGATTGGTCTTCTTTATAGGGTCTTGCGGGCCAAAATAGATGGTAATCCGCGCGGCGTCTTTGCTGGTCCTGCCAGAGCCGTCGATATTTCTCCAGCGTATCGATCGGCCGAGGGTAAGGATAATGATCGTAGAAGTCCCGGACTTCCTGTGCGACACCAAGTAATGCCGAATGGTGTTCTGTTTGCTGACGCATTGAAAATCAAACCACGCGAAGGATATCTGTCCGGTTGTCTAACTTTCCAACCTCGAAGAAGTTCGTTTCTCCCATGACACTTCACGACCGCGTTCCGTCTCTGTCTGTCACCGCGTGGCGTGCAATGCAGCGGAACCCGATGTGGTTCATACTGGTGTCAACCATCTGCGGCTGCCGTGCCGCTGGACGATAACGCAAGCAGTAGTTGGGCGCGCACAGGTGCGAGCCGCCTTTGACAACCTTGCGCGGGATTCGGAATTGCGCCTGCGCGGCGTCGTAACTCTTTTCGGGCGATACAATGCGCGGATTGACTGCCGGGCCGCAGCAGGCCTTGACCACTTCGTCGGCGTGACGCGGAACAAACCAATCACAAGTCCATTCCCAGACGTTACCTGCCATGTCGTACAAACCGTACCCGTTCGGCGGGAAGGATCCGATCGGGGAAGTTCCCTCGTAGCCGTCGTGGAGCAGGTTTTGCCAGGGAAACTCTCCCTGCCAAGTGTTGGCCATCACCTTGCCGCCGGGAGAATGCTCGTCGCCCCAGGTAAACTTCTTTCCGTCCAGCCCACCGCGGGCGGCAAACTCCCACTCCGCTTCGGTCGGCAGTTCTTTCCCTGCCCAGTGTGCATACGCTTCCGCGTCTACATAGGCAACGTGAACCACGGGGTGTTGTACGAGACTTTCGAGCGAGGATCCCGGTCCCAGCGGATGGTGCCAACTCGTTCCCGGCACCCAGGCCCACCAGTTGACGTAATTGCGTAAATCGACCGGGCCGGCGGTTTTGTGAAAGAGCATGGAGCCGGGCACGACATTCTCGGGAGGGGCGCCAGGAAAGTCCGCAGGATTGAGCGGGCGCTCGGCGAGCGTGATATAGCCAGTCGCCTCCACGAACCGCGCGAACTGTTCGTTCGTGACCTCGGAGCAATCCATCCAGAAGCCATCCACACTAACGTCGTGAACTGGCCGCTCCTCGGGATAGAAGTCTTCGGAACCCATGCGGAACGTCCCGCCGGGTATCCAAGCCATATCGGGATGCCGTGGACTGCCCCGTCTACCGGTTCTTTGGCCAAGCTCATCTGCGATTTGCGGTTTCATCGTATGGGTCTTCCTGGCCCTTGATCATCTCTCCGCTTTCATCATCGCCCTGCTTGGTCGCTTCCGGGCTCGCACACCGCCGGGCGCCACCATTGTTAGAGAACTTTGTTCAGATTAGCCCGTACATCGTCTTGAGGTTTTGATCCTCCAATCGCTTCGCGGGTGATCATTCCCTTCAGTGTTCACCCATCAAGGTCTTCAGCCTGGCGAGGGATTGACGGTACTCGAGATCGGCTTGAAACATCTCCGCCTCTACTTTGGCTTTCTTTGCCGCAATGATCTCGGCGCTGTTTTCTTGGTAACTCGCTCTCTGTACCTGAATCGCTGAATTCAGACGGCGGGTGAGTTCGCTGAGCTGTTGCGAGCGCTCCAGTTCGAAGTGGCTGCTCTTGACAGATGCCACGACTTTCGCCTTCGTCAATTGCAGGGCAATCTCTGCCATTTCGGCTTGGGTGTTCGCCCCTTTGATCGTGTGTTCCCGCTTGCCGAAGTCGAACAAGTTATAGGTCGCCATCACTCCAACAAAGGAGAAGTCGCGCGGAAGCAGAGGAACTGCGTTGCTCTGGTAAGCGTATCCACCGACCACGGCGACGACGGGAACATAAGACAATTTCTGCAATGTCGAAGCGGACCGCGCCTTTACCACGTTTTGCTCTGCCTCAACCACCTCAGGATTCGCCGCCAATGCTTTCACGGTGGCTTCCTTCAGTGAAATGTCTTCAAAACGCGGGTCCGGAGGCACCAACTGCAGCTCTGTGTCACTCGGCCAGCCAAGCATGTCGTCGAGTGCGGCCGTCAGTTCTTTCACCCTGCTGGTTGCGATGGCCAGCGCGTTGCTGATCTCAATCAGCTCTTCGTCGTGGCTGGTCGATGTCACGGGTATTGCCGAACTGCTAGCCACCAACCACTTGTTCTCGCCCTCCGTGGCTTTCACCTTGGCGAAGGTCAGTTGTCGTTGGGCAACCAACAGCCCGTAATAGGCCTTCTCGACCTTGCTGGCCGTCTCGGAGACGGGCATCCCCGCTTTGGCCCTCGCAATGCGTTCGTCAGCAACGTTAATCTTATAGAGCTCGCGAAGCTGGAACAGCGGCGTGATCGGTTGCGTCGCGGTAACCGCAACAAGGGTTAGATTCTCCCCGATTAGTGGTAGCCCAAAACTTCTCGGGTTCCCAAGTGGGCCGGTAACCTGGAGCTTTTGGCCCATGAACTTGTTAAAGTGAAAGTTTGAGAACGTGGAACCTATCTGAGGGAAGAAAGTGGATTCCGTGCCCAGCCGAGTTTGCCTGGCCACTTCCACTTGGAGTTGGCCGAGGCGCACCATCGGGTTGTTCTCCGCAGCCGCGACTTTCATTTGCGCCTCTTCCAGCGTGATGAGCCGGGCCCCGCCCGAAGCAATAAAGGGCTCCGAATCCACCGCACGAAGGACGACGGCACGACTTCCACTCGCCTGTTGTGGATTGCCGATCTTGCCTTCGTAAGCCGGCATCAACTGTGCCTTCAGCAGCGCGCTGGGAGCGGCCGGCAGTTGCGGCTCCGGGGTCGAAACGCTGGTCGGGAGATCTTGGCCCGCTACGACTCCCCTGAGTACAAGACAGCCAAGTAAGGTAATGGTGCCGTACCAACAACTACTGGGGGCCATCGTCATCCGTATGTTTATCATCACCCTTCTCCTTGCCCGTGGATGGAAGACCGGTTGTGCGCCAGAGAGATCTGCTTATCCACCCGCACGCACGGTTTGCTTCTTTTTCGAAAGGGAGGCCTTTCGACCTCCCCCTTAATAGGTCCCCAACTCACTTGCCGACTAAAACGCCATGCTCCACTTCTGCTTGCTGCTTGGCTTTCGCAGCTTGGGCCGCTGCTGCCTTGGCTGCCGCCGCGTGATCCAGTTGCGCCATCACGGAGTCGAGGTTGAATGAGGCTGCCTTTTGGCGGGGCGGGTAGTTGATGAAGTTCTGGATCTGGCCCGCCACGAGCGCCTGTGCTCCGTAGAGCAGGAAGATGTGATCGACCATCCAATCCCAGTACACGTTGGAGTTGAAACTGGCCCGCTCAAACGGATCGCGACGCAGGTTAAACATATGCGGGATCCGTAATTTCACTGAGGGCTCTGCCCAAACGTTCGTTGACTCTGCACGCTGCTCTTCAAAGACCAACTTATAGTCACCATGCCGAAGGGCCATGACGCCACCGTCATCGCTGACGTAGAAGAAGGATTGTCTGGGACTCTCCTTCACCTGGCCTGTCAGATAGGGCAACACGTTGATCCCGTCGATATGCACCTTGAAGGTCTTATCCCCGATTTTGTAGCCCTTCAAGAGCTTCTGGCTTACGTCCGGGTCGCCCGCCGCTGCCAGAAAGGTCGGCAGCATGTCCTGGTGAGAAACGATGCCGTTCAACACCGTGCCAGCCTTGATCTTAGCGGGCCAGCGGATGAACGCCGGAACGCGCCAGGCGCCTTCCCAATTGGTGTCTTTGCAGCTCCGAAACGGGGTATTGCCGCCATCGGGCCAAGTGTCGTTCTGGGGGCCGTTGTCGGTGGAATACATGACGATGGTGTTATCAGCAACGCCCAGCTGATCGAGCTTGTCGAGGATTAGACCAATTTGCTCGTCGTGCGTGACCATCCGGTCACTGTAGTCGTCCTGCCCACTCTTGCCACGGTTCTTGTCGGCAAGGTGTGTTCTGAAGTGCATGGCAGTCGAGTTGTACCAGAGGAAGAAGGGCTTGTTCGCTTGGACCTGTTTCTCCATCCAACTGATAGCGGCCGAAGTGATTTCCTCATCGACGGTTTCCATGCGTTTCTTGGTCAAAGGACCGGTGTCCTTAATCGTCTGCTTGCCTACTCGGCCCCAGCGGAGATCGTTCGTTGGGTCATCCTTGTCAGTCGCCAAGCAGTGCATCACGCCTCTCGGTCCAAAGGCTGCCAAGAACTTGGGATCCTTGGGATAGTCGGGCAGTTCCGGTTCTTCCTCCGCGTTCAAGTGATAGAGATTGCCGAAGAACTCGTCAAATCCGTGTACGGTCGGCAAAAATTCATTGCGATCACCAAGATGGTTTTTTCCGAACTGACCGGTGGCATAGCCGAGCGGCTTGAGCAGTTCGGCGAGAGTCGGGTCTTCCGCCTGAAGTCCGAGCGTGGCGCCGGGCATTCCGACTTTGGTCAAGCCGGTGCGAAGCGGGTTCTGGCCGGTGATGAAGGCTGCACGTCCTGCGGTACAGCTCTGTTGGCCGTAGAAGTCGGTGAAGGCGACGCCTTCGTTGGCGACACGGTCGATGTTCGGCGTCCGGTAGCCCATCATGCCCCGGCTGAAATAACTGACATTCCAGGTGCCGATGTCATCGCCCCAGAGGACCAGGATATTGGGTTGCTTTGTAGCCATGATTTGTTCCTTCCTTTAAGTTGATTTTTGCGTTGAGGTTATTGGCTCGGGCCGAACAAGAACGCTCCAGTCGCCGAAATGCGTCGTCATTGTGTCACTTGGTTGCTCCTTGGGCACCGCCGGGCGATGCTCGATGTAGTTCGGCGTGCATAGGACTGCCCCCTCCACTCTGCGGCGCGGCCGTCGCGGGGCTTACCCCACTGAAAGCCGACCGGTGCGCGCGGTCGCCATGGCAGAAGCGGAACTTCTGGCCGCTCCCGCAGGGACAGGGCTCATAGAGTCCGCGCCTGGCGTCCTCGGCAGCTGTCAATGCCATCACGTCGGAGGGCGGGTGGCCCTGCTGCAGCAGTTGGGCCATCGTCTGCATCGCGGGGCGGGTGTGGGTGAAGAATAGATACAGACCCGCGCAGAGATAGTTCTGGCCCGGATCGCCGTCGCACGAGAGTGTAAATCGATCCTTCGGACAGCCCCCGTTACAGAGCGCCTTGACCTCACAACGCTGGCACTGCGCGGTAAGCGAATCGCGCTTGTCATCCCCGAACTTGCGCTGCGCGGGCGAGGAAACGAGTTTCAGAAGGTTTGTCTCATGGATGTTACCTAGCAGATAACGCGGTTCGACGAAATGATCGCAGGAATAAACATCGCCGTTGTACTCCAGCGCCGGGCCATATCCGCAGGTGGGAGCGTGGATGCACAGTAAATGGCGGCCGAAATAGGCCTCGAGCGTCACATCGAACATCTGGACAAAAACACCGCCCACGTCATGGCGCACCCACTCCTCGAAGATATCGACGAGGAAGCGGCCGTATTGTTCGCCCCCCACCGAGCGTTTCGTTACGAGGTTTCCGGACTGCGTGTACAGCAAGCGCTTGCGGCCAGGCTGCTCGCTCCAGCCCTGGTTGGCGATATCGATAGTCTCCTGGGAGGCGCGCTCGACGATCGGGATAAACTGCAGCCACTTTGCGCCCATCTCATCGCGGAAGAAACGATAAACCGTGCTGCCGTGTTTCTCGTTGGCGGCGTTGACCGTGCACAATATGTTGAATTCGACTCCGTGCTTGCGCAGGTGCCCCCAGCCCTGCATGACCCGGTCGAAGGTGCCTCGTTTGGTCCGGTCGAGACGGTACGCGTCGTGGAGTTCGCGTGGGCCGTCGACGCTCAGACCAACCAGGAAATTGTGTTCCTTGAAGAAGGCGCACCACTCATCATCGAGAAGGATGCCGTTGGTCTGAAAGGTGTGTTGCACGACCTGCCCCGGCTGGCGGTATTTTTCGACGAGTTCGAGGGAGCGCCTGAAGAATTCGAGCTTCATCAGCGTCGGCTCGCCCCCCTGCCACGCCACTGTTACTTCGGGTGTGCGGTGCGACTCCAGCAACTGGCGGATGTAGGCCTCGAGCGTCGCGTCGGACATCCGGTGCTTCTCCATCGGATACAGCGCCTCCTTGGACAGGAAGAAGCAATATGTGCAATCGATGTTGCAGGTGGACCCGCTCGGCTTCGCCAACAGGTGGAAGCACGGCGGTGCACTGACCGGCCGAGTATCGTCAGTTGTTAGGGCCATTCGCGTACCGTCTTTGCAACGGCAACCACTCCAAGTCTTGATTGTCCCTGCGGCAACACACTAGGCCCGCACGCTCCAATCGTGGAACTGTCAAAACATACAGTGTGGGAGGGCGTACGGGAGGCGCACAAACAGAATCTGGACGAACGGGCCAGTGCGTGTTCTTCTTTCGTTCCGGGGTGACCGCGTCCCGGTTATTTGGTTTTTGGGAAAGGAACAAGATATGAGCGAACGTTTGCTCCAGGAGCCACGCGTTTGGCCGATTTCGGCGCTGTGCCCGAACGAGGACCCTAGCCAAAGGCTTCGGCGCCGACGTTACTTCGGGGCTCGCGAGTTTCTTCTGATTCTTGCTAGCGCCAGTATCCTTTATGAAACACCCACCCGCCTCCGCTGCGGCCCCAACGGGGAGCCACCCAGATGACACCGGCACGTGGCGGACGAGCCCACCGCCCAGCTACCCACACATACCCGGTGCCATTCCAACGCTGGTATCCCCCAATCCAGACATAACCTGGTCCGGGTGCGCTTCCAATCACCCCTACTCGGACAGGCGGAGGCGGCGCAATGCGAACCACCGTCTGTGCAACCCCGATCACTCCTCCCAGAAACAGTACCGCCCCAAGGGCGGCGCGAGTGTAGTGCAATTAATGACCTCCTCTTAGAGCTCCTTGAGCCATAGCCGGTCTAACGCGAGACTATGTTCACCGATGAGACTGGTGAACTGGCAAAACTCACAGTATCTGCGCTGAAGAAATTCGCTCTTCATGTGCAGCGCAGGTATGGTGGTTGCCGTCACAATCCGACCATCTCACCGCCTGAGAATTGCTCAACCGGATCACTGAGCCTGAAGTGACGGCCAAGGGTAAGCCGGCACCGACTGGTCTACTGACGCTCGTATTTCTGCCAGTCGCGCACCGTGCCCCCATGGTTTAACAGGTGAGATATAGCGTCTGGGCCTGCACGGGTGATGAGGGCAACCAGAGCTCGGCATCGGCTCCAACAAACTACAATGCGACACACATTTGCAGTCACGCTCGTGGCTCTTCCCTTGACGCTCCTCATGAATGCCCAAGACGACGTACCCACCTTCAAGACGCAGGCCTCGAGCTCATTTGTGTGGGGTGAGGACAACGGCCCAGGAGCTGTGTCCTCGAGTGTTCGAGACCCACTGACAGGGAATGCAATTCACAAGCTTAATCACGGGGGAATCGAGGTTAGCTCCCGGGCGGGATTCGAGAGAGTCGGCTCGGGACAATCGGGCGAACTCCTGAGTTTCACGACAACCATTGTCAACAATACGGAGTCTGAGCTGTCCGTGCGGCAAGGCGGTACCAGTGTTGACGGACGCATCACTTTGCCCCTCCCCGTTGTGCTCACGAAAAAAGGCCTCAGCAAGAGGGAGCGCAATCAGGTGTGGGAGCTAGCGAGCATGAATTGCTTTTCGAGCGGCTTTCTTCCGAACGAAGTTTTCTTGTCTCCGAACGCTTCGCCGAAAGCTTTCACTGTAACTCCCAAAAGAGCATTGACGATTTCATTTGTCACCAAGGACCCGCGCTACTATTCCGTTCTGTGTTCAGTGGAAGGCTGCTATCCGAAAGGAACGATACGTTTCTTCGTGACGGTCAATGAGACAGATTTCGTGTTTATTTGGCAGGGTCGGGCCATGGTTTATTGCGGTAAGTGAGTGGCAACGCAAGAAGCCTGGAATGAGACCCGACACTTGCGTCCGGAGATCCCTAGACTCGTCCGTTCAGGCGCTATGAACCGGGCTGCAATCCGTGGCGTAGCTTTCCCTTCGTTAATGGTAGATGTACGCCGCCATCATCGCACCGGCGGTGACCGCCGCGATGAGCCACAACGCTGCGATCGCGACGGGAACAACTATTGCCGCCGTCGATCTGATCTCTTCTTTCCTACGCGTCTCGGCGGCCTCGGCAAGCTCTCGACATTCAATGAGCACGTCCGAAGGTGTAATCCTTTGAAGCACCTTTACCCCGAGAATCAAAACGATCAGGTCGTCCAGGACTCCGATCACTGGAATGAAGCTGGGGATGAGTTGAATCGGACTGAGCAGGTAGCCTGCGGTGCATGCTGCTACCAGCCTTGCGTACCAGCGCGTCCGGGGATGTTTAAACACAAAATAGAAGACATGCGCCTCTTTCTGGAGCTGTTGCGCCCGTCGCCTGCAGTTCACCGCAAATACAGGTTCAGATCGCACCATCTTGGGAGCCAGATACAGACCGGATTTCCTCGTTCGAACAGCGTCGCCACCCACTGTGCGGTCTGCACCTAAAGCTACGAGATCGTTCTACGGTGCCACAACTGGCAAATCTGACAGCAGGAGGGATCATTATCGGAAAGCGATTCTGATCAGACGTTTCAGCACTTCCCCTGCCGAATAGATCGTCAGCGACAATGGCAAGAGAGGGGCGGCGGTCGCGGCGGCAAGGCGAGTTATATCTTCCATTCCGAAGGGAACGAGACGCATTTGGCGCACCATCGAGTAGACGTTCCCCTGTCGGCCAGCGACTGGATGTCCGCGGTGCCCAGTAGCACACTTGTTTCCGAGGCCGCGCCCTACATCCGCTTTTCCTCAAACCCGAACAAATACCGAGTCGCCAGTAGGAGATGCTGGGCTGAGCCCTTCCGCTTAGTAGGCTCAAGCCTTGGAGTAAAAATCGCCAAGGGACCAAGGATGACCAAAACGAAGAAGCTCGCCAATGTCGAATCGTAGCGTTGCTTCTTGAGGGGTCGAACTGCAACCGACAAACCTGTAGGTTCTGACAGTTCTCGTTCTATCCCACCCCGTCTATAACTCCTCCAGCCTCCAAATCGCCCGCAGGTCGGCTACCACGACCAAAGGGTGCACTTGGCTACGTTTAAGGGAGGATGAATATGCGAACTCCTTCGAAAGCCGTTTCCCCAGCGACCTCGCTGCGCCCGCGGACACCCGGGGTAATTTTGCTCTTCCACGACTTGAGGATATCGATCTCCTTGCTGGTCCGCCTCACCAAAAGGCTATTTTGTCGTTCTTTTTGAATGTCGCTCCTCCTGCTTCTCAGGCGAAGTTCCCTACTCGACTAAAACGGTCCGTGGCGCAGCAGAACACCGTAAAACGTGATGAATCCAATCAGGATGACAACCATCGCTACCACGAAGGAGAGGGACCCCACATGCCGCGTCTGGGACGCTCCAATCTGCTTCAGAAAATTCAGGTGCTGCCAAGCTGCGGCCGCTAAGGCCAGAGTGCCCAGAGCAATAAGGCTCATCCCCAGATTGCGCGGCGCCTGCGGACGCTGGATGTTCCCGGCGGCAATTTCTTCGGGCAGGTATTGAAAGAACTTGTAAATGCTGAAACCGAATCCGATCATCGAAAGGGCGGTTCGGATCCATGCCATCAGCGTTCTTTCCGCTGCGATCATCGTGCGCTGGAGGGCCAGATCGGTTCGCTCTTCGGCAAGAATCGTTCCCCTATCTTTTGACGCTGTTTCAACAAGGCTCATGGGACCATTCCTCAAACGTGCCGCGTATGATAGCGCCGGAATTAGACTTCAAAACGTAAGGTTCTAGCGGCAACGCGGCCTGCTTCATCGTCTCCCACCTCTTTGCCTCCGAAGGTCATACATCGGGACTCTTGTGGCCCCGCAGTTGATCCGATTTGCCGCTCAGCATTCGCCGATACGTTGCTCGTCGGTTAGCGAGAGCGATGACCGGGGACATCATTCTCTTAAGATCGGGGTGTTTGCCGGGCCTTGTTGACGTCGTACATTATTCGTTCGAGCCAGCCGCGTGGCCAGCCCGCGCAGAATCAGATAGGGCGCGATCGCCAAGACGAAGGCGACGATGATCGCTTCCCCCGGATATACAAAGCGCAACACAATGAGCTGGTACACGACGTCCAACACCAGCGCGAGAACGAACACCTTGCCGATACTCTTCCACCCGTCCTTGATCATGTCGATCCGGTGGGCGGGATTCGAGAGGAAGCCCCAGAAATACGGCGGCCTGCCAGCCCTGGCATCTGCCAACCCTGAGCGAATCGCGAAGAACGACGCCATGACCGGCTGTAGCACCAGTCTGAACTTCATCGGCCCACTGACACGGGCAACCAGCTGACTTGCGACGCGCGACCACATGTGGTCCATAACACCCCTTCCGTTGCGATGAGCCCCAACAGCGACTGAACCGCACGAACCGCCTGTCTTTTCAGAAGCCATTCACGCGCGCGCGCCCGGGCCGGCGGCGGGCGCGGCCAGCGGCACGATCGAGGGCCAGTGCTCCCGGACAGCAAATACGCGGAACAGAAACGCAACCACCACCGAGATCAGCGTGACGGGAAAGAAGGAGAGGCTCCCCTTCTCGATCACTGCGAGCAGCGTGTAGACCGTGCTCGCCAGCACTGCCGTCGTGACGAGTTGCTCCGACGGCCTCACGATCTCCGGCGTGACCCCGGAGAAGAGGTCGATGAACACCCCGCCCGCGGTGGTGGCGATCAGCCCGACGACGATCGCGCTGAAGATCCCAAGGTCGTGTTCGAGCGCCTTATGCGCGCCCAGGATCGCAAACCAGGGCAGCGTGAAAGACTTGAAAAAGGCCAGCGTCCTCGTGCGGAACCGCTCCTCCCTCGAGTCGAGGTAGCGATAAATCGCCAGCCCCAGCAAACCCATCAGAAGGCACACGAGAAGATAGGTCGGGTCCTTGATTGGCGAGGGGATAACATTGAGCAGCACGTCGCGCGCCACGCCACCGCCGATACCGCCGAAGAAGGCCATGATCAACAGTCCCGCGACAGTGTAGCCGCGGTTGTGCGACGGATTGCGGGCGACGAGCACCCCGTACAGGGCGTTGATGCCGGCGGAGAACAAGTCGATGTGAGGAAAGCTTGGCAGGTTCATGTCAGGTTTCTCCTGGGAACGGCCCGCCGCCGCCCGCAATGCGGTGCGGGCCAATGATCAGTAGCTGACGCACGTGCGGTCGCGAAGGCAGTTGAGGTTGCAGACCGCCCCTCCGCTTCGCCAAGATGTGAAAGTAGGCGGGGCTTCTGGTCGGGGGTGAACTCGCGCAAGGCATCAGAGTGCTTCCACTCATGTCGAGAGTAGGGGGGCAGGTCTGAGGCCACAACTGTCACATCTGACAGGGGCGGGCTAGAGATCGCTGACGCCTGACCGTTCGGCCATTTCTAAGAAGAGCGTGCAGGAAGTATGGGTGCCCTGTCTTGCCTACCCATGCACCAGCGGAGCTGGTGCTGGCCAGCGTCTACATCTTCGGTCATAAGCTGCGTGCCAGAGCACACCACTGGCGGTGGGTCTCTATTGCCGGCGGCGTATCTCCTGCCTGAAATCTCTGAAAAC
>Ga0137416_10001527_pt1 | contig 11862 bp, 10 predicted proteins | sample CZODoug3_1_1_16f_FD_108282 | JGI IMG/M metagenome (GOLD analysis project Ga0137416, IMG submission 108282) | Vadose zone soil fungal communities from Angelo Coast Range Reserve, California, USA - CZODoug3_1_1_16fungal (Illumina Assembly) | ecosystem: Environmental > Terrestrial > Soil > Vadose...
GGTTGGCCGAAAAGGAAAAGTAATGGTGATTTAATGGTAGTACATCAGTCTGGCAGGCTATTTGATATTGGCTGACAGTCCATCCAATATTGTCTGAGTGGTACTGTCAGATCCGCCGAATACACACAAAATATTCATTGGGTGTGTCCATTGGTTAGACTGACAGTCCATCCAATATTGTCTGGGTGGTGCTCTCAGATCAGCCGGATACACACAGAATATTCATTGGGTGTATCCATTGGTTAGGCTGACAGTCTATCCAATATTGTCTGAGCGGTACTGTCAGCTTAGCCGGATACACACGGAATATTCATTGGGTGTATCCATTGGTTAGGCTGACAGTCCATTCAATATTGCTTTTGCGGTAGTGTCAGCTCAGCCGGATACACACGGAATATTCATTGGGTGTATCCAATGGTTAGGCTGACAGGCCATCCAATATTGTCTGAGCGGTACTGTCAGATCAGCCGGATACACACAGAATATTTGTCCATTGGTTAGGCTGACTGTCTATCCAATATTATCTGGGAGGTACCGTCGGATACGTCGGATAAACGGAACATATCATTGTGTATTTATTAGGTAACTTGACAGTGGCCGCGGATCTAAGGTGGTGTTATATATCTTATTCGTAACACAAGGGCCATGTATCCAAAATGTGTATGCAATATTAGAGTGTATCCGCAACCGCATTTCGGATAGAATCGGAGCTAATGTCCATGTCTTGTCTACAATCCCAACTCCACGAGTGGATACACTCTATTTACAACTTCATGTGATGAAATGGGGAGTTAGATTGCATCGAATGTAGTGGCAGAACTACACATATATATATATATATAATTAGTCTAACGTCTCCGAGATCTCCTCGCAAGTCTTCGTGACAGCGGCAAAGTCCTTCGTGACGGCAGCAAACTCCTTTGCAAGACGCGCGAACAGCTCATTGGTGTCTTTCTTAGAGTTGGCCTTGGTGGCACGTGTAGACTTCCTCGTAGCCTTCGGAATGGCTACTCCGTCGAATCGGACGTGAGACGAACTCGCGGAGGCAGTTTTGGGCTTCTTGCCCAGTGGTTGAGCGTCGGCGTCATCGAGCGGCTCGATAACGCCAATCGAGCTGGCGTCGGTCGTTGAATACGCCTTGCGCTTCCTGTTTGCCGAGCGTGCTGGAGACCTCGGCTCCTCTTTGATACTCATTTCACGAGGGCGACGAACATCTATTTGTTACACATTGATCAGTAGTATACTTCGAAGTGGAAACGGCAAACGATCACTCACCCCCATTGTCACAACTCTTCTTCTGCCTCCAGCACAAGTCGCACGCATGTCCGACGGGACCCGAGCAAATGGGCTCATTGGTCCGAACACAGTTCTGACAATGCTATATGTTACTGGTAAGTAAACGATTCGCGAGTGCAATACACGTTACTCACGTTCTCGTGAGTCACTTGGGGCATCCGTTTTCGAGCTTCTTCCTTCTGACGCATTGTCTTCTTCTTTGCGGTTCCCTGATATATAGAATTAATGTAATTAGTATGGAAAGCAATACCAATATATATATAAAGCGCACCGGTTGCTCCTCAGGAGCAGAATCGCTGCGCTCATCGTCATCAACGTCATCAACGTTGATTCCAGCAGACCTTTTCGCGTCGATAAACGCCTGTTTCTGGGCCCTGAGGTCGCGTTCGGCTTGCATGATCGCCATCTCTGTATCCGCCAGCTTCCTCGCCTCCTCCAACCGTTCTCTGGCGGCTGCCGCCTGGGCTAAATCCTGACGCAATTCCTCCTCTGCGCGTTTCCGCTTTTCCTCCTCAGCCCTGGCCTTTGCCTCCTCCTCGCGCCTCTTCGCTTCCACCGCATCGGACTGTTTCTGGGACTCCAATTGGCCTTCGAAGGTAACCACCGTGTTCGTGCACAGTGTGTTAAGCGACACCACGACGTCTTGCTGAATTGGTTGCAGACCAGCGAGCCGAGTAAGCTTGGCCTGCAAAGGGTAAGCCTGTGTTGATAGCATATGTAGATTAAGTGGACTTACCAAGAGCGCATCCATGCGCTCGCACCATTCCAGTGTCGAAAGTTCGTGAAACCGGCCGTTAGATTCGATCGGGCGGTTTTGGTAGTGACCGAAGACGGTCTGGGCCAAATGAAGTCCTTGGGACTTCAGGAAATCGCCAAATGAGTCTGGCGCTTCAATTGGATCAGGGTAGGACATGTCGATAAGGCGATCTCGGGGTCCAGAAAAAAAAAAAACTGAGTGTTGATGTTGTGGAATGGAACCGATGTTGAACTAAAACAACGCGTCGTCGGATTCTCACACTCCATTTGGTAGGCTGTGGCTGTGTGCATGGCCACTACAGAACAGTTGAAGATACTTTGGAAATGATCCATTGTGCGTCTCTAATGGATAGGCTGTGAATAAAATGTTTTGTTTATATTCAGTAATGTACATCTTCTGCCATTGTCAACCTAAAACGTTAGTACACATTAGGACGTCGGAAAGACTTTCCGAGTGACATGTGTACACTTGACACATTAATTTCACGTTACGAGATCGGAATCTGGTTTTTCATTTGACATGTATGCACATCTGTAGTTAAGGAGTTGTACTAAGCAAAATTAACATCGGGTGCGCTTTGACGGGCCATCAGCCCCACTGGCGGCTCTAGAGCGTTTTGACCTTTGCCTGCTGTTATTAGTAATAGTCGCACAAAATACACAGTGAAAATTATCTTACAACTCGGGTTCCGCTAGAATTGCGTTGAAAATTCCTTCGACGCACTGCATATTCACTTTCCACTCGTTCCCAGCGCCTGAGTACTCCCCCTGCCAATAGAGGCAAAGCATAAGGCCCAGAATACCTGTTTTTCCCGGGCGGCACCATATATTATCCATTACAGCGCCGCCAATTTCCACAGCGCGGGACGGAAGCCCACCAAGATAGTTGGTAAAGGTCTTTCCAAAGGATTCCGATGGACGTTGTGCATCGGTCTTCATGAGTTTAGCATAAATCCAATCTTTCCACTCTTCAGGAATGCCGGACTTGCGGACGTCATCGAATGATAGGTCGGTGCGGCAGGACCTGAAGAGCGCCTTTTCCGCACGAAGCCAAAGAGAGGCAAGGGCTTGCCATTCCGCTCCCATGGTCTCCCAAGCCAGGCCAGCCAGCCCGGCCTCTTCACGAAGATAGTGGACCGACGGTGGTACACCGGACAATCCCTGCGAGCTGAAAACATATGTCAGTAATCGGATACACCTATATTCCAATGCGCTAGTGCCTACCGCTTGTGGCCGTGGCTATCCAATCCCCTTTCACCGATCCCTCCCAATGCTCCACTCCCTTCATTCCCTGTGGGAGGTGTGTTTCTTCCGATCGTGGCCTCATCATCTGTGTCAGTCTCTCCTGCGGTTTTGATTGGGCCAACGATGTCCTTTGACGTTCCCTGCGGGGAGGATTGCATCGTGTGCACGTAATAAGCTTCGATTTGCTCAATCCTGTGTACATAGTTAGATAATTACTAGTAATTCAACAATATAAATGCAACATACGTTTCTGCATACCCAGCGCGAAGGTCGTGAATACTGTGGCCAAGCTGGTCGTATTCCGAAAATGGATAGGGACTATTGATGATGTGGGCAGGTACGTCGGAATATCTATCCGGAAACTGCGCAATCCACAGGGCTCTGAAGGCCAGTCCACAGCCTAAAGCGACGAGCTCCACCTGTTTATATGATGCCAGAAACCCGTTATCAGCAGTGATCGGGTCCTGGTCAATCCACCGTGTAAAGGCTGAGAGCGACGAAGAGGATCGTGGGTCGAAAAAGGCTTCGGCAAGGTAGGGATCGGTGGATCGCCACGATACCCACGTTGGAGGACGTCCCTCCAACAGTTCACCATCCTATAAATGTATCAGTAGATGCACAGTCCAATAATGAGTTGCGCACCTTGGCAGCAGCAAGAAGTAATAGCAAATTCCTGTAGTCCTTGTGAGTGGAAAGAGAGTCAAGGAACGTACGGCGGCCTTTCCGACTTGAGGGCACATTGTGTGGTGATTTTGGAAGCGATTTGACACTGGCCGTCGTGCTCGCATTTGTGCCAACCACGTCCGACGCACCATCATTGACGTTAGGGGCCTCATCTTCATCGGATTCGACGTATTCAACCTGTCGCTTCTTCCCCTTGCGCCGGTCTACGACTACTGGATTCCTCTTTGCATGAGCCTCGAATGGCCTATCCGACCTATCCTTGAGGACAAGAGGTCGGCTACCCTTGTTTTGCATTTTGAGCCAATGTTTGAGCCATGCATCGACGCCATCGGACTTCATGTGTGACGGTTCTTGAAGCTTGTGGTCACAATCAGGTCTTGACTTTTTGCTGAGATAGTGAGACGGGTGTTCCGCAATGTCGGTCCAAGGGATACGGCCTTGAAGCTGGTAGAATCCTGTATTTCAATAGTCAGCTGATGTCTTAAGAATGGTCCTAAAGAGAACGTACGCCTTGCCGCCGCCATAAACAGTCTCAGAAATGCTTTCCGACGATGAAGTCGCAGTTCTATCACATTGCCGGGTAGCAGTGGGTACTGGTCATCGTCAAAGTCAAGAGCCTCTTGGCTATCTGCCTCCTCAGTGGACTCTAAATAAGTGATAGACGTCAGTGATGAAACTTGAATTATATTAAAACCGACCGAGGTTAAAGTCCTTCCACATGTCAACGATATTATTGACGCCTTTCCGATGCTCCGGTCTGGATGCGAAAAACTGAAGCCCCTCAGTCTCATATCTCATTATTCGTTAGCCCAAATATATTGCTGTAAGCAACCGGACGCTTACCTTGCATATGTCTGTTGGCCATCTTCATTAGTATAAGCCGCGAATGCAATGAACGCTGCTCCGGTCCGCTGATTGATGAACTTCAAGAAATCTGTGATCTCCGTCGGAATCAACTTTGAGAGTCTAGATGTGCATCATCAATAGACCGCTGTGAAGGATGTAAAGTCACGTACTTGCGTTGAATATCATCCGGAAGAGGATTTGTATTCCATTCGACTGCGAGGTCCTCGCACTGCTTTTCTTCCTCTTCACTGAGGTTGTCAAAGACATTGGCAAGGGCAGTGCGATACTTTCCGATATCCTTCTCTCCACCGTCGGAAAGCGATTTCCGCTCGTTGGAAATTCAGTCCTTAAAGATATGGCTACAGACCGACTTTGCTGTCCATGTCTTCGACGATGTTGGATGACCTCTGGTATCCGCCTTCGATTTTCCTGGTCTCTCCTCCTTTGTATTTCCTGATGCGTAGTTGCCAAACCAGGTGCGTACAGACTGATAATGTCATTCAGTATATGTGAATCAAACAATCCGGCGATCATTCACCTTTTCCAGGTCATCTGGTAGCTCCAAGTTCTTTGCCTGTGCAATGGCAGTGATGTCCTGGGCGACTCGGGTGATGAGCGTGGATCGCGTTTTGACGCTACCACGATCAGTAGTGTCCATATATTCTGTGCAGCTATCCAATAGCGTCTGCTTAAACGAGTCATTCATCCAACGACTGTATGGACTCATGTTGATGTGTTGACGGTGCGTGAAAGTCAACAAGGTTCTGAGTCCGAGCAGCACATTTACCCACGGTTCGCAATTATCACTTCCGCCACTCAACAGTCCACAATCCACTGTTCTGTATATCAAATGGTTGAAATGTTAATAAGTACCTTCCATACGTCTCTAATAGAATCTGCCATTGTGGAAATCCAACGTCCCGTTTCCGCATCTTTATTCCGACAGGCTGTTGGTCGGAGTCAGACACCAAAGACACAAATGCATGTTTGCACCCACCCACACATATCATCGATGGATTCGTGGTCCATTGCTTAATACAGTCTATTCACATATGCAGCATCGTTAGAATCCACCACATATATTAGCTATATCTACTCTGTCTTGGACAGACCTATACTGCGTTGGAAACCGTCAAATGCTACGATATGTCCCCATGACCTTGTGGGATCTCTTCAACCTTGGAATTAGGGGAATCATGCAAATGCGCCACAGATATCTGTTTAGGTCATGCAACTTGCAAGGGTGCAGCAATGTACAAGTCACATTAAAGGACCGCCTGACACTGTCGAATGTTGATAACATTGCTACCATTATGGAATGCTACCCGGACAACCTGTGTGTTATAGCCTCTATTATCTACTTATATTAAACACAGTTACCGATGGTTGGCAACCACAACAAATACTATCTGATGTTTATCCGCCGAGATTATCAAGTGCAATGGCAGAAGGATGCAACCCAAACATCAACGTGGAACAGCTTTCGTCTGATCTACTTGCGTTTGAGATATCTACAATCGGGACACCATTACCGGCCGGATGTGTGCCGTTTGACATGCCCAGAACATATCATTAACCTATCCATGGGATATATTGCATCGGAAACATATAATCGGAAACATAAAATTGACCGAATTCGCTGGATGTGTGTCTTCCTCATGTCCAAAGCATGTTCATGATTTATCCATGCATTGGTCTGGACGGAGCGTTGGTCCATACATGCACATAATAGAAAATGTATATTTCCAACCATTCCAATCGCTTTCTGCGAATTACATTGTTAATCGCCTGTGATTATTGTCTTTCAACCTCATGCAACAAATTTTGTAATGAATGTAGAACCTGTTTACTTCAAGGGGAATGAAATTACATTCGGGATGTACCAGAGCATAATTGCATTCTACTATCCCTTTGACTGATCCATGGAGGCTAAATGCAGGATAGATCAGATGCCTTCTGTCCGATGCATGTTATTGATCCATGCATTTAAGTGTATCGGCTGTCTATCCGCCACAAGCATGGATATGGTAATAAATGAGCCATAGTACACGTTTCGAAGTGATTGTACTGATTACATGATCGATAACGAGTTTCCATCCTCTTACTACATTACCAACTACCTTTCCTCCGCACACTAATCCCTCAATGCCAAAAATCAGAGACTCTGGCCAAAGGCCTGACATGTTTGAAATTGCAACCACACAAACACGACGAGGCAAACGAGTCAGCCATGTACCAGTGGAGGATTTAACACCATTACCATCACCCTCACGCAGTGTATCTCCAGCAAAAAAGCGTCCATGGTCTCCTGGAGTCCATGAGCCCAGCCACGATGACTTGGTGACGGATCCAATATCTAAGCGTTCCAGAACCGCTGGAAAGGTGCGTTCGACCGTTGGTATAATGTGATTCACATCGGTCAATGTTCATCAGACTCAAAACGAGTTTCTTGGAGAGTATCTAAGTCGACGACACAGCATTCTCATAGAACTGCTTCGACACGAATCCTTTCCGTCCAATTCCATCTGCTCACATTGTCAACAATCCACCGGCGCATATCGGTGTCGGGATTGCTTTGGATCGGACATTTGGTGCAGTGGCTGTTGTGTTTCCACTCATGCGCATCTTCCATTCCATCGGGTTGAGATGTGGAATGGAACCTTTTTCCAGCGGTCTGACCTTCTCACACATCAGCTTACCATCAATCTGTGCCATGATCCGAATGATTGCCCTTCCATTTCCCCAACTGTCAGGACACAAGGGGTCTTTGACCCAGATATTTCCAATGAGGCCGATGAGGCCGATGAGCTGTCGGATGGGTATCTGGTGGATGGCCATCGGCATTCTGAGATGTCCGGATCGACGGCCTATGCAGGAAATCGATCGAGACTAATAATCGTATCGTCCACCGGAATCTTCAAGCGTTGGATTCGATGGTGTCATTGTGCTAAATCATCGGACCAATATGTTCAACTTCTGCTTCGTGCGAAGCTCTTTCCGGCAAGTTTCAAAAACCCTAAAACGGCATTTACGTTTGAGGTTCTGGATCATTTTCGACTCGATGCACTGGAATGTAATACAGCGGCTATGAATTTTATGAGTAAGATTCGTAGGATAACCGATGAGGCGTTTCCATCACGGGTGCCGGTAAGTTATCCGATGCGTCGGATACATCTTCCACTCTCATCATGCTGCGTAGGATCGTTATCGGGAGCTACTCAGAGTTTCCAGACAGTGGAGAGATTTGCATAATCGAATTCGAGCCGGATTTGTCCATGACCGACCTGATGTTCCTGTTGATGGCGGTCTTGCTTTATTCTGTCCCGCTTGCCCGCAGATAGGGATCAACATACCCCCGGAAACCGAATGGAAAGCTAATGACAGGTATGGAAAAGCATTATTTTTCTTCTAGCACTAACTATCAACCGATGTCATAGGTTACTATACCGCCCGCAGCTTGTGGTGGACGGGAATATGAAATTAGTGCATCAAATCCAGAAGCGACCTGATGATGATGTTTCATTGTCCGACGGTGAGATGTTTATGGTTAAACGGGCGCCCTATGCGGAACATTTAGCCCATGCGCCTCAAAGACAGCCGGTGAGTCTCTCCAAAATCACAGTTAGGTTATAAGCTGACACAAGTCAAGAAATCGAAATGTAATAATCACAGAGCTCAAAATAACGGAAATCTTCATCGGAACCACTTAGATTCTACAGGTAAGGGTGCATGCGCATGTGCAAGACACGGCGCCTTTGTACCACACTGTGTGGTAGACTTTCAGAAGGGCGAGCGGTGGGTACATCCGATACTATGACTATAATAGTATTGCTCATTAGGCTATAGGCAGATTAACATGGACTACTCAATCTGCCAAGCACTGAAGCGTTTTCCAAGCCACGTACAAGCACTCATAATTTACGACATATGCTGTCAATGGAGCCTTCATTTCAGACAGCGCGTATCGGAATCAGACTTCTTGGAACTATATGATTCATTGGAGATCATTGGCGCAGTCGGGAAGTGGCATCTTGCGGCACACATTCCGGAATGCTTTCCGAAGTTTACACTGAATTTTGTGGAAGGTGCTGGTGAGGTTGAAGGGGAGATCCTGGAGACCCTGTGGTCCGGACTGGATGAGGTTGCGGGTTTTACGCAGGCAATGTCCATTGCGCATGCTCAAGAGGTTCTCGATGATTATATGAATGATAGCAATTGGCGGAAAATGATTCGAATTGGTAGGAGTCCACAGTGCATGCTTCGACCTGTTGAACTAACACTACTTCCAGCCGATTCACTGTGCGGAAAGCGGTCCCGAGCTAAGAAGGGCGTTTCCGAGACTAAGCCGGCATTTGAACAGTTGACCGAGTGTCTGGATGCGGCATTAGTCCAGGAATGGACCGCCCAAGAACGTATTGCCATGGAGCAACGTGGCGATCATCTGAAAATTTATGCAGTTGCATCAGAAAAATGTGGGTAAGGCTGTGATTCCTTTTCGGATATGGATCGCTCATGTTGTCTAGTACCGACACTGGCGGAAATACGCCTAAAGCTATCGGAAACTGAGGTGCAGCATGGAAACCTATCCGGTTCCGTTTCCACACTTACGGAAGGCCTCGCAATAGAGAAATCACAGTAAGCTTCAGATTCTATCGTTTCCAAATTATTTAACATTAGATACTAGGATGTTGCTTCGACGCCATGTTGCATCACTTGGCAAGGCATGTTTGGTTGCACAGAAGAATGAACTTCTTGATCGGCGGCGCAAGCTAGAAGCCAGGATTTCCGCCTATGAGCGCCAAGTTTCAGTTATTATTAAACTTGATGACGACGTCCAATGGTCTATGCAGGACGGGAAGATTCCAGCTATCGATGCCCAAGCAGAAGAAGCGTCGGACGATCTTCTAGACCTATATCCCGACGAGTGGTTTACGCCTGAAAGGGAACGAATCACACTCCCTTCTGCACTAGCACCTGGGGAAATCAACCGTCTGTCCCTCAAACCACTCGCGATGATTGAATTCGAGTTACGCAAGGGCCAAGTTACAGATGCTCTTGAAGGGCTTCGCTTGGCTCTTGGTGAGAAGTCCCTTCGTTTCCGGACAGAAGTGCGTAATGCAAATAGCCAGCGGACCAAACACCGAGCGTGGGATAACGTCCATAAATTTGATGTTGATGCTCGAAGGTATAGATCCACATACAGACAGGCTCGAGGCGCACTGCAGCGTCTGTCGACCGACCCAGAATACATGGCAACGCTTCATGACATCACCGACAGTGACTTAAAAATGGCTGGAGATCTAACTGATGAGCGGAGAGTCGGCCAACGGTCAGATACTCTACCGTGGTTTTGGCGGTTCGGGGATACAGGTGATTCTGGTGGTCCGCGCATGCAGGAATGTACGTATTCCGATTGCCCATGTGCTTGTCCGACTAATACGCCTTCAGTCTATCGAGTGAGTTGGCTGAGAGCAAAGGCACGCTTTTGCCGATGGTCAGAGGAACTGACCTTGGTAGGGTATGAAATGCAATGGACCGTAAATTGGTTCCGTTGGAGAGAAAATCAATGGAGACAACGGCTCAAAGATCTCGATGATGAGGAGAGGCCACCTGGTATGGATTCCTACTGTCATAAGCAGGTCGCATTGTGGGGCTCCCTTGCAGATATAACGCAGGATAGGTTCTCCACTCACCTGGGTCATCCTTTATTCTCGTAGTAATACATATATAGTGTCGCATCGGCCTGATACACGTAGAATATTCACCTTTGTATCCATTAGATAGCCTGACAACTCGTCCAGCCCAACAATAATCGATCGGTATCCGGCTAATCCGACACCTCCACTACCCCCCAATATTGGATGGGTGATCAGCCTGACCGATGAATATTAAAATTGTATCCGGCTGATCTGATAGAATGATTCAGACAATATTGCATTGGCTATCAGGCTAACCAATGGATACAACAAATGGATATTCATTTTAGTATCTGGCTAATCCGACAGCACCACCAGGACAATATTGGATTAGCTGTTGGGAAAGCCAATGGATACACCAAGTGAATATTTAGATAGTATCCGGCTAATGCGATAGGACGATTTAGACAATATTGTATTGGCTATCTGGCTAACCGATGGATACACCGAATGAATATCCATTTAGTATTCGCCTAATCTGTCGGCAGCAGCACTAACACAATATTGGATTAGCTATCAGGCTAACCAATCCAAACGACTATTCAGCTAGTATCCGCCTAATTCGATAAGACCATTCAGACAATATTGTATTGGCTATCAGTCTAACCGATGGATACAACATGTAAATATTCAGATAGTATCTGACTAATCCAATAGGACCCTTCAGACAATATTGTAATTGCTATCAGGCTAACCGATGGATAGTAAATATTCAGATTGTAGCCGGCTAATTCGATAGGACCAGTCAGACAATATTGCATTGGCTATCAGGCTAACCAATGGATACCCCAAATGAATATCCATTTATTATCCGGCTGATTCCACGGCGCCAATGAGACAAGATTGGATTAGCTGTCAGGCTAACCTATGGATACACCGAACGAATATTCATTTAGTATCCGGCTAATCCGACGGCTCCACCAGACAGTATTGCGTGGGCTATCAGGCTAACCAGTGGATACACCAACTGAATATTCATTTAGTATCCGGCTAATCCGGCAGCTCCACCAGACAATATTGAGTGGGCTATCAGGTTAACCAATCGATACACCAAGTGAATATTCATTTAGTATCCGGCTAATCCGACAGCTCCACCCAGACAATATTGAATTGGCTGTCAGGCAAACCAATGGATACACCAGCTGAATATTTATTTAGTATCCGCCTAATCCAAAAGGACCATCTGGACAATATTGTATTGGCTATCAGGAGAACCGATGGATACATCAAGTGAATATTCAGATAGTATCCGGCTAATCCGACAGCTCCACCGGGCAATATTTAGTGGGATATTAGGCTAACCAATGGATACACCAACTGAATATTCAATTAGTATCCA
>Ga0137416_10001533_pt1 | contig 11841 bp, 12 predicted proteins | sample CZODoug3_1_1_16f_FD_108282 | JGI IMG/M metagenome (GOLD analysis project Ga0137416, IMG submission 108282) | Vadose zone soil fungal communities from Angelo Coast Range Reserve, California, USA - CZODoug3_1_1_16fungal (Illumina Assembly) | ecosystem: Environmental > Terrestrial > Soil > Vadose...
CGCAAAAACCGTGGCCACCAGCACGGCCCCGGCGACCAGGACAAACAACCCCACCATGGCTTGCTCGCGTTTCGCTTCCATCACACACCTCTCTTCCTTGCTAATTAACGGCCCGGATGGCGGTGTTCTTCCGTTAGCATTTGCAAATAATCCAATTCCTCGGAAACTGCCGGCTCGGGAACGCGGTCGAGGAATTGCCGCACGCGCGGATGCGTGCTCGAACGCATTTCTTCCGTGGACCCGATGGCGACCACATTGCCCTTGTCGATCAGCACCATGCGGTCGGCGATCAGGAAAGCGCTGGCCAGCTCGTGTGTGACCACGATGATGGTCATGTGAAATGCCTGTTTGAGCTCCAGGATGAGCTGATCCACGCCGGCAGCGATGATAGGGTCCAGCCCCGCGGACGGCTCATCGAAAAAAAGAATCTCCGGATCCATGGCCAGCGCGCGAGCCACCGCTGCGCGCTTCTTCATTCCACCGCTCAACTGCGCCGGCATGTAGTTTTCGAACCCGGACAGGCCCACTTGATCCAGCTTCAGCCGCAAAATGATTTCGATGGTCGAATCTTCCAGTTTGGTGTGCTCGCGCAGCGGCAGGGCCACATTTTCTCCGACGGTCATCGAGCCAAACAGCGCACCGCCCTGGAACGACATGCCTATCTTCTTCCGGATTTCGTCCATTTCACCGGACGAAATGGCCGCGATATTTTTCCCCTTGAGCCAGATTTCACCGGAGCTCGGCCTTTCGAGGCCCACCAGCGTCCGCAGCAGCGTGCTCTTGCCGGAACCGGAACCGCCCAGAATCACCATGGTTTCGCCATGGAGCACATCAAAATTGATGCCGTGGAGAATTTCGCGTTCACCGTAACTGACGCGAAGATTCCGCAGCGAGATCATCGCTTCTGGTGGCGTGGCCGCGGTATTAATCTGCTCCATGCCGCTATTCCAAACCCTGCCTTTCACTTATCACTTATAAAGAAAAAGATGGCCGTAAAGACGAGGTCCACCAGAATCACCAAAAATATGGAAACCACTACGGCGCGCGTGGTTGATCGGCCGACCTGCTCCGCACCAGCGCCCGTGGTTAGCCCTTCGTGGCAACCCACGGCCGTTATCGTTACGCCGAACATAACGCTCTTGATTAAGCCCGTCGTGATGTCGCGCAGAAAAAGCGCATCCAGGGAAGCCCGAATGTAACGGACCCAGGTGAAATCCGCTTGCGCCACGCCAAATAGCGCTCCGCCGAGAATCCCCATGGAGTTCGCCCAGATCGTCAGGCATGGCAGCATCACAATCATGGCGATAAATTTCGGCGTAACCAGGAAATGAATCGGATCGATGGCCATGGTCTGCAGTGCGTCGATTTCTTCCGTGACCTTCATCGTGCCGATTTCCGCGGCGAACGCCGAACCAGACCGGCCGATAACCACGATCGCTGTAATCAGCGGCCCGAGTTCCCGCGTCATGGAAATCGCGACAGCGCTGGCGACAAAATTCAAGGCGCCGAACTTGCGCAGCTCGTAAGCGCTTTGCAGCGCCAGAATCAGCCCGATGAAGAACGTGATCAGGGAGAGGATGGGAAGGGCCCCAACCCCGGTCTGCATGGCCTGGGAAATCGCGCGCTGCAAGCGGAGCGGTTTGCCCTGAAAAGGAGCGATGAAGGTGAAGCGAGCGGCGCGGACCCCAAGCGAAGTCAGCGCTCCGAGATACGCAAGTCCATCGGTAACCGATTCCCCAATTTGCGTCGTCAGTTCCACAGTGCTCTCGTCGGGCTTCCTCGTTTTGTGGGTTTGCCCGGCTCAGGGCGCCACGGACTGCTCTTCGTTCTCGCAAATCTCAAAAATTTTCACCAATTTCGAAAGCTGCAGAACTTCCCGGACCGTTCGATTCAGCCCGAACAGGATCAAACGCGAACCGACGTCGCGCGACGCTTTGAGGCCCTCCACCAGCGAGGCCACGCCGGAGCTGTCGATATAGCGAACGCCGGCCAGGTTAAGCACCACCCGCGGCGTCTTTAGCTCGCGAAGCTCGCGCAAGAGCGCCTTCCGTAGTTCCGGTGAAGTCGCCAGATCGATATCTCCCGAAATGTCGAAAATGGTGATCTTGTCCAAATGGCGCGCCGAAATCTTCAAACTGTTCTCCTCAGGTGCCTTTCCGCGGCCCTTCTTGCACGGCCAAAAACTTCACCAGGCGGAGCTGATTCCTGCCCCACCTGCGGCTGAATTCTACCGTATCCATGCTCTGGCGTATAAAGTGCAAGCCCAGGCCGCCCGGGCGCACATCTTCGAGGGCTCGCCCGCATAGCTTCTCCGGATTCACTGTCACACCACGGTCTTCCAGCACGATTTCAAGAGCATCCTTGGACTTGCCATCACGCGCCACGTGAATGCGGCGGAAGGATGCCTCGATGGGGCGCTCCGCTTCTCCCAGATAGGCATGGCGAATGATATTTGTCATCGCCTCGTCAACGGCGAGGACCACGGCGCGGCATTCCGCCTCGGAAAAGCCCAGTTTCGCCGCGAGTTCGCCCAAGGCGTTTCGCACCACGCAGAGCATCTCGGGATCGCTCGGCAATTCCATTCTGAGTAGCAAACTGCCACGGCTCACGAGAGCGCTCTCCTCGGACTCAAGAAACTGGATTACCCGTTTGGTCTCGGAAAGATCGCCGCTGGCGGACTTTCTGACGCAACGTCTGTCCAGATAATACACGGAATCCCGGCGGGGGCAACTTGGAAGCCGTCGCAGGAGCCCGGCATACTCCAGATCCTCAACGGGCTTGAGAATTGAGTCCGCTCGTCTGACCTTGGCGCACAGCCTCACTGGCGGTGAGCCGCCGTAGTTAGGCGGTTCTATTTCTTCCAATGGCTTGCCTGGTAATGCTGATGGAGCAGGTCCTCGCCAAAGTCCCCTGCGAGGTCCCGCCATACAGAGTGGATGTGGTTGGCGTCGTCTTGCGTGTCATCTAATTCAATTAGAAAAGACGCTGTCTGAACACGGTAGTAGTGCGGGTCGCCGCGATTGATTCCGCCCGACCATGCGAAGTGGATATTCCGGCCAGCTTTGTTTATCTGCGCGACGCGGCCTTCGGCCAGCTCGTCCGGCACGTTGCGCGCGTACTCTTCCATAAGGGCCATAAGCGCGTCGAACTGATTGGCGTTCATTTTGGAAGCGGCGAGGCCGGACGGCTGGCCTTGGAGCGCCGCCTTCCTGCTGGCTGCGGTCAAGATGTCCTTGTAGGCGGTTGGATCCACGATTGCGACCTTCTGTTGTTGTTCGTCGAGCGTATGGATGAGTTCGATGCCGAGATCCTCTTCCCCCGGCAGAGTACGCAGGCCCTTGCGCGGCCCTTCCTGGACTTCGGCGGGATTTGCGCCGAAAAAGCTCGGGCCGTCGATAACGTTGCCATTCACGACCGTGTAGTTCTGGCTAAAATGGTGGCCCTCGACGCGGTAGCCCCACGTCCCGGTGTCGGACGGAGGACCGAACACCGAGAAGTAATATTTTTCCGGATTGCGATGCTCGCCGCTGTCGTTCTCTATGATCTTGAGAACGTCCTCCAAGCTCATGATCGTCACGGCTTTGATGTAGCCCGTTTGGCTCAGCCCGGCCGCCAAAAGCGCGCTGGCAAGGTGCTTCTGATAGGGCGTCATCTCCCCTAGCGCCAGGCCCTTACGCTCCTTTGGGATGAAGTGCCAGTTCAGGCGCTCGTCGATCTCGAAAGGGAACGTCGTCTTGCCGCGCTGACTGCGATCTAGCGCGGCGAGAAAGTGGTTGGCGCACTCCGTCATGCGCGATGCCGCATGGACGTGGTGCGGGTGGATCTGCTCGGCGTGGCCATGGCCTGAACCAAGCATACCGGCACCCACGAGCGCGGCGGAGGAGCGGAGAAATAATCGGCGTTCCACATGCATAGAGTTCCCCTCCGCGTCTAGATTTTGGTTCCTAATGAGAGTACAGAAATGCGGGCGAGTCAATGCCGCGGTCCGTTCGCTCTAAGTCTCTCTCGGAGCAACCGGTAAACCGGTCCGCGGAGCGATGCGCAATTTCGTACGCGTTTTTGGAAATGGCGGGCTTAGGCGGAGCAACTGCACAGGAACGCTGAGAACTGGCTCGGTGACCACCTCACAGCTGCTTAGCTTGCGTGCGCTAGTACGCCGAGCCTGGATACTTTACTGAGCAGCCGTACGGACGCGTCGCGGGCGTTTGCACTTGCTTGCCGGCCATGGCCTGCTCGAGGGCGAGATTAACGTAGTTCGTCGCTCCAGCAATGTCGCTCAGGTCGGTTGTCGGCTTGTCGTCGATGGCGCCATCGTAGATCACAACACCTTCCGGATTGATGACGACCATCTGCGGAGACGTCTTAGCGTCGTAAAGATGGCCGATCTCCCCGGTTGGGTCGAGCAGTGCAGCGGTCGGCGCGGCCTGCATTTTCGCCAAGTATTCGTTCTCTTCGCTCGCAGTCACGTACCCCTGTTTACCTGGCGCCGAAGAGATAATCGTGAACCAGACGACGTTCCGCCCGGTCCACTGTTTTTGCAGGCGTTGCATGTTGCCGCTTTTGTAGTGCTTGCCCACGTAAGGGCACCCGTTGTTGTGCCACTCAAGCACTACGTACTTGCCGCGATAATCGAAAAGGTGAGAAGTTTTGCCGTTGCTAGCCGTTGCCGTGAAATCCGGCGCGGCCTGTCCGACTCTCGCAGCCACGACCAACAGCGGAGCTGTGCAGATCACAACCGCAACGAGAATTGAATATAGGGTCGAACGCTTCATTTCTGTGGTTCCTCCCTTGAAGATTGTATCTTGTGGATTCGGCTGGTGGAGTCGTTCTTCTGCGCGCCGCGCTTGCTGACAGGCGCATCGATCAAATAGGCCTGATTGCCAGAGAGCACGAGTACCCCCTTCAAGCGCTTGATAGGTTTGAGAAGCTGATCCGATTTTCGAAGGGTGAGCCGAAATCCAGTGGCCAGAGGCTGCAGAATCTGTGGCGCTGAATTGTCAATCTGCACCTCCGCAAGGGGAAAGAAGACTGCCTGCCTGATTTGGGCACCGGGGTTGGCGGCGAGCACGAAGGAGTCTTTCGCTTCGTCCACGCTGAATTTCCAATTCTGCGGCGCAGGCCGCGGCAAGTCTTTACGCGCGGCAGCGAACAATTCGCGGGTCCGCACATCCGGCGCGGGCGGCCGCGATTTGACGGGAAGAGTAAGCGAGAGTTGTGTCCTGCCCGGAATACACATTTCGCGGCAGACCAGCACTCTTATTTCAGCGCCGAGGCGCGCGATCGGCTGCGCCGCCAAGCTGGTCTCGGCATGCACGGGCACGATCAGCATCACCGTGTCTTCATAACCAAAATCCACAATGCTAGAGGTCCTTAGACGCCGCGGCGCAGGCCACTCGATCTCTCCGGGGTTGAGACCTGGTGGCAACTGCCAGGTTACGCGCGGCGGCTCGCCGGAATCGCCCGGATTGACCCAGTAGATGTGCCAACCGCTCTCAAGTTGGAAGTGCAACCCGAGAGAGAACCCATGCCCCGGTGTAACCCATCGATTCTCGGCGACGAGTTCTAGCGTGCCGTGCGGGATAGGTGTCCCTGCTCCTTGCGCGCCTGCCGCGTAGAGCGCCAGGGCGGCCCCGAATGTAAGAGCCTGGGAAAAACGGCGACTTGAATCGCTCCCTCTCATTTTCTGGTGAGGTCGGCTTTTAGCCCCCTCTTTATCTGACGGCGTATATGACTGATTGGTTTCCTCGAGCAACTTCCCGTCAAATCGTCATCTGTGCGTCATTGACAGGCCCCAGCGCATCGTAGATGTGCGTCGCGAAGAACCAACTTGCTGGAACCCCCTCTGCCCGAAGGGTGTCCCAAGCGACTATCTTCGAGATGCGGTGCACTTATACATCTACTCGAAATAATAAGGAGAAAGAGAGTGAACAACAATTGCGGTAAGAGACCCTGCAGCGGCACAGCCACTCAGAGCATCATTCGTGGATCGTTGGCAGCACTGGCAGCGCTGGCCGTCTCCGGCATCGCTTCCGCTCAAGAAAAACCTCAAGACAAAAAGGAGGAAATCACGAACCCAGCCACTCCTGCCGCCATTACCCCCCCGGCGGGGAACTCTGCATTTTTGGTGGGCCACGCAGTGGGTACGCAAGGTTATGTTTGTCTGCCAACAAGCACAGGCGCTTCCTGGACCGTCAACGCTGCTCGCCCCGAAGCCACCCTTTTTACGAATATCTTCGGAGAGGCCGTCCAGATCATCACTCACTTCCTGAGTCCCAATACAAATCCTAACGAGTTCGCGCCAAATCCGGTGCCCTTCGGCAACCCGACGTGGCAGAGCTCCCTCGATAGCAGCAAGGTGTGGGGCCAACCGACACATGCGATCGCTGCCGGCTCCGATCCGAGTTGCCCGAACGCTGGCTCGATTAGCTGCCTCTTGCTGCAGGTCGTCGGGTCGGAGCAGGGGCCAGATGGCGGTAAACTCTTAACCAAGACTACCTTCATCCAACGCCTTAACACCCTGGGGGGATCCGCTCCAGCTACCGGATGCTTCGTCCCCAGCGACGTGGGCAGGCAGGCCCTCGTGCCTTACTCTGCCGACTACTTTTTCTTCCGAACGGACCAATAAGCATTTCCTTTGTCTCCGCCGAAATGCGATTTGTGCACGCGGAGTCGCACCGGGGTTGGTGCTCTTCGCGTGCCCGCTCGCTACTGAACAGCCTATATGAGAGCGGGATAAAGTGGTCGGGGCGAAAGGACTCGACCCGCTGACCTGATCATCACCATGCCGCAGGACGTCTTCGTGGGTCTGGCCATCGGCACCAACGACAAAATGGGGCCGACCACCGCCACGGACGTAACGAGCCAGCAATCAGCGATTCTGGCGTCCCGGGACAAGCACAAACTTCCCTTGTAATTCGATCTTTGCCGAAGAACCACCAACGAAAATGGTGAAATCGCCCGGTTCGGCGGCCCAATCGTGTTTGTTCACGTCAAAGTATGAAAAAGCCCGACGATCGAGTTTGAGCGATACGCGTCCGCTTTCGCCGGGCCGCAAATTCACCTTAGCGAAACCCTTGAGCTCCTTCAACGGACGCGGAACGCTTGCGTGGGAATCGCCGACGTAGATTTCAACGATCTCGGCGCCCTCGCGCGAACCATTATTTTTGATGTTTAAGGAAACGTTGACCGGAGCGCTAAGATTGCCGACGCGATGCCAAAGCGGGCTGTCGCAGTGCCAACGTTTTCAAAATATTCAAGACGAATCTTGTACGGTTTGCCTTGCTCAAGGTGCGCGGAGTAAGTGTCCAGAGTTTCGCCGGGACGCTGCCAGTCGTCGATCACGCGCTCATCATTGACCTAGAGCCGGACTCCGTCAACCGCGACTTGGAGGCTGCGATCGCTGCGGGTACATTTCGTAGTGACCTCTTTTACCGTCTCAACGTTTTTCCGATTGAGATTCCTCCTCTGCGCGAAAGAAGAGAGGACATTCCCCTGCTCGTCGCCTACTTCATCGATCATTTCGCAAGAAAGGCAGGAAAGAGCTTCCGTGGGATAAATAAGAAAACTCTGGACCTTCTTCTAGCGTATCCCTGGCCAGGGAATATTCGCGAATTGCAGAACGTCGTCGAGCGTTCTGTCATTGTGTGCGAAACAGAGAATTTTTCAGTCGACGAGAGTTGGCTTTCACGGCAGCCTCTTGCAAGGAAGCCGAAAAGCCAGTTGGAACTATCTCAAAAGCTCGCTGCCCAGGAGAAAGAGATGATTGCGGCGGCCCTGCGCGAAAGCGGAGGGCGAGTGTCCGGACCGTCTGGGGCAGCGGCAAAGCTGGGGATTCATCGATCAACCTTAGAATCGAAGATTACTTCGTTGAAGATCAACAAGTATCGCTTCAAAACTGCCAGCGACTCGAAAAATAGCTAGCGCGCCTATACCTGCCCGAAGAAACACTCCTGAAATGCTGTAGGAACTTTCGGCAATTGCTGAAGTCTCGAACATTCCGCTAGCAGCTAAGTCATGCGTCTTAAGCACCTTCCGGTTGGAACTGTGATTGCCATCACATAGGAGCGTGTGACTGCCTCGCGCTAGGGGAGTAGGTAGGGATTTCTTGATAGAGGGAAGATGTTCAAGATCATGAGGGCAGCGAACGGAGACGTGGTCTTTACGCTCAGCGGTCGAATGGACGCAGAAAACCTGGCGGAGTTGAAAACCCTGTTCCGCTCAGAAGCGAGCGGTCGCCGCATTACCTTGGACTTAAAAGAGCTAACCCTAGTGGACCAAGACGCTGTCAGTTTTCTCGAGCGCTGCGAAGCCGACAACAGCCAGCTCAAGAATTGCCCAGCATACATCCGCGAGTGGATCACCAGAGAACGAGGCGCAAGATAAGGGAACCCACTACCACTATGGCGGTATTTGTGCACTCCACTTTGACGGTAGAAAAAAACATCCAATATCGGGATGTTTTGCCAACTCCGATCCTGCAGGGTGCAGTGGGGCTGGCAGTTCATCGGGGCCACAAAAATGCAGAATCGCATGGTCATCCGTTTCGGGAGATTGGAATTGAACGTCGTGCACCAGGTGATTCTAGGAACGACAGGAAAGGCGACATCATAGCGACAGCGACGCAATTGGCCCCAATACAAGGATTGGACACGGAAAAGCGGAACCGTGCGTCACGCCAATTTGCGAATGCGCAGCGACGGAACATCGCAGGCCAGGACGAAGAAGCGGCGCTCGTCTTTGCCGCTAAAGGTGGAGATGGACAGGCATTTGAAATTCTCGTCGAGCGTTACCAGCAAAGGATTCTAGCCGTTGCGCGACGCTTCACCCGTATCCGAGAAGACGCGGAAGACATCGTCCAGCAGAGCTTTCAAAAAGCTTTCGTCCACTTGCACAAATTCGAAGGGAAGTCTTCCTTCTCCACCTGGTTAACGCGGATTGCTATCAACGAAGCCCTTATGTTGCTGCGCAGAGGCCGGGGTCTGCGCGAGGTATCGATCGACGATTTAAGCGGGAATGAAGAAACCGCACCCGGGCTGGAGATTCCCGATTTACGCCCAGGCCCCGAGAGCGCCTTTTTGCAGAGCGAACGGAGCCGAATTCTATCCGCCGCTATGAATAAGTTGAAGCCTGGAATACGAACGGCAATCGAGCTGCGAGAACTTGGTGAGTTATCCACAAAAGAAGTCGCTCGGGTCTTGGGGCTCTCGGTCGAAGCGGTGAAAGGCCGAGTGTTCCATGGGCGGAGGAAATTGCACCAGGTATTGAAGCGCGAGTCCGCCTGGATGTCCGGGAAACAGATCTTGCAGGCGAGCCGTAAGGCGAATGGCCTCTCGCGCCATCAGCTCGTCTGCAGTTCCTGCGATTAGAGCGGCGACAAGGGAGACTCGGGAGTGCCGACTACCCCGATCAGGACTCGTGGCAACGAGGTCCTGGGGATACGCTACTGAGATCGAGAGCAATTCAACGACGAAAGGAAACGCCTCGGGTATGACATTGCAGGGCAAAGGAAAGAGAAAGGAGACTTGGGAGGTTCGCGCACGCCCGATTCAGCCTAACGCAGAGGATGCTTCCGCAAACCATACGCCAAGTCTCGAAGAAATCAGGCTCCGCGCCTATGAGATCTATCTTGAGCGTGGCGGCATCCCAGGCAATGAGCTTGATGATTGGCTGCAAGCCGAACGCGAACTCGAGCGTGCAGCGCCACCAAAGGCAAACGGATTTTCGATCAAGGAAAAGACTCAATGAAACGCCGTGACTTCATCAAAGATAGTGCCGTTTCCGCACTCGCGATTGGCACAGCACCTCACACATTCGAATCGGAGACTTTCGGCAGCGAAAGATCCCCGATCTCGCTCCCGCAGGCGGAATCTAAAGGCTCCTTCTGGCCGGACGGAGCGCGCCTGGTCGTTTCCATATCGATGCAGATGGAAGCTGGCGCTCAGCCGCTGAGCGGAGCGGAAAGCCCAATGCCGAAGATTGATCCGATGTATCACGATCTGCCGGCGGCCAAGTGGTACGAATACGGATTCAAAGAAGGGCTGCCGCGACTGTTAGACATGTTTGAACGCCGAAAGATCAAAGTTACCTCCCACATGGTAGGCGCAGCGGTCGATCTTCACCCGGCTCTGGCCAAAGAGATCGTTCAGCGCGGGCACGAAGCGTCTGGCCACGGCCAAACGTGGGCTGCGCAATATTCCATGACGCCAGAGCAGGAGCGCGAATCGTACAAGCAGAGCGTCGCAAGCATTGAGCGTGCAACAGGTACAAGGCCCTTGGGTTTCAATGCCTTCTGGCTTCGTGGCACACCACATACGTTGGAGATTCTCCAGGAGCTTGGCTTCCTCTATCACATAGACGACGTGAGCCGGGATGAACCGTTCCTAATCAATGTGAGAGGAAAGCCGTTCGCGGTCGTGCCGTATACGCTGCACATGAATGACATCGTCGATTATGAATCGCGCGACTTCAGCACTCAGGAATACGCCGGCGATCTAAAGGCAGAGTTCGACATGCTTTATGCCGAATCATCAAAGCGTCGCCGCATGATGTCGGTGAGCGCTCATGATCGCATCGCGGGCCGCCCATCACGCACCAAAGTCCTTGAAGAATTTATCGTCTATGCGCAGAACAGTCCCGGAGTCGTTTTCATGCGGAAAGACGAGATTGCGCGTTTCGCACTCAGCAGCCCGCAAATCATTCGCGAAGGAATTTAGCGGAGAGGAAAAGGCCATTGAAGAGAGTCGCTTCAAACATCGGAAAGCCACTTTCGCGACAGCGTTGGCTTGACCGAGGCGCTTCATGAGTCATGGGCGTCTCGCGAGAACTCTTTCAGTAGTCCTTCTGTTGATGATGCTGCCCGCATCTGTTGTGCGGGGACAAGAAGTACCGCCAAAACTCCTGAGCTTGGAAGAGGCGGTTTCGCTTGCGCGATCGCACAACCGCGAGTTGAAACAGGCGGAAGTGGAGATCCACAAGCAGAAAGAAGCTTTTAGCGAAGCCAGGACGCAACTCTACCCACGCTTTGATACCTACTTCCTCGCATCGGAACTTCTCACTCCGCTGGACTTCACAATTAGATCTGGCACATTCGGAACATTCCCAGCCACAGGCCCGATTCCAGCGAAAGACTCGAAGATTCACACTCCCGCTCGCCCTGTTGCCATTACTTCCATCACCGCCACGCAGCCTCTTACCCAACTGTTTCGAATCAACCTTTCCATCAAGCAGCAGAAACTGGCAGCGGACCTCAGTCAGCAGTCGTATTTTGAACGTGAGCAGGATCTTGTGAACGAGGTTCGGCGTGTGTACTACGCAATCTTGCAATCCCAGAGCGAACTCGAATCGCAGCGCGCTCTGCTTGCCTACCTTGAAGAGTTGCAGCAGCTCACCGGTCGACGGCTGCAACAGGAGGCGGTGCTGAAGGCTGACAGCCTCCGTATTACTGCCCAACGCACAAAAGCTCTCTATCAACTTACCGCTATCGAAGACGCGCTGGCGGACCGCAAGGAGGCACTGAACCATTTGCTAGGCCGCGACCTCCAGGCGGAGTTTACTGTCGAGATGGTTCCCGCTTCGCTCCCTGAGGAATCGAGCCTGCAAGAAGCAAGAAAAAGCGCGATCGAGACGCGACCTGAGATTAAGGCCGAAACGATCAAGAAGGAAAGAGCCACGTTAGAGACGAAAATCGAGAAGACCCGGTACATTCCGGACATTTCTATTCAAGCGAACTACCTCACGGCGCCGAATATCTCGTTCCTCCCGCAGAACCTCGGTGCGGTTGGCGTGCTCTTGACCTGGCAACCCTGGGATTGGGGGCAGAAGCGTCACAACATTGCCCAGAAG
>Ga0137416_10001537_pt1 | contig 11818 bp, 9 predicted proteins | sample CZODoug3_1_1_16f_FD_108282 | JGI IMG/M metagenome (GOLD analysis project Ga0137416, IMG submission 108282) | Vadose zone soil fungal communities from Angelo Coast Range Reserve, California, USA - CZODoug3_1_1_16fungal (Illumina Assembly) | ecosystem: Environmental > Terrestrial > Soil > Vadose...
CGGATGTGCCGCGTTCGAAGCGCGTGCTGTACATCGGAACGGATAACTTCAAGGCGGGCAGAGAGAGCCTGAAGCAGATGGCGGCGCTCGTTCAGCACAAAGGGAGTATTGCAGTCATCTCGATTACAGGACAGCATAACCTCGACGATCGAGTGGCGGGCGTGGCGGACGCGCTAGCGAATTTTCCTGCTCTCAAGCTGACGAAGATCCTGGATGACCAGGGCGACGCGCGAAGCGCCTTTGACCAGGTCTCCGAGCTGATACAGAAGAAAGAAAAAGTAGACGGAATTATTTGCTTGGAGGCCACAGGGGGCTCCGGCGCCGCCGCAGCGTTGCACCGCTTCAACATGGAAGGCAAGCTGCCGATTGTGGCCTTCGACAACGATCCGGAGACACTAGACTGGATCGACCGCGGCGCAATCACGGCCACCGTCACGCAAAAGCCCTACGTAATGAGCTACTACGGGCTGAAGTTCCTCGACGACCTGCATCACAACGCGGTGCATCAATTCAAAGATTGGCGCACCGCCCTGGCGCCCCCGATGCCCACGTCCGTGGATACCGGCACGGTGGTTGTGGACAAGAGTAATCTTAAGGTCTATCGCGAAGCTCTCGTCGCGCACCCCAAGCCGCTCTAGAGACGCGCAACGCAGCGCAACGGCTGTTTCTCGTGTACGTGGCGCCTCTATCCCCTGTGGCCTCAATCGATTGCGCATACTTCCGGTCACCATGGGGTAATCCGCCCAAGCGCCGCGGCTTGCCGTTCTCGACGTTGCGACCTTCCGGCATTACCCAACCGTTTACTATGCTACCATCGCTTTAAGTTCATTCCCTCCCGCGGTCGGCACAGACTTATGCCCCCAGACGGCAAACGTCGCAGTGCACGCATTCCCAAACAGATTGCTATCACTCTCGTTGGCAGCGACATGGAAGGACGTGTCTTTTCCGAGCGGACCACCACCGTGCTGCTCAGCCGCCACGGTGCGGGCATCACCTCCACGTACAAGCTGTCGTCCGAGCAGGAACTCGTGATTCGCAACGAGGAGTCCCACAAAGAGGCCGAGGCCCGCGTGGTGGGGCAGATCGGGTGCGAGGGCGGCAAATACATCTACGGCATCGCGTTCCTGGATACGGGGACGAATTTTTGGGGCATCGACTTCCCGGGTTTGTCGGAGACGGAAAAGCAGGCCGCGCAAACGCTGCTCGAGTGCAGCAGTTGTCATGCGCGGGAGACCGCGGACCACAGCGATCTGGCATCCGATGTCATGGCCATCAACAAGAGCCTCGTGCGGTACTGCACGAAGTGCGGGTCGTCGACGCTGTGGAAGCTAGCAGCCGCGGGCAGCGCGCCCTCCGGCGACGCGCCCCGCGAACCAGGCGCTTTGGGCCTGCCGCCTGCCCCGCATCCGTGGCGCGCGGCCGAGAGTCCCAGCGGGGCACAGGAAAAAACGTCCGCGTTCGCCGGGGCCGCTTGGATGCAAACGGAAACGGCGGAGCCCGCCGCCACGCTCGAGCCTGTCACAGCGCAGGCCTCGGCCCCCGACGTGACAGAGGCGAAGGCGCCCGCCACGGCGCGATCCAGCGCCAGCGTTGCCACCGAGAAGCAAGAGAATCGGCGAAAGCACGCGCGCACGCGTGTGAACTTCAAGGCCTGCGTGCGGCGCCCAAACCTGGAGGACGACATTGTCACATGCGAAGACATGTCGCGCGGAGGCCTGCGCTTTAAGAGCAGCCAGAGGTACTTCGAAAAAACGCTGATCGACGTGGCCGTTCCGTATTCGCCGGGCGACCAAGCCATCTTCGTGTCCGCGCAGATCGTCCACGTGCAGGAACTGCCGGAGCAGAAATTGTATCGGTGCGGCGTAATGTACTTGCGCAGCGGGCGGTGAAGGTGCCGATAACACAATAGTTGACATAGCGACCTATCGAGGAGTCACCGCCCCTCCTTTCGTACCCCCAGTGCGGTACCCCTGTTCTATGGGGAGTTCGCGGGTGCGCAGCGACAATACTGGTAGAGAGTGAAGACCGCTACAGGTCTCGCACCGAGGCTCGCCTAGACCATGTCCGAAAGCTGGAGTTCTGTAGCACCCACGCTGTCCGCCGCTGTCCCTGCAACGCGGACAGAACGCCGGCAGATGCGCCGCGCGGGTATTTCGCTGCAGATACGGATTCGCAGCGCGGATTTCAACGACGGAAATTTCGACGAAGTGCGGCTGACGCAAAACGCTTCGCGGAAGGCGATCTATTTCTTCACGCAGCTGAACCGCTATTACAAGGGGATGCGCGTCCGGGTGACGTCTCCCTACGACCCGAACGCTGGGGCCGCCAATCTGGAGCAAATCGGGGAAGTGGTGCGGCTGCACAGGCGCGAAGACGGGTACGGAGTCGCGGTGGCACTCTTGCCCTGCAAACAACCTACCGCGACGCAGTCCCATGGCCCGAGCACATCCGCGCAATCCGCAAGCGCGAATGGCGCCACGGTAGCGGCCACCGCATCGAATGAGCGCCGCTGCGGGACGCGATCGCCGTTTATCGCGCCGGTGGAGATGGTGGAAATGGAGACGGGATCGCGTATTAAGGCGCGCACGTCGGACTTGAGCCCACAAGGCTGCTACGTGGACACGCTGAATCCGCTTCCGGTGGGAGCGTCGGTACGGCTGCAGATTCACCGGGCGGGCTTGGTTCTTGACGCGCTTGCGAACGTCAGTGCACGGCACGTGGGTTCGGGAATGGGCCTGGTGTTCGGGGAACTCACGGGGTCGCAGAAGGCCGTCCTGGAGACTTGGTTGAGCGAACTGGGCTTGCCGCCGCGCACGACATTCGAGAATCCGTTCGCGTTGTCAAATAAAGCGCCGGCACAAGAGCCAGACTGCGCGGTGCGGCTTGTGCGGATGCTGGTGCGCAAAGGCGTGCTGAGCCAGTCTGAAGCAAAAGAAGTCCTGGACGAGTGTGAGGCTGAGCGGCGCGGAATGCGGCCGCTTCCGGACGCACTTTAGCGTCTGCCCGATTTTTTCGGAAAAGCCCGACCGTGCAAACTGCCGGCTTTTTTCCCCGCACTTCACTTCCCGAAGTTCTAGGTTCCAAGCCACCTCTGCTTTGCCACTGTCCGTGTCAGCTCTCAGACCGCTTTAGAAGCGCAACACAACGCCTGCGGAAAAGCGGGGTTGGTTCTGCGTTGTGGAGTTGAAATGGGTAAGGAGGTAGTCAATCTCGATGGGACGCAAAGAGAGGAGAGGCAACAGCTTCAGGTCCAGACCGGCGCCGAGCGTGGCGGCGAAGCCGTTTTGCGTAGTGGGGGCGGTGAATACCGGGGTGGAGCTGGACCCGACGGATTCATGGGCGCCGCCGACCAGAACGTGCGCGAAAGGAGAAATGGGCCCGGGAAAGCGAAGCTGCGGGCCGACGAGATACGTTTTCAAATGCGTGTTAGAGCCCTGGTGCGAGCCGGACGTGTCACTGTACTCGGCGGCGAAAGCAAGTGGGCCCAGAACTTTTAGAGCGCCGGAAACTTCCCAACCGTTGAGGTTGAGATGTTGGGTGTTCGCGGCTGTGGGGCAGCCGGGGATGGGGCAGAGCGCGGCAGTTTGCAGAAAGGTGACTGGGGCATGCGTAAAGGAATAGCCGCCGTAGAGCTCGATCTTCTGGGCGTGTGAAGGCGTGGCGAACAGGAGTACGGCGAAAGCGAGAGTGAAGATTGACGCAAAAAAGCGCATGAATGTCCCCTTTTTTAGGATGTTGGCTAGGTTGGACATAGGATGCGCAGAGTTTCCGGGACGGTTGTACTCAGCGCGAGCGATCGTGCCCTATTCGTAACGCAAGGCCACAAGGGGATCGACCTTCATCGCTCGCCGCGCGGGAATGTAGCAGGCCAGCAACGCGGTAGCCGCTAGTCCCACGGCCACCGCGGCGTACGTCAGCGGATCGGTCGGCTTGACTCCGAACAGAAAGCTGGAAATCAAGCGCGCCACGCCGAGGGCCAAGGCCACGCCAATCGCCACACCAATGAGCGTGAGTTTGAGCCAAAGCCTGGCAATCAGCCCAAGGACGTCGCTACGATGCGCCCCCAGCGCCATGCGGATGCCGATTTCATGCGTGCGCTCGCTCACCGAGTAGGACATCACGCCGTAAATACCAACGGCCGCCAGTAACACCGCTACACCCGCGAAGATACCCAGTAGCTGCATATAAAACCGCGAATCGCCAATGGACGCAGTCAACACGTCCTCCATGGTCAGGATGTTGGTAACGGGCTGATTGGGATCAATCTCCGCCAGTGCCTTCTTCACATTTGCAGCCAGGTTGGTCCCGCCACTAATCCTGCCGGCAGATGTTCGCAACACCAACGCCTTGTGCAAGTGAGCCCTGTCGGCGCCTCCCGGAAAGATGGCGGGCTGTTGGGCGTAGGGGGCATAAACAAACGGAGGCGTCTCTTGTCCCGGCCCAAAATGCTTTACATCGCCAACGATGCCCACAATCTGCCGCGGCCGCAGTTCGTCCACTGGATAGGGGTCGTAGCGCAGGAGGATTTGCTGCCCGATGGGGTCTTCGTTGGGGAAAAACTTGCGCGCGAAAGCCTGGTTGACCGCGATCACCCATGGCGCAGCTTCCGTGTCGTGATCGTCCAGGTAGCGCCCTTTTACCAGCGGAATCTTCAGCGTGCTAAATATTCCGGGGCTGACTTCGCTGTATCCAGCCTGCGGCCGATTCTCCGGCGGCGGCGCCGGGTGCCCGAGGATCGCAAACGAATAAAATTCCGGACAGCACCGCGTGGGCAATGCGCCGATCAGCGCAGCGGACTCCACGCCCGGCAGCGCGCCGGTTTTTTCAAGGAGACGCTGATAGAACGCAGTGACCGAAGGCAGCACCTTTTCCATGTCCCCGCCCGGCACGCGCTCTGCGTACTTCCCGCCTTCCGGGAGCTGGAAATCCATGGTCAACTCGTGGTTGGCGTCGAATCCTGGATTCACGCGCTGCAAGCGCAACATGGTATTGATCATCAGCCCGGCGCCGACCAGCAACACCATCGCCAGGGCCACCTCGGCGACGGCCAACGAATGGCGGGCCAGCCGTCCGGAAGAATTTGTTGTCTTGCGTTCACCCTCCCTCAGCACAACATTCAGATCGGGACGAGAAGCCTGAATCGCTGGCGCTAAACCAAACAGGATGGCTGTCACTAGCGAAACGCCCAGCGTAAATAGCAGCACGCGGCCATCGACGCCGACGTCGGCTGCGTTCGGAAAGTCTCCGGCCAGCGCAACGAGCATTTTGATTCCAGCATAGGTCAAGGCCGTGCCCAACAAGCCTCCGGAAAGCGCCAACAACCCGCTTTCCGTCAGCAACTGCTGAATCAACCGGCGCCGCCCGGCTCCGAGAGACGAGCGCAGGACGTACTCTTTGCGGCGCGTCTCGGTGCGGAACTGCAAGAGGTTGGCGACGTTGACGCAGGCAATGAGCAAAACAAAAGCGACCGCGCCGAAGAGCGGATAGAGCACGGGTCCGGCGAAGCGGAAAAGGTCGTCGTGCAACGGAAGAACGATCGCGCCGGTGGCTTTATTGGTCGCCGAATATTCCTGCTCCAGGCGGCGCGAGATCACGTCCATTTCCGTTTGCGCCTGCGCTATCGTGACGCCCGGCTTCAGGCGCGCGACGGGCATCAGCCAATGATCGATGCGCGTCGAATAACGGCTGCTCTCCGGATTGATGGGCACCCACAGGTCGAGGCGGCCGCCATAGAAGGGAGAGAAGCGGGGCTGCATGACTCCGACAATGGTCGAGACCACGCCCTCGATGGAGAAGCTTTTTCCCAGGACCTGGGGATCGCTGTTGAGCTCGCGCTTCCAGAATTCATAGCTGACCACAATGGTCTGAGCTTTGTCTTGCGCTTCGGTCGCCAGAAAAACTCGCCCCATAATCGGTTTCGCGCCGAGCAAGCTGAAAAGATTGGGAGTCACGTATTGCGTGCGCAGCGGCCTCGGTTCGCCGAGGCCGGAAACGCTTGCCGTATCGTTGAAGCTGATCAGCGCGATGTCTTCAAAGACATGATTCTGCTTGCTCCAGTCGACCTGTTGCGCGATAGGCGGAGCATTGCGTTGCTCCGGGTGCGCTTGTTGCGTCTGCCAAATCACTACGAGCTTTTCGGGCTGAGGATAAGGCAACGGGCGGTACAGGAGAGTGTCCAGAACGCTGAAGATCGTGCTGTTGGCCGCGATTCCTAAAGCCAGCGACAATATGACTACGACCAGGAAACCGGGATTCTTCAGGAGGCTACGAATCGCGATGCGCACATCCAACCAGACCGTCTCGAACAGAGCCAGGATTCCCATGTCCGCGTTACCTCCCCGGTCAGCCTAGCGGCTCCCGCAGGACTCTACACAACGTTTCCGTACCGTAGCGCAAAGCGGATTACAAGTCACGTCCGCTTATGCCGTAAGACGGATTGGCAAGCAAAATAGTTCAGCCGGGACAAACGAAATTAGCAAATTTATTCGTAACGCAGGGCGATGATGGGATCGACGCGCATGGCGCGGCGCGCGGGGATGTAGCTGGCGGCGAGAGCCACGATGGCGAACAACATGGCCACGACGGCGAAATTCAGCGGGTCTGTGGCGCCCACGCCATAGAGCAGGCTACCGAGAAAACGGGTGAGCGCGAAGGCGGCGGCGAGCCCAACCGCTACGCCGATCAGAGTGAGCGACAGCCCCTCGCGTATAACGAGCTTGAGGACGTCGCGAGGCTGAGCGCCGAGGGCCATGCGCACGCCGATTTCCCGCGTGCGCTGGCCTACGAAGAACGAGATGACCCCGTAGATGCCCACGATACCGAGGATGAGAGCGAGGGCCGCAAAAGCGCTAAAGAGTGAGGTGACCGCACGCGGGGCAGACGTGGCGCCCGATAGGATCAGCGGCATGGGCTTTAGTTCCGCGATGGGAGTGTCTGCGTTCAAAGACAATGCGAGCTTGCGGAGCGATTCTTCCAATCGGAGCTGGTTCCCTGCTGAGCGAATAACCAGCGTCATTTCCGCGGGGACGTGTCCGTCTTCGAGGCTCGCTCCCGGCCCGTAGGGCAGATACACGGTGCCGTCCATCCATTGCGGAACATTTTGCCGCAGATCGTAGCCGCGCACTTCGGCGGCGACGCCGATGATCGCGCACCACTCTTTTTGTCCAAGAAGCCGGACGTGTCTTCCAACAGCGTCCTCGCTAGGGAAAAAGCGCCGCGCGGTTTCCGCGCTGAGAATGGCTACGCGCGAATTTCCGGAAGTATCCGACTCGGCGAATTCGCGGCCACGCAGAAGGGGAATGCGCATGGCTTGGAAATAACCGGGAGAGACCGCGTTCATCCACAGGAGCGGCTCGGGTGAAGAAGTCGTGGGGGAATAGTTTTCGATATTGACGGAACGCTTCTGAACTCTTCCTCCGAGAGGAAGCGTGTTGATTAGCGCGGCGTTCGCGACGCCTGGAAGCACGCGAACCTGACGGACGAGGTCACGATAGAAGGAGAAGCAGCGGCCAGGATCGTTACAAAAGGATTCGTTGGGCGTGACGCGCGCGGTCAGCACATTTTCCGAGCGAAAACCGGGATCGACGTGTGATAGGGCCCAAAGGCTTTGTATCAGTAATCCTGCGCCGCAGACGAGCAGCACCGCGAGACCTAATTCGCCGATCACCAGGGCGCGCCGCAGAGCGTGGCTAGTCGAATGTGTTGTGCCGCGGCTGCCGGCCTTTAGAGTTTCCGTGAGTTCGGTGCGTGACGCGTGAAGCGCGGGCGCAGTGCCGGAGATGATTCCTGTTATGATCGCCAGGGCTGCGGCGAAGAGGAGCACGCGCCAGTCCAGTGTCACGTCCGAAAGGCGCGGTGTGTCCGCGGGAAGCATTGATTTGAGCAGCGACAAGCAACCGGCGGCGAGCGTTAGTCCCAGCGCTCCGCCGATGGTGGACATGACAATGCTTTCCGTGATGAGTTGCCGCACCACGCGGCTGCGCGCAGCACCGAGCGAAACGCGAAGGGCGATTTCTTTTCCACGAACAGCAGCGCGGGAAAGACTGAGGTTGGCTACATTCGCGCAGGCGATGAGAAGAACCAGCGCGACGGCGACCAACAGGATCAGCAAGCGCGTACGAAGGTCGCTCACAAGGCCGTCACGTAACGAAACCACGCTCACGGCAGCATTCCAGGTTGCCGGCATGGGCCAGGGAAACAGCGACATCACCTGCGATTGGAAGAGACGAATCTCCGCTCCGGCTTGCGCGAGCGTTGCGCCGGGGCGCAGCCGGCCGATCACCGGCATGAAATCTCCCGCCCAATAGCTGACGGTGTTGCGGGGATCAATGTCCAAGGGAATCCACACGTCTGTCTGTGGCGAGGGGAATCGAAAGTCAGCGGGCATCACGCCGACGATTTGGCGTTGCAGGCCTTCGAGGTTGACCCACTGCCCGATGACGGAGGGATCGGAGGCAAAGCGCTGCTGAAAAAGATGGTGACTTAGAACGACGTAGTTATTCTGCGTTGCGAGGTCTTCACCTGAACGGAAGGATCGTCCCAATTGCGCGGGTGCGCCGAGAACGGAGAAAAGATCGGCGGAGACGAGCGCGGCGGTGAGACGCGCGGGAACGCCGTTGTGGGTAAGGTTGAACTCGTAACCCTCGACGTATGCGGCCACGTCCATGCTCTGCGTCTGGGGACGCATGGCGGCGAATGCGCCTTTGGGATAAAAGCCCGTGACCTGAACTAAACGATCAGGCTGATCGTACGGAAGAGGACGGAGCAGAATGCCGTTCACCAGGCTGAAGATGGCGGTGTTGGCGCCGATGCCGAGGGCGAGCGTGAGGATGGCGACGACGGTGAAGCCGGGATTCTTGCGCAGCATGCGCGCGCCGTAGCGCACGTCTTGCAGCAATTCTTCGAGCCAGCGCCAGCCCCACTGGTCTCTGGTCACCTGCTGCACCAGCGCAACGTTGCCAAATTCTTGACGGGCGGCCTGCTGCGCACGGTCGGCGGATTCGCCGCGCTCCGCACGGTCGTTCGCGGCCATTTGCAAATGGGATTGCAGCTCCTGCTCCAACTCTTGCTGCTTGCGCTCGCGCTGCCACGGAAATTTCATGCTTGGCCTCCACGCCTGGCTGGACTGAGGACGCCGGCGATGGCATCGGAAAGCTGTTCCCAACGCGAGCGTTCGGAGAGCAACTGCCTCTTCCCGGTGGCAGTGAGGCGATAGACGCGGACGCGCTGTTTGTTTTCAGAGAGTTTCCAGTCCGCCGCGATCCACTTTTGGCGCTCTAGGCGGTGCAGCGCGGGATAGAGTGAGCCGGTATCAACCTGGAGGATTTCGCCGGAGTTCGCGCGGATGGCCTGGCTGATGCCGTAGCCGTGCCGCGGCCCCCACTGCAGGGTTTGCAGGATCAGCAGATCGAGGGTGCCTTGCAGCAGCTCGATGCGGTTCTGGTAGCGTGGGGCCATTCGCACCTCCGGAGGTAGGAGATCTACACCCAGGCATGTAGGACGTCTACAGCCACGAAAGGTTTGCATCTGAGCTGCCGATTTTACAGAGGCGGCAACTCCTTGCAGAGGCGCTGCTTACTGCAGATTCCGGGCGAAACGGTGAAATAACGAGTGACCGTTAATGGGAAAAGGAGCCTTGGAAGCGGACAACGGAGGCTTCTGTGCCGTCACGGGTAAGTTGGAAAAGGTAAAAGCAGCGCTAAGTCCGCCGCACTCCAAAAAAGTGCGGCTACTTGCTGGGCTTGAGCCAGACGATGTCGTACGCGCGGTCGAAGGTTACGAACATCAGGCATTCTTCTTTGGCCGTGCAGGTAAACCAGTGCGGCGCCTTGCTGGGCATCATGGCGAACCCGCCGGGACCGAGCACGGTGTCCTTCATCCCTTCCATTCCGGTGGAGACGTACCCTTTTACGATGATCAACTGCTCCTCCGCGGTGTGATAGTGCGGACGAACCACACACTTGGGCGTCGCTTTCATGATGGCGGTGCTGGGGCCGGTTTTCAGGTTGCCATTTTCCAGGAAGAATTGCAGGCAGTCCGGACCCTCTCCCGGCGGGAATTTCACGTCTGCTAGCTGGCGCACGATGCCAGTTTTGCCGCCGCTTTCCGGCGCCCGCGCGGAGAGCGTTGCTGCCAGGAGCAGGCACAAGCACGCCAGGAATAAATAGATCGCGCGCGCCGAACGATGCGAACGAATACTCACGTGAAGGTTGTTCATGGCTGTCTCCCCGATTGCCAAGCGCGACGCTCGGCCGGGACATTCTACCTGCGTACGGAATGCGGGCAAGGAACATCTTATTCCGGCGATCGGCACGATGGCGCGTTGGGAAAATCGGCGGCGCGGGTATAATGCCGAGCGATGATTGCATCCGCCGCCGTTTCGAAGCGCGCGCTGAGCATGTTCGGGAGAGTGTTTCCTCGCTGCAGCATGATCGCGCAGGCCATCGCTTTCAACCTATTTCTTGCCTTCTCTCCTACTTTGCTGATTGCCGTAGGTTTAGCTACGAGTCCGATTGGCATGCGCACCAACCTATTCGATTTGATCTCCGATTTGACAAGCTTCCTGCCGCCGGGAAGCCAGCAAATTGTGTCGGAATTTCTGGTGAGACGCGGACCAGACGCATGGAAGTGGGCGCTGCTGGGTCTGGGAGGAACGCTGCTCGCCGGCACGCAGGTGATGAGGTTGTTGATGGAAGGAATCCATACAATTTACGGAGATCGCGAACGGCCGGGATTTTTCGCGCGACAGTTGCGTGCCCTCGCGCTGCTGATTTTGACCATTGCCCCGCTGCTCGTTGCCGCGATCCTGGGCGTGTTCGGGAAGCCGTTGCGGCGCTTGGTTGGCGCCGAGCTCGGGAAAGGCATTTCGGTGCAAACGTGGTGGGGCGTTTTTTTCCACGGGATTGCGATTTTGCTGGCCATGATCGCGGTCACCGTCATTTATAGATGGGCGCGGCCGAGGCAACAAAGCCTGACCAGCGTTTTGCCGGGCGCGCTGATTGCCACGCTGCTTTGGTGGGTTGCGGACCTCGCGTTTGGATTTTATGTGCGGAAGATGCCGTATGGAATTATCTACGGCGGACTTGCGGCGGTCATTGGCTTGCTGATTTGGATGGAGCTGTCCACGGTGATCATTTTCCTGGGCGCGGCGTGGAATGCGGAGCTGGCCGAGAGCCGCAAAGGCGCGTGAGCCATTGAGTGAGCGAGCTGTGCACGTGCAATGCTATGCCGGATATAAGGGCGACGAGCGTCCGGTAAAACTGCAGATTGACGAGCAGATGCTCGACATTGCAGAAGTAGAAGACCGCTGGTATTCGCCCGGCGCCACCTATTTTCGAGTCCTGCTGGCTAACGGCGAGCGCTACGTCTTGCGCCGCGAAGGCGCCCAGGATGTCTGGACCCTGCAAGCGTTCCGCTCGCCTGCATAGCGGGTCACTTCACTCGGGAACAGGCGTCAAGCTTTGAGGAATGGTCACAGCTCTGGTTTGCCTGCTTCCCAAGTAGTCGCCGCCAGTCGCCCACCAACGTCCTATCGTTTATTAGATCCCTGGGATGAGCAAGAGTATTCTGTGTCTGCGGCTTGCGCTGAACTAACGGCGCGGCACCACTCCGACGCCCAATCGGTGACGATACGGACGGAGCTATTCTCTGCTTTCCTATGTTTCCTGGTTCGATGTGGCGACTTCGCTATTCCTTGTCTGGATGAGCGTGGCGGTAATTCCAGTATTTCGACTGCTCCCTCTTGTTCGCCTTTGAGAATTCGTGAGAATTCTTGTGGTTGTCGTTCAGGTACTGCCCCCAGGCGCGATTTTCGTTGTCA
>Ga0137416_10001538_pt1 | contig 11815 bp, 10 predicted proteins | sample CZODoug3_1_1_16f_FD_108282 | JGI IMG/M metagenome (GOLD analysis project Ga0137416, IMG submission 108282) | Vadose zone soil fungal communities from Angelo Coast Range Reserve, California, USA - CZODoug3_1_1_16fungal (Illumina Assembly) | ecosystem: Environmental > Terrestrial > Soil > Vadose...
AAGCTGGAACGTTGCTGGCCGTGGCTCGAGCGACGTGGATTGCAGTCGACCGCCAAGTGCAGCTCGGCCGCGCCTGAAGCGTGTGCGGTTGGCGGCTACGGCAATGCCGGGCAATCGTTCCACGATGCGCGCCTGCTCGGCTGGGAATAGCTCGTCTCAGAGTAAATGGAGCCGACTCTTTTGCCCGGGAGTGGCGTGCCGGCGTGGACAAAAGAGAGAACTGGAGCCTGATCCTCGGGCGCGCTGAGCGCCGGCCTCGAAGGTCCTTATTGGCACATCGCGTCATTTCGCTGCTTAGCGGAATTTGGTCGCTATCGGGGCATAGCGGACTCTGGCAAACCGTCCGCCCGGCAGATTTATGGGTTCACGGCCTAGGCACCAACTCATTGCGATAAAAAGACGCGCAGACGCAATGGGTACAGATCATTTCCGCTTAGGGGTCATTTGCGTCGATTTTGGCATGTCGGCGGCATGTCCGATTAGGTTGAACAGGCAGGCGCAACAGTGCAAGGCTAGCCGTCATTCTCAAGCAGACCCACCGCCCATGACCCCACCTACCGTTACTGCCTCGCAAGTCCGCTGCGCGCTGCTGCTGCGCGACGAAATCGCACTTCTCGATTTGCGGCACGAAGCCGCCTATTCCACGGGCCATCCCTTGTTTGCCGCCAACATGGCGGCCGACAGGATCGCGCTCGAAGCCGAGACGAGGCTGCCTTGCAAGGATGTGCCGATTGTCGTTTATGACGCTGGCGAAGGCCTTGTTCCCCTGGCAACGGATCGGCTTATGGCATTGGGGTACACAGACGTTCGTCAGCTCGACGGCGGACTCCATGCCTGGCGGATGGCGGGTTACGAACTGTTCCAGGACGTGAATTCCTACGCCAAGGCCTTTGGCGAACTGGTCGAGTCGCGCCGGCACACGCCCTCGTTGATGGCCGACGAAGTCGCCGCGCTGATTGCGAGCAAAGCAAATATCGCCGTCCTCGACGTTCGGCGGTTCGACGAATATGCGACCATGAACATCCCCGGCTCCGTCAGCGTGCCCGGCGCGGAATTGGTGCTCCGCGCGGGCCGCGTCGCGCCGGATCCGGAGACGACGATCATCGTGAATTGCGCCGGTCGCACCCGATCGATCATCGGCACCCAGTCACTGATCAACGCCGGCATCGCCAACAAGGTGCTGGCGCTGCGAAACGGAACGATCGGCTGGACTCTCGCGGGAAAGGAGCTCGAGCATGGCGCGGATCGGCGCGGCGAGATCGGCGTCTTCGAGGGGGCGAAAGCCAGCGCCCGTGAAGTCGCCTATCGCGCCGGCGTTCGCCATGTCGGCATGGAAGAAGCGAACGCGCTCGACGGGCAGACCCACCGCACGCTCTATCGCTTCGACGTTCGCGCGAGCGAAGATTATATGGCCGGTCACATCCCCGGTTTTCGCCACTACCCGGGAGGGCAGCTGGTCCAGGAGATCGACATGGCAGCACCGGTGCGCGGGGCGCGCATCCTTCTGGCCGACAATATGGGTGTCCGCGCCGACATGACGGCGTCCTGGCTCGCGCAGATGGGATGGGAGACCTATGTGCTCGACGGCGGCTATGATCGCGCGCTTGAAGTGGGGCCGCCGCAGGTTTTGCCAAAGCCCGATCCGTCACACCGCTACCGGCGCCCCTACGAGGGCACTGACGTCGCCACCGGCGCGATGCAGGCCTATCTCGATTGGGAATATGGCTTGGTCGAACAGCTTCGGCGCGATGCGACCCATGGGTTCTTCGTGATTTGATGCCGAGTCAAGATGAAGGTGTCGCCGCTGCAGCAATGCCGCACTTCTGCCGATCGCATCTCGCCGACGGCTATTTTCTCGGGACGCTCCACTTCGGTGCTGCGTTCCGCAACACCGAACACGCCGCGTCCAATTTACCTGAGTTTAATCTGCAGATCGTTGTCCAACGCGAGCCGGGAGCGCTTACCCGCCCACACCCGGTTTGCCGGTTATAGCGATCGCGTCCATGTTGTATGAGTTGTGCGGGAGGAAGATAAATCCGGGGTCCGCATCGTCCGTGAAGGCCCAGTTTCGTCCGCCGTCGAGGCTGTGACGGCAGCCGACATATTCACGTAAGTACCAGTTGACCTGATCTGTGTAGTAGTGGTCCAGCGGACTGAGGTGGAAATTGAGCCAAATGAGCGTGTGCTCGCCGAATTGATGGTTGTTCCGGGCGCCCAAGCTGAGCCAGGTGTCGCCGGTCGTTAGCTTGTATTTGAAGGTATCGGGCGGTTGGATCCAAGGCTGCAGCGGCTTTAGCGGGCGCCTCTCGTGCGCAATGGCGGTACGACCATACTCGTATCTCCCGGATCGTCTGAAATATTACCTTTGTGGCAAGTCCAATCCCTGTGAGAGGCTTACCCATCAAACGGGCCCGCACTAGGTGGGTGAACCCTCCAGATATTCGTCTCCTTCGATCGGATGAGGTTCAATGTGTCGGGCAGGAGGCAAGCCATGATGACCTCCTCGCGGTGCGGCGATCGGCCAACGTGCCACGGGAATTTCGGGACGGCCGAACTGAAGCTGCATCGCACTCAATCCCTTGCGTCGCCCGACGCGCCGGCGGCTTTCAAGCGAATTGGCCGCGGCGTTCCGCTGCTGTAGCCGTTGACGAAGGCCGGATCGCCGGCCCGCATCGTGAAGTATGGCCGCTGATTTTCGCGAGCGAGGGCCGTGTTGAAGCTTGACAGTTCGAAGGGGGAATTTAGGCTGTTTGCTCTCCACGGAATGGTCACCATCATCTTTTAGAGACATTGGTCTGATCAGCCAGGGATAGAGAGGAGGAACGAGACCACCTCCGCAGGACGCCGTGAAGATTGCGCGGCCGACAGTTAGCCTTCGCACGCGTGACGCTTAGAGACGATATGTCGCGACCGGCCTGCGTAGCCGGAAGGGGCAAGGCGTAGATTGGCCTCGGCGCTTGTGGCTCTCCCGCGCAGGTGCAGCGAGTTCGCTGTGCAACGCGTTCTCCGGCAGACAAGGTCGGAAACCGCGCCGTCGACAGCGGCATCACCCATAGCGGCCTTTCGCTTTAGCGGCCTTTCGATCTGCGAGTGTTCGACGTCGGCGGCGACAAGTTCGCCAACAACAAGCGGAGGATTTTGTGCCCGGCTTCGCCGGGCGGGGTGCGGAGCGACATAAGTGGACTGACATAGACGGCAACGTGCAGCATGGCATGGCCCGATCCGAGGGAGGAGAATCCGCTGCTATAGGCAAGCGACGAACTGATCGGCAAGGTTCACTTGCCGGAGACATTCAGCTGCAGAATTCAGGCTTTTCGCCTCGGATCACCCGTCACCGATCCGTGGGGCCGGTGCACGATCTGCGAAGACCCGGTCAGGCAGCGTAACCTGCAAGACCACGGCAGGCTGCGCATCGGATGTAATTCCGGTGATGTAAAAAAGTGAGGAAACGATGTTAATCAGGGCAAAATATCTTGCGGGCTGTGCTGCACTCGCGCTCGCCGCTGTGGCTGTTGCGCCACCGGCATCGGCGATCGACCCGGCACGCCTCCAGGCTGCCGAGCAGACGCCAAACGATTGGCTGAGCTACCACGGCGGCTACAAGTCGTATCACTACAGCGCACTCGAACAGATCAACGCGAGCAACGTGAATAATCTTGAGGTCGCGTGGATCCATATGCCCGGACGCTCGACGCGCGGCCTGCAGTCGATGCCGCTCGCGGCCGACGGCGTGCTGTATTATTCGGGTTCCTACAGCCGCGTCTTTGCGCTCGACGGGGCGACCGGAAAGCCCATCTGGTCGTACTTCCCCGAGCTCAACGAGGAGCTCGTGGCGATGCAGACGCACTCGCCGTACAATCGCGGCGTCGCGCTCGGCGATGGCAAGGTCCTGGTCGGCACCGTCGACGGGCGTCTCATTGCGCTCGACATGAAATCCGGCAAGCAGGTGTGGGACACGAAGTTGGTCGATTCCAAGAAGCTCACTGTCGGCTTCACGGGCGCGCCGCTGGTGGTGAAAGATACCGTCATCATCGGCAGCCAGGGCGGCGAGTGGACCTCGCGTGGCCCGATCTTCGGCGTCGATATCAAAACCGGCCAGAAGAAATGGGAATTCTTGACCGTTGCCGGTACTGAGGATGCCAAGGCGACTTGGGGCAACGAATCCTGGCGCACCGGCGGTGGTGGCGGCTGGATGCCCGGCGGCTACGACCCCGAGAGCAATACCGTTTGGTGGGGAACGGCGAATCCCGCACCGCTTTACGACTGGTCCGGCGCGGACTGGCAGAAAAGCGGGCCGCGGCCAGGCACCAACCTCTATACCACTTCGGTCATCGCACTCGACCCCGACACCGGTAAGCTGAAGTTCTATCACCAGGAACTGCCACACGACGCCTGGGACTTCGATTCGGCGGTCGGTGAATTCCTGATGATTGACCGCGACGGCCGCAAGCTCGTCGTGCATCCGAACAAGGGTGGATTCGTCTTCGTATACGATCGTGCCAACGCGAAGGTCCAGAACGTGTGGCGGATCGCGAAGAATATCAACTTCGTCAAGGATATCGATCCGAAGACCGGCGAGTTGATCGGCCGGCGTGATCTGTCACTCGGCGCGGCGAGTTCGCCGCTCTGTCCGGCGATCGCCGGCGGCGTCAGTTGGAACACCGGCTCCTACAGCCCGAAGACCGGCCTCTGGTACAAGCTCGCGCAGGAATGGTGCATGGACATAGAGGTGGTGAAGACAACGCCAATTACCGAGCCGATGTCGCAGCTCAACATCGGTGCCAACTTCAAGCTTGTCCCGCCGCCAGATGGACCGGCGCTCGGACATCTCGACGCGCGTGATCCGGTGACCGGCGAAAAGAAATGGGAGGTCACCTTCAGCGAGCCGCCACTCGCGAGCGTCCTCGCTACGGGAGGCAATCTGGTGTTCGTACCCGACGCGCGCGGCGTGCTACGCGCCTACAACGCAGAAACCGGCAAGGAACTGTGGTCGCATAACAACGGCGTCGGCCATAATGGCGGTATCATCAGCTACAGCGCCGGCGGCAAGCAGTACATCGCGGTGCCTGCCGGATGGGGCGGCATGGTCGCCGACGAATTCCCGGCCCTGTTCGGCGAACCTTACAAGAGCATGCCGAAAGACGCCGGTGCCCTCGTCGTCTTTTCGCTGAAGCAATAATAACAATAATGATGGAGAAGGCGGCAGGGCGAGGTTCGCGCCCTGCCGCTGCTGTCCCGATGCGAATACCGAAATCAATCATTGTCATCGCCGGCATTGCGTTATCATTGCCGGTCTGGGTCCACGCGCAGCAGAGCCAGGCTCCCAATCCAGGTCAGGCGACCAGCCCGGAACCGCCGAGCGACATCGACGGCGAGACGATGTTCGCAACCTCGTGCGGCTTTTGCCACCAAAGCGGCGGCCGCGCGCCCGGCAAGGGGCCGAAGCTCGCCGGCACGACGCGCAGCGACGATTTTATTGCGGAGCGGATCAGGAAGGGCAAACCCGGCGCCATGCCCGCCTTCGGCAGCGCCTTTTCGGAGAGTCAGGTCATGGCGATCGTGGCCTACATCCGGACTCTCGAGGATTGAGGCCGGCTATGCGACATGTCGTTCTTGTAAGCCTGCTAGTCTTGTTCGGTACCGTCAACGCCACAGCGCGTTCGCTGGAAGCAATCCGCCAGCGTGGCGCGCTCACGCTCTGCGCGCACCCCAACGCGCTGCCGTTCGCCAGCAAGAGCGATGCCGTTCCCGGATTCCAGGTCGAGATCGCCAGGGCGCTGGCGAAACAGCTCGGGGTCTCGCTGGAACAGCACTGGGTGATCAACAGCTTTCAGTACCGCCGCGCCGACTGCGACATCGTGCTCGATGCGATCGCCGACCGGGCGGCGCTGGCGGAGGTGGGGTTGCGCACGTCGCGGCCCTATTACCGCAGCGGAGTAGCACTGGCGGTTGGAGCCGAGTCCAGCGCGGCGTCGCTTGCAGAATTGGGACCGGGCCGGCGAGTTGGCGTGCAGGTCGGCTCGATCGCGTCCATGACGCTTGGCAAGCGAGGGGTTGAAACTTCGCCGTTCGCGTTCGAGGACGACATCATGGATGCGCTCGCCAAGGGCGAGATCGCCGCCGCGGCGGTCACGCCCGCCACAATTGGCTGGTTCAACCGAGCCCATCCCGATGGACGTGTCCACCCCATTCCAGCCTTCGAAGACGATCCGAACTTGAACTGGAATGTCGCTGTCGGGATGGTCAGTCCAGACGACAAGCTGAGGCAGGGTGTCGACGCAGCTCTGGAAGCATTGCTTGCCGACGGCACCCTGGCCCGGATCTATGCGCGTTACGATATCGAATTACAGCCGCCGCAATGATCGATCGCCTGGCTCAGTAGCAGACCGACCGCAAGCGCCAGCCCCAGCGGGTCCGCACGCGAATGTAACAGTCGTCATCGTAGTAGCCGTAAGGCGCTGCGGCGAACACAAACTGGTTCCGGAAGAACCGGTGCCTGAAATGGTCGTGATGGAACGCGACGCGGTGACTGAACCCAGGGCGACCAAAGCCACTGTGTCCCATCCCCATGTGTCCCATCCCCATGTGTCCCATCCCGCCGTGGCTCATTCCACCGTGACCCATCCCGCCATGCATGGCCGACGCACCCAGGGTAGAACCGACGGTAATAGCCATCACCGCGGCCACTGCGATTGCTGTCTTGCTCACCATAGTGCTTCCTCCCGTTGATTGTGTGACGCACTCTGACTGTCGCTTACTAGAGACGAAACAATCAAATTACTTATGTGTCAGTTTCTGACTCAGAAGTTAGTTTTCAGATTTCCGATTTGTGGCAAGATGGTGTGATGCTATCCGATGTTGGTCGAGTGGGACGCGAGATCATGCCTGAAGGACAGCGCCGCATTCTCGTTATTGAAGACGACCCGGAGACAGCGGCCCAGCTTGTGGATTTCCTCGCGACGAGCGGCTATCAGGTTGATCTCGCTGACAACGGCGACGACGGACTGAGCCGCGGGCGTTCTACTGAATATGCCGTGATGACGATCGATCGCATGCTTCCGGGCATCGATGGACTTGCGGTGGTCCGCTGCCTCAGGAAGGCCGGGATCGTCACGCCCGCTTTGATCATCAGCGCGCTAGGCGAGGTCGATGATCGGGTCCGTGGCCTGCGCGCCGGTGGCGATGACTACCTGGTCAAACCATTTGCCTTCGCGGAATTGCTGGCGCGCGTCGAGGCTTTGGCCCGACGCAGCTCCACCGTCGTCAAGGAAACGGTGTTGCGGGTCGGCAATCTCGAAATGGACCTGGTGTCGCGAACCGTGAGCCGCGGCGACCTGGAAATTGAACTGCTGCCACGCGAGTTTCAGGTGCTTGAGTATTTGGTTCGCAACGAAGGCCAAGTTGTTCCCCGAGCGATGCTGCTGCAGCATGTGTGGGATCTGCATTTTGATCCCACCACCAACATTATCGACGTCTATGTCGGGCGCGTCCGCCGCAAGGTCGACAGTCAGCAAGCCTATCCGCTCATCCATACCGTCCGCGGCGTTGGGTTTTGCGTCCGTGCTCCTTGCTAAGACCTTTCGATCATCCACGCTCAAACTGGCGCTGATCTCGATTGGCATTTTCGGCGCGGTCGTCTGTGCACTTTTCGGCTACGTCTACTGGTCCACCGCTACATACGTATTGAGCCGATCAGATCGCGCCATCGCTGCGGAGCATGCAATCTTGCAAAAAGCCTACGACAGCGCGGGGCGCGGTGGGTTGATTGGCGCGATTGAGCAACACATGTCCGATGGACGTTTCGAAGGCGGCCTCTATCTGCTGACGGAACCTTCGTTTGCCCCGGTCGCCGGTAATCTCCAGGTCTGGCCTTCGGCACTAAAGGGCATGAGCGGATGGGCCAACTTCAGCGTGCGCGACTGGAAGCCGGATTCAGCGGACGGAGCACCGCTGCGAGCAATGTTTGAAACTCTGCCGGACGGTTATCATCTGCTGGTCGGGAAGGATATCGACAACCTCGATCAATTCGCCAGAGCGATCTACACGGCGCTCGCCTGGAGCGTCGCGTTGATATTCGTTCTTGCGGGGGCGGTCAGCATTTCCGTCACCCGACGCACCGTGGGACGGATTGAAGCCATCAACGCCACCAGCCGAGCCATTATGGAAAGTGGGCCCAGCTCGCGAATACCGCTGCGCGGGACACGGGACGAATGGGATCAGCTTGCGGAGAACCTCAATACGATGCTCGATCGCATCGAAGCCTTGATGGGGGAGGTCAAGCAGGTCACCGACAATGTGGCGCACGATCTGCGGACGCCTTTGGCCCGCATTCGCGGGCGACTGGAGAAGGCTTGCAATCGGCAGCGCGATGTCGAGCAGGACCAATCGCTGATCAACGAGACCATGGCCGATCTTGACGGCGTTTTGCGTATGTTTTCCTCGCTCACGCGCATCTCTCGAATCGAGACGAGCGATCGAACCTCCGCGTTCCGCACCGTAAACCTGGCCGAGATCGCGAGCGAGGTCGTCGAGTTGTTTGATGCCGCGGCGGAGGACAAGGGTGGACATCTCAACACCGTCGGGGAGCAACGAGTTCTCGTCACGGGTGACAGAGATCTGCTGTTCGATGCGATGGCCAATCTCGTCGACAATGCTATCAAGCACGGCCGTGAAGCCGGTCACGTGACGGTGGAAGTCAATCAGAACAATGGCCATGCGGTGATTTCGGTCGCCGATGACGGGCCTGGAATTCCTGCCGACGAATTTCAAAACATCTTCAAGCGCTTTTATCGACTGGAGCGAAGCCGCTGCACGCCCGGAAACGGCCTCGGCCTCAGCCTCGTCGCCGCCGTTGCCCGTCTCCACGGGGTTCGCATCGAGATGGTGGACAACGAGCCCGGTCTCAAATTCCGACTGCAGTTTCCGTTGGTCGCGGAATCTGGTCTCGAAGATGGGGCGTACCAAGCGACGGCGACCAGGCCACCCCTCTCGTAATTTGGCGAGCATCGCACCCAAGCCGAGGAGTTGTGCGCTTTCTTTGGAGCGTAGATCGGCAATGAAATGCAAAGCACCGGCGTGTTCATGGAAGTAAAGCTTAAACTTTAGCTCGGCATGCCGCCGGGATGAGCAAATACAGGCGCATTAGCCGCCCTTATGCCGAGTATTTTTACTTCCGATTTTACAAGTCGAAATCTCCGCCCCTACGTTTCACCATCAACACGGCCATGACGACGAGCCGGTTGGGCGCGAGGGCTATTCCATCAACACGCAACGGAGATGGTTATGTTGGACAATGGCGATGCTGATAATAACGCATCTTCGGCGAGGACGTCGGCGAAGAAGAAGGGGCTTTCAAGGCGATCGATTCTGAAGGCGGGCGCGGCAGCAACGGCCGCCGCGATCGGATCCGACGTCATCACCGGCTTTCCTACGATCTGGGCGCAGGAAATCAAGGACATCGAATTGAGGCATGTCGGCGTGTCCTATTCGGTGGTCAAAGCGATCGGCGATCAGGCCGCGAAAGATCTCGGCTTCAAAGTGATCATGCAGAATCTGGATACGTCCGCTGCCATCAACCGGTTCATCAGTCAGCCGGATTCGGTTGATATTGCCGACCTCGAGGGATGGCAGGCCAAATTGGCTGCGAAGCGGTCGGTGATTCAGGGCATTGAGGTCAAGAAGATCAAGGAATTCGATAATATTCTGCCGATCTTTACCAAGGGCGAGATCGACGGACACAAGATCCCGCGACAGGGCATTTCCCCATATGAGGCGATGTATATTGCCAAGCCAAACGCGACCGATCTGCATGACGGCGTCACCGAATGGGCGACGTTCTTGCCGCAAGTCTATAACGCGGACTCGATCGGCTATCGTCCGGATCTCGTCGGTCACGAGGTCACCGAGTGGAAAGATCTGATCGATCCCAAATTCAAGGGCAAGGCGGCGATCCTGGACGTTCCCGCCATCGGCATCATGGACGCCGCGCTGTGTTTCGAAAGCGCCGGCCTGATCAAGTATGGCAACAAAGGCAATATGACCAAGGAAGAGATCGACTTTACCTGCAACAAACTGATCGAACTGAAGAAGGCAGGTCAATTCCGCGCGACGTGGACAACGTTTGACCAGTCAGTGCAATTGATGGCCGCCGGCGAGGTCGTCATCCAGTCGATGTGGTCGCCGGCCGTCGCCGCGGTTCGCGTCAAGGAGATTCCTTGCGTCTATGCGCCGGTCAACGTCAAGAACGGCAAGGAGGGATATCGCGGCTGGTGCAATGGCATGGGCTTGATGAAGCACCTGTCGGGCAAGAAGCTCGATGCCGCCTATGAATATCTCAATTGGTATCTCTCCGGTTGGCAAGGCGGCTTTGTCGGACGTTATGGCTACTACAGCCCGGTGCCATCGACCGCCAAGAAATTCCTGACCGCGGCGGAGTGGGATTTTTGGTACGACGGCAAGCCGGCGCCCTCGGTCATCAACGATCCCTACGGCGTCCCGATGGAAAAGGTGGGCACCAAGCGGGATGGCGGCTCCTTCCTGGATCGCGTCAAGAACATCTCTTGCTGGAACACTCTGATGGATGAGGCTGCCTACATGAACAAGCGATGGAATGATTTCAAGGTCGCTTGATCTGAAAACATAAGCTGCCGATGCGGCGCGCCCATCGGCGGACGGCAAAGCTGCCGTCCGTCGAAGATCCGGGACAAAGTTGAGTCAGGCCATACGGAATGTCACGGCGAAATCTGAGTGCTTGGCTTAACGTGGCGCCGTTGATGTTGGTGCTCGTGCCGTTTTTCCTGCTGCCGATTCTGGTGGTTCTTGCCGCCAGTTTCTTCGAGACTGACGGTTTTGGTGGGCTGCTTCCGACGTTCACGTTTGCGAATTATGTGGATGTTCTAACGTCGGCGCAGACCTTTCAACTCTATATGGCGACATTGAAATTCACGGTCCTGACGTGGTTCTTCACGCTGATGATCGGATTCCTGGTCGCGTATTTTCTGGTCTTTCACGTCAGAAATCAGCTGCTCGCAATCGGCCTGTTTCTGGTTTGCACCGTTCCGTTCTGGACGTCGAACATCATCCGGATGATTTCCTGGATTCCGTTGCTTGGAAAGGAGGGCCTCGTCAACTCGGCGCTGCTGGGGACCGGCATCATCCGTGAGCCGATCGAGGTGCTGCTTTATTCCGGTCTCGCGGTCGTCATCGCCTACGTGCATCAATTGACGATCTTCATGGTCGTTCCGATCTTCAATTCGATGGCGCGCATCGACAAGCGGGTTATCGAAGCCGCGCTGGATGCCGGCGCAAGCCGCCTCGATGTCATGCGCTACATCGTCATACCGATGTCGAAAAGCGGGATTGCGCTCGGATCGATCTTCGTGATCTCGATCGTGATGGGTGATTTTTTCGTCGTCAAGGTGATGTCCGGAGGCAGTTCGGCCTCGGTCGTCAGTGCGTTCTATGAAAACGTCGGCGTGCTGCAGTATCCGATCGCGGCCGCCAGTGCTGTGCTTCTGACGCTCATCCTGATTGTGGTGATTTCCCTCATTCTTCGTGCCGTCGATATCCGCCGGGAAATCACCCAATGACGGTCGCACTGGAAAGGTTCGATGTCTCAATGACCAAAGCCCGGCGCGGTGTGCTGGCGGCGAGAAGCGGTCGCCGGCCCTGGACCTTCTACGCGCTCGCGTCCGTCTTCACATTTTACGTCGCCGCGCTCTACGGGCCGATGATTTGCATCTACGTTCTTTCATTCCAGGACATTCGCGGCGGCCTGGTGTTTCCGATGAAGGGGCACTCGCTGCATTGGTTCGTC
>Ga0137416_10001539_pt1 | contig 11812 bp, 12 predicted proteins | sample CZODoug3_1_1_16f_FD_108282 | JGI IMG/M metagenome (GOLD analysis project Ga0137416, IMG submission 108282) | Vadose zone soil fungal communities from Angelo Coast Range Reserve, California, USA - CZODoug3_1_1_16fungal (Illumina Assembly) | ecosystem: Environmental > Terrestrial > Soil > Vadose...
AACTACGTTCAGCTTTTCAGCGTAGGCGATCCGACCTACGCAGCTGCGTTGAACGGCGCAGTAGTTCCCGTTCTGACGACACCGACGACGACGACCTTTACTGTTTCCGCAACCTATGGCGGGCAAACCATGCCAAACGGCGATTACAGCGCCGGTTACGCGCAGCAGCCGTGGTTCGTGAGCTCAATGAACCAGGTCACCGATGAAAGCTGGCTGCACTGGTTGAACCAATACATGGATGGCTACTTCACCGTGGTGGCCAGCTATGCCCAGGGTGGAACGGTTTCGACTGTCGGTGTCGCGCTCCTTCCCAAGATCCAGGCCGGCCCGAAAGCGGAATACGCCTTCATCCAGTACTGCACGAACGATGTGAACGCCGGTACGCCGGGGCCCGACAAGTGCCTGGCCAACATCAAGACAATGGTTGCCGCCGTCGAAGCGCTGGGAATGGTCCCCATTCTGTGCACACCGCCGGCGCTGGGTGACCCCGCGGCGACACCAACCGATCCTGCGAGCACCGTCAAAGCACAACAACTGCAAACCATCCTGAGTGGTGAACAGGCGTTGGCGCAGAACGATCCCAACCTGATCCTGCTGGACACCTACTCCGCTACGGTGACACCCTCCGACCCGGCCGGCCATTTCCTGCCCAACTACGCGCCTGTAGACGGCATTCATCCTTCCAGCTACGGCGAAGCCAGGCTGGCCCGAGACCTCGCGAACTATCTCGCCACCCTGCTGCCCGTCACGGACACGCTGCCGGGATCGGCCGACGCGAGCGGCACCAACTTCCTGCCGAACGCCGCCATGACCGGAACCAACGGCGGCGTCTCCTCGACAGCCACGAACGGGGTCAACGGAACCACTCCGACCGGCTGGTTGGCCCGGGGCTTCGGGGGCACGTCGGCCAATCCGCTCGCGATCGGAATCTCCGCAAACAATACGCATGCGGGAACTCCGGGACTCACGGTGGACATCACAGCGCAAAGCGGCATGTCGGGCCAGGGCTTTATTGTGAGCACCAACGGTCCGGGCAGTGGCGCCGGCTTCGCCAACCAACTCACGCCCGGCAACTGGTATCAGTGCGGCTTCCAGCTGGGTGCGCTCACCGACCTGACCAATATCAACCTGACGGGCCAGGTATTCCTCAACTACGGCGGCGGCAACACTCCGTCCGTGTACTTCATGATGAACAACAGCTTCCGCTATGAGAACGGCACACCCCTGGCAGCGGGCGAGTCGTTGCAGTTCATCTCGCAACCGTTCTACATCGCGCAGACGCCCGCGACGGCCGCGTACTTTTTTATCAACGCCGTGCTGACCGGCGATGGCGGCGGCCAACAGCTGTCACTAGGCCGAACCTTCTGCCGCTCTACCGCCAGCCCCTACGACTGAGCTGCCGGTCGTCGCTTCCCGCAGGGTGCGATTTGCAAAATAGATCGCTGCCACCAACTGCACCGAAAAATACACCGGCAGCGCCATGGCCGCGCCTTTCAAGCCCAATGTCAACACACCGAGCGGGCTGGCGATCACTGTAGCCACCAGGGCCAGCAGCTGAACCGTCAGAACCCGCCGCGTCTGTCCGTACGCGTAACAAACTCTTTCGAAGACATAGGACGTCGCACGGAGTGCGTACCCCGCGCCGATCCAGGGCATCAGGTTGGATCCGCTGCGAAAATTTTTGCCCACAAAGAGGGTCGCCAAAAATTCATGTCCGAATGAATAGATGACGACGCCGACGGCACATATCCCGGCCACGGCTACCACCCACATGCGAAACAGCTCACGGGCCCTGGCATGGTCGCCTTTGGAAACCGCCGCCTGATGCACGGGCCGCAAGGCAAGCTCCACCGTCGTGCCGACCAACATGAATGGCGCATAGGACATCCCGTAGATCGCCGCGTAGAGGCCGGCGTCGGCGACACCCAGAACACCGCCGATTATGTACCGATCGCCAAGATTGCTGGCCCAGCCGATGACACCCATCGGGATGAGTGGAATCGCGTAGCTCCACATGCGCGCATCCAGCGCCGCGGCATCGGTGTCGGCGTCGGCAGCCACCCCGGCCTGCGCCGGCCAGATATTGCGCGAAAAGATCAAAATCAGAGTTGCGCTCGTGACGACGTAGCATGTCAGGACTGCGATGGGGGACTGTCCCACGATGAGAACGGCAGCGGATGCGACGAGAGGGCGCGCCCAGGTATCCGTTGTCACCCAAAGCGCATGTTGACGATTCCGGCGCGCGGCATTGAGCAGACTGACATTGGATGAGCGCCAGCACTCACATGCGAGCAACAGCACGATCAGAACGACGAGCAACAGTGAGCCGCCGCCCCACACGACATACGCGGTTCCACCGATCACTGCCGCGCCGAGCGGCCACGGCGCCATCCGCAGAAAACAGCGCTGCAGGGAATTCAGCAGATCCCGCACCGACCCCGTTGCCGCGATGGCCGGATAGAAGTGCATCGCTGCCTGCGTCAGCGGCGTGGACACGATACTGATTGCGAGAGTCGACATGCCGAGCGCGAGGGTTACGACACCATACGACCCCGGAGTCAGGAATTGTGTGAGGATGCGAACGCCGACGAGAGTACCCAGCGCATTCAGGGCCGAACCGCCGACGATCCAAACGGCGCTGGAAAGATGCTGCCTCATGTCGCGAGCACTGGCGTTTCGGTGCTCACCGCACGGCGATAAAGATTTTCCGCCTGCTCCGCCACACCGTCCCATGACAGGTGGGCGCGCACAGCTTCACGGCCGCGGGCGCCCATTTCGGCGCGCGTAGCAGGCTCGGCCAACATTTCACGGACGGCCGCGGCGAGTTTGACGGGGTCGCAGTCGGTGACCGCGCCCGCAGCCGCTTCCGAGACGAATGCCGCGATTCCCACCTCGGGTGAGACCAGGACCGGGCATCCCATCGCCATGGCCTCGGCCACCACGTTGCCGAAATTCTCCGAGTAGGACGGCAGAACAAACAGCTGCGCATCTTCAAACAGAGCCCACTTGTCGTCATCGCCGACGTGACCGACGAACAGCACGCGATCGGTCAGCCCCAGCGACTGCGCGAGTGCCTGCAGCTTGGGCTGATAGCCCTCGTCATCATTACCGGCAATGACCAGGGGAATATCCGGAACCCACTGCCAGGCCGTGATCAACCGGTCGAGGCCTTTCTTCCAGCTGATGCGGCTCAAAAACAGCGCGTAGCGCGCGGGAAGGTTTGCAAAGGGTCCGGCTGCCCGGGTCTGATGTCGTGCAGGGACATCGACGCCGTTCGGAATCCACGCAATCTCCTGCAGAGGCCAGCCGAAAGATCGTAATTCGTCCGCCTCGAGCTCCGCGGTGACGTGCACACCGGCTGCGCGCACAAACGTGCTCCGCTCAATGAACGTGATCCACGCACTCTTCAACCACGAGTTCTTCTTCCGAATCATGTCCCGTATCAACATCCCGCGTGGGCAGGCTATGTACGGAACTCCTGAACGTGCCGCGGCACGTGCCGCCGCCCATGTGGGCCAGAGAAAAATCGAATGCAGATGAACGATATCGAAGTCGCCTGCCGTTTGGCTCAATTCCCGACCGAGTTGCGGCGACCAATACAGGCGCCGCAGTGCGCGGACCCGGAAATAGTGAACTGCAACCCCGTCCAGATTGACGGGTGTACCGAGCGGCACGTCCAGATCGTCAGGACCATCGACGCTGGTTGTGTAGACATGCACTTCATGACCACGACGAACGAGGGCCGTCGCGAGCCCATGAACTGAACGAATCGGTCCACCGTACCGGACCGCCGGGTAGTACGTGGGCACGACGTGCAAAATTCTGAGGGAGCGCGCCGGAGCCGGGAGGGACGCCATCACGCTCGTCATATCGGGCTGCCTTCAGCCGGTAGCGAGTGAACGCGAGTGCGATTGATCCTTCATCATCAAGGGCAGCAGCCCGCCGGCCGCCCGATCCCGGATCACCTGCTCGATGAGATCCAAATCAATGTGCGGCCGCTGATCGGAAAAGCCGTACACGAGAGCGGTGTCGCAGACGATATTGACCAGGCGGGGAACGCCCCCCGTGCACCGGTGGACCAACTCGAGCGCCTCCTCCGAGAACAGGTCCGGCGCGCCGCCGACGAGCCCGATCCGGTGCCGCACATAACCTTCAGTCTCGTCCCGCTGCAATGCCTCGATGTGATGATCGATGGCAATGCGCTGGGCGAGCTGCCGCAGGCTCTGCAGACGCAGTGTCTCGCGCAGCTCCGGCTGACCGATGAGAATGGTCTGCAGAACCATTTCCTTGCCGGTGTTGAGATTCGACAGCACGCGCAACTCTTCCAGGCCGCCGACGCCGAGATTCTGCGCTTCATCGAATACGAGCACGATGCGCTGGCCGGCGTCGAGCTCGGCTTTCGCGTGCCGCACGAAGCGCCGGTACAGCTCGCTCGGTGTCAGTTGTCCCGGATCGAGCTGCAACGCTTCCACGATCCAGGGCAACAGCGGTCCCATTCCGGGGTGTGTGTTGGTAATGAACGCCACGTTGGCTTTCCGGTCGAGGCTTTCCAGAAAATGGCGCACCACCGTCGTCTTTCCGCAGCCGACCTCGCCTGTGATCAACGCAAAGCCGGACGCTTGGGAGAGTACATAGTCGAGCATGGTCAGGGCATTGCGATGCCGTTTGGCCATGTAGAGAAATGCCGGATCGGGCGCCAGTGAAAAAGGCTTCTCTCGCAACCGGTAGTAACTCTCGTACATGGAAGTCAGTACGCCCGTTTCTCGGATTCGGACGATTGGTTGAGGACCGTTCCGATGATCCGGGTATTGCCCAGAAGCTCGATTACGCGTGCGACATCCTCGCGCTTTGTTTTACGCTCATTGACGACGAGCACCACGGCATCCAGCAGCGGGGCGATCATCAGCGCGTCATCGCTCAACAGGACCGGCGGCAGATCCACAATCAACAGCCGACCCGAGTCGCGATCCTTGAGATCGTTCAAGAGACGTCGCGTACCGAGCCCCGCCAGGGTCTCTGAGCTGCCGCTCACCGGTGCCAGCGTCGGCAGAACATAGAGTCGCTCCACTCCGTCGAGCGCATAACAGACGCGCTTCGTCGGATCATCGCCGCCAAACCAGCTTTCCAGCCCGCAAGGGCACTCGAGACCGAGGGTGGCGGCTACCGCCGGTCGCCGCAGATCGAGATCCACCAACATGACGGTTTGATTGGGCTCGGCGGCCAGGCTCAGCGCAAGATTGATGGCGGTGAGAGTCTTGCCCTCGCCGTTGATCGCGCTGACCACACCGACGCTGTTGAGTCCGTTCGCGCGCGCTCGCTGCAACACCTGAGTGCGCAACATGCGATAAGCCTGACCCGCGGGATGTACATCATGTGCACCCACGATCCGTCGATTGCGCAGCGCTGCCCAGTCGAGCGGCAAGCGGGATGCGAACTCGACGGGCGCCACACCAAATTCCCGATAAAGAGCCGTCCTCTCCATACGGTTGTTGTCTGACGACGCTGGAGCCGCGTGGGGGCGCTGCGTCCTGGCGAGATCGAGGGCACGTTGAATTCTGTCCATTTGCGGCTCTACTTTCTAAAAGCCCATGCGCCGGGCCCAGATGAACCACAGGACATCGAGCGGGCGGTAGAAGAAGTGGGTGAGTGCCACGGCCAGACACAGGCTCGCGACGGCACTACCCCAGGCGATCCGAATGTGGCGCCGGACAGCCAGTCGCTCGGACTCGGTCGCGATGTGAGGAACGAGCGCAAGCGGCGGAACGCCCGTCAGCTTCAGCAGATCCAGCCGGCCGCGCACGCTGCTGTCGAAGGTCTCCAACAGCCAGAGCACGCCGGCAGCCAGGCCGCCGCTGAGAATGATGCCGGCGATCAGGATCAACTTGCGATTCGGGCTGACCGGCTCTTCCGGCGGCAACGGCGGCTCGATCAGCGTAAAGCGCTCGCCCTTGCGATCGGCCTCGAGGTTCTGAGCGGTCTTCGCCTCGGAGTGCTTGGAGCTGATTTCCTGGTATTTCAGCCTCGTGTTGTCGTAATCACGCGAGAGCTCGCGATATTGCTGCTCCACCTGCGGTGATAGAGCGACATTCCGTGTGAGCTCCTCCGAGCGCGCGCGCAACTTCGCGGTCTCGCCTTCGAGCGCCTCCAGATCGTTGAGAGTGGCTGCCAGCTGCGCCTGGATCTGCACGTACGCGGGATTGTCCGCTTCCTTGGGAGTGACCTTCATCGGCGTTGGCGCCATCGTGTCCGCGGGCGCGGCGGCGCGCTCGGCCTTCAGAGTCTCTACTTCGCGCTGCAACCGGATCCGGTCGGGATGCTCGGGGCTGTAGCGGGCTTCCGCTGCCGCCAGCTCGGCCTGCGCATGCTCCAACCTGCGATCGAGGTCGTTGCCGAGCTTGGCCGCCGAATCGCCGTCCTTCGCCGTAACCTGCTTTTCCAGTCCGGCCACCTGGCGCTCCAGGCGCACGACATCCGGATGCTCGGGCCCATACGAGGCGCGGGCACTGTCCAACTCCGAGCGCAACATCTTCAAACGATCGGCGGAGGTCAGAATCCGCTCGCCCGTCTCGGAGAAGATGGTGGAATTGGGCTTCAACTGGGCCAGTTGCGCCTCGAGATACACCTTTTGCTGCTCGAGCGACGCTTTACGGGCCACCTGGGAGCGTAGCTCCTCGTCCACGTGATCCAACAGCTGCAGATTGAGCGGTGTCAGCTCGGGGAGCTCATGGAAGTGCTTGTCCTTGAATTTCGCCAGCTGCGCTTCCAGATCGCCGATCCGATGATTCAACCGGTCGGCTTCGGCGTCGAGGAAGGTCGCGGCATCACGCGCGAGCTGCGTGCGGTTGTTGAGGTTTTCGTTCAGGTACAGCGTGGTGAGCTCATTCGCGACTTTGCTGGCAGTGTCCGGATTGCCGCTGATGAACGACACCTCGAACGCAATTGTGGCTGTAGTCGGATGACCGCTGCGCGGATCGATCACATCGGCACTGATCATCTTCAGGCCGATATCCTTACGCATCTGCTTTAACAGAGCTTCGCGAGTGTCCTTGGCGCGTTCGTCCGGATACAGATCGTAGCGACGGATGATGCCCAGCAGTGTCTCGGTCGTCATCACGCGCTTGCTGATGACCTGCACGCGCTCGTCCGCGTAGGAAGTCACCGTCGAGCGGACCAACTCCTGGGGCATTTCCTGTTGCTCGATGAGAATCGTGCCGGCGGAACGAAATTTGGGTGGCAGAAAGATCGCCAGCAGCAGGGTGACGATCAGGCCCACGCAAAAGGAGGCTATCAGCCAGCCCCTGCGCTGCCGGGCAATCGCGACATAACTCAACAAGGCGGGCAGCTGGGCAACGGTACTGTTCATCGTGCGCTCACCAGGAACGGGACACGGGCTGAGGCGCCCAGGTGACGGTCAGAGAAACGCGCACCCAGTGAACCCTCTCGTCCGACGGGGGAATCTCGGAGCGCAACTCTTCGACCTGTCCGCCCAGCGACCAGTGCTCGAACGGACGCCAGTTGAATGCCAACGACACGCTGTCATAGCTTGGGCGGTCCAGTCGCAACAACACGGCCGTCTGGTTGTTCTGGATGTGAAAGCCGGTGAGCGTCGCATTCAGCGTCGTCGACAAAGGCTCCGTGAACGAGAGCGTGTACTGCTGGCGCTCGACGAGATACCCGAATCCGTAGGGCACCAGGCTGCGCGTGTAGCTCGCAGACGCGCGGCTCAGTTCTCCGGTATGCGTCAGTGAAATCGAGGCGTCGAGTCCGTTGCTGCTTTCACCTGCGAGTACGCGGGAGCTCTTGCCGACAGAGGCATCGATCTGCGTGCGCTCTGTAAACTGGTGGACGAGCTCGGCCTGCAGTCCGACCGAATGGCTGGAATTTCCTTTCGTGTCGCTCTCGAGCTCACTGCCGTAGGCACTGAACGAGAAGCTCGTGCGCTCGTTCAGCAGAAAGCGCTCGCCGATCAGGCCCGAAGGATAGCGATAGCCCGGCAGCAGCGCCGCGGCCTGGCCGTGGTAGCTCACATCCAGGTAGGTCAACTGGGTAATCAGACTGCGGACCTCGGTCTGACTCCAGATCCAGTTGGCGGCGGCCTGCCCCAGGCGCCGGTGGGTATCGCCGGACACGATGCCTGTGTCCAGCAATTCGGTCGTCAACGTGCTCTGGTCCCAATACGAGGCCGTCAGCTTGAGACTGGTGGTCTCCCGTGTCCAATTGAGCGCAGCGTAGATGCTGCGATCATCGCCGTTGCCGAGGGTCGAGTCGGTGAAACGTCGAAACGCGTAGCGCGGCTCCAATGAGTAATCCAGACTTTCTTCCGCGTGCTTGAAGAGCAGATCAGCGGTAATGACACCCATATCGGTGCTATGGGAGTCGGCCAACAGCCTTTGATTGGTGTTGTAATCCACCGTGGAGCTGTAGGTCGGAGTGAGCGTCCACTCTGCGGCCTGCAGGGGCGAGGAGTGTCCGCCGAGGGCGCAACTACCCAATGCGGCGGGATATGTGACTTGTCTCATGAGACGCAGAAGACCTGACCTGGAAAAAACCACGGCTCACGGCACTACCACGGTATCGCCGCTTTCGAGCACGATGTTCTGCTGCAGGCTGTGACCATGCGCGACGTCCGAGTACCGGAAGCTAAATGACTGCTGACGACCATTCTGACGTCGCAGGATGACGATATCGTTGAGCGCCGCGTAAGGTGTAGTCCCGCCGGCAAGGCTGATGGCCTGCATGACATCCAACGGGTTGGCGAAGGGAAACTCACCGGCGTGAACGACCCGACCCAGCACATAAATCCGGTTGCCGCCGATCTGCTTGAGCGCCACGGTCACAACCGGATTGGGGATATATTTCCGTAGACGTTCGGCGAGGATGGCGCGCACTTCTTCAACCGACTTGCCCCGGGCGTCCACTTCTCCCGCAAGCGGAAAGCTCAAACCGCCGTCCGGGCGGACCAGCACTTCCTTCTGCAGATCCGTCTCCTTCCAGACGGAAACGTCGACGATATCACCGGGCTGCAGGCGATAGTCCGGCGAGGCGGGGGCGGTACCCGGCTCCGCGACACTCAGACGTGCAACGGACAGCAGCAACACTACGAAGCAGACCCTCGATGAGCTCATTTTCGTTTTCGACTTTCACGCTGGACCGAATTGAAACCGGCGCGCGGGTTTGCGCGCCAGTGTTAGACACTTGTCATACTAAGCGTCGCAGATGACGCTTTCGTTGCTTCGGTCAGAACCCCAGCGAGCGCCGGTTCCGGGAGACGAGGAAGAGCCCGAAGATGCCGGTGAGCAGCAGCAGGCTGCTGGCAGGCAGCGGGACCGCATTCGGCGAGAAGGACAGGTTGAGCGAGAACAGACCGACATCCCCATCACCCGCCGTGTTTGCCAAGATGTGCGCGAAGTAGTTTCCGGCACTGACCTGGAAGGTCTCCGTCTTCTGCTCCGCCTGTGCCGTCGGCATGTTCCACGACGACATCACGTTGGTACCCGAGGTCGCCTGGAAGCTCAGAGACTTCAGCGGCTCCTGCCAGGCCAGGTTCTGCAGAGTGGCGGTCACGTACCCATTGCTGGGCGCGGTGAACGAGAACACGGCGGACTGGGATCCAGTCACCATGGTCGTGTTCGCAAGCAGCATCGTATCGGCGTGTGCCTGCGGCACGTGTGCCATCCCGAGGGCCGCCAGCAGGGCGAGCAGTCCGGCCCGCGGCAGGAATTTCAAACAGCGGCTCTTCATCGACGTTCTCCTTTCAATAGCTCAGGTTGATCGGTGGCAACGGCGAGGTGCACGGGCTCACGGCTCGCCTCGGCGTCCGGGAATGGGCGGTACACGTATTTCGCGTACAGGTATTGCCGCAGCGACTCTGACAATTCGGCGGTTGTCTGGCGGCGACGCTCGGTGCGGTCGAGCTCACTCAACTTCAAGGCGGCGTAGGGTTCCTGCGTGCCGGTCAGCGCCAGCAGCGCGATGTCGTCACGATCCACCCGCCGCTCAACATCAACGCCGTTATTGATGATGGCCTCGAGTCGCGTGGCGTCGATGTCGAAGAACCGCAGCAGCTCGGCGCCGGATTCGACAAACACCGGTACCAGATTGCGGCCGTGGACCTCGCCGTCGTACAGCGGCCCCAGCCGCGCCAACATGTTTTTGACAGCGAAGCGGATGACGTCCGAATCCCGCACGCCCAATCGCGTCGCGAGCTTCTTCACCTTGCGCACGTCCGCGGCGTTCATGCGTATCGAAACTGCCTGTTTTCGACTTTCGACCACTTTGTACCCACCCTGTAAGCGCATTGTTTTCTTGCGTCGCAGTTAACAGTAGGCGGACTGTGTTGCAGTCACTTGTCGCTTAGATGACGTTCGAACCGGAAATGTCTGCGCGAATGGCGAAAACGATTGCGCCCTACCCGCAATCGGCGTACCGGCGAGGGAAGTGGGAACCTTTAAATGGCTGCGACTGCGACGATCGTCGTAGTTAGAACGGCGTTGTCAGGGGATCGCCGATGAAAACGCCCTGTCCGGGCATCGAGACACTCTTCCAGTAGGCTTCGAGCAACGTCTCACCGGCCAGGTATCGCCGGGTGACGACTCGCACGTCTGGAAATTTTTCAGGAAAGGCGCATGGTTCGACCACGGTGCCATAGCTGCCGGCCGCGCCCGCCTCCAGCCACCTCAAGCTGCTCATCTGGCTGCTGTCCGTCAGCATCCCGCCGAATGAGGTCAGGTGATCCGCAATCGCGCCGGGCACGAACCGGTTGCTGCCCAACTCGGGCACACCGGTCGTCCCTGGTAGCGGGTGTCAAACCCGAAGGCAAATGCCGACGTAATCGACATGCAACCTACGCGATAGGGGCGCGCCCAGGTGAGAGCTATCCCCTGAGCGTGCTGGCCGATGCGTTCGTCGAGGGTTTTCTGGATTGTCGCGAACTGCTCCACCGGCAGATCGTCGCGCTGGGGATCAAAGCGAACTCTCAGGACGTTCGCCGGGGGAATGTGGCGCGCGTCGACATAGTAGCTGCCGGTCGCTGCGCTCAGCGGATCGGACAAGTTGATTACGACGGCCAGGTCGGCCGCCGTGAGGCCGGGTTGGCTGGGGCTGTCGGCGCGCGATGCCTGCGCCATGCAGGCGAAGGCCAACAGCAAGGCACCGCTATTGCGCGCCCACCAGCGAAACGCCACGCAGCAACCCGCTGCCTTCAATGTGCGGCGCTTTCAGGAATCGCGTGTTCGTCGGCCCGCGCCCGCGACTCCACCACGTAGTTCTCCAACTGGGTCCGCTTGATTCGCGTGAACGGCTCCGTAGCCGCAACGCGCGTCCACACGGTCTGCTTCTCCAGATGTGTGAGCACCTCGTCGTCGAGTTTGTACAACGCCCGGTTGTGATCGACGCACACTTTGAGCTCCTGGTCGCGGGTGGCCAACGTCTGCTTCGCAGATGTCTGCGCGGTTTCCACGTCCTTGAGCGTCTGCAGCGTCTCCCGAAACTTGGCGACCACCTGCTGCAGCTTTTCCTTCGTCTGCGCCAGCTCCGGATCGGCCTGCGGCTGCCGTGTCTGATTTTGCCGCAGCGCTGCCTCCGATGCCTTCACCCGCTTATCCAACACCTGCTGACTGTTCTTGAGCGTGTCGCGCTCCTTGCGCAGATCCTCCAGGTCCTTTTTCAACTTCGCGTTCTCGGACTGCAGGCTGGTACGCTCGGATGCCAACTGCTGCATCTGCTGCAGCAACTGCGCGCTGGCGCCCCCGCCGGAGCGAGCCGTTTGCGCCTGGGTGGCCGGCCCGAAAGCCAGCGCCAGAACGAGTAGTGC
>Ga0137416_10001543_pt1 | contig 11806 bp, 9 predicted proteins | sample CZODoug3_1_1_16f_FD_108282 | JGI IMG/M metagenome (GOLD analysis project Ga0137416, IMG submission 108282) | Vadose zone soil fungal communities from Angelo Coast Range Reserve, California, USA - CZODoug3_1_1_16fungal (Illumina Assembly) | ecosystem: Environmental > Terrestrial > Soil > Vadose...
CACGCTCGGCTCGACGACGCGGTCGGCTTGATTCAACAGCACGTCAGGGTTGGGAGCGGCGACGTCGATATCGACGTTCACATGGCCCCGCTCCACCAGCTCGGAAGTGCGCGCACCGAGCTTACGGCGCGCTTGGGCGACCGAACCGTGACCGCAACCGTACCGACGTGGGAGGCGCACATCGAGAAGAAGATGGCCGAGAAGAAGACTTACCCGCGCCAGCGCGGGTACGAATCCGTCCTCCGTGGGTTGACCGCGATGGGGTTCAAAGAGCAGCAGGCGCGCCGCGCACTCGGGATCATCGAGGAACGCTGGGAGGGTCTGGAGCCACCGCTCGAGACCGTCCTGCGCGAAACGCTTTCGATCTTGACCTGATTTCAGCCGGGCCGGTTTCGGCACATCCTACAGGTCCCCGGACGGTGTTGCCCACCATGCACGATGCAACCTTTCAATGCGTTGAACTGACGACAGTGCCCTATTCGGTTGAGCTCGACGACGTCAGCTCGTTCCTTGGAGTCGGATCGGTTAGTATCGGCATCCATGATGGGTGCCTCATGAACGACGGAATTCAAAAGCTCAGCAAGGCCGCGCAGAGTGTGCAGGATGCCCTGTCCCGCAAAGGGCTTGCCCTCACGGTGGTCGAGCTCTCGGACAGCACGCGTACCGCGGAGGAAGCGGCGCGCGCCATCGGGTGCACCGTGGCGCAAATCGTGAAGGCGCTGGTGTTTCGAACGAAGAGTACGGCGAGGCCTATTCTCGTTTTGGCGAGCGGCCCGAATCGGGTGAACGAGCGAAGCATCGCGGAACGGGTCGGAGAACCCATCGTCAAAGCGGACGCTCAATTCGTGCGCGACGCCACGGGGTTCGCCATCGGCGGTATCCCGCCCATTGGTCATCGGCAGCCGCTCGAGACGTTCATCGACGAAGACCTCACGGCGCATCGCGAGGTTTGGGCGGCGGCGGGCACGCCTCACGCCGTCTTTCGTCTCGCTGGCGACGATCTGCAGGCGCTCACCAACGGGACCGTCATCTCGCTCCGCTGAGCGCGGCCGGCGCGCGCGCTTTATCGATGGCGGAGCCAATGGTGCTCCAGGGCGTGGGACCGATGTGCATGCCGAAGACCCGGTCGACCACGAGTTTTTCGCGCGCCACGGCCTCTGCGGTCTCCAGCAAATACCCGGGGAACCACGATGTTCCCTCGGGCGATAGAGGTTGAACGAGATCGCCCGTGTAGAGCAAATGACGCTCGGGAATGTCGACCATCATCATGCGCTCGGCGCCTTCGGTGCGGTATGGATAAATCGTCAATCGATTCGCGTCGTCTCCGATTTGCTCGGCGTGCGAGATGAAATGCCATTTGGGCATTTGTGGATGTTTTGCCAACTTGTCCGGCGCGATGCGATGGGGCGCGGAGAGCAGGCGTTCGAGTATCGGCCTGTTGCGGTCCAAAACGTAAATGGGGATGCCCTCCGCCACGTATTCGCGCAAGCCTCCAATGTGCGGCCACGAGTCGGAGGTGGAGACGACGGCCTTCACCGGCAAACCCGGGAAGCGCCGGCGCGCCTCGGCGAGGACTTGCGCCGAGAAGCTCGACGCGATCGGGGCCTCGAGGACGACGATGCCGTCGTTTTGCCGAACGAGCGTTACGTTCCAATCATCGAGGAACTCGATGATGCCGTCGTCGATCACGACGGGCGGTCGCTGCGGCGAGGGGAGCGAGCGGCCCTCCAGAACGCTCCATCGCAGCACCGGGCGAGCCTTTGCGACGTCGTCGGGAATAGCGAAGGTCGTGGCGGGGAGCTCGGGATCGATGGTGATGCGCCCGATCATCAGGGCGCCGGCAGGGAGGCCGTTTCGTTCGGTATCCCATTGCATTGGAAAGCGCAGACCGCCCGGAAAGACGTTCCACGCGGAATACAGCACCCGCGTGGTGACGTCTCCCCATACGCCCCAGAAGGTATCGCTGTGTTGCGAGACCCATTCGACGGCGGTGGGAAGGCCCGTTTCTCCGTTGAAATAAACCCGTATGGGGACACCGCGCCACGAGAAGCGGACGACGTGATGTGGCACGCCTTGCATCACCAGGTTTTCGCCGTCGGCGAGATCTTTCGCGTCGAGCGCATGCACGAGCAGCCGCTCGGGCCCAAGGGCCATTCGCGACTCGCTCTCCTCTTTCTGCTCCAGGTCGCCCGGTGTCAGCCGATCGCCGTGCATCTCCGCGACGACACCGGACGAGACGATGATGTCGTTTTCGTATGAATCGAGGCGGGCCACCGTCCGCAACTTCGAACTTCGGCGAAGCTTGTTTTTCTCGAAATCGCAACGTTCGTCGAATTGAAAATAGTTGATGAGCCAAGGCCCCTCGGCCCGCTCCGATTGTTCGAGTTCGTTACGATGACCGGAACCCTCGAGCCGAATGCTCCGCATGGCGCGCAGCCGTTCTTCCCCACCCATGGTCGCCATCGCCGCGCGCACCCAGCGCTCGGCACCCCGAGGTAGAGTCGCTTGCGAGGAACTGGAGAGCGCCGGATCGCGTCGCTCGTGCGCGGCGCAACCGACGCTTGCCGCGGCCAATGCCAACGCGACGACGCACAGACGGAAATGCGCAGCGTGATTCATGAAGGTCGCTTAGGGTCGGGTGCAGGCGCAGAGGCGGCCATTTGCAGCCAGAGGTCGAATCGTGCCGGCAACGGCGAACGCCTGCGTCTTCGACGTCAAACACCCGCCAGGAGACGCTCGTCGATCTGCACCTTCCGCCCTTCGCGGAGGCTCTCGGCCCGCTCGGCGCGCACGCGCTCCCGCAGGGCGTCGACGCTCGTCGCCTTCTCCACCCTCATCTGCTGGACTGCCTTGTCGGTGATACGATCCTGCACCCACATGCGGGTGAGCGCGGCGCGATTCGCCGCCACCGTTTCGCGGTAAGAGCGACTCTTGTCGATCCCACGCTTGCGGGCCTCGGCGACTGCAAGGCCATCCGTCAAAAGTTTCTTGAGAAGCCCGGAGAGGGCCGAGGGCGCGGTGATGTCCGGGCGCTTTTCGGGCGGTAGCGCGACGTACGTGGAGAAGACGTCCCCGAGGGTGACTTTCATGTCGCCGCATTGTGCCAGCGGGCGCGCGCCGAGGTCGGGCGCGAGCTCTTCGAGCTTGCCCGAACCGTGGCGTGCGACCGCTTCTTGGAGCGCCGCATATCCCTCGTTGGAGACGATGATCTCCGCCTTTTCGAAGAGCCGGTCTTCGAGTTCGGCCTGGAGCACTGCGTACTGCTCGGCGGATTTTGCCTTGTCGCCCACCTCTTCGCGTCTCAGAAATTCGACGAGCAACATCCTGCGCGTGCTCTCGAGCGTGCGGACGAGGCGCTCGCCCTTGTCGACGTTTTTCTGGTAGGCGCCGTGGAGCAATACCAACTCGTCGACGAGCCGCTCGAGGCGCCTCCTTTTGCCCTGCGTGTCGAGGTTGTTTCGATCCTCTTCGCTGACTTCCGCCTTCAGGTAAGCTCGGAATTCGCTCACCGGGACCGCAATGGGCGTGTCCGCGATCCAGGCCACGACGGGGTTGGCCTCCGACGCGGGGCTGAAGTCATAGATGCGAAGGAGCTGCTCGGGGTCGGCGTCGATCGGGTCGGGCCGCGGCGGTGACGAGGTGGTCGAGAGGGGCGAGACGAGACCGAGATGCTGCGTCTCGACGGCCATGGGCGTTGCGGGCGCCGGCGCCAAGACGGCATCGGTCTTTCCGGAGCCGGCCAGGGCTACCACGAAGGACGCGGACACCAGCGCGTAGACGAACTCGTGGCGGGTCGCCATCGGGCCATTGTCCGGCGGGACGAGTTGCGCGCAAGGGGAATCGCCCGTGACGGGCGTACTTGAATTTCACACGAATACCAACGATGGCGCCGAACTCGTACCCGATTGGTCGAATGGGCGCGTAGACAAATATGCGCGCGCCTTCGACATTGGGATCGCGGGTGATCGGGCTCGGAAACCGGTGTCATTATTCCATTGATGTCGATCGTCATTCCATTTACGACGGTAAGTAGGCCTGCCGTGGGCCGACGAAACGGAGGAGGAGCGAATGACGCTTGTCAAAGGATTGGGAACTGGCCTGGTGGTGGCGGCGTGCATGCTCGCCAGCCGCGAAAGCTCTGCGACGGTCATCTTCCACAACACCGGAACGCTCTCGGGCTGGAGCGGCGGCACGAACGCGGAACACAACGGAAGCATCGCGCAGGTGACGAACATCGTGTTCGCGGGGACGACGGCCATCAAGGCGACACAGGTCTTCGATTCGAGCTACACCGGCCGTTATCACTCGGAAGCCACCGAGAACAACGTCTACGCCCGCGGCGACACGGGCTTTTACGGATTCGCATTCCGTCTGCAAGCCGACTGGCAATTCGAGAGTCAGAGCTACAACATTGCCCAGTTCATTGCGGATTTCTCGGACACGGGCTGTGACGACTTCATGCCGAGCACCATGGTCTGGCTCTCGGGCTCGAACCTCACAACGCGCGTGAAGACCGGCACCCCGTGTGCGCAGAAGACGACGACGTTCAATGGCATCGCCACGGTGAGCGCGGGCGTCTGGCATCGCGTGGAGCTCCAGGTCGACTGGCAGAGCAACACCACGGGCTTTTTCAAGGTCTGGTTCGACGGGACCAAGGTGCTCGAGCATTTCAACATCGCGACCACCGTGGCCGACGACCGGGCGTTCCAATTCCGCGTCGGTCTCTACGCCAACGGCTGGCACGACGACGGATTCATGCAGGGAAGCCAGGGCACGCGCCAGGTCTGGTACGATCAAATCGGCGCCGGCACGACGTTCGCCGAAGCCGATCCCAACGGCTGGTAACGCCTGACGATCGCCCAGCGCGTGATGTCAGAAGGACCGTACCGGCGAGTGTACCTTCGCGAGACGATGTACGGTACGCGTGGTACATCCGCCGGTCGGCACGGAGGTGTCTTCGCGGTCGAACGCGTTCCTCTCCGCATGAAAAGCCCTCTTGGAGCCTGGCGCGGGATTTGATTTGCGCAGGTGACGGAGGAAGCATCATGAGAAAAAGATTACTAGAATTACGCTACCTGGCAGTGACCGTCCTCGTCGGTGCACTGGCGGTGGCCTCGTCCGCTTGCGCGGGCGCGACCGATCCCGCGCCATCATCTTCGGGATCTAGCGAATCATCGACGGGCCCGCAGGGCCAGAATTGGATCACCCCTGCGGGCACTCGCGTGACAGGGATCACCCCCGATGGCACCCGGGTGACCAGCGCGGACGGTACTGAATACCGCACCGAGGGCACCCGTGTGACCAGCACGAACGCCATTGAATTCAGCCCCGGCCCCGATGCCAGGGAGCAAGACCCTCAGCCCAATGCCAGGGAGCAAGACCCTCAGCCCAACAGCAGGGAGCAGTAAGCGGTGAGCCTTCGGATCGCGCGCGGTGAGGCGAGGCACTTCGGTGTTACCGTCTTCCGCGTGCGATCCGCGGGATCAAAGTGACCATGCCCCTGAACGACTATCGGCTGATCAGCCTCGCGCACGTGAATGATCCCGCCACGACCAGTGTGTTCCCAGGCGATCCATCGTTTTCTCTGACGACCGTGGCCTCCGTGGCGGAGGATGGCTTCTATCTGCAGTATGTGCAGCAGGGGGAGCACACGGGCACCCACTGGGGTGCCCCGGTGCATTTTCACCCCGACGAAGCCGCCGCGGACGAATTGGAACCTGGCGATCTATTCTTGCCCGCGGTCAAAGTGGATTTCCGCTCGCGGGCCGAAGCGGATGCTGATGCTGCCGTCACCGTCGCAGATCTGGAAGCGTGGGTGGCGCAGCACGGTCCCATGCCCGATGAAGCGGCAGTGATTTTGTGGACGGGATGGGAGTCACGCTGGGGCAGCCCCACATTCGCCAATGCCGACGGCGAAGGCCGCATGCACCATCCGGGCTTTGGTGTCGCGGCGGTCGAGTGGCTCCTGGCGAGGGGAGTGCTCGGCCGGCGCGGTGCCCTCGGAACGGACACGTTCAGTCCGGACGTGGGCACCGACGCAACCTATGCCGTGTCGAAGTTGCTTTACCGGGAACACCGAATCAGTTTGGAGATTCTCGCCCATCTCGCGGAGCTGCCAGTGAAGGGATCGCATGTCCTCGCGGGCGGTCCGATCCATCGGCGTGGCTCCGGTGCGACGGCGACCGTGTTCGCGTTCTTACCGGTTGCAAGTCGGTCGCGGCAGAGCCGCGAACCTCCGGTTGCAAGTCGGTCGCGGCAGAGCCGCGAACCTCCGGTTGCAAGTCGGTCGCGGCAGAGCCGCGAACCTCCGGCCGGGTAAACTACCGCGCGAATCGGAACCAGTTGATATTGACGAAATCGCCGCCCGGGCCAGTGAAGGTGATAAAGACCGAGTGCCGACCCGTGGCCGCGCCGCTGAGCGTGCTGGTCACGCTGACCCAGTTCTGCCACCCGCCGGTACCGGACACCGGTGTGCTGGCGATGATCGGGCCGGTGACGCTGTCGAGGCGATACTGGATGGTCCCACTATTGGCCGCGGAGGCGAGCCGCGTCGTGACCGTGGCAGCCGTCGGCGTGCCGAAATCGACATTCGTGTAGCCGATGGAATCACCTGGGGCGATGAAGCCGACATCCTGACCACCGCCGGTATCCGTCGTCGCCTCGGTCTGGACCCCCGACTGGCTGTCGAACGACTCGCCCTCGATCATGTTGTAGGGGTTGCGCCCGGTGCCATAGGTGAGTCCGAAGCCAAACGGAAAGAGCGCGGGCTTTCCATCGCCGTCGTTGATCGGCTGCTGACTCGCCGATTGCATCCACGTCGACGGAAGCTTTCCGGTCGGCGCGAAGTCGCCATACAGAACGTCGGCCACACCGGCGCCCTCGGTGCCGGGGAGCCACGCAGCGATCAGGCCGTTCCAGTTCGACAGCTCCGCGCCGATGTCGAGCGGCCTGCCGGAGACCAGCACCACCACCACGGGTACGCCGCTGTTTCGCAGCGTGGTGATCGTCCCCAGGTCGGTGGAGTCCAGGCTGAGGGAGTTGGGCCGGTCACCGGCGCCCTCGGCGTAGGGGTTCTCTCCGACGACGGCGATGGCCACCTTGAACGAGCTGTCGATGCCCGAGCCGCTCGCGTTGAAGGTGACGGTGGTGCCGCTGCCGGCGCCGTTGCGGATGCCTTGCAGGATGGTAGTCCCGGTGGTGGTGTTGCCGCTGCTGCCCTGCCAGGAGATGGTCCAGCCGCCGGTCTGGAGGCCGATGTTGTCGGCGCTCTTGCCGGCGACGAAGATCTTATTGTTGGTCTTGGCGATGGGCAGGACACCCGTGTTCTTCAGCAGGACCTGCGATTCGCGGACGGCTTGGCGGGCGATGGTGCGGTGCGCGGCGCTGCCGATCGTGCCGGTGAAGCTGCGGTCGGTCAGCGGCTTCTCGAACAAGCCGAGCTCGAATTTCTTGGTCAGGATCCGGCGGTTGGCGTCGTCGATGCGCGACATCGGCACCCGGCCCGCCTGCACCTCGGAACGCAGCGTCGAGATGAAGTTCTGCCAGGCCGTCGGCACCATCACCATGTCGATGCCGGCGTTGATCGCCTGGGTCACTTCGGCGGCGGTGAAGCCGGACTGTCCGTCGATCTGGTCGATGCCGTTGAAGTCGGAGACGACGAATCCGCTGAAGCCCAGCTCGTTCTTGAGCAGAGAGGTAATGAGGAATTGGTTGCCGTGGTCCTTGACCCCGTTCCAACTGCTGTAGCTGATCATCACCGATCCGACGCCGCGCGCGACGGCCTCGCGGAACGGCGGCAAGTGAATCGCCCGCAGGTCGGCCTCGCTGATCTGTGTGTTGCCTTGGTCGGTGCCGTTGGTGGTGCCGCCATCGCCAATGAAGTGCTTGGCCGTGGCCATGATCGAACCGGACGCGCTGAGCGAGCTGCCCTGGAGGCCGGTGATGAGCGCCGCCATCTGCACCGGGAGATCGGGCTTCTCGCCGAAGGACTCGTAGGTGCGGCCCCAGCGGTCGTTCCGCGCGACACAGAGACAGGGCGCGAAATCCCAGTCGATACCGGTGCCGGAAACCTCCTCGGCCACGGCGCGGCCAATCTGCTGCACCAGCGCCTGATCGCGGGTCGCGCCCAGGCCGATGTTGTGCGGGAACATCGTCGCGCCGAAGACGTTGTTGTGTCCGTGCACCGCATCGATGCCGTACACGATGGGGATTCCGAGGCGGCTGGCGATGGCCGCGTTCTGGAAGCTGTCGTACATGTTTGCCCAGCTGGTGGGGTTGTTCGGGGAGGGCGCCGAGCCACCGCCGGACAGGATGGATCCGAGCGAGAAGCTCGTGACGTTCGCGTTGCTGACCGAAGCCCGTTCGGCTTGGGTCATCTGACCGATCTTCTCGTCCAGCGTCATATTCGCCATCAACTGGCTGACGCGGGTCGCTACCGGCAGCGACGGATCCGGATAGGGCAGGTGGGCGAAAGGAGTAATAACGGCACTCGAACCCTCCGCCACGTCTTCATGTCCGCGTGACTCGTCGTCCGTGCTCACCGCACAGGCGACGCCAAAAACCGCAATCCAACCCGCGATGACGACGTTCGGTATCGTTTGGCTCATTGTATCCCCCTCAGCGCGATGATTGCAGCGCCCGATGATTGCGGCGAATGATGATCGACGTCATTAATCGAGTCAAGGATGTTTTTGTCCACCCGCGTGGTTCCAATCAGCAGGTCAACGTCGCATCCTGCTGGACGAAAATAACGTACAAAGGATTGCAAGACCATGACCATGAGAATCAGCGCCCCGGCACTCTCGCTGTTTGCCGAAACCTTGTTGAGGAAAGCCGGGCTGACGCAGGACAAGGCTGCAGTGGTCGCCGAGATCCTCCTCGAGGGCGATTTGCTGGGGCATTCGACGCACGGCTTGCAGTTGCTCGCCGCCTATCTCCAAGAGATTACCGAAGGGCGGATGACCAAAGACGGAGAACCGGAGGTGATGTCCGAACGGGACGGTGCCCTCCTTTGGGATGGTCGATATCTCCCTGGTCCGTGGCTGGTCGTGCGCGCCATGGATGCGCTTTTCGAGAAACTGAAAACGCAGGGAAGCGCCACGGCAGTGATACGCAGGTCCCATCATATGGGCGCACTCACGGCCTACATGAAGCGCGCGACGGATCGCGGATTCGTGCTCGTGCTCACGTGTTCGGATCCGTCGGTGACATCGGTGGCGCCGCATGGCGCGACGACGGGTATCTACACGCCCAATCCGATCGCTGCCGGATTCCCAACCAGCGAGGGACCCGTCTGGATCGACATTTCGGTTTCCACGACGACCAACGGGATGATCGGGCGCCTCAATCGCACCGGCGGCAAGCTTCCTGGCAAGTGGCTGATCGACGAGCAGGGACAGGCCACCGACGATCCGGCGGTGATGGGCGCAGGGCGCAAGGGCGCGATCCTGCCGCTCGGGGGCATGGATCTCGGCTACAAGGGCTTCGCGCTCGGATTGCTCGTGGAAGCCCTTACCTCCGGTTTGAGCGGGTTTGGCCGCGCAGACGGTGAACCGCGATGGAGTGCGTCTGCGTTCCTTCTGGCGCTGGATCCCGATGCCTTCGGCGGCCGCGCGGCGTTCGAGCGCGAAACGGGGTGGCTTGCGCATGCCTGCCGCACGGCACCGCCGCGGCCGGGGAGTACGGGCACGCGCATGCCGGGCGAACGGGCCAACGCGTTGCGCGAGGAGCAATTGCGGCTCGGGGTGGCGTTGCATCACGAAATACTGGCGACGCTCGCGCCTTGGGCCGAGCGATTCGGAGTTCCTCTGCCCAAGGCGACGCCGACGTGAGTGGCGGTATTGGGATTAGGGCACATTCCATTTTTGATTCGCCGCGCCCGAGCAATCCCAGATTTGCAGGCGGGTGCCATTGGCGGAGTTGCTGCCGGTGACGTCGAGGCATCGGTTGGACGCCGGGTTGACGAGGTCGTGGGCGGAGGTCACCGTCCAGTTCTGCGCGCCCGTGCCATTGCAGTCGAAGAGTTGCACGGTGGTGCCGTTGGCCGTGCCCGCGCTGGTGATGTCGAGGCATTTGCCGAGCGCGCGGATCGTGCCGTCGGAGGCGTGTTGCCATTGTTGCGCGCCGCTGCCGTTGCAGTCGAAGAGCTGCACCGCGGTGCCGTTGGCGCTGTTCGCGCCCGCCACGTCGACGCACTTGCTCGCGAGTCCCGTGATCTGTCCCGTGGCCCCGGTGACGCCGCCGCCGCCGGTGCTGCTGGTGGTCACGTGCACGTAGTCGACCACGAGCTGCTGCGGAAAGACCGTGCTGCTATTGGGATCGCCCGGGAAGTCGCCGCCGACGGCAAGGTTTACGAGAACGTAAAAAGGATGATCGAAGACCCAGCGATTGCCATTCAGATCGTTCGGCGTCCGCGTCTCGTAAATGGTGCCGTCGACCGACCATTGGACTTGGTTCGGCGACCAATCGATCGCGAAAATATGAAAGCCGTCGGGGAATTGCTGCCCGTTGGGAAGCGTGAAGGGCGCACCGATGCCGCCGGCGCCGGAGTAGCCCGGCCCGTGGAAGGTGCCATGGACGGTGCCCGGCTCGCGGCCGATGTTTTCCATGATGTCGATCTCGCCGCAGGTGGGCCAGCCGGCGCTGCCGATGTCGTTGCCCAGCATCCAGAACGCCGGCCACATCCCCTGGCCGCGCGGAATCTTCATGCGCGTCTCGAAGTGACCGTACCTCTGCGTGAATGTGGCGGAGGTCGATAGGCGCGCCGACGTGTATTGACAGGTGCCATACCAGCATTGGAAATTCGAAGGGTTGTCCTTGCGGGCGGTGATCACCAGATTCCCATTGCCGTCGAGCGCCGCGTTGTGGGTGCCCGAGGTGTAGAACTCACGCTCGTGATTGTTGACGTTGTCACCGGTCTCGAAGTGCCATTTGCTGGTGTCGATACCACTGCCGGCCGCTCCATTGAAGTCGTCGGAGAAGCTCGTCGCGAAGGGGGTCACATCCGTGCTCCCGGCCGAGCTCACGGCGGTGACGGCGATCAGCATTCCTCCCACTGCAACCGTGATGAACACCGTGCGTCGCGTTCGATTCGTTCGATCCATCATCGCGGGCTCTCTTTCGTTCAGGTGCAGCGTCAATGATGATGCTCATCATGCATCGCATGTGCCGCGACCGGCTCCTCCCTCGTTTTTTGCATGCATCGCCCCTGCGCGTGCCACCATCCGACCGCACGAGACGATCGCTGCGATCAGGGTGAGATGATCGGCGTGATCATGCTCACGGAGACAATGAAGGATGTCGAATTGACCATCATCCCCTTGACCATCATCCATGAATCCATGGCGTCGATCGATAACCCATCACTGAAATTCACCGTGTGCGCGCTCACGCGACCGCACGCCGAACAGATCGCGCGCTGGCGGTATCCAGAGCCCTGGAGCATTTACGATTCCGGTCCTGACGACCCCTTCCTCGAGACGGATGGCGGTTACTTCGCGGTTATCGATGCGATCGATGGAGCGCTCGTAGGCTTTGCGTGCGTGGGTGCGGAAGCCCGTGTGCCGGGTCTGAACGAGGAGCCTGGTCTCATCGACCTCGGCGCCGGGATGCGCCCGGATCTGGTGGGCCGCGGTCTCGGTTCCCGATTTCTCACGGCGGTGCTCACGCACGTCCGAGATAGGTTTGGCCCGACGCGTGTGCGCGCGTTGGTCCAGTCTTGGAACGTGCGCAGTCTGCGGCTCACCGCGAGCCTCGGATTCCGTGTGGTCGCCACGCATAGTTGCGTGCAGGGCGGCAAGGAGGTCGA
>Ga0137416_10001544_pt1 | contig 11801 bp, 12 predicted proteins | sample CZODoug3_1_1_16f_FD_108282 | JGI IMG/M metagenome (GOLD analysis project Ga0137416, IMG submission 108282) | Vadose zone soil fungal communities from Angelo Coast Range Reserve, California, USA - CZODoug3_1_1_16fungal (Illumina Assembly) | ecosystem: Environmental > Terrestrial > Soil > Vadose...
TATGTTTTGCCACCAACGAGAAAAGATGTCGCGCATGGCGCACGTTGCCGTCAACCCACTCCCCGATCTGGCGCGTTCCATAACGCTTGAAGCTCATCCAGACTTTCAAGCCACGAAAGCGCCGCGATTGTTCGAATCCGTGAACGTAGTATTGATATCGTTCATTCTCGCGATCCAGTTCGTCCGTTAGGTATGAAGGCTTGATTCCAAACGAAGCAGTCAAGCGCCGCTCGTCTTTCACCAGCAGGGCCCCGGCGTCGAGCGGCGCGTAGAACCACTTGTGTGGATCAATAGTGATTGAGTCTGCTTGTCCCAGTCCGTGATCCGGCACAGGAAATGCGCGCGAGAGCAGCATCCCGCCGCCATACGCCGCGTCAATGTGAAGCCACATGCCCTCCCGATCTGCAATTCTCCGTAACTCGCGCACTGGATCGATCGCGCCCGTGTTCGTAGTCCCAAAGATGCCTACTACGCACATCGGCCGGACGCCACGTTTGCGATCCTCGGCAATTGCGGTTTCGAGTGCATCCAGGCGCACGCGGAACTGAGCATCTGTGGGTAGCGCACGCAATGCCGTCCGCCCGAGACCCACGGCATCGACCGCCTTATCGACTGAAACGTGCCGTTCTTCCGAGGCGTACACGGCCCAGTGCCCTTGAACTCCCTCGTGCTGTATTCGGTCGCCCGAAACGAAATCCCGCGCCAGCTTTAGTCCGATAAAGTTCGCCATCATGCCGCCGCTGGTGAGGTTGCCCCCTGCTTTCTCTCCGTAGCCGACCAACTCGGTCAGCCAGCGGACTGTGCGCCGCTCCATGGCCACTCCGGATGGGCCAATCGTATAGGCTCCGATGTTTTGATTGAGCGCCGAGCAGATGAAATCTGCGATGACGCCAATGGGATTGGGCGACGGAGTGATCAGCCCCATGTAGCCCGGATGCCCGACATGGGTGCAATAGGGAAGAAGCTTCTCTTCAAGTTCTGCCAAGACTTCCTCGGCGGGGCTGGGATCTTCTGGCAGAGACTCTGCAAAAAGTTTGGTTAATGTGCCTGGATCGACGTTTGGGAAAACGGGCCTTTCCTCGATGTGCTCCAAGTATTCAGCCAGGAGATCCACGACTCGGTGTCCAACTTCGCGAAATTCTTTTGGGTTCATCAGTTTGCCTAGTTGCGAATATGAGCTGCATTTGCTTCGTAGCAAACTAGAAATACCAGCAACGCATGAACGGCGCAATCGAATACAATTCGAAGTTACAATGAACTTTCGCACCCTAGACCGAACAGACTTCGAAATTCTCCACCTTCTCCAGAAGAACGCTCGGCTATCTAACAAGCAAATTGCGTCAGAGGTGCAGCTGGCACCGTCAACGTGTCACGAACGGATCAAGATTCTCCAATCTTCGGGAATCCTCCGCGGGGCCCATGCCGACGTTGATTTGCGAGCGGTGGGCCTAACTTTGGAGGCACTTTTCTTTATTGAGCTTGCGAAGCATGAAAGGGCGGTGGTGGACCGGTTCCTGAACGAGACGGAATCCATCCCAGAGGTTCGCCGGGCGTTCCTGGTGAGCGGACGTTACGACCTGATAGTCCATGTTGCGGTGAAAGACATCGAACACCTTCGCAACTTGGCATTCGATCGGTTTACAAGCCAACCGGTGGTGGTGGGGATCGAGACTTCGATTGTGTTCGACAGCCGAGTCAGGAATGAATTGCCCTTCGATGTTCTTGAGATGAGCGAAGGTTCCTCTCTCCGCAAAAGAAGAGTATCAGTCTGAATCGGCTAAGTCTGCGTCCTTGAAGGTGTCGACAGACACGTTGGAAAGGAAGGTCCGACCACCATTTCTCATCCCAAAAGCGTTAAAACACCGCTAGTTTTCGTTCTTGGTCCGGCTAGCGTCGACATACCTCCATACCCAGAATGATGCGATGACTAGAATGCCCAGGGCGACAATGGGCGGCATGGATCTCGAAGTCCCGAGCGCCTCCTGCCATGAATCCAGAAACGATGGACGCGTACTACCGTAGTCTCGAATGGCCAGCAGGACAGTTTCCGCTAACACTGCCATCATGGCGATCGCGAAAAATCGTCTTTCGCCCTTCGCGATGATTTCCTTCGCTCTCAGCGGCTCCATGCAACCTTTGCCGATTATGCGGCCAAGGCCATCCGGCTCCATGCTCTAATCCAGATTGTGCGATGGTCCGGCCTAGCCATCCGTGACGCTCTTACGCTCAAGCGCGACGAAATCATCCATGACAAGGCGAAGAAGCTTTATCGCATCGTCACCGCCCGGCAGAAAACGGGCACCCACGTTTCCGTGCCCATACCCGCGGATGTCGCCGCGGAGTTGCTGACAGTCCTCAATGGAAATCCGGTCTACGTGTTTTGGTCGGGCAATGGTGAGGAAGAATCCGTCACTAAGAATTGGGCCAAGTTCATTGCCAAGCTGTTTGCCGAGGCGGGGATTAAGAAAGCCGGACACATGATGAGCCATCGCTTGAGGGATACCTTCGCGGTGGACTTGCTACAAAAGGGATTCCGATGGAGGAAGTGAGCAAGCTATTAGGCCATGAGTCCATCAAGACCACGGAAAAGAGTTACGCCGGTGGGTTAAGGGACGGCAGGACCGGCTAGACACCCTGTCACGGATGCTTGGGCCACCACATGGCAATAGGGGACGGCACCAGAAGTGTGAAAGGATGCTTCGTGGTGAGGGGATGCCGTCCCCACGATATCCAATAATGAATGGGGACCACTCTAAGGCCCGCCTCGCCTGTTATGCCATCCGGCGATTACCTGATTTCCCCAAGATGGTTGCCTTAGTCACCTCGCCCACTCCGTCACCGGCGCGTATAGTTTCGGTCCGCGGAGGATCTATGGACCAGGATATGGAGGAACACGAACGAATAAGGAAACTGTTCGGATTCGGAGGTGCCGGCGAGCCGGTTCCTACCGTTGACCCCGAGGACGTGAAAGCTGTTTGGGAACTCTTCAGTGATTTTGAAAGAGAGCATCCGGGTAGGCCGGGCGCAGTGGGCATAGAAATTTTCAAACGTGCGTGCTCACCCGGAGCGGACATCCAGGCGATTATTTACCGCACACAGATGATGTGGGTGGTGCAACACGCCTCTCCAGAAGCCTTGGCACCTTGGACCAAAGATGAGCGGTTAGACGATGCGGTCTTCCGTGCCATCGCGGAGACCCCGATGGAATGGATGGGCGTGGGAGTTCCGCGGCAAGGCTTGCCATTCGATGCAGATGATTTTATACGCCGGGTACGCGAAGCAACCTGCTGAACTCTGTCGAAGTTATCAACGAACCTGGAGGAGTTCAACGTCGCGCTTCAGGTCATCGAGCACAAAAGCAATTTCCCGTGGCCAAAGTACCCGACCAATTGCAACTTACGACCGAACCTCTCCATCTGGTTCGGCGACAGCGACTGCAATCGTATCGGCGTGGACATCTAATCCCAAAAATCGTACCTTCTTCATAGACCGGTTCCTTTCCGCTTGTGGCTCTGCGTTTTAGTTACATCGCTAACAGCGTAACCCACGCATCGCGCATCGGGACCCCTCATTCCATTGTGACTAAATGAATTCCGGGCCGCGGCTCTATCATTAGAGAGGCGGGAGCATGTCAGGCGACACTAGGCCAATTCCGCGCGATACCGAACACCCGAGCAATGTTGTGCCGCGGAAAAAGGCATCTGGGGGAAGATCCGTTGACTGTGCGCAATTGGTTAGCGAGTGGCTCTGTCGTATCCGGCACGTGGCGGGATGGCAGTCGCTGGTGGTTCTATTTCTGGCTGCCATAACGATTTCCCTCGGATTTGCGGATACCACCACGGACCGGATCTTATTACCGATCGAGGTCTTGGGTGCAAACGGCACGACGGTGAGTAGGACCGTCACCCTTCAGGCGGGACAGGCAGGGTCGATACGATTTCTCTGGCTGCAGATCCATGGGGTGCGGTATGCGGATCAAGCCAGCATCCAGATCAATACGAGCGCCTGGATACCCCTCAACAACAATACGGTCACCATCGCCGAGCCCGGTAGGAGTTACGGTGGAATTGGCGGAGGCTTCTCCACCCTGGTGATGACTCTCCCCCTCCCCAACGGCACAGTGGTGGGTGGTGATAACACAATCCGTTTCCGGTTCAATCAGACCGACGGGGTCGTCAGCAGCTATCGAGTCCTTGCATGGAACTTTCTAACCGTCGAGGGCAAGAAGATCCTGGCGCCAAACAATTTTGTGGAGGATGCACCCGAAACCTGGACACCACCCTTGCCCGACGCGGCTTCTATTCTGGCAGGGCGGGAACTTTGGCAGAGCGCTCCATTAGCGGCAAATAGCCTCCCAAATGGCCCGAGGATTGAGGCTCACTGTGCCGATTGTCATGCGCAGGATGGGCGCGACCTGAAATACTTCAACTTCTCCAACGCCAGCATTATCGCCCGGGCACGCTTTCATGGCCTGTCCGCGCTGCAGAGCGAGCAGATCGCAAGCTACATTCGCAGCATGCCAACGCCCAATCCTGGACGCCCTTGGAACCCTCCGTACCAACCTGGACCCGGACTGGACGAGCAACCGATATCGAGCTGGGCGGCAGGTGCCGGACTCGCATGGGTCCTCGACCAGGACACGGACGCCTTGCCATATCTGGTTCGCCAACACGGCGAAGGGATGAACACAGCGGCATCAAATCGAGCGGGAAACGCTCCCAACCTCCGTGAACTCGTGGAGCGGATTACTCCGGACATCTTTCGCCCCGACGGCAACCTCAATGCTCGTCAGATTCCCATCGCCTTGCAACTCCCGGATTGGAGCCAATGGCTGCCCCGCGTACATCCCAAGGACGCATGGGGACCAGCCTTTACACAGAGCGCGTTCGCGGCCTTGTACGGCGGGGAGAGGACTCCGGAAAGCAAACGCCAGATTGGAAACAAGCCGGCGCTGCGCCCACTCCTGGCGGCAGCTCAGACTAGGGATCACGACATTCGCCCGGTCGTTGCCGCCTTCGAACAGTGGTCTGAAGCTCGACACTCCTTCCTCAGACGCGTTGGCAAAGCAGAAGCGGCCTGGTCGCCAGAGTTGACCAATAAGATTTACTCGACCCAGCTGTGGCAACTGGTGAAGACGTGGGAAATGACGCAGGAGTTTGGGCTTGAAGGGCGCGGGCGCGACTTCTTTGGGTTGACCGCAGATTCCCGCACGTGGTGCAACACCATTCCGGCAGAGTCTGCTCCATCGGCTGCCCACATCCCCAATGGAGCGGCCGGAGTTGGCGGTAGCACGTTGACCAACGAATATTTCACAACGGCCTGGTACGAGTTGCAGGTCGTCCTGAATAGCGGCAATCATCGACACCGAGACCGCGGCCCAGTGGATTGGGTATATCTGATTGGCGGGTTCCTCGACCTTCATGCGCAGACACACCAACCGGAACCGGCGCGACTCCTTGTGGCCGTAATCAAAGCGCTGCAATCTACCGATCCCCACTTGGGCCCCGACGACCTCAAGGAGGGTTGGCGGCCGGACGAGAACATCGATCCCCGCATCATGATCAGTCCCGTTTGGGCGCCCATCTTTAAACCACTGCCGGTCGAGGTACATCAGGCTCTAACCATCTCGCTACTTGCCGCATGGATGGACAAGAACCTGCAATACCCGATTGCAAAGCACTTGCCGATCGGGTTGCCCAGGCGCTCTTACACTCAACCCCGCGCCTACGGGGGTATCAGTGGCGGGAAGGTATGGGAGGCGGCAAAGCAATTCCGTGATGCCGGTGTGCCGGCCGAACTTGTCCAGCGCCTACAGCGATGGGGAATTGCTTACGCCGACCGTGCAGCGCGTCTCCAATACTAACGGTACGGCCTTGGCGCCAGACACCAACCTGCTATGAGTGCAATCGCCTGTGGCTGATGAAAAACTCGATATTTCAGAAACTAGAGAGAATTCCGGGAATAGAAGATGTCTAAGCGTGCAGAGAAAATCGTTCGTAGGGCATACTAACGCGATTTATTTTCTGCAAATTTCTCGGAGTGAGTTTTTCAACAGCCACAGGCGTTCACACCAGCAATCGCGGAGTGGTGGTGGGGTCAGTTTGGTCTTTGTTTCGTTCTATTCACTAATTGTGCTGCCGGGCTAGGATTAATCAGACGGACAAAAGGTGGTTGGAGATTCAGGTACCCAACCGCGCGGCGGCGCTCCCGGCCAGGGCGACGATTGCCAGCAGACTGTTCATACTCTCCATCCGAGAGGCTCTTTGGACTGCTGTATTTCGGGGGCGGCCAGAAACAAGGTCGAAACGGAGACAAATGGGGCTTTGTTAAAGCCTCTTACCTTCAGCCTCCGCCAACCTATTCGGATGAGTGCTGAGTCCCGGGGCAAGTCTTCAAGCACGAGGTGGACAGCCCACCGGTTCAGCCGTAGCCACGTCAAAAATCACGCGCGAGACTCTCAGTGGGCATACTTGACTGAACAGCCGTACGGACGGCTGGTCGGCGTGCTCACTGGCTTGCCCGCGATCGCTTCCTGCAGCGCCTGCGAGACATAGTTTTTTGCGCTTGGGATGTCGGCTTGGTCTGTGGTCGCTTTACTGTCGATGGCTCCGTCGTAGATCAACACACCGATGGGATTGACAACAAACATGTGCGGAGTCGTCTTCGCTGAGTAAAGTCGCCCTACATCTCCTTGCGGATCCAGGAGCGCAGCCGTGGGTGAAGCGTTCATCTGTTTCAGGTATTCATTTTCCTGTGGGGCTGTGACATATCCCTGTTGGCCCGGTGCAGAGGAGATCACTGTGAACCAAGCAATACCTTTACTCGTCCATTCCTTCTGTAGACGCTGCATGTTGCGACTCTCGTAATGTTTCTCCGTATACGGACAGCCGTTGTTGTGCCATTCAAGTACCACGAATTTCCCCCGATACTCGGAGAGCTTGCGTACGTGGCCATTGCTATCAGTGGCTTGGAACTCCGGCGCGGATTCGCCCACCTTCACGCCATAAGCCGACGAAATCGACAAGAGTGTGATGACCAGGCCGCAGCACAGATTCCGCTTCATAGTCTCCTCCATTAGTCCGTTCATTGCGGGTGACCGCTCCTGCGTGATTGGGACACGGGAACATCCACCAGGTATGCCTTTCCGGAAGCAAGAACAATGATCCCCTCCAGGCGAGGGATGGATTTCAACAAGTGCTTCGATTTCTTAAGATGCAGACGAATGCTGCCAGGAAACGCGGTTACATCCCGCGGGGCGGCATTTTCGATTTGCTCCGCATGCAGTGGAAAAAATTGGGGCGCTTTGGCCGATTTTCCGGTTTTCAGATCCAAAACGAACTCGTCTCCGATAGAGGCGGCTGAGATCTTCCAGCTGGGTGGTGCGGCTCTCGGCAGCTTAGCCCGGGCGGCGCGAAATAGTTCACCCGCCGGCGAAGCCGCAGCAACGCTCTTCACCCTCAGCGACAACTCAAGCTGCGTCTGTCCGGGAATACAGACGTCGCGGCATACAAGATAGCGCACTCTGGCGGCAATTTTCCGCGTTTCTCCTTCCCTTAATTGTGCCGGCGGCCGAACCGGGGCCATGAGCAATACCTGATGTTCATATCCGTAGTCTGCAAAGGGAGGGGTGGAAAGACGCTCAGGGTACGGCCACTGAATCGCACCTGCTTGAAATCCCGTCGGTAATTGCCACTCGATACGTGGCGCCTCACCGGAGTCACCAGGATTGATCCAGTAAGTGTGCCACTCGTCCTGCAAGTCAAATCGGAAGCCTAACCAAAGGTCTTTCCCTGGCACAAGCGCATCCTGTTCTGAAACCAACTCCAGCTTCACGTGTTCGTCCGCAGGCTGATCCGCACAGCCGGGTGTCGGCGAAATAAGCCACGCGGCCGATGCAAAGAGAGTCCCAAGGGACCGGATGAAGGAGCGATTCAGCATTTGGATCAAGTCATTCCACCTCCATTTTGATGCTTTGTAGAAGCTGAGGGAGATCATCTATTTTCGGGATCAGTTTCACTGGCACCGAGCGCACTTGAGACACCACGTCGTCAGTGCGCCACGTGCAAATGTCGATGATGTGGGTGGTCAAGCAATGCGCGAGTCTCGTCCGAGGATTCCCCGCAGGCATCGACAAGAGACGGCTTCCCCGGTTGTACCGCATACCGACAGCACAAGGGTGGGACGCTGTTGCTGGGCGCCAGACTGAGGCGCCGGTCTACATCCTCGCGCACGAGCTTCGGCACATGCATCAGCAACACGGGTACGCAGTACACGGCGTGCGGTCGATGGCGCTGGGTAGTCGAGCGGAGCTTCGCTTGGCTGAATCAGTTCCGGCGGCTGCGCGATGCGCGGGGCAGCAATGCGACGGTCCCGGCACGCTGTGCGTTTTCTGTACGCGTACCGTTCGGACATGCTGCAAAGTCGGTTCGGGTGTGGGTCGGTTACCCGGTGAAGTGCCGCCATATGGGGAGACCTTAGATCGGCGCCCCCGCGACGCCTTGGAGGGAATCCGATACCGGGTTCGGGCAGCTTCGTAGGGCTCAATCAAACTGCGACATAACTCAGACAAGATTTTGACAACTTCGCCTGTGCTCCCGCGTACTGTGTTGCACTGAGCGGTGATGTGGGTTGCACCTGTGCTGTCATATCTGCAATGGACAAAGATTGCAAAAGGACAGTGGCTAGGTTCCGCGTGAGGTCCTTTAACGGCGGCGTGCCTTTCGCTCGCCCGCTATTTTTGAACCGGCTGAGAAGGGATCACTATAAAAGACACATAATGACCTGATCGCTCAGCTTGATGTGTCAGGAGGACTAGCTATGCAGCTTCAAATTCTTGATAAAGTTTGGCGCAGGACAGCTTTGACCTGCACCGCAGTGCTTGCTTTGAGCACGCTTGGAATCGCGCAAGCCTACCAACAGACCAACCTCGTGTCCGATTTTCAGTGCAATGCTCCAACTTCATCTCAACCCTGCCTTGCGCCAACCCCCGATAGCAGTCTCGTGAACCCTTGGGGCCTGATTGCAAGTGACACGAGCCCTTGGTGGGTGTCGGACAACAATGGTGGTGTCTCGACTCTGTACGACGGCACGGGAGCGATTGTCCCCTTGGTGGTGAACATTCCGCCTCTCGACGCGAAGGGAAACGGAAAAGGAACTCCGACCGGTGTAGTTTTCAGCGGAGGATCGGGTTTCATGTTTCACGTGAACGGCAAACAAGCCGCGTCAGTTTTCACATTTGTCACCGAAGATGGCACGATTGTGGCTTGGGGTCCTGCTATCAATTCCAATGACCTTCCCCACGACGCATTCGTGGTAGTAGATAAATCCACCAATCCAACTGCCGCCACGGGTGCAGTCTACAAAGGCGCGACAATCGCGCAGATGTCGGCTGGTGGACCATTTTTTCTTTACGTCACGAATTTTCGCTCAGGTCGCATCGAGGTTTACGACACCACGTTCAAGCCCGTGAACCTTAATGGCGACGGTGATAGTGATCGCGATGATCAAGCGTTCATGGATCACGAAATTCCGGACGGCTTTGCTCCGTTCAACGTGCAAGAGGTTAATGGAAGTCTGTATGTCACGTACGCGAAACAGAATGCTAACAAGCACGACGACTTCGACTTCCCGGGCCTCGGATTTGTGGACAAATTCTCTCCTACAGGCAAGCTGCTACAGAGATTAGAAAAGGGGCCATGGCTCAATGCGCCGTGGGGGGTCGCGATTGCGCCTGCGAACTTCGGGTTCTTCAGCAACCACTTGCTGATCGGAAACGCAGGCAGCGGACAGATTGCGGTCTACGACGCTAAGAGCGGCCACTTCGATGGCCTCCTCCGCGATGCAAATGGACATGGGCTGCAAAACGATCGCCTGTGGGCGCTGCGCTTTGGCAACGGCAAAGGTGCCGGACCGAGCAATTGGTTGTTCTTTACTGCCGGTATCGACGGCGAGGCGCACGGACTTTTTGGCTTCTTCACACCAGCGGACAAAAGTGCTTCAGAGAACAACGGGGACGATCAGTAGGCGGTCGTTTTACGGGCTGCTGCAATATTCCTCCCCAGCAAAGATTTCAAGTTTTCTTCAGATGGGGCGAGGCAGTGTACGCATTGGGGAACGTCGTGAGGGAATTGTCAGAACACCGTTCCTTTGGAGAGGCGTTCCGGGCCGCGCTGCTCTCGCCCAAGACTCCCGCCCACCGGAAGCCTGGGCTGCTGCGCGCAAATAAGGCAATGCCACCGTGAAACAATGTCGGCGAGCCCGACTTCGTCGTAATTTCCACGCGAGCTTCCCCGGGTCGGCGAAATTCCGCAGCATAGGGATTCTTGTCGATTGTGATTCGCTTTATGGAGGAACTCGGAATGTCATCCAGTTGATCGGCTTCTAGACCGTCCAACACCAGGGAAATTCCTGCGGTCCCCGCAGCCGCGGGAGAAATAAACTTACTCAGTACCGGTTGCAGGTCCGGACCCTCGGTTGGGAGCGCACGAAGAAAATTGTCGGTCAGCCTTATGGCGTTTGCATTTGAATCTGAGGCGACGGGCTCCGACCCAGCTGCGCTTACGGTCACGTTTTCTTTTATGGCAATCTTCAGTTTGACCTTGACACTGAGGGGTTGATGGGAAACAACGACGGACATGGCTGAGCCTCGAAAACCTTCGCCCTCTGCCCGCAGCGTGTAAGCTCCGCCTCCCACACTCCTGAATTTCCGGTAAGCAGAGCGAGCGAAAACAGCAATGCCAGTGCGTATCGTACTCGGATCGCTAGCAGCACTCACCCAGCAGAGGGCATACGGCCTCGGAGGAGATGTTGTCATCAATGTTTTCCTTGTTGCTCAACTTGGCCGTCTCCTGATTCCCCTCCACCCGTCGCGAGATTTATCCCGGTGTTAATTGCGTCTATCGTAGCTTTCTGCCAATTCGGCGCCGTGGTTGGAGGTCGAGGCATCGGCGACTCGTCCCAGACGGGGTGCAACGCAACAGATCCGCTTCGATCATTCCCAGTGAGTGCCGGTGTTGAATTTGCTCCAGGAGCTTGAGGCGTACCTGTCGACGGATTCAACAAAACCGGCAGCGCGGGTGAGCTCAAATGCTCCAAGAGGGCCGAGGGTTGACTCATCGCGCCATTTTGCACGGGCGCTAGCCGTGCCTCCAGTGAAACTTCGGAGTAGGGTGCTTTCCGGGTCGGCATCTTAGATTCTCTGCCTGTGCCGACGACTTGTCTACGAGGACTGGCACTGTGGTGCTGCACTGGAGCGACCACCGAAGCCCACGGTCGCGACTCATAAAGGGTGAGTCCAATATTTGGCAAGAAGCATACGGCGGTGGTCGCCACAACGGCGACAACCCCATGCCGTGCTGCCTGTTGAAACCCGGAACAAGGAGAGGTCTCGCGCAACAAAGCCCGCACTCTCGCGGACAGCAGAGATTCAGACGAGGAAAAACCAATGGCATCTGGCGAGTTCCTTCGGGCTAGAAACCACCAACGGGCAAGCTTGACAAGACATTCGGCGTAGTGCAACCGACGATCCACACCGTCTTGCACCACTGCCAGGTCGCAGGCCAATTCCCGTTCCTGGCGCATGCGCCGGTGGGCAAACCAAACCGCCGGGTGGAAGAAAACGAGTCGGCATCCGAGAGCTGCCAGACGATCCCACAAATAGTGGCGACACCTAACGTGGACGAGCTCGTGTCGCAGAACGTCAGCAAGCTGGCCACTGTCCAGGAAAGGAACCAACTCAGTGGGCAGGAGGACATGCGGCCGCCCCCAGCAAGCAGTTGCAGGAGAACGCAACTCAGGGAGCA
>Ga0137416_10001548_pt1 | contig 11790 bp, 10 predicted proteins | sample CZODoug3_1_1_16f_FD_108282 | JGI IMG/M metagenome (GOLD analysis project Ga0137416, IMG submission 108282) | Vadose zone soil fungal communities from Angelo Coast Range Reserve, California, USA - CZODoug3_1_1_16fungal (Illumina Assembly) | ecosystem: Environmental > Terrestrial > Soil > Vadose...
AATAATGAGATAGAGCAACGAGGTCGGGACAAACCGACCGGAATCAAGGGGAGAGAGACCGTCATGAAGCTCGGCACGGCGATCGCGGAAATCATGAGGCGCGAGGGCATCGAAATCCTCTGCGGCTATCCGGTCAATCATCTGATCGAGTACGCAGCCAACGCCGACATCCGCCCGGTGATGGTGCGCCAGGAGCGCATCGGGCTGCACATGGCGGATGCCATTTCCCGCGTTACGTCCGGACGCAGCATCGGCGCGTTCTGCATGCAACATGGGCCCGGCGCGGAGAACGCCATGGGCGGCGTGGCGCAGTGCTATGGCGAATCCGTCCCCGTGCTGGTGCTGCCGATGGGTTATGCCCGCAGGCTTGCGAATATCGAGCCGAATTTCAACTCCAGCCAGGCGATGAAGGCCTTCTCGAAATCCTCCGAACCGATCAACATCGCAGCCGAGGTCGGCAACATTTTTCGCCGCGCTTTCACCAGACTGAAGAACGGCCGCGGCGGGCCGGTGATCGTGGAAATCCCGGCCGACATGTGGAACGAGGAGGTGTCGGAGCCGCTCAACTACACGCCGGTGCTGCGCACCCGTTATGGCGCCGACCCCGTGCACGTGAAAGAGGCAGCCGCCCTGTTAATGGGCGCCAAGCGGCCCGTGATCTATGCCGGCCAGGGCGTGCACTACGCCAAGGCCTGGCCACAGTTGAAACGCCTCGCCGAGCGGCTCGCCATTCCCGTCACCACCAGCCTCGGCGGCAAATCGTCGTTTCCCGAGACGCACCCGCTTTCGCTGGGCTCCGGGGGTCTCGCGGTGCCGCGCGCGGTGCCGAAATTCCTCGGCGATGCCGATTTGATCTTCGGCATCGGCTGTTCGTTCACGGAGACCTCGTTCGGGATCGCCATGCCCAAGGGCAAGACCATCATCCATTCGACGCTCGACCCCAACCACCTCAACAAGGATGTCGAGGCCAAGGTCGGACTGGTCGGCGACGCCGGCCTGGTGCTCGACGCCTTGCTCGAGGAAATCGGCCAGACCGTCACCGCGGATCGCGACGCGCGCGCGGTCGCCGCCGAGATCGCCGCTTCCCATAAGGAGTGGCTGGCGAAATGGATGCCAAAGCTCACCCATAACGACGCGCCGCTGAACCCTTATCGCGTGCTGTGGGATCTGCAGCACACCGTCGATATCAAGAACACGATCATCACCCACGACGCCGGCAGCCCGCGCGACCAGCTCTCGCCGTTCTGGAAGGCGGTCGAACCGCTGTCCTATCTCGGCTGGGGCAAGACCACGCAGCTTGGCTATGGCCTCGGGCTCGCGATGGGCGCCAAGCTCGCAAAACCCGACAAGCTCTGCATCAACGTCTGGGGCGATGCCGCGATCGGCTTCACCGGGATGGATTTCGAGACCGCGGTGCGCGAACGGATTCCGATCATGTCGATCCTGCTCAACAATTTCAGCATGGCGATCGAATTGAAGGTAATGCCGATCTCGACCGAGAAATATCGCTCGACCGACATTTCCGGCGACTACGCCGCGATGGCGCGCGCCTTCGGCGGCTATGGCGAGCGGGTGACGAAGCCTGAAGACATCGTCCCCGCCATCAAACGCGGCATCCAGAGGACGAGAGAGGGCGTCCCGGTGCTGCTCGAATTCATCACCAGCAAGGAGACCGAGGTCTCCAGGCCGGGCACCTGAGCCTTAGACCGCTCGACTTTTCTGGCCTTGCCACTCACGGCTTGAAGAACGCGGGGTCGTTGAGCGCCTTGATCATGGTGTCGACCATGTCGGCGGCGCCGTGGTCTTCGCGCTCTTCGAGCAGCTCCCACATCTTGCGTAAGTTGGCGCGCATCGGCGCCTTCAGCGAGGGATCGCGTTCGATCAGGGTCCGCGCGATGCAGAAGGCGATGGCCTCAGTACCCATCCGGGTCTGCTCGATTGAGGGTTTGCTCATGGCTGGCTCCTGGTAGGGTTGCAATATTTAATCCGCTAGCGCCGCTGTTAGATCAAATCGCGATCCATGGATAGGCAGAAGACCAACTCCGCGCGCCCTATTGATTGCCAGTATGCAGCTCGCTGGAGTTCACCGGGGCGTGTGGACCGGCGCGCGGGTTGTAATGCGATACAGCAAGATTTTCGTGGTTCTGGCACTCTTCGCGCCAGCGCTGGCAGCATGCGCGACGCAACAGGCCATGACCGTCGGCAACGGCCCGGCCTTTCCTTCAACTTCGAAATACCGAAATGCGATCGCGGTACGTTCGGTCACCGGCGGCCGGGTGATGAACGCATTTACGGTCATGGGCGTGCAGAACGAACCGTTCCAGGCCACGCTTGAAAGCAGTCTGGCCGCCAACGGTTATCTCGCGCCGCCCGGCACCGCGAAATTCTACGTCGATGCAGAAATTCAGAATCTCGATCACCGATCATGGGGCTTGATCTGGATGTAACGGCTGAGGTGGATTACAAGGTTTCCGGTGCCGCCGCGCTCTCGACCTACCCGGTCAAGACCACGGCGCGCGCCACCTTCTCCGACTCGCCAATTGCCGTCGATCGCCTGCGCATCGCCAATGAGCGCGTGATGCAGCAAAACATCCGACTGTTTCTTCAGGCACTGCGCTGATCCCGTGAGGTTGACGGCCCCGCCTAGGTGCGGGTGCCCGTCGAAGCCCTCGACCAAGCAGGGCAGATGTTTACGCCGCGCGAACCTACGGAGTGAGCGCATCGCTGGGAGATGCGACGCGAGCCTTCATCGCATCGCTCATGGGCAACAGAAGGTTCTGCCCTCTCGGGGGAATAGGCGCCTCAAACCATTTCGAATAAAGCTTGTTGAATTCACCTGATCCCATCTTCTCCTTGATCACGGAATCGACGAGCGCTTTAAACTCCGGATCTTCCCTCCGAGTCATGAGCCCATAATAGCTCGGCTCGGAGGTTGCCGCCAATATCCGGAAGACCTTGGGATCGGAGGAGTTAGCGACCAATCCGGCAATCAGAGTGTCGTCCTCGAACCATGCGACGGCACGGCCCGTTCCGAGCATGAACAGGGACTCGGCGTGGTCCTTGGCCTGAATGATCGTTACCCTCAGCTTCTGGTCGTCTATGATCTTCTTGGCGACCGTTAAATTCAGAGAACCTTGCGTTACAACGATCATTTGCCCATCGAGTCCGTTCAGCTCGACAACCGGAGAGGAGGCGGCAACCAGCCAGCGCGGCGATGCCACGTAAGTCGCGATGGAGAAGGACACCTGTTTCTGACGTTCGGCGGTGTTGGTCGTACTGCCGCACTCGATGTCTATAGTACCATTCTGAAGAAGCGGGATGCGATTGGATGCATTCACCGCGACGTACTCGATCTCCAGCCCCGGTTGGTGCAGTTCGACCCTGAGTTTGTCGGCGACCGCGGAACATAAGTCGAGCGAGAGCCCCGTCGGCTTGTGATCGGTTCCCAGGTAGGCGAAGGGAATCGACGCTTCGCGGTAGCCAAAGGTCACCTTGCCGAGTTCCTTGATCTTTTCCAGGGTTTGGCTCGCTGCCTGACCCGCCCGAATATCGAGCATCGCAAGCGCCAGGGCGGCAATTGCCAACGTTGGCGAACATTTGCGGATCACGTCAGCCTCCAATCTGCTAAGCGGCTTTGTTTCGCGACAGCTCGTCGAGGCTTTCCCTCAGCGCCCGATCCAGGATTTCGATGGCCCTGTCGATTTCGTCGGTCGAGACGGTCAACGGCGGCGCGATGCGCCACACGGATCCGCGCTCAGGACGGCGACGGATATTCATGCTCAGCCCGTACTCGAAGCACTTTTGGGTTGTTAGTCCACCGAGCTGATGGGCGGCGCGCCTGCTGTTGCGATCGGTGACCAATTCGACGCCGAGCAGGAGTCCCGCCCCTCTGATATCGCCGATCTGTTCATGCTTCTGCTGCAGCCCCTCGAACTTGTTGCGCAGATAGGCGCCCATCACGTTCGCACGTTCGACGAGCTTTTCTTCGGCGATCACGCGGAGCACCGCCAGCCCCACCTCCGCCAGCAGGGGATCGGAGACGTGGCTGGTGTAGTAGGTGAAATGATCGTCGTGGAGTTTGTTCTCGATCTTCTCGGTGGTCGACACCGCGGCGAGCGGAAGGCCTCCACCCAGTGTCTTCGACATGGTCATGATATCAGGGACGACCCCAAAATATTCGGATCCCGTCTTCTTGCCGATGCGTCCGAAAGCGGTTTGAGCCTCGTCGAAGATGAGCAGCATGCCGCGGTCGTCGGCCGCCGTGCGAAGCGCTTCCATGAAAGCTTTCGGCGGCACCAGCACGCCGCCGGCGCTGATGATGGGCTCCGCGATGATCGCGGCACCCCGCCCGGTCGATTGCATGTCAAACATCTTCAGGGCGAGTTCGAGATTGGCAAGCGCAGACTCTTCCTCGCTGCCCTTTGCAATGTACGGCCGGTAAGCGTTGGGCTCCGGTATGACGAAGACGCCGGGCGGCGGAACGCCATACCCCTTTCGGTCGCTGGCCATGGAGACCGAAGCCGCTCCACCGGTGATGCCGTGCCATGAACCGCCGAGAACGAGCACTTCGTAGCCGCCGGTGTACATCTTGGCCATCCGGAGCGCGACTTCCGTCGCTTCCGAACCGGTATTGATGAAGATGGAGCGCTTGAGATCGCCTGGAAGCCAATCCCTGGCCAAAACCAGGGCGAGTTCGGCGACGACCTCGGGGATCATTCCACTGAACAGATGGAAGGCCTTCTTGCCGGCTTTCTCCACCGCCTCGACAATGGCAGGATGATTGTGACCGATCGTGGCGCACATCTGACCGGACGTGAAATCGAGATATTCGCGCCCGTCGCTATCTGTAACGATCGTCCCCTTTGCCGAGGTGAAGAGGTTCGGGAAGACGTCCCCGCCATATCTGACAAGGAATTCGTCGGCGGCCGCTTTCAACACTGAGGTCATGTGCTCTCCTCGGGCAAGCGGCGTCGAAGACCGCCGCGCAGCTAGGAGCGCGGCGCTAGCCGTTCGCGGGTTAGTTTCGGGCAAGAACCAGTTGCTTCAGGGCGTTCGTGGTACGACAATTGCCTGAGCCAACAGCGACATTCATATCGGGCGGCCACGATGAGCGCCAATTCAAAAAACTCAGCAGCCGATGAAGCTCAGTCACCTCGACGGTCCAGAATGCCGCCTCTGAAGGCGCTGTTGGCGTTTGAAGCAGCCTCGCGACACGGCAGCTTTAGCCGCGCCGCCGAGGAGCTTGGTGTAACGCCTTCCGCAATCAGCCACCACATTCAGAAGCTCGAGGACTTCCTCGGCGTCCGGGTCTTTTCCCGGCACGCCGGCCGCGCTGCCCTCACCAATGCCGGCCGCATTTACGCAAGCGAAATAGAGCGCGCTTTCGGAACGATCGTGGGAGCGACCAGACTGGTGGCTCCCCAGTCTCAGCGTGACCATCTGTTTATCGCGAGCGGCCCGAGTTTTGCGGCCAAATGGCTGCAGCCGCGGATCGGGGATTTCATAGAGCAGCACCCGGAGATCGGGATCAGACTGTCGACGATCTCTGATTTGCGTGATCTCGAAACCATCCGCTTCGATCTCGCCATTGCTTATGGATGCCCTCCCGTCGTCAATGGCAGACAGATCGAACCGCTGTTGGCGGAGCGTTTGCGCCCTCTCTGCAGTCCGCGACTGATCGAACAGGTTCGGCTTCGACAGCCAGGCGATCTCAGTCGCGCCACCTTGATTCATTCCTCCAATGCGCTGACCTGGACTGACTATCTGCGCAAAGTTGCCGGCTCAAGGATCAAGGCACGTCACGAACTTTGGTTCGATCGATCCACCATGGCCATAGACGCGGCTGTCGAAGGTCTTGGCGTGGTCCTGGAGAGCGAGATTCTCGCGGCCGACGAGTTGGCAAAGGGCACCCTTGTGGCGCCGTTCGACCACCCCGAATTTGAGGTTGAAACGATCTCCTACTACCTTGTGCGGTCCGCCGAAGCAAAAGGCCGCGGCTATGTCGGCGCGTTCGAAGCCTGGTTGCGCATGAAGATCACGGCCGCGAACTTGCAGACGGCAACGTTGGCGTGATGCGTTCCGCCTGGCTTGGCCGGGAGCGACATTTTCGCCTTGTCAGCTCTTGTGAAGGTTTTCGGATGCCGGCCCCATGAAGGTGGCGCCGCTCGCTGCGAGGGCCGGCGTACGAAAACCTTCACACATGCAGCTGAAAGCGTCGGACGTCCTCGAAGCTCGCCTTGTCCGGCGACCGGCCAAGGAAAGCTGCCAAGTTCTTGATCGTGCGGATGTAGCCTTGCTGGGTCTTCGGCGATAACTTGCGGATCGTCATGTCTTCGATCATGCGCCGCCGCAACGGGCTCATTGCCTCGTCGGTCATGGGGATGCTCCTGTCTTGAGTGAGGTTTGCCAACTCCTCATCTTCAAGACAGGACGCCCCGTCGCGCTATCCCAATGGCCGTACCGCCAGCCCCAGCGCCCTACCGCGCGAGCGGTTTAGTCCTCTGACACTTTTCGGAAGGGCTGTAATGTCCGACTTGAGTCCGGAATACGCACCAAAGCGGACGCCGCCGGCCACTCTGAATTTATGGGTTCATGCCCTGGATCAAATCGCGGCCGATAGATGGGCACAAGCGGATTTGACCCGACGGGCAAATCACTTCCACTTTGCTCAGTGGCGGCCTGTCCAGCCCTTTTGCGAAAAATATTCCGCTTTCGCCGTCGGGCAAATCAAGGGCATGACTCCGCGCGTCTCACCCATGGAGGGGCGATCGCGATCGTCACGAACGCGGGTTGAGATGCGGTGGACGCAGAAGCTGCGACGGACGAGCGCAGCTGAAGCGGACGGCGAAGTCGTGTGGTCCTGGCGCCCCGATGCTGGCGTCAAGTTCGTGAGGGGCTAACGCTTCTTGCGGGCGACGGTGGCAACAAAGCCGGTCACCGGGGAGGGCGCGAGGTAGACCGTAAAACCATCGCGCAGGGAAGGCCGGAATGCCTCCGCTGAACCTGTATGCTCGTGTGCGCACTTCTCTGTGCACATTGCGCACGAGATCGCGGGTGCAGCGTGCACCCGGTCTTCCCTGCGCCCTCTTTATCTTCAGGGGGTGAAGCTGACGCAAACCTCGGACGCATCGCGCCGCGAGAATGCGGGTCTGTGTTTCGCCGTCATTGCGAGCGCAGCGAAGCAATCCATCTCTCGGCTTGCGGAAGCATGGATTGCTTCGCTGCGCTCGCAATGACGGTGTGGCTGTTTGACAATTGAATCGGAAATCTCAAGGACGCGGGAGAGGAGTCGCGCCTTACTCCGCCATCTCTGCCGGCACCGTCGCCGGACCGGCCAGCGGCCGCTCCTCCATCGCGATCATGCACAGCGCGGCGCAGGCGAGCATCACGGCGGCGGCGCCGAAAACATAGCGGAATGCCGTGATCATGTCGGCCACCGGGATCGAGCCCACGGCGCCGCGATGTTCGCCGGCCAGCGAAATATCCGCGCCCAGTGCCATCAGCAAAATCGCGGCGAAAGCCGCAACCGTGAACGAGGCCATCAGCGCGCGGAAGAAGTTCATCGCGCCGGTCACGGTGCCGACCTGCGCGCGCGCCACCGCATTCTGCAGCGACGTCACGCTGACCGGGAACGTCGTGCCCAGCCCGAGCGCGAACAGGGACAACACGGTCAGCAAACCCCATAGCGGCAGCGTCGTCACCGCCAGCACGGCTCCGAAAATGGCCGCTACCGACGTTCCGACGATCGCGACGCGCTTATAGTGTCTGGCGCGCGCCATGGTGCGGCCGGCGATTGCCGCGCCGCAGGTCGAGACCGCCGCGAGCGGAATCAGCGCTAAGCCAGCTTCGCTGGCGCTGAGGTGGTAGACCACCTCATAATAGAGCGGCAGGTGCACGGTCAGTGCGATCAGCGCGCCGAGCGAGAAACCGCCGGCAGCCATGGCATAAGGCACCACCGTGCCGCTCATCAGCGACAACGGCAGGAAAGGCTCTTCGGCCTTGCCGGCCTGCCAGACGAAGGCAAGCGCCAGCGCGATCGCCGCGCCGATCATCGCCAGGATCGTCGGCGAGAGCCAGAGATAGCGGTTGCCGCCCCAGGTCAGCACCAGCATGACCATGACGGCGGACGCCATCAACAAGACGCCGCCGAGCCAGTCGACCTTGCGCTTGCGATGAAACACCGGAATCTTGCCCATCTTCGGCAACAGCATGGCGAGCGAGGCGAGCGCGAGCGGCACATTGATCCAGAAGATCAGCGACCAGTGCAGATGTTCGGCGAACACGCCGCCGATGACCGGCCCGATCAATCCCGCGGCCATCCACACGCCGCTGAAATAGGCCTGATACTGGCCGCGCTCGCGCGGTGAGACCACGTCGGAGATCACGGTCTGCACCACCGGCATGATACCGCCGCCGCCGAGCCCCTGCAGGCCGCGCGCGACGATCAGCACCGGCATGTTCGGCGCCACCGCGCAGAGTATGGAGCCCGCGACGAACAGGCTGAGCGACACGATGATCATGACGCGGCGGCCGTAGATGTCGCTGAGCGTGCCGAACACCGGCGCGACCGCCGTCGACGCCAGCAGATAGGCCGTGATCACCCAGGACAGATTGCTGACGTCGTGAAACTGGCGGCCGATGGTCGGCAGCGCGGTTGCCACGATGGTCTGGTCGAGCGCCGCCAGGAACATCGTCAGCAACAGACTCATCAGGATCGTGCGGATCTCGCCTGGCGTCAGCGGCGCGCGCGGTGCGATCGGCGGCGCGTCGCTAAGGTCGATGACCTCGGTCGGAGTGCGAGACAGTTCGTCGGCGATATCTGCGGGCAATGTCTTGATGTCGGCAGGGTCACGGCTCTGCCGTTCGTACTTGTTCATTTTGAGCGTTAATTTTGGCTGCGCGGCGCAACGCCGCGATGGAATCATTCTCTTGTCTGCAATCTAATTAGTAAAACTCCCCTGAGGCAGACCTTCGGGCGCATGGGTGCATCCCGCGAGGGCGCCCTCGCGATGACGTGATCGACGGCTGCAGCAAATTCAGGATTTCGGCGGCTTTTTCAGCTGGGCCCGCCTCGGCAACATCGACGGCCATTGCACGATGTGATCCTCGAGGTCAGCGTCGGCGATCTCGTTCTCGGTGCCCTGCACCCTTCCCCGCACGGAAACGCCGGCTTCATGAACGGTGTTGGGGTCGCCGGAGATCAGCGGATGCCACCAATAGAGGTCGCGGCCTTCCGCCACCAGTCTGTAGCCGCAGCTCGGCGGCAGCCAGTTCAGGGTGCGCACGTTTTCCGGGGTCAACCGGACGCAGTCGGGAACTTTGTCCGAGCGGTTCGGATAGTCCTTGCAGGCGCAAAGTCCCGAATCCAGCAGTTTGCAGGAGACGTGGGTGAAATAGATCTTCCCGCTGTCCTCGTCCTCGAGCTTTTCCAGGCAGCAGCGCGCGCAGCCGTCGCACAGGCTTTCCCATTCGGCGCTGGACATCTCCTCCAACGTCTTGATTTTCCAGAAGAATCTCTCCTGGGCCGAGGGTCGCTTGGGCGCTGTTGTCATGATTCCCTGATGGCTCGGGCTTAACTCCTTCTTGAGGTGCCCGTGGCCACCGCGCAAGTGGGTGATTTTGCAGGTGCACAAAGACTAGCGGAGCGTTAGGCCTGTCGCTAAAATCGCGAGCCACGCCATTGGTTTATGGCCTGCGCTCGGATAGAACAGCCGCGAGTCCCCAACGCGGCTTGAAGCGGTCGCTGAGCCAACCGCAAAAGCGCCTTGGGTTTGCCGCAACATCGAAGCAAGACGGCTCGTTAGCGCCCGCGCGGGCGCTTGAGCGATTTCGAACTGACCAAGGGCCCCGGTGCGCCAGATCATACCGCCGCATTGGAAAACCAGGATCCGGAATTTCTTTCTGGACCTGGACGCGCGTATCGACTCGACGCTGTTCTCGTCGGGCAAGGGCGTGCGCGAGCTCTATGAGCGCTACTCCACCTTCATGGACCGCTTCTATGTCGGGCGATGGAAGCGCTGGGTGTTCATCGAGCCGCTGTCGGAGGCCGCCACCATCGGGCTCGGCGGCCTGATCCTGATGCTCGCGCTCGCGGTGCCGGCGTTTCGCGAAACCGCCGACGACGACTGGCTGAAGAAATCCGACCTCGCGGTGACGTTCCTCGACCGCTACGGCAATCCGATCGGCAACCGCGGCATCAAGCATAATGACTCGATCCCGCTGGAGGATTTTCCCGACAATCTGATCAAGGCCACGCTGGCGACCGAAGACCGCCGCTTCTACGACCATTTCGGCATCGACATCGCCGGCACCGCGCGCGCGCTCGTCACCAACGCGCAGGCCGGCGGCGTCCGCCAGGGCGGCTCGTCGATCACCCAGCAGCTGGCCAAGAACCTGTTCCTCAACAACGAGCGCACCATCGAGCGCAAGGTGAAGGAAGCATTCTTGGCGGTCTGGCTGGAGACCCGCCTCACCAAGAACGAAATTCTAAAACTCTATCTTGACCGCGCCTATATGGGCGGCGGCACCTTCGGCGTCGACGGCGCGGCGCACTTCTACTTCAACAAATCGGCGCGCGACGTCAATCTGGCGGAAGCCGCGATGCTCGCCGGCCTGTTCAAGGCGCCGACAAAATACGCCCCGCACATCAACCTGCCCGCCGCGCGCGCCCGCGCCAACGTGGTGCTCGACAACCTCGTCGATGCCGGCTTCATGACCGAGGGCCAGGTGTTCGGCGCGCGGCGCAATCCGGCTTTTGCCGTCGATCGCCGCGACGAGAATTCGCCGAACTACTATCTCGACTACGCGTTCGACGAGATGCGCAAGCTGGTCGATACGTTTCCGAAATCCTACACCGAGCGCGTGTTCGTGGTCCGCACCACGATCGACATGAATGTGCAGCGCGCCGCCGAAGAGGCCATCGAAAACCAGCTCCGCCAGTTCGGCCGCGATTATCATGCCACCCAGGCGGCGACCGTGGTCTCCGATCTCGACGGCGGCGTCCGCGCCATGGTCGGCGGACGCGACTATGGCGCGAGCCAGTTCAACCGCGCGACCGACGCCTACCGGCAGCCGGGTTCATCGTTCAAGCCTTATGTCTATACGACGGCGCTGATGAACGGTTTCACGCCTAACTCGACCGTGGTCGATGGCCCGGTCTGCCTCGGCAACTGGTGCCCGCAGAATTATGGCCACTCCTACTCCGGCACGGTGACACTGACGCAGGCGATTACCCGCTCGATCAACGTGGTTCCGGTCAAGCTGTCGATCGCGATCGGCAATTATCCGAAAGACCAGTGGAAAAACAACCAGTGGGAGGCCGCCAAGAGGGGCCGCGCCAAGATCGTGGAAGTGGCGCGCCGCTTCGGCATCAAGGCGCCGCTGCCCGATACGCCCTCGCTGCCGATCGGCGCCGACGAAGTCACGGTGCTCGAACACGCCGTGGCCTATGCGACCTTCCCGAACAAGGGCAAATCGGTCACGCCGCACGCGGTACTGGAAGTCCGCACCGGCACCGGCGAACTGGTCTGGCGCTTCGACCGCGATGGCAAGAAGCCGCTGCAGGCTATTCCGGCCTCGGTTGCATCAGACATGGCGGGCATGATGAGCCACGTCGTCAGCGAAGGCACCGCGCGGCGCGCCGCGCTCGACGGCATTCCGACCGCCGGCAAGACCGGCACCACCAACGCCTACCGCGACGCCTGGTTCGTCGGCTACACCGGCAACTTCACCTGCGCGGTCTGGTACGGCAATGACGACTATTCGCCGACCAACCGCATGACCGGCGGCTCG
>Ga0137416_10001550_pt1 | contig 11780 bp, 7 predicted proteins | sample CZODoug3_1_1_16f_FD_108282 | JGI IMG/M metagenome (GOLD analysis project Ga0137416, IMG submission 108282) | Vadose zone soil fungal communities from Angelo Coast Range Reserve, California, USA - CZODoug3_1_1_16fungal (Illumina Assembly) | ecosystem: Environmental > Terrestrial > Soil > Vadose...
CCAGCGCCTTGACTTCCTCGACCGCGCGCAGGTTCCGCCCGAAATGATCCGGGCCGAACATGGTGCGGAACAGATTGAGTCCGCCCAACGCGCCGCGCTTCGACCGCCAGTCGGCCTCGTCGAACACCATGTCCTCATGGAACGTGCCGCTCAGCAGCCCATAAGCCAGCGAGCCATAGGCCATCACGCCGACGCCGTTCGCGGTGCACCACGGGAAGATCTCGCGCTGCATCCGCCGATCAAACATGTTCCAGCCGTACTGCACCACATCGATCCGCCGCAGCTTCATGCAGGCTTCGAGCTGCGACAGCCGGAAATTCGACGCACCGATGGCGCGTGCCTTGCCTTGTGCCACGACGTCGTCGAGCGCCCGCATCGTTTCCTCGAACGGCGTGTTGAGATCCGGCCAATGCACCAGATAGACGTCGACATGATCGGTGTTGAGATTGCGCAGACTTTGTTCCAGCGATGCGACGATCCGCGCGCGACTGCTGTCTCGGCGATTGGGCGCGTCCGGATAGCCGACGCCGACCTTGGTCACGAGGCAGACATCGCGCCGCCGCGCACCGAGAGCGCGCGCCAGCGCCCGTTCGGAAATCCCCATGCCGTATGCTTCGGCGGTATCGAAACAATCGATCCCGGCGTCGAGCGCCCGATGCACCGCCTGCTCGAACTGGGTCGCGTCGATCGGACCGTAGGTTCCGCTGATTTCCCAGCAGCCGAAACCTATGGCGGAAACCTTCATGCCGGTTCCGCCGAATTGCCGGTATTCCATGGCGCTTCCTCGTATCCCTGTCACGGTCGGGGCAGCGTTTTTTCTTGGCCCCTCATGCTAGCCAGGAAGGCGGCCGGGGCATAGTGCGGCGCGCGAGCGGTTTGCTGAAAAGCTCGCGTGGAGGAATGATCGATGCTTCGATAGCTCCAGTGGCGGTAAGGAGCTTGTCGGTACCTTGCCGCCCACCGCTGCGTATTTTCCTTTGCGCGGCAATAGGCAAGATCAATAAAGCGAGCCTACGAGAGGCCCCCTTCCAGCCCCTGGTTCAACGGCTCGCAGCCCCGAACCCGAGCAGGAATTTCTATTTCAAATTCATCCCTAGAGTGCGTGCAGGGGTAGTTGCAATCGATCGGTCCGTCGTTGCTGAGACGTTTCGGGCGAGGTGGGCAACCAGCGCCTCGCCATCGATATGGGAGGCCCGCACAACTGCGAGCAAGACAAGCAGCGCGATCGGTTGACCGGCTCTTATGATGATGGGATGCCGTGCGAGTGCCAAGTAGAACGGCCCCAGCGCCGCAAGCCCGATCGTCAGCGCGAAGGCGATTTCGGGAAGGGAGTGCAATCGCAGCACCATGCGACTCGCTGCAAGGAGCACGACCAGCAGCGCGGCGCCCGCGAACAACGCGATCCCGGAGCTCCTGCTGCGACCCGTTGCCAACAAGATCGCGAGATTGCCGTAGAAGGTCGTCGCCATGGCGACATGGCCGCTCGGGCTGAACAGGCGAAAAGGGCCAAGCTCGGCCCGTCCGTAGACGTGAAGGACCAGCTTGCTGACGAAGATGAGCCCGATACAAAAGCCCACTGACTGTGCCCAGGCGCCAGCCATCTGGCGCCGGTCATTGTCGATCCAGAGATAGAAGAACATGGCGAGCGCCGCGAGGAGCAGCAGCGTCGGATCGCCGAGCTCCGTGAAGCGTTTGACGAGGCCGGGATCCATGGTGGGGCCCTAGCTCGCTACGACGGGTGACAGGTTCGCCACTTCGCGGTGGGCCTGAGCGCCGCGAGGGTCGCGTGGATCTCGGTAAGATATTCCGGATTCATGACCAGGATGATGTCGGTTGCATAGTCGCGCATGGCGGGCGCGAGCCGGCAGGCGTGCGCACTGAGGCCGCTACGGCCAGGGCCGGCGTTCTGGTTGCCGTGGTACTTGGAGGCTGCGAAGGGTCGAGTTGGTGCCGATGCGGCCTGGACGCTTTGAATAGTCGAGGACGGTGGCGATGGTGGTGTTGACAAAGCTGTTGCTGTGCACGTTGAAGCCAGCCCCGTAGACTATGGCGCCGTAGTTGAAGTCCTCGACGAAGTTGTCCCTAATTTCGCCTGAACCATCGAGCTCGATACCGATGGCGCCACGGTCCTTTGGTCCCGCGATCGCATAGTTGCCCGTGATCAGGGTGTTCACGCCACGCGTCGCTACCAGGGAATAGGCGACGAAAGTCGACATCGTGTCGCCGGGATCGGGGCCGCGATTCCTGAAGTCGGCCGCCCAGTTGTCGCGCACGATCATGTCCTTGGTATAGGCATCGATCGGGCCGACCTCGACCGGCATGCGGCGTGTGCCGAAGAAGATGTTGCGCTCGATGACGATGCTGCGGCCTCGCGAAGGATCGTTCTTGAAGTCGAGATTGACGCACTGGCCGCAGTCACGAAAGTGATTGCCGGAGATCGTTGCCCGATCGACTCCCCAGCCCATGATTGAGCCGCCCGCCACGCTCTCGAAGTCGTTGTTGATGATGAGCGCGTTGACCGAGTCATTGAGGTTGATGGCGGTCTCGCCGCCGGTGAAGCGGCAGTCGCCGACAGTGACGGCCTGCGAGTTCGACATATCGAGGCTACCACCTACGAACGAGAGGCCCCGGATCACGGTGTTCGGCCCCCGGACCATCAGGTCGCCGATGATGGTGGCGCCCTTCGGCGCATAAAGTGTGATGTTGGGCTTCACCATCAACTTCGAGACACGGTAGGTGCCGGGATCGAGAACAACTACGCCGCCATTGGCCGCCCGCTCCATAGCCTGTTCGATGGCGTTCAGCGGCGCGCCAAAGGCGATGTTCACGCTCAGCGCGGCGATGATCACAACGACGGCCACGAACCCCAGGACCGATCCGATGGTACGCATCGCTGCGATGGCGGGAAGGATCGGTCGTGACTTGACCCGCTTGGCAATGAGCGCCTCATGTTGGCGGGCGGCTGCCGGCGCGAATCTGAGGCCGACCTCTTTCGCAGGATTGCCAGCGACGATGGCGTAGCGCGGGACGTCCTTGGTCACCACCGAGCCCGCCGCGACGATGGCACCCCGGCCGACCGTCACGCCGCTTAGCACGATCGCGCCGTAGCCGATCCAAACGTCCGATCCGATGACGATGCGCGTCCCCTCGCCGCGGTGGCCAAAGTCGCGGTCACCGATCCACGGCGCCTTGCGGATCGGAACGCCCAACGTCGTGTAGTCGTGATCGAAGCGTCCGACGATGCCAACGGAATTGGCGATCAGCACGTCGTCACCGATCTCGCCGTCGCACTCGATGGTGCAGAGCTTCCCGATATAGACGTCGTTGCCGATGGTCAGCCCTGCCGGCGCCCAGACCTTAGAGCCTATGCCGAGATGCAGGTTCTTGCCGACGCTGACGTTGGAACGGATGGCATAGAGCCTGAAGAGCCGCATCCAGAGCGGACGCAGCAGAGCCAGCAGATGTCTCATGGCACGGTCCTCATGGCGCCTTCGGCAAATGCCTTCTGGCCAGCCAGGACGGCCGGCTCGCGACGCAGCTCGTAGGCGATGCGCAGGGCATAACCCCAAAAGGCGTAGTAGGGGATGGCGTTGTAGGGCTTCTCCATCGTGTCCTCGCCCAGGCAGCTCGCCAGTGTCAGAACCGCGAACGCCATCACGAGAAGCAGGAAGTCGGCCTCCTTGAGGCTGAGCCGGCGGCACTCGCGATAGGCGCGAATTCCGGCGCGGAAGAGCTCGGCCTGCATCCACGTCCAGGCGATCATGCCGAACAGCCCAAGCCGCGCCACGACGGAAATCACCGAATTGTGCGGCTCGCGCGCCATCACGCCGAGCTGGTCCCTGAAGTCGGTGAGCGGCACACCGAAACCCAGTCCGGTCATCAGGGTCACCGCATCCGACGTCAGCTGGTCGTAAAGACGCATCCACCAGCCCATGCGCAGCGCTACGCCGTCCGCCGCCTCGGCGACGCCGGAATATCCGCCCGAGCTGATGCCGACGATCGACAGGATGTGGTCGATGAAGAAGTCGATCGAGATCTCCGACGATAGGCGGCCGGTGATGCGAATCTCGAACGCCGTGATGGCTGCAAGCAGAAAGACCATGATCGGCACCGCCAGGCTCAGCCGGCCGAGAATGCGGGGCCTCACGATCCACAACAGAATCGCCAAGGCCACGATCTGAAAATAGGTGGTGCGGGCCTGAAGGACGATGACGGCGAAGGCGATCAGGAAGCCGCCGATCAAATCGTAGCGCGTCCGCTGAGCCGGTCGCGACGCGGGTCGCGTGAAATAGTAAAAGGCGCCCCAGAGCAGCATCTGGCCGGTTGTCGCGAAGCTGCCGAAGATCGGGATGGCCTGTTCCGACGCGCCCGGCAGCGTCGGCGACGCGGCGACAATCTCGTTGGCATAGACGAGCGTCAGACCGTACAGGCAAGAGACGGCGATGATCGGACCGAGCCATCGTTCGAGCAATTCCACGCTGCGCGGTTGGCCCGCCAGGGTAAAGCCCGCTATCAGGTAAAGTGATTCGACGGCCTGCGTGGCGTCACGGAACGCCCAGAAGCCATATTCCACGCCATCGAGAACCAGCCTGGCCAGTGCCCAGATCCACCAGACTGCGAACGGGAACAGCACCACGGTCGCGCCCATCCGCGCCAGGACTTTGGGGATGTTCGACGTCAGCAGGACGATGATGAGCAGCAGTTCACCCAGGGGAATGCCGAAGCCCGCCGGTGGTATGCGAATCTGCATGAACGGGTAGCTCAGGATGAGATAGCCTGCGATCAGTGCGACCATCGCGACGGTGCCCTTCGCAGGTCGTCGTGATGCCTTCGTCATGACGCCAGCCCGTAGATGCGTTCGACCTTCTCAGGCCAGGAGAATTCGTCGCAGCGGCGCCTTGCCGATTCGGCAAAGAACAGCCGGGTGGGCTCGACGGCCAATTCGACAAGGGCGCGTCCTATCTCCTTGCTTACCTCGGCGGCGGTCTTGCCGGCGGGGTCTATGGCGAATCCGCAGCGATCATCGACCATTGTCGCTGGACCGCCGAGCTTCAGGCACACTACGGGAAGGCTATGGCTCATGGCCTCGAGGACGACCATCCCGCCCGAGTCATGCAGCGCGGGAAAGAGCAGCACGTCGTGGTTCGCATACATCGCGGCCATTGAGCGACGGTCCTGCCAGGGCTGCCAGTCGATGCGGTCGGCGACGCCGCGATCGACGGCGAGCTTGCGCCACCGCTTCTCCAATGGTCCTTTACCGACCATCGTCAGACGCACCCCCGGCATCGTCTGCGCGAGCTGCGCGAAGGCGGGTAATCCGAGGTGCATTCCCTTGTAGTCGACGAAGCGCCCCGCATACAGCACACGGAAGGGATCGTCGGGACTCCGTCTGCGCAGCGTCATGCGCTGCTTGCCAGTCAATTGCTCCTCAGTGCCGATCGCTAGCTCTATGCGAGCCTTGCCATGGACCGCCGACGGCATCAGCCTGAGCGTTTCGGCCGAGGTGACATAGATGCGGTGGGCACTGTTGAAGGTGGCCGTCATGAACGGCACGAAGCGCGTGAGGAAGTTGGCGACGTCGCGCAGCGTGTCGTGCAACAGGCCGGGCAGACTGTAGCCTAGGCGCAGGCGCCAGGGAGCGCGCTCACCACCGCCTACGGGGCCGAGGATGAAGGGGATTCCGAGCCGGCCCATAAAGCTCGGAGCACGCAGGCCGGCATAGGTAACATGGTGCACGCAGTCGAAGCACTCTGCGCAATGCAGCTTCTTGGCATGATGGGCCGCGAGCCATTGCCAAATCGCGTTGTGGACATGAAGCGGACCGCGGGCTTGCCAGCGCAGCGCCTGCGGCACGTCGAAATAGCGGAAGCGCAGGCAACCCTTCACGTCGATATGCTGGAGGGCCCGCTCGATCGCTGGACGAGATTCCGAGCGCGTAAGGACGACCACCTGGCGTCCCGTGCGTGCGAGAAAGATGGCCCAGTTCCAGCCGACTGCGAATTCCGATCCTTTGTCAGGCTCGCATGCGAATGCCGAAAGCAGGATCTTCACACGTACCCTCGTGAACCTTCGGCGCCGACGATATCAGATAAGAAAAGAAAAGAACAGAAATCTCGACGTAACGATGATTATCACGGCTTTATCACCACTTACTATCGGGGGGATGACTAGTTTCTTATCGTTTCTTTCCGTTGGTCCTTAAGGGGCGTGTATATGGCAAAGGTCGCAATCGGCATCCCGGTCTACAATGGCGCAAACTATCTTGCGGCGGCGATCGAATCGATCCTGCAACAGAGCTACAGCGACTTCGATCTCGTCATCTCGGACAATGCCTCGACTGACGCCACCGAGGAGATTTGTCGGGACTATGCGCGGCGGGATGGCCGCATACGGTACGTGCGCCAGTCCCGCAATCTTGGCGCGGCCGGAAATCACAATGTGCTGGTAGGCATGACGGACAGCCAGTACTTCAAATGGGCTGCGCACGACGATTTGATCGCCCCTGGTTTCCTCGCCGCCTGCGTTGGGGCCCTGGATGCCAATCCGTCCGTCGTCGTCGCCTCGCCCGCTTCAAATTTGATCGACGAGGACGGCATGCCTTTGCCTTTCTCGCCCGAAAGAGGCGGTGTCATTGATCGCGCCGGCGTTTGCTGGCCTGTCCTGCCCGAAGGCAATGACGGCCTCGGCGCGGCTGACCCCGTGGTCCGCTTCACCGCGGTGATGCTGAAGATGGTGATGTGTGTCGAGATCTTCGGCGTTATGCGGCGTTCCGCGCTGTTGCACACCCGTCTGCAAGGTCCCTTCAGTGGCGCGGACAAGGTGTTGTTGGCGGAAATGAGCTTGTTGGGCCCGTTCTGGCTAGGCTCGCAGGTGTTGTTCTCTCGGCGCTGCCATTCCCAACAGTTCAGCGCTTCTTCCTCGGGCAGCTACCGCGCCCAGTGGTTTTCCGGGCGCCGCGATTTGATCGTTGTCCAGCAGATCAAATTGGCCCTGGCATATGTCCAGGCGCTAGGGCCGACAGATCTCACTCTCCGGCAACGATACGACTGTCTGCAGGCGATCGTTCGGCGTGCGATTTCGCGTGGTCATCACTGGCAGAGGCTGACGGGAGCGTTGGTCGGCAATCCGCAACCCCCGCGGTCGTCGCGACCGGTGGCGGAACTGGAGCAGGCTTAGCCGCCTGCTCGACTGTCTCAGGGCTGCTCGGCGCGAAGACGGCCATGCCCTCGGATGAGGATCCGTCGTCGTACAGGGCGACGGCCTCCGCGGGCATGGGTTCAAAATCATCAGTTCGCCTGAAATCCCGCAAGGACGTTCCGCTGCAGGCAGCGTCGCGAGCGGGCGCGCCGTGTCGGGCGAGCACGTCGTCAAGATCGACGGTGCGGAAATCGATGCTCCAGCGGGTGAGGGCGGTCTCGTTGTGCACGGTCGAATGCAGTTGGTCAGCCGAGAACAGGATGACGCTGCCTGGCGGCACGACCAGCCGGATGGTCGGTTCAAGCTCGATAGGCTCCTTGGCGCGTGGCTGCACCCTTGTGTCGCTCTTGATGTGGTTTGCGGCGTTCTGCCGGCCCACAGCATTCCAGCGATAGTAATTGAAGTCGCTCGACCCGTTCACTATAGCCCGGTCCCAATAGGCCGGATGGAAGGCCATGCCTTGATTCGCATCGAAGTCGTAAAGGGGCATCCACCAGTTTAGCTGACACGGCGGCGCCGAATACCAAGTGTCTCGGTGCGGATGGTGGGCATAGGCGATGCCTGTTGTCAGGTAGCTCGCCGGATAGGCCGCCCGCAATCGCGGCACGTCTTGATAGGTACTGCTCGCGTTGCAGCCATAGCCGAGGAGGAGGTCGCGAAGCAGGAAGCGCGTGCGAGGATCGTGAATGAACTGCGGCTTCAACCGCGACAGGATCTGCACCGTCTCCGTGACCTCGAGGTGCTGGTACGCCGTTCGAGGCGAGTATGGGGCGAAGGCATCCTCGATCATCTTTCGCGCAAAGCGCACCAGCTCGAGGCTCGCTGGCGTAGCTGGCAAGACGATGATCTCGCCGCGGTATAAGCCTGCGCGCCGCTCGTCGTCGTTCGTGCCGATCGCAAATGAAACGTCCATGTTGTCCCCCTTTAATTCCGAGTTCCTGTCCCTGTCCCCAACCCTAATTCGATCCGCGACCTCACTTCCCTGGCGCGTTGGACCGTGGCTGCAAATTCCCCGAACTCCTCGCTGCTGATCGCGAAGGCGGCGCACGCTTCGAACGCCCTCAACTGGCGATCCCATTTCCGTTCGAAAGCCGTGAAGATGCCGTCGCGGATGAAGCTGACACGATATCCATGAGCGATGGCGGTTCGGGCTGTCCGCGCGATCGATGTTGCGCCGTCGATGCCGGCCAGGAAGAGGTGGCCAATACCCTGCTGCCGAAGGAAAGTGTCGAACTCGTCGTTGGAGAAGGCGTCGCCGGCCGGCGTCGAGAAGCGGAAGCCGGGAACTGTTTCCAGGCGCTTGTCGGCTCCATGTCGGCTGGCGTCGGCGTTGTGGTCCCTTGCAAGGAGACGGAAGACCGCTTTGCCTGTGGCGCTGTCGGGTTCCTGTTGGGCATACAGCACCGGTGCGTCGAATCTCGCTGCCAGACGCGAGGCGGCGTTAATCTTGTGGATCACACCGTCCAGCGCGGCTTGAGGCAGGGAATACCAGCGCGACGGCGAAGTGAAGTCTTGCTGGATGCCGAGGATGACGAGGGCATAGCCCGGCGAACCGTCGTTCCGTTCGTTCACCTTGGGCGCATCTGCGGGGGGCGCCTCTGCAGGCTTGGGAGAATCCACTGGGGGCGGAACCAGGGTCGTCAAGGCCGCGAGCCGCCCATGCACGGTGCGAAAGGCTTTCGCAACGGCCACGGCGGCCGTGCGGGATCTGCGCGGTACCACGCCGTCGGCTGCGATGCCGATTGCAGCCGCGATGGCTTTATTGCGCAGGCTTGCAAACTGGGCTGGCAACGTGCCGTCGGTGGGCAACCAGGTAGCTGAACCTGAAGGTGCACGATAGGCCTCGGTGCTCCGCGCCAAGTACATGGCTTCGGCATAGCCGTAGCTGTCCTGGTGTTGCTCTTTAACCAGGGTAAGGACCGCGCCGGCCGGCGCCGCGCCGGCCTCGACAAGTTTCCTGAGCGCCAGCTTGAGCGCCTCTCGGGGTGTCTTTCCGCACCGGACGGCGAGCACCGTCGTATCGCCCCAGCATGCCAGAAGGGTGGCCTCCGCAACGGAGCAGATCGGAGGCGTGTCGACGATAATGACGTCGTATTGCCTGCGCAACGATTCGAGAAGCGCCGGCAGTCTGTCGATCCAGGAGAGGAACGATCCGCGCGAAAATTCTCCTGGCAGCAGGATGTCGGCACCGGTGGCGACGTCGGTGATAATGGAGCCGGCCATCGTCGCCTTGCCTTCCAGTACCTCCGCCAGTCCGGATCCGCCGAGAATGTCCAGAGCCGAACTGGCTCCCTTCTTCCAGAGATCGGCATCGATCAACAGGACCCTCTGTCCGGATTGGGCCGCGAGGGCGGTCAAGCCCAAGGCTAGGTTCGTCTTGCCCTCCGCGGGGAGGGACGAGGTGACGACCGTCACTTGGGGAGGAGCGTCGCCTCCCCAGAAGATCCGGGAGTAGATGGCCTTGACGGCCTCACGATAGGTCGAGCCGAACCGCGCAGCTTCTGCCGGTGACAGCCGCGCCGCGCGCGAGAAGGGCACGAGGCCGAGGCCGGCTATCCCGAGGTCTTCCAGGTCCTGCAACCCTTTGATCGTTTGATCGGCCTTCTCGAGCAGATGCACGGCAGCGGCACCGACCATCAACGACAGGACACCGCAGATCACCAACAGCAGGCCCTTTTTCGGCCGTTCCGGTTCGACGGGCAGCTGGGCGTAGGAGACGATCTGGGCGTCCGGCCGCCCGACATCGCCTTCCTGGCTGCTTTCCTTGAAGCGGGCGAGAAAGTTGTTCAGGACAAGCCGATCTGCCTGCGCATCGCGTTCGAGCTTTCTCAAGGTCACTTCGGAGCTGTTCATACGTGCTACATCATCCTGCAAGTGCCGCATGCGCTCGTTCAGATCCTGCTCCTTCAAGCTTGCGATCTTCAGATCGTTCTCGAGCGTGGCGATCGCGCGAAGGCCCTCGTTTCTCTTTGCGCTGCGGACGTGCCTGAGCCGCTCGCTCAGGCCGATCGTGACGGGATTCTTGGCGCCCATGGACGCTGACGCTTCGGCCAGCTTCTCCACCGCATCGGCTTCTTGGGCGTCCAGAGTCCTCATGAAGGGCGAATCGATGAGCTCGCTGACTGACCGTCCCTTGGCCTGGTTGGCGGCGTTGAGTTGGCTCAGCCGCGCCTCGATCGCGGCCCGGGCTGACTGGGCAACGGCCAGCTCGGCACTCGTGTCCGTCATCTGCTTCAACAACAGCGGTGAACCGCCCGGGGTAGAAAACAGCCCAGCTTGAGAGCGAAACTTCTCGACGGCGTTTTCCGCTGCTTCGACGCGGCCCTGCAGCTCGGCGATCCGTTCCTGCAGCCAGGCCGTGTTCTTCATTGCCGACTGCGAACGGAGCGCGATCTGGTTATTGACGTATCGATCGACAATAGCGTTGGCGACGCGCGTCGCCAGTTGCCGATCAGGAGCGTCGAAGGCGACGTCGACCATGCGCGAGGCTTCTTTGATCTCGATGCGCTGGCGTCGAAGGACGTTGTCGATCGTGCGCGACAGATCCATCGCCGCCTCGGCCTGTACGTCGGCCGGCGGAGGTGAGCCAGTCAGCTGTTGAGCGAGCCGGGCGATCAGGCCCGGGGGGGCGTTGCTTTCCAGCGCAGGGTTGAACTCAGGATCGTCGGCCAGATGGAGATCCCGGATGACTTCCAGCGCCAGCTGGGGGGACTTCAGGACCTCGACCTCCGTTTTGACCGTTCCCGTATCGGGGAGTGCCATGCCGAGCGCCTGATTGACTCCCACAGCTGCGCGGTTTCTGGCGATCGGATCGCCGATCGAGACATAGGCATGGGCGACGAAGTGCGGCGGCAAGCGCATGATGACCGCTGCCGCCACGCCGGTACCCACGACGGTGATGGCAAGCAGCAGAAGCTTCCGACGCCACAACTTGCGCAAGAACGGTCCGTACTCGATGCCTTCGTGCTCGTCCGACCTTTGCGGATGATGGGCAAGCGCTTGGACCTTCATTGTAGTGTCGCCGCGGCCTCCATGGATCGAGTTCCATCTGTGAAGGGCGGGCACACTGTGCGGCAGTCTGGCATCCGTCATGTGAACCTCTGGTTGAGGGCTCGAGATACTATTCGGACAACAGCGGCGAAACCTGTTGCAAAAACGGGTGAACTGAAGCACCATAAGAAAAGAAAAGAAAATAAACAAGGCGAACACTGAATTGCCCCAAGTGGTGTGCCCGAGGAGGGTGCATGTCGACCTATAGCGATCACGGTCCCTTACGCGACCGGCGGAACCTTGGTTTAGCGCGCTCGCTCGGCAAACTGCACGCCCCTCTATCAGGAGTTGATCTGCAGCTTCGTCTGCAGGGGGTGATGCGGCTGGTGGACTGGCTGTCGATCGCGGTCACCGGTCTGGCGTTTGATCAGCTCCTCGGTTCGCCGGACCGGTCTCCACTCGCGGAAGCACTGGGCATCGTTCTCGTCGCCACCATAACGGTGAACTGCCTTGAAGCGGCGCGGGCTTATAGCTCTCGCAGCATGAGCCGCCTGGGCGCGCAACTCGGAAAGGTGACGATGGCTTGGACGTCG
>Ga0137416_10001556_pt1 | contig 11752 bp, 8 predicted proteins | sample CZODoug3_1_1_16f_FD_108282 | JGI IMG/M metagenome (GOLD analysis project Ga0137416, IMG submission 108282) | Vadose zone soil fungal communities from Angelo Coast Range Reserve, California, USA - CZODoug3_1_1_16fungal (Illumina Assembly) | ecosystem: Environmental > Terrestrial > Soil > Vadose...
ATCAGGCTTGCCATCGCCTGGGGGCTGGCGCTCGCCATGCGATTTGAGGAGTCGCTCCGGCTGCTGCGCGAAATAGAGCACGATGCGGACGCCGCACAGTCAACCGCCGAGGATACCATCCGTTGCGAATGCCTGGCCATACGGTCGGTCGCGGTCGTGCTGAGTGACGACAGCGAGACTGCGCTGTCGCTCGGCCAGGACTGTCTCGATCGTTCGATCGACCCTTGGACCGCAAATGTTGCATCGAACGTCGTTCGGTTGGGTCGTCTGAAGGCAGGCGATCTGAAGAAGTTTTACGCCACGCCGTGGATTCCGTATTCACTCGACGAGGACAGGAGGAACGTCTTTGCCTCGGTCTATCGCCGCTGCATCCAGGGAATGGCGGAAGCCCAGCAGATGCATCTCACGGTGGCCGATCGCTACTACGTCGAGGGTCTGGAGCTGGCCGAGCAGCACGTCGGTCCCAACTCGGTAGCGGCCGCGCTGCCGGCAAGCCTGCTCGCCGGCATTCGTTACGAGCAGGGCCGCCTCGACGAGGCCGAGTCCATGCTGATCGATCGTTTGCCGCTCATAAGCACGGGCGCGATGCTGGAATGCGTCTGGAGCGCCTACGCCGTCATGGCGAAGATCGCGGCGTGCCGGGTCCATATCGAGCGGGCTCATACGCTCCTCGAGCGTGCCGAGAACCAGGGCACCGAGCGGGGCTGGGGACGGCTGGCGGCCGCCGCGCTGGCCGAGCGGGCGAGGCTCTATTTCAACGAAGGCCGCGTCGGCGAAGGCGCCGGATGCGTCGATCGGCTCGCGCGCCTTGCGACCGAATATCCGGTGTCGACGACCTGCGCGTGGTCGGATGTCCATAGATACGCCGGAGTTGCGCGTGCGCATCTCGCGTCACTGGAAGGACGCTTCGATGAGGCCATTGCGAGCCTGAAAGGCCTGCGGCAGGAAGCTCAGAGCGTGCACAATCATTATCTCGCGACCCGCGTGGCAACCATGATTTCGGTCGTCCTGCTCCGCGCCGACAGGGTCAACGACGCGTTGAACGGATTTCGTGGCGTTCTGAACATAGCCGCGCAGGCCGGCCTCTATCAGACGATCCTGGACGAGGGCCCGCAGGTCGGAATCCTGCTGACGACGCTTCAGGAAAACTCCGAGCGAACGGGAGGTTCGCCTGAGCTCACGCGTTACATCGGCAGGCTGATCGCAGGCTGGCAGTCCCGGCATGGATCGCAAGCCGAGCCGGCGCCGAGCGCCGCGATCGTCGAGTCGCTGAGCGCGCGCGAACGCGACATCCTTCAATTGATTGCGCAGGGCCTTTCCAACAAGGAAGTCGCCCGTTCCCTCGTCATCGCGCCCGAAACCGTCAAGTCGCACGTGAAGCATATCTTCAAGAAGCTCGGGGCGGAAAAACGGGCACAGGCGGTGTCTCGTGCGCAAAGCTTCGGCATCGTCGGCACTCATTGAGGGCGCCGAGACGCCTGAACCACCGGTACGGCGGCAACCGCCTGAAAGCACCTCGCAAGCGGCGGTTCCTGCGTGCTAGCATCGCGAACAGGCCCGTAGCGCAAGCCCGGTCGCCTCGATTGCGTTGGAGGGAAGGCCATGCGCCACGCGCTCGCCGGCGCCGCTCTTGCCATCGCGGTGGCAGGCGCCGCTTGCTTCGGCGACGCCCGGTCGGAGAGCTTTCCGGCACGGCCCGTGATGTTCATCGTTCCGTATGCGGTCGGCGGAACCGTCGACGTCCAATTGCGCGTGCTCGCGAAGGCCACGGAAAAGCATCTCGGGCAGACGATCGTGATCGAGAACCGGCCGAGCGCGACCGGCATGCTCGGTCCGGCGCAGGTGGCGGCCACGGCAAGGCCCGACGGCTACACGGTCACGCAGATCAATACCGGCATACTCCGCCTGCCGTTCATGACCAGGACGACTTACGACCCGGCCACCGACTTCACCTACATCATCGGGATTTCCGGCCTGACCTCCGGCCTGGTGGTTCGGCATGACGCCCCATGGCGGACCTTCGGCGAATTCATCGCCGATGCCGAGGCCAATCCGGGCAAGATCACCTACGGCTCGCCGGGTGGCGCCGCCAATCCGTATATCGTGATGCAATTGATCGCCAAGCAGCGCGGGATCAAGTGGACCGCGGTGCCGTTCAAGAGCGTTTCGGAGTCGAGCAACGCATTGCTGGGCGGCCATATCGACGCGATCTCGGACGCCGCCGGCTGGGCGCCGCTGGTCAACGCGGGCCAGTTTCGATTGCTCGCGACCTACGGTTCCGCCCGTTCCAGGAACTGGCCGTCCGTTCCGACCGTGCACGAGCTCGGCATGGAGATCGTCTCGAATGCGGCTTACGGCATTGCCGGGCCGAGAGGAATGGACACGGCGGTTGTGAAGGTCCTGCACGATGCCTTCAGGAACGGAATGCAGGAGCCGGCATTCGTCGAAATCTTGCGGAGGTTCGAGCAGGAGCCGATGTACCGGAGCTCGGCCGACTATCATGATTACGTGATGAAGGAAATCGCCGAGCAAAAGCAGATCGTCGAAGACCTCGGACTGAAGCAGCAATAATCGCCGCGATGTCGGGAAGAACAAGCAAGCGCGCATCCTTCCGGCGGCAAGCGCGTCCAAGCGCGGGGACGGCCGGCCTCCGCCGGATGAAATGGGGATAAAAAGCCAAGGGTCGGCGGCGGCACGCCGAATGACATACTCGTGATAGAATCTCGTCGAATGGACGCCTAATCTGTCGATCAGGCCTGCCATGCGGGGGTGAGGTGTCCGACCAAGAGCCACTGGCCGTCGATCACGCGATCTCGTTCGGCCCATTCCGCCTATTCCCGGCCCAACAGCTCCTGCTCGAAGGGAAGCGGCCCCTTCGGCTTGGGAGTCGCGCGCTCGAAATCCTCTCCGTCCTGGTCGCTCATGCCGGCGACCTGGTCACCAAGGAGGATCTGGTGGCGCGGGTGTGGCCCGGCACTTTCGTCGAGGAGGGTAATCTTCGCGTCCAGATAGCCGCGCTGCGCCGCGCGCTTGGCGACGGCCGGGCGGGCGAGCGCTACGTCGTGACCGTCCCCGGCCGCGGCTATCGTTTCGTCGCGCCGATTGCGCCGGTAAAGGGAGCGCCGATTTCGGATGCGCCGGCACTCCCGCAGCCCGCGCCCAACCTGCCGTCACCCCTCACGCGCATGATCGGGCGCGCCGATATCCTGGCCAGCGTCGTCAAGCAGTTGCCGGGCCGGCGCTTCATCACGATCGCCGGGCCCGGGGGAATCGGCAAGACGACGGTCGCCCTGGCGGTCGCCGAAGAGCTGCGCGGCTCCTACAAGGACGGCGTCCGCTTTGTCGATCTCTCGCCCATCGTCGATCCGCTGCTGGTACCGAGCGCGCTCGCCGCATTGCTCGGCGTTGCGATCCGGGTCGAGAATCCCCTACCCAACCTGATTGCCTTTCTCAAGGACAAGCGAATGCTGCTTGTCCTCGATAGTTGCGAGCACGTGGTCGGGGCGGCGGCCGCATTGGCGGAGGAGATTTTCAATCGCGTTCCCGGCGTCGATATCCTGTCGACCAGCCGGGAGCCTTTGCGCGCCGAAGGCGAGCGCGTGCAGCGCCTGGCGCCGTTGGAGATTCCGGTTTCGTCGTCCAAGCTGACGGCGGCCGAAGCGCTCGAATACCCGGCGATCCAGCTTTTTGTCGAGCGAGCCACGGCCGGCTCCGACGAGTTCAAGTTGAGCGACGCCAACGCGCCGATTGTCGCCGATATCTGCCGCAGGCTGGATGGAATAGCGCTCGCGATCGAGCTTGCGGCCGGCTGCGTCGACGTCTTCGGCATTGGCGGACTGGCGGCGCGGCTTGACGACAGGTTTCGGTTGCTGACGCGAGGACGCCGAACGGCGCTCCCGCGTCACCAGACTCTCGGCGCTACGCTCGATTGGAGTTACGAGCTGCTGCCTCAGGTCGAACGTTTGATCCTGCGCCGGCTGGCGGTATTCGCGGGCCGCTTCACGCTGGAGGCCGTCAACGGCATTGCTTCCGACCCCGAGCTGGGAGGGTCGGACGTCACCGATGGGGTGGCGAATCTGGTCGCGAAATCGCTGGTGACGGCGGATGTCGGCGGCGCGACGGTACATTATCGGCTGCTCGAGACGACGCGCGCTTACGCGTTCGACAAGCTTTCCAAGAGCGGCGAATTGCAGCAGGTCGCCCGGCGGCACGCCGAGTATTTCAGGAACCTGTTTCGCAAGGCGGAGATCGACTGGGACAAGCGCCCCACGGCCGAATGGCTGGAGGCCTACGGCGGTCAGCTCGACGAGGTGCGCTCGGCGCTCGACTGGGCGTTTTCCGCGGATGGCGACGCCAGGCTGGGAACGGCGCTCACCATCGTCGCCGCGCCTCTCTGGCTCCAATTGTCGCTGATCGACGAATGCCGCAGGCGGGTCGAACAGGCGCTTGCCGTCATCAGGGCGCAGGGGAGCCGCGACCCCCGCCGCGACATGCAGCTGTCCGCCGCGCTGGGCTCCACGCTCCTCTATACCAGCATTGGACCCGAAGCGAGAGCCGCATGGACGAACGCGCTCGAGACTGCCGAGAGCCTCGACGATATCGACTACAAGCTGCGGGCGCTCTGGGGACTATGGGTCGATTGTCTCAACAACGGCGCCTTCCAGGAAGCGCTGACTCTGGCAAGGCGGTTCTATTCGACGGCCGCAAGCTCGGCCGATCCCATCGACCCGTTGATGGGCGACCGCATGATCGGGATCGCGCTCCATTTCATGGGAGAACAGCCGGATGCGCGACGCCATATCGAGCGGATGCTCGGCCGCTATGTGACGCCCAGTCAGGCGTCGCACATCATCCGCTTTCAATTCGATCAACGGGTGACCGCGCACGCCTTTCACGCACGCATCCTTTGGCTGACGGGTCACGCCGATCAGGCGATGGCCGTCGTCGAACGCACCATCGACGCCGCTCTTTCGATCGGTCACGTGTTGACCATCTGCAATGCGCTCGGACAAGGAGCGTGCCCGGTCGCGCTCTTCAGCGGCGATCTGGCGGCGGCGGAGCGCTTCGGGAACATGCTGCTCGATCACTCGGCGAGGCACGCGCTTGGCCTTTGGCACAGCTGGGCTCGCTGCTTTGGCGGAGTCGTGCTGGTCAAGCGTGGCGACATCGCCGCAGGATTGGCTGAATTGCGATCGGTCGGTGCCATCGTCCCCGAGATCAGAACCCTCCCGCGTTATCTCGCGCTGATCGGCGAGCTGGCGGACGCCTTGGGACGTGCCGGAGAAATATCGCACGCTTTCGCGACCATCGACGCCGCGATCGAACGGGTCGAACGCCACGGCGAGAGATGGTGTGTGGCGGAGCTTCTGCGCATCAAGGGAGACCTCGTGCTGCGGGAAGACGCGCCAGGCGCCGCCGCCTTTGCCGAGGATCTCTTCAGGCGCTCGATCGGCTTTGCCCGCGCGCAATCCGCTCTCTCATGGGAATTGCGCAGCGCCACGGATCTCGCCCGGCTGCAACGCGATCAAAATCGCGGCAGCGAAGCGCGCGAAACGCTGGCGTCGGTCTACGGTCTCTTTGCGGAGGGATACGGGACGGCCGATTTGAAGGCGGCGAAGAGCCTGTTGGACGAATTGCGATGACGCACGGCCGCGCAGGCCGCGAAAACAGCGGCGCTGCGGGATTTGCAAAAATTAATGCGACCGCGATCGGGGCGGCGCCGCCCTCATCCCATGGTATGTATCGGCTCCGACCTTCGCCGCACGCGTCCCCATCCGGCCGCTCGCTGCATTCACCTTTGGTCGCATCCCTTGCTGCCGGCCGCGCCGCCGCGTTGGTCTTTGGTCGTACCGCTTCAGTCCGGCTGCGCGGCCGCGTTGGCCTTTGGTGCTAGCCCTTAGTGCCGGTCCCGCCGCCGCGTTGGTCTTTGGTCGTAGCAGCGCCGACAGCCGCCGCATCGAACGCATTAGCGAATATTGACAAGCATTAATTAGGCCGGCCGGCACATCACGCGCATAGTCCATCGCGTCGAGCCGACGAGGTTTCGAAAGTTTCGTCGGACCGTCGCAGGATCCAGAAAGCCTTTGCCGCGTCTTTTCGAAGGAGACGACCATGCTGTCCTCGGTCATTCATGCGGATGCAGCCCCGATACAGGCCGGCGTTTTTACCTCACTGCCCGCGAACATGGCGACCATCATGCACCCGAATGTGCACGCACGTGGCGGGTTGCCGCCACGCGCGCTACGGCGGGTGCGCGAATACATTGCCGCGCATCTCGAGGAAAATATCAGCATCCAGGGGTTGGCGAGGATCGTCGGCCTGTCGATGTATCACTTCGCCCGCGCGTTCAAGCAGTCGGAAGGGGTGACACCGCATCACTTCCTGCTGCGATGCCGGGTGAGGCGGGCGCAGGAGCTCCTCGCGGATACCGAGCTGCCCCTGGCGGAAATCGCCCTTGCGGTCGGCTTTTCCGATCAGAGCCACTGCGCGCGTCGTTTTCGCGAGTTCGTCGGCGTGACGCCGAGCCGGTACAGATGGTCGATGCGATAGCGCCGAAGAACACGCACGAGCAGGCGGGTCGCCGCCGATATTTCGGCCTTCGCAGCAAATGCCGATCGTCCCACCGCCGCATAGGAGGCAGGTACCATGGACCACGTCGATCTCAAATCCCGCAGGACGGCGCCGCTTGGCACGCCGACAAATCTCGCGTCCGACGCGACGCGCGACCTTTCCGCTGCGCTGACCACGCTGCTGGCCGATTTTTTCGCCCTGTATGTCAAGACAAAGAACTTCCACTGGCACATGTCGGGGCCGCATTTCAGGGATTACCACCTGCTGCTCGACGAGCAGGCTGAGCAGATTTTCGCGGCGACCGATGACATTGCCGAGCGCGTGCGCAAGATCGGCGGCACCACGTTGCGCTCCGTCGGCCAGATCGCGCGCCAGCAGCGCGTGCTCGACAACGACGCGGACTATGTCACGCCTCTGGACATGCTGGCCGAGTTGCGCGACGACAACCTGCAGCTGGCTGCGCACATGCGCGAGACCCATGGATTGTGCGATGAGCGCGGCGACGTCGCGAGCGCGAGCCTGCTCGAGAACTGGATCGACGAGACCGAGCGGCGCGTCTGGTTCCTGTTCGAGGCCAGCCGGCACGGGGAGGCGGGCCGATCCTAGGACCTGTCCGTGCGAGCGGCCATGGCCGGCGGTGCGGTATTCCGATGTATAATCATGAACGGCGCGAAGCCGGGCGCGTCCTCGTTCCATGAGGGCCAGCCGGCCGGCCCATCGGGCGCACGGCTCGTGCGCGCGAAAGCGGCGATGTTCGTGTTGCACGGGCGCGGCGGGTCAGCCCAGGAAATGTCGTCGCCGGCCGAGGTGTCGGCGCAGCCAACCCGCGTCATCAGGCCGTGGACCGAGCACGACAACCAGACGTGGCAGCGTTTATCGGCTCTTGCCAAATGTGCTCTCCGTTACTACCGTTATTGCTTGGGCCATAAGATGAGCGCCGGGCGCTGATCCAACCTCAGATCGCAAAAAAAGCGGTTATTGCAAGCAGTCCGATGTCGCAACCGGAATTCGAAGAGCACTACGCCGAGCTGACGCGCGAGATCAATGCTCTCGAGGCGGACCTTGCAGGCATGGAGGCGCGCAAGAATTTCGCCGGTGTCAGGGAGCGGATCGCTACTCTTTACGAAACGCTGCGTGAAAAACATCTCCTTTTGGAGACTGTCCTGGAAAACAGCGCCGCGAATATCTACGCCAAGCGCAAAGACGGCCGGTATATCTACATCAACCGCGAGATGGAGATCACTTGCAACGTGACGCGGGAGCAAGGTCTCGGCAAGACGGACTTCGATCTGTTCCCGATGGAAATCGCCGAGCAGTACCGCTCCAACGACCTCAGCGCCATGATGACGGGCAAGCTGGTGGAGTCCGAGGAGAAAGTGCGGGCCCCGTGGGGCGAGCAGCTCGTCCTGTCCAAGAAGGTGCCGCTGATCTCCGCGAGCGGCGAAGTCGAAGGGGTCTGCGGCATCTCAACAGACATCACACATCTTCGACGGACGGAGCTGGCTCTGCGCGAAGCTATCGCGACGCTGGAGCGCGAACGGGATAACAAGCTTCTCAATATTGAAGCGATTACGGCTTCGATTGCTCATGAAGTACGTCAGCCCCTGGCGGCCATCGCGACCAACGGAAGCGCGGCGCTGCAATTTCTCGGATTGACGCCGCTCGATCCGAATGATCTGCGGGGAATTCTCGATACGATCATAAGTGACTGCCGTCGTACCAGCGAATTATTCGACAGCATCAGCACCTTGTTCCGGAGAGCCGACCAAGGCCGGCTGCCGATCAATGTCAACGAGATCGCGCTTGAAGTGCTGCAGTCGCTCCACGAACAATTGAATGATCACGGCGTTACCGCCCATACCGAACTCGCGTCCGAGCTGCCGCTCGTGGCGGGCCATCAGGGTCAACTGCGACAGGTCATCTCCAATCTGGTCCACAATGCGATGGAAGCGATGGATGAGACGAAAGATCAAGCCCGGGTCGTGCGGGTAAGAACAGGCCGCCACGGTCGCGATTCCATCATGGTCGCAGTGGAGGATTCGGGACCGGGAATCGATCCAAAACGGTTGAACAGCATTTTTGACGCGTTCGTCACGACGAAGACGCATGGGATGGGATTGGGGCTGGCCATCTGCAGGATGATCGTTCAGCGTCATGAGGGTGATCTGTTTGCGTCGTCAGACGGCAAGAACGGGGCGCGGTTCGAATTCATTCTGCCGATCATGTCGGCGGATGCGATACAGGCGACGTGAGCAATCGGATATCGGAACCAACCGACGCCGGCCGCGTGGGTTCGCCCGATGGCTCGACGGCAGACCCTCGAAATAGACTTCTCGATCCATGAGATCGCCGGCGAGGCGGCTTGCCGTCCGGATGGCGACCGTGCGCACGAGATTGCACGCGCTGGGGCGCAGAGGCGATACAACGGATCCGCCCGCCCATCGGGCCGGCATGAGGCCATCTCGAGGAAGATCATAAAATGGGCCGCGATCACCTGGCCCTCGAGCGTTGATGCGGATCCGCAGCCGGCCGCAACTTCCGCGTCCCGCGAGGGCCCATGCGCGGAGCTCGCCTGGAATCGACGGGATTCAACCGGAAGTGGCGCGCGACCGCCGCGCCGGCACGCATCCTTCGAGCGTACATGCGTAGGCTCTGCCAAATTCATGCTTTTCGTTGTAAGGATGCTTACCCGACCGGGGTGCTGAAAATATGCGAACCGGAGACACCGGCCGAGAACATGCCGTGTCGACGCGGCTCGAACCTCGCACCGAGGTCGACGCGCCGTTCTCGGCATTTCACGACCAGACGACCCGCGCCTTGCGGCTCGACCGCAGGCGCGTCGAACTCGGGACGTTTTGCCTCGCTGCCGAGATGGCCACGCTCGACATCATCCGCCTGGCGGAAACGACCACCACCGCGGCGGTAAGGGCCGGACATCACGCCGCTCCCGACCGTTTCGGCCTCCATTCAATCGAGGGGGCCGGATGAGTTCGCCCGCCGCCATCGCCCTCGACCGTGTGACGAAGGTCTACGACGAACCCGCCGTTTCCGACATTTCGTTGGAGGTACAAAAGGGAAGCTTCGTCACTCTGTTGGGCCCTTCCGGCTCGGGCAAGACCACCATTTTGCAAATGATCGGCGGCTTCCTGCAGCCGACCGCAGGTCGCATCCTTTTCGGCGGTGCGGACATGACGGCGCTGCCGCCGAACAAACGACCCTGCAATACCATCTTCCAGGACCTTGGCCTGTTTCCGCACATGACCGTCGCGGAGAACGTCGCCTACGGCCTCAGGGTGCGCGGCGTCGATGCGATGACGCGACGGAGGCGCACGTCCGAGATGCTTGGAATCGTCGCCCTTGAAGGTTACGAGCGGCGCCGCATGCACCAGCTCTCCGGAGGACAGCGTCAACGTGTTGCTCTCGCGCGCGCATTGGTCCTGGACCCCGCCGTTCTCCTCCTCGATGAGCCACTGACGGGGCTCGATGAAAACCTGCGCCGGCAGTTGCGCGACGAGATCAGTCGCTTGCATCGCCGGCTTGGCGCGACCTTTCTTGCCGTCACTCACAACCAGGATGAGGCGCTTTCGCTGAGTGACAGTATCGCGGTTTTGCGGACCGGCAGAGTCGAGCAGATCGGGACGCCGCGCGAATTGTTCGAGCGGCCGGCCAACGCCTTCGTGGCTCGGTTCGTCGGGTTCGGCGCAATATTGAAGCCGGAGCGCGTCGAACCCGGGGCCACCGGCTGGCGCGCGTGCGTGGCGGGAAGATATGTCGACTGTGAGCCGCCGGTTCGCCGGGCGTCGGGCGTTGGCTACGTCCTGGTGCTGCGGCCGGAGCGGATCAGGATCGCGCAAGCCAATGAAGGCAGCGATCTCGGGCCAGCTACGGTCGTCGCCACCGCGTACAAGGGCCGAGACCTCGAACTCGAGACGCGGCTGGCCGACGGCCAAGCGCTCAAGTTTCTCATGCCGGCGGATCAGCAACTGCCCGTGCCCCAGCCCGGCAGCAGCGTCGAGATTTCTTGGCAGCCTATGAGGCCCCTTCTGGTGCCGGAAGAGGCAATGGTCGATCCGTGAGCGTATGTACGAACCGAACACGAAGGACTATGGTCGCCCAGGGGCGTGAGCCATGACACGCAACGGCTGGAACAGCTCTTCGCAGGTTATCCGATCACAACTGACGCGTCGTCGGCTTGTCCAGGGCGCGGCTGTGGGCGTCGGCGCGCTGGCGATGGGAAATCTGGGTCTGCCGTGTGCCGCGCGAGCGGCGGACGTGGTCAATTTTTGGGCTACCGGCACGCTCGATATCGGCGGCGACGGATGGAAAACCTTTGCAGACGAGAGCGAAGTCAACGTCAACTTCACCGACAATGGCAACGACCCCGGCCCGGTCGTGGCCAAATTGGCGGTTGGCAACGCCAACGCCATCTATGAGGTCGCGGGGCTTCAAGGGGGCAGCGAAAAGGAGCTGGCCAAACGCGGGTTGATCGCACCCTGGGATCTTTCGCAAATCCCGAACTACGCGAGTCTGTGGCAATGGGCGAAGGACATCCCGTACTTGACCTACCAAGGCAAGACCTATGGGATTCCGACCGTCATCAATGCCGATTCCATGATTGCTCTCAAGGACAAGGCCGCCAACGTCGACAGCTACGGCGTCATTTTCGACCGCAAGCTGAAGGGCAAGACCGCGATGGAGGACGCGTGGATCAACAGCGTCATCTTTACCGCGATCTATCTCAAGAATTCAGAGAACGCAAAGATCGCAGAGCCGGGCAATCTGACCGCTGACGAACTCGGGCTGGTCATGGAATTCCTGATCAAGCACAAGAAAGCCGGTCAGTTCCGCACGTTTTGGAGCGGTTGGGAACAGGGACTCCAACTTGTCGCCAACCAGGAGGTCTGGGTGATGACCGGTTGGGAGCCGATCGTCTATGCGGCCCGCAATCGGGGTGTCGATTGCTACTACGCGGTGCCGAAGGAAGGCTACGAAGCGTGGGGCAACAATACGATCCTGCTCAAGGGCGCGGTCGACCGTGGGCTCGCCAAGCCAGCCCACCGATTAGCCAACGACCTTCTTTCCGGATTCTACGGGTGCAAGCTCGGCGCGTTGCGCGGGTATATGGTGCCCACCGACAACAACGTCGCCTATGCAACGGCTCGGTCAGGCGCTTTCGATCCGG
>Ga0137416_10001557_pt1 | contig 11752 bp, 9 predicted proteins | sample CZODoug3_1_1_16f_FD_108282 | JGI IMG/M metagenome (GOLD analysis project Ga0137416, IMG submission 108282) | Vadose zone soil fungal communities from Angelo Coast Range Reserve, California, USA - CZODoug3_1_1_16fungal (Illumina Assembly) | ecosystem: Environmental > Terrestrial > Soil > Vadose...
CCGTTCGAGCGGATTCCGCTGGAGAACTTCGATAAGTTCACCTTGCAAATCCATCTCAACAGTCTGGCGAGAACCAGATCAAGGGACAGGGTGCTTCAGATTAGGGCGTACTTGCGGGACATCTTTGCAGAGGCAGTCGACCAAGACTTCCTCGTCAAAGACCCAGCTCGCAAAGTGGCTGTTCCAACCCAACTGCGCGACACGGACAGGACAACCTTGACGTGGCCGCAGCTGCTAGATGCGCTCTCGAAGCTGATGCTTAGAGACCGCATTCTGCTGGAACTCGACATGACCAATGCACTCCGGCCCGGCGAGTTGTTTGCTCTCCGCTGGAAGTGCTTTAACCACGCCGAATGTACCATGCGGCTAATCGAAACAGTGTACAAAGGCAAAATTCGCCCGTGGGGCAAAACGCGAAGGAGTTTGGGTGTCGTCCACATTCCGAAAGAATTGGCCGATGACCTTCTGCCCTGGAAGCAGCAATCCTCCGACTCGTCTCCGGAGGCGTTCATTTTCCCAAACAAGAGAGGCGGGTTCATGGACGGAAACAATTACCGGAAGCGGGTTCTGCACAAGGTGGCGGATGATCTTGAATTACCCAAGCTCACCTTCCAAGTGATCCGGCGAACTATCGCTACGCTGGCACAGAAGAAGGGCACAGTGAAGGACGTTCAAGGTTTGATGCGGCATTCGCGTACAGCTACGACGACTGACGTCTACATGCAGGAGATTCCGGAAAGCGTGCAGGCGACGGTCGATGCCATCAACGCTGAACTGCGACTGCTTCCGAACTTGGAAGAGGTCACGCATGGGACCAGCGTTTTGCTACCAAATGCTACCAAGCTGGAAAAGGAGGGCGCGGCAAGTAGTTGAATTTATGGTGGACCTGGTCGGGATCGAACCGACGACCTCTTCCATGCCATGGAAGCGCGCTCCCAGCTGCGCCACAGGCCCACGTGAGCAGACACCAGCGTTGTACGAGGGGTTGAAGCCGACTCAATTCTCGCTTACTGGCTATTGATAGTCAAACCCGTCGGCCATCTACGGCATCTTTATGATGTGATGTCATTCATTTTGCGAAAGCCGGGAAACTTAGTATCCTGATGGACGCTTGCGGCAATCTCTAAGCGACAACCTCTAATGCGACGAAACCCTATCTTCCGTTTGCGATGTTTGTCTGTGTTGCCGCTTTGTCTCGCGGTTAGCGCCCAGGTTATTTCAGCCAACCAGCCCGTGACCCAGGGTCCGGTGTCCTACTCTTCCGTCAATCAGTTGAACGGGATGCTTTCGCAGCTGGAGCAGGCATCGCAGGCGACGCAGCTGGATTTGGCCAAGCTGCGCATCGACAAATGGAAGGTTGATTCGGGGAGCAAGCGGCAAACGCAGGATAATGTGGAATCGGTGCAGCGTAACCTACAGGCGGCTTTGCCGGAGATGATCGCGGACCTTAAGGCGTCTCCCGAGAACCTTACTGCCACTTTTAAGCTCTATCGTAATCTGGACGCGCTCTACAACGTGTTTGGGTCCGTAGCCGAGTCGACCGGAGCATTTGGCTCGAAGGATGAGTTCCAATCGCTGGAAAACGACCTGAGTGCATTCGAGAAGGCGCGACGTGCCTTTGCCGACCGCATGGAGAGTCTGGCGGGCGCCAAGGAAATCGAGGTGACTCGCCTGCGCGCGGCGCTCCAGAGCGCACAGGCCAACACGAGTGCGGAGCCACCAAAAAAGACTGTGATAGACGACACTGCGCCCGCCCCTGCGAAGAAACCTGCCAAAAAGAAGGCTGCGAGCAAGCCAAACACAACCCCAAACCCCGCCCCGGCTCCAACCCCAGCGACTAAACCGCAGTAGGCCCGGCAGATTACCGCGGCGGAGGCAGGGGCGACCCGCTGCGGCTCGGTTGGGCTGAAACCACATGAACGTAGTTCTTTTCGGAGTCCCAGGGATGATCGGCCAGGGTGTTCTGCGGGAATGCCTGCTAGATCCTGATGTGCGCCTGGTTCAAACGATTGGACGAAGGACGAAGGGGCTTCCGGTGCCCAGCACTCCAAGCTGCGGGAGATCGTGCATCCGGATCTGTGGGACTACTCTTCCATCCAGGCCACGTTCTCGGGTTTTGATGTTTGCCTCTTTATGTCTTGGCGTGTCCTCTTTCGGAATGAAGTGAGGATGCTTACGAACGGGTTACCTATGGGATCACCTGGCGGGAGCAAAGACCCTGTCCCGGCTTAATCCGCGGATGATCTTTGTCTACGTCTCGGGTGTCTACGTCTCGGGTGCTGGCACTGACAGTTCGGAACACGGACGAAGCATGTGGGCGCGAGTCAAAGGCAGGACAGAGAACGCGCCGCTGGCCGTGCCGTTCAAAGCAGCATACATGTTCGGTCCGGGCTTCATTCAGCCAATTCATGGCGTACGCTCCAAGACAGTTTCATATCGTTCCTTCTACGCGCTCAGCAAACCAATGCTGCTGCTGCTCAGTTGGGCGCCTTTCCAGATGCAATCCTGACCACGGAGCAAATGGGCAGAGCCATGCCGATCGTCGCCAGACACGGCGCTCCGCAGCGAACCCTCGAAAGCCAAGACATACGGTCGCTTCTGGCATAACCTTGCCAGGCGGAACTAGCAGCCCAGCCCCGGATTTTCAGCGGCTTCCCCTGATACCAAGACCTGTGCAAGGGCTTCGCGGCGCAAGTTGACCCCTTTTAAGATATTGAAATTATTCCAGTTAAGGTCGTGGAACTCTCTCTCCCACCGTGGGGTCTATACATACAGACGCGTAAGGGGTGTGACGTCGAACAGGTATTACTTTTGGGTGGTTGGGACCGAAAGAACCTATAATGGGGGGTGACGCCGTGACATTCATGGCGGGAGCAACCACCTTGGGTGATCTTGCAGGTGCGCTAGGAATTCGGGCCCAGGAATCGGCGATTGTGGCCGAACTGAAAGCTGGCTCGGAAGATGCCTACGCCTGGTTAATTGGCGAATTCCACCAACCCATCTACAGTCTGGTGTATCGCATCGTGAACGACCCAGCGGACGCGGCCGATACGACGCAGGAAGTGTTCCTGAAAGTATTCCGTGGAATGAAGCATTTTCACGGGGAGTCCAGCCTGAAGACCTGGATCTATCGCATTGCGGTACACGAGGCTTCCAACCGGCGGCGCTGGTGGTTCCGGCACAAGGCGAAGGAAACATCGATCGAGCCGACCCCGGACGAGAACGGGATGAGCGCGTCTGGTATGGGCGATACGCTAGTGGATGAGCGCGAATCACCGTTCGAAAGCGTGGTGCACGAGGAAGTCCGGGCGCGGGTGGAGCAAGAACTACGGCAGATCTCGGAACCTTACCGCACATCGGTAATCTTGCGCGATCTGGAGGATATGTCATACGAAGAGATTGCGGAGATCACGCAGGTTTCGCTGGGAACGGTGAAATCGCGATTGACCCGCGGTCGGGAAGCATTGCGCCGGCGTCTGACGACATACGTGATGGAAAATGGGCGACAACTCGGGTTGAGCCTTCCACAAGGGACGAGCGAAGGACCAGAAGCTCCATGCGCGGTTTCTGCGATCGAGGTAGCCCGATGACGTGCACCCAAGCCAAGCCGTTGTTTTCGCCTTACCTCGACGGAGCCGTGACCGGCACCCAGATGCGCGATCTCAGCAGCCACCTGGAGTCCTGCCATCCCTGCCGGAAGCACTATGTTTCGCTGCGCCGCACGCAGCAGCTGCTGGCCCGGGTAGGGCCCCGGAAGGCGCCGGCCGACCTGGCATTGAAACTTCAGGTGGCAATTTCGCAAGAGGTGGCACAATCCAGGCGCCGATATCTGGATGGGGCCCAGATTCGCTTGCAGAATGCACTGAATGTGTTCATGGTGCCGGCGACGGCGGGTCTCTCGGCGGCGGTTGTGATCTTCGTAGTCTTGATGGGATTCATGGCGCCCCTGCAGGCGGACAATTCCGACGTTCCCCTGATGCTACACACCGCGCCGCAGCTGCAACAGTCAGCCTTCGGGTCGGCACTGGACTCCATCAACGACGACTCGCTGGTGATCGAGGCTTATGTGGACTCGAAGGGACGAGTGCAGGATTACCGCATTCTTTCCGATTCCAAGGAAAACGACCCGTTGCTGCCCCAGTTGAAGAAAAATATGCTAATCTTCACCACCTTCACGACCTTCCGTCCCGCGCTCTCCATGGGCCGGCCGACGACGGGGCGGGCGATATTGTCTTTCTCTCGCGTCAGCGTGAAGGGATAACGTCAAGCCATAACGTCTGCCTCGGTGGGTGCCTGGCTGTCAAGAGTAGCTCCGAATAAGAAACTGCAACAGCGTGCATTGATTCTGCGGCGGGTTACCCCTTACACTTATAGATAGCAAAATGGTATAGATAGCAGCTGGCTCGATCGTAGCCCGCATTCCGGCCATCCTTGCAGGAGGCTTCCCCTGAGTCACAGGTTCAGACGATCGCTTTGCGTGGTCCTGATTGCCTTGCTGGCGGAGTTCTCGCCCGGGCAGAATCAGAGCAGCGTGGCACTGGACACCAGCGAGGCCCTGTTCACCGTGCTTACCGCCATCAACACCTGTGGATACGATCAGGAATTGGGTGTCTCAGACCCGCTCCGGTCGCGGGTTCGCTCCGAGGTGGCTCGCGTTCGCGACAGTTCGCAGGAGGCCAAGGACGCAACTCAGGCCATGTGCAAGTATTACGACGAACATCGGCAGCCGGACGCCTCCAAAACGCTGTCCCGGTACATTTCGCTGGCGCTGTATCTCCAGCCGGCGCCCAATCTGACTGCCAAGGTGAAGGAAGCGGACATGCCTCCGGATGCGACGGCCGTGTTGGGGATCCTGCCGCTGATGCAGAAATTTTACGAGACGGCCGGTTTGCACAGCATCTGGGAAGGAGATCGCCAGGCCCTCTCTGCCTTGACTGAGCGCTATCACCAGCCGCTGGCCAAGATATTGTTCGACACGGAAATCTATCTGAAGCTGCCGTCGGCGGGCCGCCTAGGGCGGGAATTCACCGTTTACATCGACCCCATGGGCGCGCCCGGGCAAACCAATGCCCGAAATTATGGATCGGATTATTACGTTGTGATTTCCCCGGGCACTGGCTCATCGCTCAAGATCGAGCAGATCCGGCACACTTACCTGCACTACCTGCTGGATCCCCTGGCGATGAAGTATCCGACGGCGATGAAGCGTCTGGAACCCTTGCTCCAAACTGTTAAAACGGCGCCCATGGACGAAAGCTTCAAGAGCGATGTCTCGCTGCTGGTTACAGAGTGTTTTATCCGGGCGATCGAGGCGCGGACGGGGGGATCGGCCAAAGCACCCGAGGCCGAGCGGGTACAAGCAGTGGAGAATTCAGCGCAGCAAGGGTTTATCCTGGCCCCCTACTTTTATGAGGCGCTGACACGATTTGAGAAGGATCCGGCCGGCCTGCGCAATGCGTACGGCGATCTGGTGGGCGATATTGACGTAAGAAAAGAGCAGAAGCGTGTGACCCAGATAACATTTGCCACCAATTCCGATCCGGAGTTGTTGCATCTTTCCCGTCCGGCGGAGGGAAAGTTGCTAGTTGCCGCCGAGAAGCGTCTGACCGCAGGGGATGCAGAGAGTGCGCAAAAGCTGGCGCAGCAGGCCCTGGAAGAAAAAAACGAAGATCCAGGCCGGGCGCTTTTCATCCTGGCGGAAGTGGCCACCCATAATTCCGACATGCAGGGTGCTCGCAATTATTTCGAGCAGGCGCTGGAAGTGGCGCACGAACCGAAGGTGGTAGCCTGGTCACATATTTTTCTGGGAAGAATTTTCGACTTGCAGGAAGATCGACCGGCAGCGCTCGACCATTACCGTGCGGCCGAGAGCGCGGGCTCCGCATTGCCCGAGGCCAAGGCTGCCGCCGAGTTGGGGTTGCGGCAACCGTATGAGCCCCACAGCCATCCACAGTAGGGCGTGGCAACGATATGACGATATCAAGAAGGAAATTGCCCCAAGGAGAAAGCATGAAGCGAGCAACAATGCTGGTCGTGATACTGGCACTGGCGACATTCGTCTCGGCACAAGATAAAGCACCAGCAGCACAATCGGCTCCTGCCCAAGCGGGTGCCGCACCAGCGCAGCCGCCTGTGGGGAAACGACCACCCCAAGCCAAGACCCAGCCCGAGTTTGACGCCTACAAAGTGGCGGCGGCGAACACTGACCCTGCGGCGCTGGAGAAAGCGGCGGACGATTTTGCCGCCAAGTTCCCCGATAGCGAGTTGCGCGTTCTGCTGTACCGAACGGCAATGCACACCTACCAGACTGCCAACAAGGCCGACCAGATGATGGAAATGGGCCGCAAGGTGCTGAAGCTTGATCCCGATGATCCCGAGGCTTTGGTGGGCGTGGCGCAGGTTCTAGCGGAACGCACGCGAGAGTCCGATCTGGATAAGGATCAGCGTCTGGACGAAGGCACGAAAATGGCCCTGCACGCGGTGGAAACTACCGACACCGACATTACCGTCCCGCCGGGTACTCCCCAGGACAAGGTCGATGAATACAAGGGCTTTCTGCGCTCCAGCTCATATTACGTATTGGGCACGATCCAATACACCCGGGAGAAATACCCGGACGCGGAAGGCTATTTCCGCAAATCCATCGATGCCTTCCCCTCGCAGCCCGATCCTCTGGCGGTGTTGCGGCTGGCGCTTTCTCTGGACAAGCAGGAAAAATATCCGGAAGCGCTGAAGTTTGCCAATCAAGCAGTGCAAATGACAGAGAGCAACCAGGGCTCAACGCTGGCCGGCTTGTCCCGCAATGAACGCGACCGGCTGATCCAGTTGACCGGCGGCACACCAGCCAAGCCGCCCAGTTCGCAGAATCCTGCGCCTAAGAATTAGCGGGTTCCCGACGCTGGCGCAGTGGGCGCTTGGCGCTGCCGGGCCGACTTGGTCGTTGCCAGGCATTTTTAGTTTCGCTGCGGACTCAACTACGTCCGGCCATGTTTCCGTTACGGGGATGGGTGTCTCTTATCGCTGTGCAAACCATGAAGTCTCGTGACATTGCGATCCTGCAGGCAGCCGTGGGGCACCAGTTCGCGCGCACCCAGCTGCTGGAGCAGGCTTTGACCCATAGTTCCCAGGCCCGTGAGCTGGAGGCGTTGCAAGCCGCCGCGGGCACGCGTGTGGGAGACAACGAGCAACTGGAGTTCATGGGGGACGCCGTCCTTGGCTTTGTGACCACAGAGGAACTGTTTAGACGCTTTCCAAGCTTTCGCGAGGGGGAACTCTCCAAGCTGAGAGCCCACCTGGTAAGCGAAAAGCACCTCATCCGGGTGGCACAAGAATTGGAGTTAGGGCATTACCTCAACCTGGGGCGGGGCGAGGAAAAGAGCGGAGGCCGCAACAAGACCGCCCTTTTGGTGGATGCGCTGGAGGCGGTTTTGGCAGCCATTTATCTCGATGGTGGATTGGAGGTGGCGCGCCGGTTCGTGCTGCGATCCATCGTCACGCCGGAGTTGGACCGGATTGCGTCGAACGGCAGCAGTTTGCCGGTGACGGATTACAAATCTGCGTTGCAGGAAAAATTGCAGGCGACCGGAAGGCCACAACCATCTTACGTATTGGTGAAAGAGCGCGGCCCGGAACACAACAAGACCTTCACGGTCGAGGTGCGCTTGCAACCGCTCGACCACGAAGGCAAACCCGAGTTTGTGGGCCGCGCGGAAGGGTCCACCAAGAAAAATGCGGAGCAGGACGCCGCCCACCAGGTGCTGGAATATCTTGCCACCGTGCCTGTGGAGCCCAATGGCCGCGCCAAACGCAACGAACGCGCACAGTGAGCCCGGAATGGAAGTAATGGACAAACATCCCCAGGCGGACACACTGAGTTCGTTGCAATCGTTGCTGGTGACCGTGGTGATCGCAGTTTTCGTCATCACCTTCATCGTGCAGGCCTTCCAGATTCCCTCCGAATCGATGCAAAACACCCTTCTAATCGGGGATTACCTGCTGGTAGACAAAATGCGTTATGGCGGAGCCGAAGTCTGGGACTGGTTGATGCCCTACCGGCAGGTGCGCCGGGGAGACATTATTGTCTTTCGCTACCCTGTGCACCCGACCCAGCATTTTGTGAAGCGCGTTGTGGGCGTTCCCGGCGACCGGGTACGGCTGATCAACCGGCAGGTGTACGTCAACGGCAATCCTCTGCAGGAGCCCTACGTCCGCTACACCTCTTCCGCCCACGATGCGTTCCGGGACGAATTCCCACGCCTGAACCTCCCGGTTCCAGGTCTGGAAGGCGGCTGGTGGCTGGAGATGAAAAAATTAGTCGAGGACGGCGAGCTGATTATTCCACAGGGAAATTACTTTGTTCTGGGCGATAATCGTGATGAGAGCCTGGACAGCCGCTACTGGGGGTTTGTCCCGCAAGAAAATGTCATCGGGCGTCCCTTGCTGATTTACTGGTCGATCCGGAACGAGGGTCAGGATATACCGCTTTCCCCGACCCCAGGTGATAAACTCTATCATTTCGTTTATGCTGCGACCCATTTATTGCAGATGACCCGCTGGGACCGCACATTTCGAATCGTTAAATAAGACGGAACGCAGCCCCGATCGGGAAAGATCCATTGGCCAAAAAGGAAAAACAACAGGAAGAAAAGCCGCGCGAAACCACCGTCGAGTTTCTGGCGTCGCTGGCTGCAGTGCTGGTGACGGGTCTGTTTATCATCACGTTTGTCCTGCAAGCCTTCGAAATCCCGTCCAGTTCGATGGAGAACACACTGCTGGTCGGCGACCACGTCTTCGTGAACCGAGTACAGTTCGCTCCGGCGACGCATTGGACTGGGCCTCTTCTGCCCTACCGGGACATACGGCGTCAGGATATCGTTGTCTTTCTTTCGCCCGCAGAGCCCGGCCTTTACGTGGTGAAACGGATTATCGGCGTCCCTGGAGATCGCATCCATTTGCGCAATGGGGTGGTGTTTCGCAACGGGGAGAAACTGGATGAGCCCTATGTCATCCACAACAGCGACGAAGGCCCCAACGACTATCGCGACAACTTCCCTGCCGTGCCGCCATCCGACTACAACCGACTGTTTCCGGACTGGCAACAACGTTTACCGCAATATATTCAGGGCGACGACCTGCTAGTCCCCCCCGATAGTTATTTCGCGATGGGGGACAATCGCGAGGTGAGTTACGACAGCCGTTTCTGGGGATTTATCCCGAAGGAAAATGTGATTGGGAGACCCATGTTCATTTACTGGTCGTTCGAAACGCCGCCGAACCAGTATTTGCATACAGCCATCAGTGAGCGGGTGGGATTTCTGGCGCACGTGGTCATCCATTTTTTTGACGAGACCCGCTGGCGGCGGACCTTGAAGGCGGTTCGTTGAAATTTTTCGACTCCAGACGCGGCAGAGTGGTCACGGGCATCGCCCTGGTGCTGGCGTTGTTTCTGGCGCGTCCTGGGGCGCAACGGCTACGCACGCGGATTGTGCGCTCCATCAGCCTGTCGTTGGGACGGCAGGTGGACGTGGGATCCGTTACCCTGCGCTTGCTGCCTCAGCCTGGCTTCGAATTGGAAAGTTTTGTTGTCCACGACGATCCGGCCTTTGGCGCCGAGCCAGTATTGCAGTCATCCGACGTGGTCGCCCTGGTGCGCGTGAGTTCTCTTTTGCGTGGACGGCTGGAGATTGCTCGTCTCAGCCTCACCGAACCAAGTCTCAACCTGGTGCGCAATAATGACGGACACTGGAATCTCGAGAATCTGCTCGAGCGCGCCGCCAGAACGCCAGTTGCACCCACCGCCAAAGCGAGAAACGAAGTGCGGCCCGGCTTTCCCTATATTGAGGCCGACCATGGCCGGATCAACTTCAAGTTTGGACAGGAAAAGAAGCCCTATACCCTGACCGAAGCCAACTTCGCTCTATGGCAGGACTCGGAAAATGTTTGGGGCGTGCGCTTAACGGCGCAACCGATGCGTACCGATTTGAACCTCAGCGACACTGGCGTGCTCGAGGTCGACGGTTCCTGGCAGCGGGCCGCCAATCTGCACGAGACCCCGTTGCAGTTCACGGTGCAGTGGGAGGGAGCCCAGCTCGGCCAGGTGACAAAGCTGACTTTGGGCCAGGACAAGGGATGGAGAGGCGCTGTCGGACTCTCCGCGTCGCTTACAGGTACGCCGGGGGATCTTGCGGTGGTCACAGACGCGTCTATTCAGGATTTCCGTCGCTATGACATTGCCGGCGACCAGGCCTTGCGATTGGCCGCCCGTTGCAGCGGCCATTACAGCTCCTCGGACCACGTTGTCTCGCAACTTGCCTGCCGCGCTCCGGTCGGCAGGGGTGGAATTGTGGTGAAGGGCGGCGCGGCCCTGCTGTCCCCACTTCGCACCTACGATCTGACCATGCTGGCCCAGAACTTGCCCCTCCAGCCGCTGGTGGAGTTGGCACGCCGAGTGAAAAAGAATGTGCCCGCCGACCTTATTGCCGCCGGCAAGCTCGACGCGGACGTCACGTTGCGGCGCGAGCCCACAGACATCGGTCCCGTGTGGCGGGGTGGTGGTGCCGTGCTAGCGTTGAATGTACGTTCTCCTGTAAATAACACCAAGCTCGCGTTGGACAGGATCCCATTCGTTGTGTCCTCTGGTAGCGACCTTGAACTGAACTCTCGATCAGAGCGAAACCGAAGCCGTCTCACCACGCTCGCGGTTGAGACTCGTGTGGACGTCGGCCCGTTTAATCTAGGGCTGGGCGGGCCTGCCAACGCCACCGTGCACGGCCAGTTTTCGCGTTCCGGATACAATCTTGTGGTTCAGGGCGACGCCGAAGTGCAGCGACTGCTTGATGTAGCACGAACGGCAGGACTGCCAACACCTCAGCTGGCCGCAAATGGTGAGGCGCACATCAACCTTCATGTTGGCGGAAACTGGGCCGACTTTGCGGCTCCTGTGGTGATCGGGACAGCTCTGCTGAACTCGATCCAGGCTCGGCTGCGGGGCTTGAATGAGCCCGTGGAACTCGCTTCCGCAAGTCTCTCACTCACGCCGGATGCGACTGAAGTCCAGAAGCTAGTGGTGGTGGCGGCAGGCAACACCTGGCGGGGCTCGCTGAGCATGCCACGCCAATGCAATACGCCGCACACTTGTCCGATTCGCTTCGATATTCGCGCCGATGAGATCGTAGCCGATGCACTGGGCGTAGCCGGTGCTGTTTCCGGAAAACAGCCGTGGTATCGTTTTCTGTCTTCGCCAGCGCAGTCTTCGCGATCACAATCGAGGCCCTATCTGGCTTCGGTGCATGCAATCGGAAGGCTCAGCGCCAGCCGAGTTCTGCTTCACAACTTGGTCGCGAACCGAGTCACAGCGGATGTCGAACTTGAGCAAGGCCGGCTGCAGCTTAGAAATCTGAGTGGAGAAATCCTGGGCGGGCGGCACACCGGCGAATGGACGGCGGATTTTACTGCTAGCCCTCCAACCTATAGCGGCAACGGAACGCTGGAGAAAGTTGCGTTAGGACAACTAGCTGAGGCCATGCATGACGGCTGGATTACGGGCACGGCCAACCTAGGGTATCTTGCAAACACGCTAGGCTGGAGCAGGCCGGAATTGATTTCGAGCGCCACCGCCATCTTGCAGCTGGAGGCGCGCGATGCCTCGCTGCCTCACCTCACGCTGGGCGGAGAGAACGGTCCGTTGCGGGTGACTCGGTTGGTGGGACGATTGCATCTGCGGGATGGGAAGTTCGAGATCGAGGAAGGCAAA
>Ga0137416_10001558_pt1 | contig 11750 bp, 13 predicted proteins | sample CZODoug3_1_1_16f_FD_108282 | JGI IMG/M metagenome (GOLD analysis project Ga0137416, IMG submission 108282) | Vadose zone soil fungal communities from Angelo Coast Range Reserve, California, USA - CZODoug3_1_1_16fungal (Illumina Assembly) | ecosystem: Environmental > Terrestrial > Soil > Vadose...
CGCGACGTGGTCGCGATCCTGCGCGACTCCGCGGTGCATATCGGGCTGGTGCATGACGAGTACGGCACCTTCCAGGGCGTGGTCACGAGCGCGGACATTCTGGAGGCGATCGTCGGCGCCTTTCATACCGAACAGGGCCCGGCCGAGCCCGCTTATGTCAGGCGCGACGACGGCTCCTATTTGATATCCGGCTGGATGCCGGCGCTCGAATTTGCCGAGCTGCTCGGCATCGCGCTGCCCGCGCCGCGGCCCTACCAGACCTTTGCGGGATTTCTGCTTGGGGAATTCGGGGCGATCCCCGAGGTCGGCCAGAAGATCTCGGCGCACGGCTGGCAGTTCGAAATCGTCGATCTCGATGGCCGGCGCATCGACAAGGTGCTGGCGAGCCGCCTTGAAGGCGCATGAAAAGCAAATGGCCGGGCACTGTGGCTTGAGTGGCGATCAATAGGAAGCCGACACAATTCTGCCCTCATTTTGCATGCACGGAACCACTGGCCGGAGTCCCCCCTCCTGTTGATAACCCGCCGCCATCCGGCCCGGCGACGGGCCTGGCCGTCGCGGTATGCTATCGGCATATCGGCCTGACCAACCAACGGAACTAACTCATGCGGATTACCCTCGTCGGCTCCCGCCATTTCGGCGTGACGACCCTAAATATGCTGCGTGAACGCGGCGTCGATATCGCCCGCGTCGTGGTTCACGACGGCGAAGACCGGCTGGCCGCGTCAGCCAAAGCCGCCGGAATCGATGTGGTGGTGCAGGCCGACCCGAAAATCGTCACAGCCGCGGAGATCGCGGCGAACACCGACCTGATCGTGACCGCGCACAGCCACGCCCGCGTCAGCAGGGAGGCGCTGGCTTCAGCCAGGCTCGGCGGCATCGGATACCATCCCTCGCTGTTACCGCGGCATCGCGGGCTTGCGGCGGTGGAGTGGACCATCAAGGAAGGCGACCCGATCGCCGGCGGCAGCATCTACCACCTCGCCGACCGCATGGATGCCGGCGCGATCGCCGCCCAGGACTGGGTCTTCGTCAAGAAAGGCGAGACCGCGCGGGAACTATGGGAGCGCGCGCTGGCGCCGCTCGGCCAAAGGCTGCTCGGCGAGGTGATCGACTACGCCAAAACCCACAAAACCCTGCCCGCCGAGCCGCAGGACGAGCAGTTTGCGACCAAGGCGCCGAGTCTGACCGGCAGCCACTAGGTCCGAATCGGCCCCGTTTTTCCAAGCACGGATCCTCACGGCGGAACAACTTTTTCGGCCCCAAGCCGGAACCGAATTCACCTTGATGTGTTTGAAGGTGTGGGGAACCTTCTATGTTGTTGCGACGCACCCAAGTTTGGACATATTGTGCCGGGATAAGCCGCAGCATCTCACTTATCTCGGGGATTTGATCCATGCGTCCGAACCGCATCCGCAGCCTGTTTTTTGCTTCGTTTCTCGCCTCCGCCGCACTTACCGCAGCTCCCGCTTCGGCCCAGCAGCCCTATGACGGCCTTTGGCAAGTCACCGTCGTCACCAAGACCGGCAGCTGCGAAGCTTCGCAGAGTTCAACCCTGACCGTCAACGAAGGCAAGATTTCGGCACAGGGTGCCGCGGTCTCCGGCAGCGTCGGGAGCGGGGGACTTGTGCGGGTCTCGATCAATGGTGCATATGCGAACGGTCAACTCAGTGGCAAATCCGGATCAGGAAAGTGGAATGGCGCATCAGCTGGCGTACCTTGCAGCGGTCGATGGGAAGCCTCCCGTCAGTAAGATAAGCCGAGCATCCGAACGGTTCGCCCATGCGCGACGGCTGACATTCGCAGCCGTCGCGTTTTTCATGGTGGCCTTCATCACCTCGACCAGCCACGCCCAGTCGAGCGCGTTCGCCGGCTTGGCCGGCACCTGGTCCGGCGGCGGCACCGTCATGCTCGACGATGGTTCGAGCGAACGGATCCGTTGCCGCGCGACCTATCGGGTCAACGGGCCCACCATGGACATGAGCCTTACCTGCGCCAGCGATGCCTATAAATTCAATCTGCAGGCCAACGTGATCGACCGGGGCGGAGTCGTGTCCGGCGTTTGGAGCGAGAGCAGCCGCAATGTCAGCGGCAGCATCGAGGGCCGTGGCGGTGGCGGCAATTTCCAGGTCCTGGCCAGCGCAGGCGGCTTCAACGCCAATATCTCGTTGCGTACCGTGGGCAACAAGCAGTCGGTCACCATGCGGGCCGACAGCCAGTTCCGGGGCGCCAATATTTCGCTGACGAAGTAATCACCCAAACGAAGCGCCCTCGGGTCACAGGCCCGAGGGCGTTTTTCTGTGGCCCAAGCGTTTAGCTCGTTCCGGGCTTGGCCAGCCTCGCCGCCGTATCCCTGATGGTTTTTGCGATCAACAGCGCCTGGTCCTTGCTGAAGGCAAAATCCTGCACGCCTTTGTGCGTGGTCAGCGAAAGCACCATGATGTCGGGTTGGTTCTCGGGCCAACCGGTGGCAAAGGCGGTCACAAAATCCGCGGATGTGGATCGATTTGTCATTGATGAAACCCTCTATGCCCCCGGAACGTAGGCGGTGACTTCGATTTCGACCTTGGCGCGCTGGTCGACCAGGCCGTCGATATAGAGCAGCGTCGACGGCGGGAAGTTGCGCCCCAGCGTTTCCTTCCAGGCCGCGCCGATGCCGGCGCTCGCCGCCTCATATTCGCTGCGGCTGGTCAAATACCAGGTCAGGCGCACGATGTGCTCGGGTCCCGCGTCGGCCTCGTGGAGCAGCTTGATGATCCGCTTCAGCGCGGTGCCGATCTGCGCGGCCATGCCAGGCTGATAGTCGCCCTTGTCGTCGCCGCCGGTTTGCCCGGCAAGCACGATCCATTTTCCCGGGCCCTCGAACGCGACACCGTGCGAAAAGCCGCGGGGTTTCGACCATTCGGCCGGTTGTAAGATACGCATGATTGGTTCCTCCCAAAGCGCGGCCGATCCTTAGCACCGAACAGGCGAATTCTCCCACAGCGAAATGAAGATGTGCGCAGCACAGCGTCGGCAGATTTGCGCGTTGCAAATCGCGACCAACTCGCCGATACCGGCGTCCCCTCGTCAAACCCACTCGCCTCTCTCCGCCGATGGATCGCACCCCTTCCAAAACCAAAGCCGCGCTGTGGATGGCGGGCTGGCTCGCGCTGATGCTGATCGTGGCCGTCGCCGGCCGCGAGGGCATGCGCGCGATGAACGTGTTCCAGCTGATGGAAGTGCGCTCGATCATAGGCTTCTTCATGCTATACCCGCTGATCCGCATCAACGGCGGCTTTGCCGTGGTGAAGACCGCGCGGGTGCACCTGCATGTCGCGCGCAACCTGATCCATTACGCCGCGCAGCTCGGCTGGTTCTTCGCGCTGACGCTGATCCCGATCGGTCAGGTGGTGGCGATCGAATTCACCATGCCGATCTGGACCGCGATCCTGGCCGTGTCCTTCCTCGGCGAACGCATGACGGCCTGGAAGATCGCAGCGATCGTGCTCGGCCTGGTCGGCGTGATCGTGATCGTCCGTCCCGCCACCGGCGAGATCAACCCGGGCCAGCTGATCGCACTCGCGGCAGCCGTCGGCTTTGGTATTTCGATCGCCGTGGTCAAATCGCTGACGCGTACCGAACAAACGCTGGCGATCATCTTCTGGATGCTGGTGGTGCAGTCGGCCGCCGGATTCTTCCCCGCGCTCTATGTCTGGAAGTGGCCGCCAACTTATGTCTGGGGCTGGGTCGTCGTGATCGCGTTTTGCGGCACATTCTCGCACTACTGCATGGCGCGCGCGATGCTGCATGCGGACGCGACCGTGGTGATCCCGATGGATTTCCTGCGGGTTCCCCTGACCGCAACCGCGGGCTGGCTGATCTATTCGGAACGGCTGGACATCTTCACCGTATTGGGCGCCGCGCTGATCCTCGCCGGCAACCTGTTGAACCTGAAACCGAACGCTCCGCTTCCCGCGCGCGCCGGCACCTGATTTCTTTAGCTGGCTGTGATCTGCATCACGCGCGGCGGCTAGCTCGCTCCGGCAGCGTCAGCGGTAAGGGACGGCCGTTTTCGGAATTTTGAGACGGGTCAACTTTTTTTGCTGCCCGAAGTGTGGTTTTTTCGTGTATTCTGCTGAGAGCGTTACAGCCAATTCCTTTTTCGATTCTGCCAGGGGATTTCAGATGCGCAGCCTTACCCTCCTTGCTTCCCTGATCTGCATGGCGTTTGCAGCGACTGCCGCAAACGCCGAGAAGCGTGTCGCCTTCGTGGTCGGCAACGGCGCCTACAAGAATGTCGCGCAGCTTCCGAACCCGCCGATCGATGCCAAGGCGATGGCCGGCGTGCTGCGCAATGTCGGCTTCGAGGTGGTCGAAGGCACCAACCTGACCCGCGACAAGATGACGGAAAAATTGCTGGACTTCGGTAAGAAGGCGCAAGGCGCCGACGTCGCCTTGTTCTTCTATGCCGGCCACGGCATCGCGATCAGCGGCACCAACTATTTGTTGCCCGTCGATGCCGACATCAAGTCAGAAATGGACGTCAAGCTCGGAGCCGCGATCAACATCGATCTGACGCTCGACCAGACCATGAGCGACGCCAAGGTCAAGCTGGTGTTCCTCGATGCCTGCCGCGACAACCCGTTCGCCGCCAAGATCAAGTCGAACTCGGCGACCCGCAGCGTCTCGGTGCAGACCGGCCTCGCCGAAATGAAATCCGGTGAAGGCACGCTGATCGCGTTCGCGACCGGCCCCGGCCAGACCGCGCTCGATGGCCAGGAAGGCACCAACAGCCCGTTCACGCGCGCCCTGATCGCCAACATCGCGACACCCGGCGTCGAGATCCAGCAGGCCATGACCAAGGTTCGCGCCCAGGTCAACGAAGAGACCAACAAGGGACAATTGCCATGGGGCCACACCAACCTGATCGGTTCGGTCTATCTGAACGGCGCGCCTGCGCCCGCTGGAGCTGCGGCGACGTCGGCTCCGGTTGCCGTGGCCGCCGCTCCCGGCTCGGACGTCGAACTTGAGTTCTGGCGCTCGATCAAGGATTCCAACAAGCCGGAAGAGCTCAACGCCTATCTGAGCAACTATCCGAATGGTCAGTTCAAGTCGCTGGCGCTGTCACGCATCGCAGCCCTCGAAAACGGACCGAGCACGACGACCCGTAACCTGACCACCGGCATCGATCCCGCCACCTTCAGCGACGAATCCAGCCAGGTGACCGAGGACCAGATCGGCCTCGACAGGGGCCAGCGCCGTGACGTGCAGCGTCGTCTGAACGGCCTCGGCTTCGATACCAAGGTCACCGGCAAGTTCGATGAACCGACCCGCGCGGTGATCACGCGCTGGCAGGCCGCCCGCGGCTATCCCAAGAGCGGCTTCCTCAACAAGCTGCAGCACAAGGCGCTGCTGACCGAGATTGTGTCCGCGACGCAATCGGCGAGCTCCAGCGACGACGAGGATCGCCCTGTCCGCCGGCGTAGCGGTGGCGGCGGTGGCGGCAATCGCTATCATGGCGGCGGCGGTGGTCCGAACCCCGGCGCCTTCGTCGGCGGCGTCATCGGCGGCATGCTTCGGTAGGGCTTTTGCGACCCGGCGCCCGCGCGCGCCCCGCGCTTGACGGCGCGGCGCGGCTATCGCTGCGAAAGCGATTGGCCGGCGTGACTTCCTGGAAGATCTCGCCCTTGAGCGGCTAGATCGGTTTTTCGTCGTCGGTCACGGGCGAGGTGATCACCAGGAATACCAGATCGACGAGCCCCGAATTCGAAATGGCATGCTCGACGCCGGGCGGCAGGAAGATGAAGTCGTGCTTGCGCACCACATGGTTCTTGCCCGCGATTTCCATCAGCCCCTCGCCTTCAAGGACGTGGTAGATCTGTTCCTGAACCTGGTGCTGGTGGCGCGCCACATGCGCCATCGGCTGGTACATCGAAATCCGATAATCGATGTGACGCGAGCCCGCCGTCTCCGGCATCACCAGCGGCTTCGACAGCGCGCCGCCAAAGTGATTGGGAAATTCGCGCCAAGGCACTTCGGCGATGTTGCGGATGAAGGCGCCGTTGCTGTCTGAAGGCATGGTTTGCTCCGAGCTTCATAGCGTTTTCGAGCGAAGTGGGGACCGGTTTGCGTGAAAAAAACGCGTCAAAACAAAAGTCTCGCCCCCGCGACGTCAGGTCACCAGCGCGCCGCCATCGATATAGACGATCGATCCGGTCGCAAAGCCGTTCGCCATGAAGGACAGGATCTGTCGGGCGATGTCCTCTCCGACGCCGACACGGCCGACCGGCAAGGAGGCGGCGGTCTTCGCCAGCATGTCGCGCCGCGCCTCTTCCGGCATCGCGGCGCGGATCGGGGTGTCGATGATGCCGGGCGAGATCGCGTTGACGCGCACCGGCGCGAGCTCAAGCGCAAGCGCCCGCGCCAGCGACTCCAGCGCGCCGTTGGCGGCGCTGACGATCGCCGAGTTTGGCCGCGGCCGGATGCTCAGATAACCGGAGACCAGGGTCAACGATCCACCGGGGCGGATTTCCGCCGATCGGGCGACGCGCCAGGCGCCCCAGAATTTTCCTTCCATGGTGGCGCGCACATCCTCCATCGCCACGGTCTTGAACGGACCGCTGCGAACCTGCGCCGCGGTGACCACGACATGATCGACCGGGCCGCAATTGCGGAAAAGTTTGGCGACGCTGTCGTCGCTGGTGACATCCGCCGGGATCGCGATCGCGTTCAGTTTCTCGGCCGCCGCATCCAGCCGCGCGGCATTTCGGGAGGCGATGATGACATCGGCGCCTTCGCGCTTTGCCATCTCGGCGGTGGCGAGGCCGATGCCGGACGAGCCGCCAACGACCACGACTTTCTTGCCTGCAAGCAACATGATTTTTTCCCCTAAGGACTGAGATCAGGCCGGCTGATAGCGGGTGCCGATCCCCGCTTTGCTTTGCCCGAGCCCGGGCAACTCCCAGATTCCGGCGCCAACGGGATTGATGTCGGCGGCGATGTCGACGTCGATCAGATAGGGCTTGTTGGCGGCGATGCCCTTGCGGATGGCCTCGCCGATATCGCCGGCGCGATCGACCCGCACGCCTTCGACGCCGCAGGAGCGCGCCATCGCGGCAAAGTCGGGATTGTAGCGCGCGCCCGTCGTGGGATCGTGGAAGTCGGTTGCGAGCTCGCGGCCGCCGAGATAGCCACGCTGCAAGCCTCTGATCGAGGCGTAGGCGTAATTGTTCCAGACCACCCAGACCACTGGCAGATTATATTCGACCGCCGTTCCCAGCACGTTGGCGTGCATGAAGAAGGCGCCGTCGCCGCACACCGACACGCAGGGACGGTCGGGCGCCGCGAATTTCGCGCCCATTACGCCGGCGACGCCAAAACCCATCGGGCCAAAGCCCATCGAGCCGATCAGCGAGTCCGGTCGCTTCGGCTTGCAGAAGCTGAGCAGCCAGTTGTGATGTACGCCGATGTCGCTGACCAGGATCGCATCTTCCGGCAGCGCCTTGTCGATCTCCAGTGCGGCGCGCTGCGGATTGACCGGCGTGGTGTCGTCGGAAAAGCCGGGCGCGACGAACTTGTCCCATTCCTGGCGATAGGTATCGATCTGCGCCAGCCATTTCTTGCGGGCGTCCGCCTTCTTGCTCAGGTCGGCGCGGCGATCGAGTTCGGCATGAACCTGCCGCAGGAAGGTCCGCACGTCAGCCATCAGCCCGAGCGCCACAGGATAGTTGCGGCCGATTTCCTCGGGATCGATGTCGACGTGAATGAGTCTTGTCGGCGGGATGGTGAACGAGTAGCCGGGAATCCAAGAACTCGAGGTGCGGTCATCGAACCGCATGCCCATCGCCAGCAGCACGTCGGCCTGACGGGTGGCGTGGTTGGCCTGATAGTGGCCGGCACGCGCGACGAGACCCAATGCCAGCGGATGCCTGGTGTCGATGGCGCCAAGACCGCTGGCGGACGCCGCGACCGGAATCTGCAGCCGCTCCGCAAGCTTGAGCAATTCCTGCGCGGCGCCGCCATAGCGCACGCCCTGGCCGACGATGATCGTCGGCCGTTCAGCCCCCAACAGCATGTCGACGGCCTTGACCACGCCGTCCGGATCGGCGCCGCAGCGGCTGGAGATGTTGGCGTTCCAGGCCTGTGCATTCGGCGCTTCCTCCGCCGCCTGTTCCATGAACACGTCGAACGGCACGTCCAGCACCACCGGTCCCGGGCGGCCGGACGTCATGGTCTTCCAGGCCTGCCGGACCGCGAGCGGCACCATCTCGCCGCGCGTCGGCTGGAACACCTTCTTGCAATAGGACCGCACCGTCGACGGAAAATCCGCCTGATAGTGCCGGTACAATTCCTGGAATGCGCCGCGATTGAACTGCGACGTCGGCACGTTGCCGGTCACCGCCATGAACGGCACCGAGTCGAGAAACGCATTGCCGAGCGAGATCGGCAGATTGGCCGAACCCGGTCCACAGGATGTGAACGTGGCGGTCGGCCGGCCGGAGACGCGGTAGTAAACGTCCGCCATGAAGCCGGCGACGCTCTCGTGATGTACCGAGATGGTCTTGATGTCGCTGGAGCGCTCATACAGCGCGTCGATGAACTGAATGTTGCCGTGGCCGCACAGGCCGAACACCTGCGGTACTTTTTCCTGGATCAGATAATCGACGATCACCTGGGCGCCATTGAGCGTGTTTCCCGACATCCGACGTCTCTCTCCCTGTCCGCTCAACGCTGCACGCCGCGTCCTGGCGCGCCTGGCCGCAACGCCCGAGAACCTATTTCTCATGATACTGTACGTCAATTGCTATTGTGGTATGCTAGGACCAGCCCCGCGGCAGCGCATGATGCTGTTCATGTGGCGAGGACGGTCCTGATAGAATTCAGCCCGTCCACATGGAGACCTCAATCGTGAAATCGCCCACCAAACTGAAGACGAGCGACAAGCCGGTGACGGCACGCAAGACCGCGATCGCACGGCTGATCCCCTCCGGCGAGCCCAATATCGACGACGACGCCGAAGACCGCCAGCGCAGCGGCGTGCAGTCGCTCGGACGGGCGTTTGCGATCCTCGAGGAAGTCGCGCGTCACCGCGAAGGCATTGGCTTAGCGGAGCTCAGCAAGCGGGTCGGCCTGCACAACTCGACCACGTTCCATCTGGCCAAGACGATGGTTTCGCTCGGCTACCTCAGGCAGGAACGCGATTCCAAGCGTTACCGCGTCGGCCGGCCGCTGTTTGCGCTGGCCGCGAGCGCGCTCGATGAAATCGAAATGGTGAATCTTGCCACGCCGGTGCTGGAGGATCTGTCGCGGGAAAGTGGCGAAAGCGGCCATTTTGCCGTGCGAATGGGCGATTCCGTGATCGTGATCGCCCGCACCAGCGGGACCGGCGCGTTTCAATTGACCGACCGGGTCGGCGTGGTGCGGCCGGCGCATTGCACGGCGCTTGGCAAGATTATCCTCGCCTCGCTCCGCCCGGATCAACTGAAGCGCTTCCTCGAACGCGTCGAATTAAAGCCGTCGACCAAGAAGTCGATCACCGAACCGTCGGTGCTGCTGCGCGAAATCGCCGAGATCAGGCGCAGCGCGATCGCCTTCGACGACGGCGAGTTCAACCCGGAAGTCCGCTGCGTCGCCGTGCCCGTCTACAATTTCACCGGCGACGTGATCGGGGCGCTCGGCATCTCCGGCCCGATCTGGCGGATGTCCGACCAGATGCTGCAGAGCCGCGCCAAACTGGTGCAAACCGCCGCCAACCGGCTGTCCGCCGAATTCGGTGCCAAGGACCTGAAGAATCTGAACAACGGCCTGAACAAGGATCCGGCGAAACTCGCCTGACCTCGCTTCCCCACAGCCAACCTGGCTGCGACGCATTTGGCGTTGACAGCGGCCACCGCGTCCGGAAATATCATCCAATAATAAAAGAACGTCTCTCACATTCTCGCATATGGGGAATCGGAGACAGGACGTCGCGGCGCGCCCCTGGGAGGAGACCCATCATGTTCAGCACCAGCCGACGAGCCCTCGTGAAGACAGGCACAGCCTTCGCCGGCGTCACGGCGATCGGATTCCCCGCCATCGTGAACGGCCAGACCGAGAAGATCAAAATCGGCCATCTGACGCCGCTGACCGGTTTTCTCGGCGCGCTCGGCGCCTATGCGCAGCTCGGCATCCGCATGGCCGAGGAGGAGATCAACGCCGCCGGCGGCGTCATGGGGAGGCCAATCGAGATCACCTCGGAGGATTCGGTCAATCCGGCCACCGCCGCCACCAAGGCGCAGCGCGTGCTGGACCAGGACGGGGTCGCGGTGCTGATGGGCGAAATCAACTCAGCCTCGGCGCTGACCATCATGCAGGTCGCCGAGCGCAACAAGCGGCTGTTCATGCAGATCGGCGCCCGCTCCGACGCGCTGCGCGGCAAGAATTGCAACACATACACCTTCCACGTCGACATCCCCTCCACCGTGATGGTGAACGCGGTCGGCAAGGCACTGGTGCGCGACAACATGATGAACGACAAGAAATTCTATACGCTGATCGCCGACTACATCTTCGGCCACCTCGCGCGGGCAGCGAAATCATTCTTCGACGCTCGCGCGCAAGACCGACGGCAACCATGGTGTGGTCTGGAGCGAACAACAAATCCAGGCTCCGCGAAGCAATCCATAGAGCGGCAAAGCAAGAATGGATTGCTTCGTCGCTTCGCTCCTCGCAATGACGAGATAACAATTTGGGGAGGCGACAAATGCAATATGTGTTGGCGGCACTCGCGGCCGGATCAATGGCCTTATTCGCAGCGAGCGGCAGTGCCGCCGACCGCGAGATGACAATCGCGGTCTTCACCAAGAACCTGACCAACCCGGCCTATGAGGCCTTCCGCATCGCCTCCGACCAGATAGCCCGCTCGACGGGCGCGAAAATCGTCCACTTCGCCCCGAAGCGGCCCGACAATGTCGACGAACAGATCGCGATGGTGGAGCAGGTCCTCAAGGACAAGCCAGACGCCGTCGTCTTCATTCCCGTCGATGACGTCGCCATGGTTGATTCCGTGAAGAGGCTCAACGACGCGAATATCCCGGTGGTGCTGGTCGCCAATCCGCTGCCGGGCCGCTTCGTCACCTATGTCGGCGCCGACGATTTCGAGATCGGCTATCGCGAGGCGCGCTATCTGTTTGAAAAGCTCGGCGGCAAAGCCAGGATCGTCGTCATCGAAGGCACGCCCGCGGCGCCGACCAATCGCGAGCGCCTGCGCGGATACCGCCGCGCCTTCGCCGAGTTTCCCGGCATCGAGGTCCTGGGCTCCGGGGTCGGCAACTATCAACAGCCCGATGCGAGAGGTGCGATGGCAAAGTTGCTGGCCGAGCATCCGCAGATCGATGCGGTGCTGTCGGCCAATGACAGCATGGCGCTCGGCGTATTGGAGGCTCTGAAAGATGCCAACCGGACCGCGACCGTGATCGCCATCAACGGCATCCTGCCGGCCGTCAAGCAGATCGAAGCCGGCGCCATCCTCGCTTCCGTCGATTTCAACATGTTCAAGATCGGTTGCGCGGCGACGCGCGCGGCGGTGCGCTATCTCAGGCACGAACCACTGCCGGAGAAGATCATCTTGCCGGCCGAAGTGATCGACAAGACCAACTACAAGGCCTGGCTTGTTCCAGTGGACCAGCGCAGCTGTCCGGGATGGGACGAGGTGACGCGGTGAGCGCGCGTCAGGCCACTACCTCACTTCAGCCGCCGGCAGTCTGGTGCAGTCCGCGCGCCCTTCGGTC